>Ga0209903_1000098_pt1 | contig 36213 bp, 37 predicted proteins | sample OrgsoiDNA2013051_FD_185801 | JGI IMG/M metagenome (GOLD analysis project Ga0209903, IMG submission 185801) | Permafrost soil microbial communities from the Arctic, to analyse light accelerated degradation of dissolved organic matter (DOM) -... | ecosystem: Environmental > Terrestrial > Soil >...
TAGTTGGCTATGGTTCCGAGCATGGTCATGATAAACACCAGCACGGTACCAAGGATGCTGAATGTCTCTGGTTCTTTGATCGGCATTTTCATGGTCTCCCCCTCCGGTATGCGGTTGGGTGCTTAGTCGAAAGAAATTTAGCGGCGCAGTCCGTTTGCAAAAAAATGAATGGTTAGCTGATTGACTGGCCGCCAAAACGAGAAAAAGCCGCCAATCGGCAGCCTTAAAGAATCTGTCAGGCGGTTAACGCCCGCCCACTTCGATTGTGCATATTCACCACAACGACAAGCCGCCTGTTTCACAACACGAGTGTTCCGCAATACGGCTCAATTCGTCAGGCAACTTGTCTGTTGTGCAGAAAGCAAAAAACCCCGCATTAGCGAGGTTTGTTATGTTTTTCGTGTGGGTCATCTACAGAAACGCCCATGATTTAGAGAGAATATGACAAGTTCGGACAAAATGCAAGACATAGCGTCTAAAATGGCCTTATGATCCCCGATTACCCTATCTACTCGTAATTCGTTGGAATACTGCATCGGCGTGGTTCTCTTCCTTCTCGCATTTCACCACCAGCAGCTCATACAGCGGTCGCCAGTTACGATTCCATGTTCTTTCATGCAGGTCTGGCAGCAGCGTCGTAATTGCTTTGTAAGCCGTTGTGCCGGGTGTCCGTTTGAATCCCCTCCCTGTGCACCGCTCGCAGGTCTTATCGACCGGCACGCCGAGAAGGTTTGATTTCTCAAGGTCTCGCACTCGACCGGTACCATTACAGCGGCAGCGTTGCGAAACCGCTCGTTTACCATTGCAGGCCAGACATAGCTCTTTAACTGTCTGGGGTTCTGTCACCTCGGGGATCTTCACTTCTCCATCAGCGCCAGTGTAACCGGCATATTTCACCACTTCGCGTTCTACCGTGTGGAAACCAGCGCCAGCACAGTCTTTGCAGGTGCTAGTGCTTCCCGCTGACTGGCAATATTCCTCATAGGCCATCTTCGCGAGTATCACCATGCAATGCCCCATTCGGCGGCCAGCTGCCTTCCCAACATGCTTACCGGCGTTCTGCATCGCATGTACGGCGAGGCGCTCAATAGTGCGCTGACCGTCTTCTTTGCTGATGCCATTTTTACCGAGGAAAGCACCCATGCCGAAAGCTGCCTGAGATTCAGCCATTCCCATACAGGCGGCAAGGTCAGGACCGCTTAGCGAATCCGATGCTGTTGCAGGTGGCACGTTTGTGAATGTTTGGGTTTTAGGGTTGAACTGTTTGAGTGAGTTTTCAAGTTTCATCAGGCGGCTACCTTCTTCGTGAAAGGCTGTTCACGTACTTCACAGCCGTTAAGCATCATGTCGTTGAAATCCCCCTGATCCGGCCAGCGGATACTGACTTTTTCAAGGTCATTTTTTGCAATGAGGTTGGCGTGTGCACATGCAAAAGCTGCGGCGTGGCCAGTTGCAGAATGGGGGTCCATATCAGCAAAAATAATCAGGTGTTTTACACCTTGCGGAACACGGAACTTAGCCATGAACCCAGAGTTGATGACTGACCAGGTATTCACCCCATAAATTTTCTTGCAGGAAAGTGCCGTTTCAATTCCTTCAGCAATACCCAGTGTGGTGGCTGGTGGGTACATGCGGATAGCTACTGATTCGGCATACTTCAAAACGTTCTCTTCCTGAAGGGCCATTAATTTCTTAGAGGCGGCAACCGATGCCTTTTTATCACCGTCCAACAAAGTCCTGTGTAGATAACACAGGTTTGCCTTGTCGTCGGTTGCCAGTGACCACATCGCCTGATGATCTGAACCATTGGCAGCTCTCTGGGAGGCGCAGTAGCGAATTGCCTCAGGTGGCATTTCAAAGATGCCTCTATTATTGAGGTATTTCTCTCCATCGGTATGACTGAGAGGAACCAGGCGGCCAAACATATCGATCACCCGTTCGCGGGTTCTGGTGATATCGCTTTTAACTGGTGCTGTGTGTTTATTTTCATGCTCAAAAGTGTTGCCAATGATCTGGTCAACTTCATCCATCAATTCCTGAATGGTTTTGCTTTGCGTCAGTGAGAGCAACTTCCACCCATCACCACGATTGCAGGTACAGATAAACGTTCCCCGCCCTTCAAGGTCATCACAACGATATTTTCCCTTAGCCTCACAGATTGGGCATTTCCCCTTGAAATGCCGTTTACCCGTAATTGGAGGCAACCCGTAATAATCGAAAATCTTCGACCACTGGCCTATTGCTGCTTCACGGGTTTTCACTGTTTATCTCCTGGTGACCGATTTAATAACTGCTCACGCACTTTGATAAGGTGCGCGGTGATCTGGGCTGGTGATGCCGGTTCAGGGCTGGCGAGCAAAAACTCCTGTTGCACATGCTCCGGTTTATGCTTCTCGCGCCCCTTAGCAAATGCGATACGTTTATGTCTGATGTAGTTGCTAACCTCAGGCGATAATTGGGCTGGTTGATCGCTCAGCCCCTTCGGCCATGTACCGAATTTGTCCTTGAAGGTGTGAGCACACCAACCATCACTGACCGGTTTCCCTTCCATAGCGCGCTTGCGCTGATAGAAGATGATCTGCGACCACCACGACTGTTTATCCTTATGCGTGGGCGTTTTTTTCTTTCCGCTGAGTTGTTTCAGTCCACGAGTGGTGTCGGTCTCAACATCTTCCCCGGCCAATGGTTTGAAACCACATTTAGGGCAAACGTAGACCCCTGCCGGTTTCATGAAATGGCACTGGTTACATTCTTTGGGTAGTTTTTCGAGCTTCTCAGCTGACTTTTGTGCTGCAGCATCTTTCATGCCGTCACTTTTCGATGGCAACTCGTCATATTCGATGCTGTCCGGGAAGCCTAACCGGATAACTGATCCTGAATGGTCGAACACAAGACAGGCATCCTTGCCCGGGGCAGTGCGTAATCCACGCCCGATAGTCTGCAGCCAGCGAGTTTCTGATTTGGTCGGCCGTGCATAGATAATGGCCCTAACGTCGCTGTCAAACCCGGCAATCAACGTGCCCACGCTCACCAGAACCTTCGTAGCTCCCTGCTCAAACCTGTGGATAATCATCAGGCGTTCATCATGTGGCGTGTCAGCAGTCATAACCTCAGCATTCACGCCAGCTTGGTTAAAACCTATTGTCACAAAATTGGCATGGTTCACGTTTACGCAAAAGGCAACGGTTGGCAGATCCTTACCATTGGCAAGCCAGTTGCTAACGATGTCGCCCACCAGCTCAGAGCCACACATAATCTCGCCCACTTCGTCTTCTTTGTAATCGGTGCCATATTCATCTGAGCGGGTAGTTTTGACTTTGCTCAGATCCGGCTTCGTCGGTGCAAAGAATTCATAGCCGCACAGAACGCCGGTTTGCATCAGTTCTTTGATGGTTGTCGGTTTGATCAAGCGCTGATAGTACTTTCCGAGGAATGGAGCAAACGGGGTGCCAGACAGACCAATCACCTTCACTTTGGTTTCTTCTGTCAGATACTTAATAACTTCGAGCATCTTTTTACGGCGTAGGTGAGCTTCGTCAATGATCAGCAGGTCGATGTTTTCAGGAAAATCACGACGGATCAGTGTGTCAGCTGAGGCAATCTGAATAAGGCGCTCAGGGTCGTGATTTGGATGATCGCGCCAGATAAAACCAATCTCTTCTTCCGGCAGGCCATACTGCACAAAACGTTTGGCCGTCTGGGTAATGAGTACGGTATACGGGCAGACCATGAGAACACGCATACCACGTGACACGAATCCGTCAGTGATGAATGCGCTTAAACCTGTCTTCCCGCTCCCGGTAGGGCTGTAGACCATGAACGAGTTGTACTGTTTCCAGTCGCGTCGTAACATGTCGAGCGCACGTTGCTGTGCTAAATTCGCAGTGATGTTAAGCATGTTGTACCTCAGCAAGAACCGGCACGGTATAACTCGCCAAAGTGTGACGCGCCGATTTCTTGCTTCCCTTCGAGGTTTCAGCGTTCAAATATAATTTCATCGAAAACTTCCCCCTCAGTGTTTAATTCGCTTAGCCAGAACCGAAGCCCTGACCGGTTACGCGGCTAACCTTCTAGCCATCTAAACTTCTGCGTTGCTTTTCTAAAGGCAGTGATCTTCTTTAAGTAATGAGCCCTTCCTTTGGCTAGGCCTTCCCTAACACCCCTCTTTCAAAGATCACCCCCCAAACCCCCCTAGAAAGATTTCTCCCCTCTTCCCCATCCGTACTCTTTTGCTAGTACATGGTAAGACGGCTTTCTTGGGGGGATCACTCACCAATCAATTTCGGTTTAGCGGTCAAACCTGAACTGGCTGATGAGTACTTTCGAACAAATTCCCTAAGGCGCGTGTTTGCTTCGTGGCGTGCTTTGTTTTCCTGTTTAAAACTGACAGGCTCGCTATCCCATGTGACCTGGTAAACCTCTGCATACCGAGTTGCTATTTTTCCTCTTGCAGCCGGACCTAACTCACTCAGCATGCTTTTAATCCACTCTCCATCTGCCCCGCTGAACACTGAAGGCATAACAGCACCGTGATAGTCAGGCATGGTGCTTCACACCATTTAGGAGCCAATGTGGTGAACAGCTAAGCGCTTCGGATATTTCAAGCAAGTGCCTAGGTCGATGTGAATTCCCAGCTTCGATTCTTTGAATAGTTTGCTGCTTAATACCGGCCAGAATTGCTAGCTGCTGTTGTGTTAAACCCAGTTCCAATCGCCTTTCTTTCAGGCGGGTCGAAATAGTCATGTATCAATCCTCACATACAACGTTTGCAGTATTTGAATACACATTTTGTTGTTTGTCAATTACAATGATTGTTGTATGCTGTTTGGGACAAATTTATGTGGGGTGTGAAAATGAAATTGGCAGACAGGATTAAGAAGCGCCGGCTGGAACTTGGGCTTACACAGGTTGAATTGGCAGATATTGCCGGAACTACTCAGCAGGGAATCGTGTCAGTTGAATCTGGCAGAACAAAAAGGCCACGCTACCTGCATGAATTAGCCAAGGCGCTTCAGTGTGATCCTGAATACCTACTGACGGGTAAAGAAGCTGGAAATGTTTCCTTTGCCGGAAGCTATATTCCCGGTCAACGATATCCTGTCCTAAGCAAGGTACAGGCGGGCTGCTGGAATGAAGCAGTCGAAGCTTATACTTTGAAAGATATAGATTTATGGTTGGAATCTGATGCTCATATCCAGGGCGAGGCCTTCTGGCTTGAGGTCGATGGTGACTCAATGACTGCACCAGTTGGATTGAGCATTCCTGAAGGTACCTTTGTCTTATTCGACACGGGCCGAGATCCCGCCAACGGCAACTTAGTGATCGCGAAACTTACTGACTCCAACGAAGCCACATTTAAGAAACTGATAATTGATGGAGGTCAGCGCTATCTGAAAGGTCTGAATCCTGCGTGGCCCTTAGTGTCCATTAATGGAAACTGCAGGATCATTGGTGTAGCAGTGGAAACGAAATTGCGCCTTCTTTAACACTCAATTTGCAGTAAAACAAAATCATTAGCTCCTAATTTGGGAGCTTTTTTTTGAATATTTTTTGCCCGAAAAATGAAAAAATTCCACGAAATGCTCCTTAATATCCATTCAGTTTTCTTGGTGAAAATTAATTAACCTTAAAATACAATGAATTAATACAAATACCACAAATAAAACCACGTTCGCGGTTTACATAATACAACGAAATGAGTATTCTCATTTCAACAGCATGAAACGGAGCGTAGATATGGCAAAGCAAGATTACGAGTTAATAGATTGCGAATCTTTTTCCCTTCGCATTTCGGCAGCGGATTATCGCACCTTTAAGGTAGTTGATAATAAAGGTCTGTTTCATCATTTTCGAAAAACAACCGAGGATTTCAAGCACAGATTGATTACCCACCTTTGCTTTGACGCTCCTATTTTCGCGATTTATAAGAAAGTGGGCACATTTGAAATACTTGTTTGCGCATTTTCCGAAGCTAAAGAAATCAATGATGAAGCAAAAATAATTATCGAAAATTCTGAAAAACTCAGAAAGTCATTCCAAGGTCTTATGGAGTATTCGAAATGATAAATATTGCAGACCTGATTATTGATGCTGACAAAAAGAAGCTAAAAAAACCTGAGTATCAAAAGATTGCAAACGATGCAGCAGCTGGAATTGATTATGTTCTTTGTGGAATGAAATCAATTGGCTCAATCATGTTTTGGGCTGCTGGTAATAGCGATTATGACGGCCAGATGGTTAAGGCTGACATGCAGAATTTAGGAATGTTGATTGAAGCTAACGCAAAATTTTTAGAACGGATGCTTGAAGTTGAATCCAGCGCTTTGTTCAACCTGAAAGAAGGAAAGTCAGATGCAAGCGAAGAGTAAATGTTCAGCTCTGGGTTCAACGCCCGTTAAAGCCCAGAGCCTGACCTTAAAACAAACCTGCGCCAGCGGATTAGTTAATAAGGCTGATGCTGATACTAGCACAAGTGTATTTCTGTTTGCATCGGTTAAGCGTTCTGATTCCAAAGCTAAACCCGTCATGATCCGTATCGTGGCATGTTCTGAATACGAAGCGCGTCGCGAACTGGTGCAACAATATGTTGTATCGCTGGCTGCTCGAATCCCTGTGAAGAAGGCACATCATGAGTGATATTGATCCAATTGATGCCACTGATGCGCTGGCAAAAATAGAAGCCTTAGCAACAGCCGCAGGGTATCTCGACACAAATAAAGAACAGCTGTCTTTGATGTTGGGCATTCTCGATGTTATTTCACAAACAGCTGCTGCGGGGCTAAAAAATGGCGCATGAAATAACTTTAGAACAAGCAGCGGAGAACATACACCAGGCGGAAATTATCTGCGCATTGTTAGAGAATTACCAAAATGAGATGGCTAGCAGCGAATTAATTACAATTGCATCTTTGTTAAAACGGCTAACTGGTAATGTTTCCGTATGGCTAATTGAAGAACAGGCTCAGCGGCAACTCACTGAAGAGGTAATCAAATAATGATTAACCATTCCCCAGCAGAGGTAAAACAACGATTAGATTCACTCATTAACTTTACACGCGATTCATATGGCCGGTTAATTACGACGATGCCAGATGACACGATGACCGGTGAAATCGAGTGTCGTAATAGAATAATTATTGATAATCAACCGCGCCAATATTTAGAAGATGGGGTGTATGCTTTCTTCATTAATGAGATATTTATGGTCAAACGCCTTCAATTCGTTCCAGATGGCATTTGGGTATTGCCCAACAATAAGAATTACCAAGATTGGAAAATTGAACCTACAGATAATTGCGAACTGGTGATTATTGGACGGGTGATTTTCAGTCTGGAAGATAGAAAACATTAATATGTAATAAAGCTGGGTGCATAACCCAACAATCAATCAGTAGAAATTTAATTACGGCCTCACGGTCGGGGAATTCTGCACCCTAATTGCCAGAAACGGAGTATTTGCGATGAGCCTAAACGAAAAAGTATCACCTCAGCAAAAGATTGAACGGTACCGCCAGCGCCAGGCTTCTGCCCGTTATGAAGCAATGATTCAGAAAACCGGCAACCACTGCATTCTCGTGAATCTGCCTGACGGAACGATGGCAACTGTTGAGCTAAGTCAGCAGTCCCTCATGGATGCTCTCAAGTATTTCGAAGGTGTGGTTTACGAGGAATACGGTCGCACTGAAGCCGAAGAATTAATCATCACACTTTACAGCAGCAATTTAACGAAACACGGCGACAAGCTCACCGAGGCTGGCAACGCATTCATGAACGACCTGATCAAACAGACCGTGATGATGGCGAAAGAGAGCGGCCTTAGCACAGAACACCCTGTTCATTGAGGTGGCGATGAATTTAACAGCATCTCGGGTTCTTGTTTGGGTGCATGCGCGAGCCGTAACCGTACTAACCCAGTACCACAAGCAGAGAGTGTTCCCGGTTCGGATGATTCGCTCGGGAAACCTCTCCCTAAAAGTTAACCATCGGTGGCGTTTGCTATCGAAAGACAACAGCCAGAACTGGCAATTAATGACTCACGAAAAATATAACGCGCAGAAGGACAGAAAATGAAAACGGTAAAACTAGCACCACCAGCAATCGACACATCATTCATGGAAGTGCCAGCTGTCGTTTATGTCGTCAGCCGTCACCACGGTCATAAGCGCTTTCTTAGCCGCAGCGCCGCCATCAACAACCTGGCTAATTTCATGGTTGATGAGACGTTCCGCCGATCTGGGTGGCCGACTAACGAACCAGACCAGCCGGTTATGCGTGATGGGTTTCTGGTTCACCTGCGCGGCGATCGCACCCGTGAATATTACTCAGCACACCAGCGATGTACTCGCCGCATTCGCCGTCTTCTCGCCAAGAAGCGTGACATTCAAAAGTGGCACGAGAAGCACGAAGAACTTAAGCAGCAATATGCCGACCATCTCAACCACAAACCGTTTTAAGGGGACCACATGACATTTAAAACTGAACTGACTCCCACTGAAGCCAAAGATCTGCAAGTTATCGAATATCAAGGTCAGCGCGTTGTTACTACAGAGCAACTGGCGGCGGGGTATGGCACTGACGCCGAGAATATTCGCCGCAACTTCAACCGCAATAAATCTCGGTTCGTTGAAGGTAAACATTACTTCCAGATCTCGGGTGATGAGCTTGAAAATTTGCGTGTGTCTTTTAGTCCCGCGCAAATTTCGAACAAAACGCGCAACCTGACACTGTGGACAGAGCGAGGCGCGGCCAATCACTCGAAGATGCTGGAGACCGACCAGGCGTGGGACTACTTCAACGATTTAAGTGAATTCTACTTCACCAAGCGGCTGGCACTGGCAGTCCCTGTGGACTCATCCTCGATTGGACGTAAGCAGTTGGCGATGATGGTGATTGAAGCAGAGGAAAAACTAGAAGCGCTGGGGCAGCACAATCTGCAATTGGCCGCTACCGTCGATAGCTTGGAAAAGCACTTTGCCAAAGGCATGACGATCCCGGCCTTCTGCAAATGCCTGAACGGGGTTAACACCAGCAAAGTTATGTGGTGGGCGCTGAATCGCAATTGGATTTTTGATGAGCAGCGTGATCCAGAGAAAGAGCCGCGCTGGCGAGTGGCCTCATATGCCCGCGACAAGTACCTGACCGAAGAGGAAACGGAAATCAAGCCTCATGGGAAAGAGTCGTTCCGCAAGAAAACGCCAGTTCTGCTTGAGAAAGGTTGCCACCGGATTTATGCGCTGTACCTGAAGGGTGCATTGCCGATGAAAAACACATGGAACGGCGAGTTCAGCCACGACAAAGCCGTTTACACGCCGGAGGTAAAATAATGAAAATCCATTATTCGATCCACGGCATTACGGCAACGCTGACGCTAACCAGCTGGCTGCCCCAGGTTGGACAGCACAACCGATGTGTTGATGCTGCCCTGCTTCACAGAGATGTGAGAGCCACCAGCACTGGCATTATTCGTCGCCAGACGCGGATCACTGGCCGTACGCCAAAGGTTATGCGTGCCTACAAAGTGGTTGTTAAGGAGCTGGCACGATGAACGTGAGGAAGATTAATAACGCTCAACTAACTCTGGTACTGGATCTAGTTTGTGAAGCATTCATGTATCACCAGGTTGCCATGCACCGCAGACCGATCTACCGCCATAAATATGGTGACTTTTCGATTGATCGAACGTCTATATCTGAATTCATTGATACCCACCTCGAAGAGAAAGGTATGTCAGAAGCTCTACGCCTGAGGCGTTATCTGCGAATTTTGGACTTGGCGGCAATGGAGAAAATACCAAAAGGGTTTTTCGTAAACTGGGGAGTTATCCCCACTTTAAAGCCTCGCGGAATTCAGTGGATCAGCGCCTGTTTGGATCGCTTCGGTGAAATGCTAGAGGACATGGGGCCAGAAGCTGTGGCCCTGCTGCTTGGGAAGGACATGCAATGGTAGACACTAACGTATTTGCACTGGCGCAAATCATCAAAACTGCCGGATACGACCCAAACAAAATCACTGAAATGATTTGGGATGCTGGTTATCGCCAACCAGGTCGCACTGCAGAGGAGGCAGCGCTGATTACCATTGAGGTGTTTTTCTACTGCAACTCGTTTGGTATGCCTACTGACTTTTGGCCGAAAAATTACGACAGCGTTTTGCAGAATGAATTGATGAAATCAGTATTGGAGGATTACGAGATAACGAACGAATTCGACCCAGCAAGAACGGCAAGGAATGTACTGAAAGCAGGGTTTGAGAAGGTACCTACGTGATGCCAACTTTGCGCAGGCTATCAAAATCGAAGCTAGTAGACCTCAACGATACGCCGGTTCAGGCCAGCATAAAGATCGATGACGGTTGCGACTGGACAGCCTGGAACGCGTGGAAGATGAGAGAGAAATACCGGATGCGAAATGGCATCCATGAACCTGAACCGCCACGGCCACGAGTGGCACCAGTGAAAATAGAGCCGATTAAAAAACCCCAGAAGCGGGGTTATCGGGTGGTCCAGAAAGCGATAGGAGCAGTGTGATGAGTACAGATTTCATGACTGAAGCAGAGGTGATGACAACACTGGGTAAGAGGAAAACCGCATTATGGCGATTGAAAAAGAATCACGGCTTCCCTGCCCCTGTTCTTACTCACCCCGCCAGATACAGCCGTAATGCTGTGGAAAAATGGATCACTGACGGCGGCGTTAACCGAGCTGTTTAATGTGCCAGAAAATCTTATCAGCGTAGAGCTCATATGCTTTACGCTGATCTTCTAACCAATCGTGTTTATTGTACACGGCCATAACCCCTCCCAGTTCATGACCCAGCATCTTCTCTGTAACGTGGGGCATCACCCCTTCACTTGATAAATTCGTCACCAATGAACGGCGGAAATCATGGGTGCGCCATTCGGGAATATCAATCGTGCCCCTTAATTTTTTCATATAGGTATTCGATGAGGAACGGTCGATTGACTTATCAATCTCCTGACCAGGGAACAGAATTCTATTGCCTGAATTTAGCAATCTATCAACGTAAGGTTTCATCTGCTCAAATATTGGACGCCGAATAATGTTGCCCATTTTTGAATGGATGGACGGCGTAGTCCAAATGAAATCGTTCACGTTGAATTCTTCGCTTGTTGCCAGTCGCAGTTCAGATAGCCTGGCGCCCCAAAGTAGAAGCATTTGGTGGAGAAGCTTGTTTGAGGAAAACACTTTGTTATTTTCCAGCGCCAGCCAAATTTTAGCCAGTTCGGAATATGTGAGTACACGATCGCCAACGTCTGCTTTCTTACCAATGTTCTTCACACTGAGCTTCATTAACTCACATGAGGGGATCAGTTGCCTGCTGATACACCAGTTCATAACTGATCTGAGTTGGGTGAGTAAAACCCGAGCTTTCTTTTTGTTCAGCGCTTCCTGCTTATCGAAAAACTTAACCCACATCGCGATGGGTACATCTGCAACGGGTATATCGAGAAATTCTGTGTACATGGTGTTGTACACGACCGACCGATACAGGATCCGCGTATTCTCTTTCAACCCTGTGACATACTTATCCCACCACTGATCGAGGCAGTCTTTAAGAGTCATCTCGCCAGCACTACTGGCAAAATAGGTTTTGGGGTTTATCCCCTTCATGTACAATGCGCGCATCTCGCCGACTGCTACACGCGCGTCTTTCAGCGAGGTCGATGGATAACGACCAATAGTGATGCGGGTTGCCTTTCCCTGCCAGCGAAAACGATATTGAAAAGCTATCGTCCCGGTCGGAGTAATTCTGGCACTTAGCCCGTCACTGTCAGTGACTTCAGCAGGGCCGTTATAGGCCTTACCGTTGATGCTTCTCAGATTGGTATCGCTTAATGCCACAATTAGTTTCCTGTACACATCGTTTAAAGCATTCTGTACTCAATCTGTACTCAATGGCAAGTGAACGAAGCGATATCAAGCAGGAATGGTGAGAAACACACGCGAACCATTCGAAAGCTAAAGCTTGTAAAAACATGAGGATTTACGGTAGGATAGAAACATAGACGAACGATATGGAACGCCAGCGCTCAAAGTCTCCTTAGTTAAACGGATATAACAAGCCCCTCCTAAGGGCTAGTTACAGGTTCGATTCCTGTAGGGGACACCATTATTACTGTCCAAAGACAGCTAAAAACGTCCGTAACCCCTTAATTTCAATGAATTAAACCTATCTCATAGTCTGAGGACGTTCCATAAAATCCAGTAGAAGCTGGCTCTTTTGTGTATAACTCAGGTTCGAAGTAGAGAGCTATACACATACCGCTTAGTGATATCCAAATAAAACGCGCCAAACCAGCCGATAAACCCGACACGCTCAGCGATGGCAATGGGCTTTCTTTGCTTATCGAAACCTCTGGCGTAAAGGGCTGGCGATTCAGATATCGCTTCGCAGGTAAGCCTAAAATGATTTCTTTTGGTGTCTATGGCCCAGTGACGTTGGCAGAGGCACGCGCCAAACGTGAAGAAGCCAGATCACAATTGGCCAAGGGCATAAATCCAAGTGAGGCACGCAAAGCCGGTAAACTCGCGCAGCTTTCTACAGCGGGAAATACCTTTAAAGCGATTGCCTTGGAGTGGCACAGCGCCAAGAGAACATCCTGGACTGAGAATTATGCTCAATCAGTGCTTCGCCTACTCGAATTGAACATCTTCCCGTTCCTGGGAGAAAGAGCGATAGATGGGATCACACCGTTAGAATTGTTGCTGGTGCTTCAGAAAATCGAAGATCGAGGCGCTATAGAATTAGCCAGTAAAGTTCGGCAACGCTGTGGCGAGGTATTCCGTTACGCCGTTATCACCGGCCGCACTACTTACAACCCTGCTCCAGACCTTGCCAGCGCTTTGCAGACCCCTAAAAGAAATCATTACCCTTTCCTTATGGCCGATGAACTTCCGGCATTTATAACGGCCCTGGAGAACTATTCAGGCAGTGCTGTCACTAAGCTAGCAACTCAGCTATTGATGCTTACGGGGGTTAGAACCATTGAGCTACGTGCGGCAAAGTGGGAAGAGTTTGATTTAGATAATGCACTGTGGCTGATACCTGCCGAGCGTATGAAGATGAAACGCACTCACCTGGTTCCGTTATCTACTCACGCAGTAGCAATCTTGCGCAAATTAGAAATGCTGACAGGACGATATCAGCTCGTTTTCCCAGGGCGTAATAACGCCAGTAAACCGATGAGTGAAGGGAGCATTAATAAGGTGCTCAAACTGATTGGATATCATGGAAAAGCAACGGGACATGGATTCAGGCATACCATGAGCACTATATTGCATGAGCAAGGATTTGATAGCGCCTGGATTGAAATGCAGCTTGCGCATGTAGATAAGAACTCGGTTAGAGGGACTTATAATCATGCGCAGTATTTAGAGGGGCGCAGAATAATACTCGAATGGTACTCGAATCACATTTTAACTTGCAGAGAGTAGAACTAATTTTGCTTGCCGATACTCTTCTTCAGATAAAATGATTTGTTTACAAAAGAAACTATAAGTATGGGATGGATGCATTAAAGCTTCCAATTCATCTATCAAATCTAGTAATTTTCCTATTTTATTGTTTCTTATGCGCGGTGTTTGCGAATCTTGAATTTCAGTCATTACTTCCGCCACACGCTCCGTAAGGTTTTCAATCTCACCCAAAAGATTCCTTCTTGCAATGATCAACCTAGAATTATTCAGCTTAAGCTCACGAACTGAATTTTCCCCCATAACAGAACCAGGATTACCTTTTATCTTCAATAACGAAACATGAAGATGTTCACAAGGATCATCCACATAAGGATTAATGATAGGTTGAGTGATAGTATCTAAATCACTTTTCGATAAATTACATCTACCACAGCACGGCAAGAAATTATCCCAACTAAAACAATGCATAGGATATAAAGATTTTGGATAAAAGTGTTCAACCTGTATAAAATTACCACCTTCATCAGGAATACACTCACAAAACGCACACTTATTAAATGATGTTGGAAATAAAGCATTCTTAATATTATCATGCCTGTAATGAGATATTAATCTATCTTTTTCTTTTTCAGGAATAGCATCATATCCACCATGCAAAATAATAGCCTTATTTAAATCAGCAAGCCACTGCGCACCTCGTAAAGTAAGATACTGAGGCTCAATAACTTTCGTAAGCCTTATCATTTACTCACTCCCCTTGCCAATCAAAACATTTATTCTCCTTAACAAAGCCCGAGGTGTATTATCGGCAGGATGTGCATTGTCCTGATATCTTTCAAGGACAGACTTAGCTTCAGCATACAACGCCTGACTAATCAAATCCTCAATTTGCTCAATCAACTCTCTGAAGTTATTTTCATATAAAGTATCAACTTTCATTACATCTTGAAAAATGTCTTCAGTTTTCCAGAATTCCAAAGTTGTATCTATTGAATGAGCAGACAAACATCCATCAATATTTTTCAAAACCAATACTTCGCCTTTCTTTCCACTACTGATCACGTGTGGCGAATGGGTTGTCACAATAAATTGAATTTTTGGAAAGGTTTTTTCTAGAACTGTTTTTATTTTAGATTGCCAAGATGGATGTAGATGTGAATCAACTTCATCTATTATAACAGTTCCTTCAGCGATATCTATTCTTGCCTTACCTTCATCATTTGTTTTTTCAATCCATTCGACGATAGAGAAAACTATTGAAATTATCGACTTAAATCCTGACGATAACTCCTCAAGATATATTTCACTCCCTTCCAATAAAAAAGACGGTTCAAGGTCCCGCTCTATTTTATTAAATTTAAACCCCCCTTCAATCATTGTTGAGTCAGAGATAGCTTTAAGGATCAACTCCCAATTATATTTTTCAACTTCAGCCCAATCTTTATCAATAATGAAATATCTATTGATCATCCATTGCTTCACATCCGGCATTTGGCCGTTTGACAAGGCGAGTACAGAGCTCTCAAGATATTCCTTCCTACTTTCATCCTTTGAGCTTTCTGACTTCATGCCATCTATTTTTTTATAATGTATATTTCTATATGGGCCGATGAATAAAGGTGAAATCGAATCTTTAACACTACCGCTGTATATATTAGATAAAGAACCGTCTTCTTCAACAAACGGTGCATACATATGTATGCTTGAAGAAACATTACTGAATTTCTGAAATGAACCCTTTCCAAACCCTGTAACTGACTCAACTCCATTGCGCCCAATGAAATTTATTTTAATCTGAGCATCTTCGCTTATACGTGAGTTAGCGGTATATGCTTTACTTAAACCAGTTGCAATAGCAAAAAGAATAGAGGATTTACCAACTCCATTTGTACCACATAAAATAGTGAAGTCCCGATTAAGGTCTATATCTATTTTTTTAAAGCCTTTATAATTTTCTGCTTGAATACGAGTAATACGCATATTTAGCCCTTAATTTCAAAAGAGATAACTATAACGCTATAAAACTTACCGCGGAAGAGTAATTCGACAAAAATTGCACTACACCGCACCCGCCTGCGCTTTTTGCGTCAGTTAATTTTTTCAGTTTCATTTTTCTACAAACCAATACGCCAGGCCACGCCGTTCCCGGCGTTCTGTAACAAATACCAAACTGAAAAGTGTGAACAGAATTTCAGTCTTTTTCAGTTTCGCCTCTCAGGCAACCTTGCGAAACTGGCTGTAACCCCTTATTTAAATTGAGTGTAATTATTTTTCGTGGGAAATGCGGTGATAAAAGTGCAGTGACGGGATATACCATAAAATCTGAAAACCTTTGCGCCACAGGGCTTGCGGCTGCAAGGGCTTAAAACTTTCACTGAAAAAACCTGACACGATAAATGGGCCATTGCCCTGCGCGGCCCCAAATCAACGACGAGTGATAATGACGCCTTTTATCTCCCCGTTTTGCCGTTCCGTCTCCCTGGCTTCTTTGGCCGATCTGTTTAGAAATGCGGCGGCGGCTTCTCGTTGGTCTGGATGAATGCTATCAGCGATGTCTTTAACCATGCGCCCATGTGTCATTAGGCTTGGACTTGGACTTGGACTTGGACTTGGACTTGGACTTGGACTTGGACTTGGACTTGGAAGCCATAACCTTATAATTAAACAATAAAATCAAAGAAATATAAAATTATAACCATTCCTGTAAGCCACCAATAACGCTACTTTTCGTCTCCTAGCCAAAAAAACTCACTTACTCATTTTCCTGTGGACGGTGGTGAACGTATTCGATCACCAGCCCACCTGGTAATTTTGCGTTGAAACATGCGCCGGTGGGGACGTCGACCGGGCCAAAGAAAATCTCCGCACCCGACGCCGAAAGTCGCTCGAAGTAGGGGTAGATGTCATCCACCAGCAGCGTGCCCACGGTGGAACGGAAAGGAAGTAGATCTGCGTCTGAGCCTTCAAGGATCAGAAATGGCCCTACGGCGGCGAGTACCAGCCGATGTTCAGGGAAATCAAACCGCATATCGGCCTTTACGCCATGCAGATTCTCATAAAAGGCGATGGTTTTGTCGATCTCCCCCTCGCCCACAAATAGGCGGATGAAAACGCGTGGCTGCGCCAGTGTGGATGAATCCGGGGCGACTCGCCAGAACCCTGCCTGGGTAAGTTTATCAGTCATTATCTGTTCTCCGGTCACGGTGAATACCTTAGATTAGCCCGCTGCCGCAGGAGTGATTAAGACTGATTTCTCATTACTTATCCCAGACGCGGATCGCCGGGCCAACTGCCTGCCCCCATAGAATATCGACAGGTTGATAGAACAGCTTCAACCTTAAAACCGAATTACATCGGTTTAAAATAATTCACCCTCCTTATTATTCACATTAATAGAGAATAAATAAAACCTTATAGGGCATTGAAATTTAGCCAAATTATCTCGGGTATTATTTTCTGATTTTCACCGGCATCAGGTCATATCCTATAAATATAATCACCTCCTGTTAAAAATCGCCTGCTACAAATTAAACCGGTAAGTACTATTTTTTTGTGTGGAATTTGCAATTACGCTTTCCTGGTCTATATTTCACTACATGCATGCATACCCGATTAATAATCAGATTAATAAGTTAACTCAATGGAGAGAGAATAATGAAATTAAAATTATTAGTTATCAGCATAGTGGGTGCAATGGCCTTTGCCACAGCGAGTTATGCTGCGGATAGCACCAAAACTGCTAATACAAAGCCGGTTAATTCCTGGACCTGCGAAGACTTCCTGGCCTTAGATGATAGCTTCCAGCCTACTGCCATCAGCTTTGCTGAGGGATTAAATTCACATGGAAAACCTGAAGCTGCCGTACTGAATGTAGAAGGTATACAAAAAGTTACCCCTCTGGTAATTGAAGCCTGTAAACAGGCTCCGAAAGAATCATTTAAAGATAAAGTTAAATCTGAATGGCTGAAAATTAAGAAAGATGTGTAATTAAAGGACATGAGGCAAGGTTAATAAGCGTTAATACCTGCCTCATGTCACCTAGGTCTTGTATTAAAAATAACGCTATTAAATATAACGCGCCTGTTTTCCTAATATTCTTTATCTGGTTTTTTACGTTCCACAATAAATGTGGATCAAGACCAAGCCGGCTCCTTTGCACATTTGGCACTCTCTGAAATTTAGGTTAAGGTTCGGGGATTGTGAACAACGAGGGCAAGTGCGTGTTTTACAGGATAGCGGAAATTGTCGTTTTTTTGATGATCTTACTCTGGGTGGCACTGCTGTTTAACGTGGGTGGAATGTCGGTGATGCTGAGTAAATTCCTGATGCATCTCGAGTCGCTCAGGTAGCTCAATATTTAACGCCACAACCTGCGAGCCGGCGGCCCTGAGTCAGGCCGCCCTTCCCCATATTATCCTTCACAGAATGCCGAGCCGATGCAGCGCAGGAACATCTCACCGTAGTGGGCTCGCACAACCCCCAATTAACTAAAATTCACTGACTGTTTTTTTCTGCTGGCATGGGCGGGGTTACATTGCTGTTTGCTGCCGGGGAGATAAAACTTTCCATCGGAAGAGGGTTTGGTGCCGCCGGGGCAGCCGTTCATACCTGGCTTACCATCGTGCCCGGAGAGCCCGTCTCCGCCATTTTGATTACCCGATGAAAACAGGTTATATCCTCCCTTGCCACCTTGTCCTCCCGCACCGCCGTCTCCGGCGAGAACCGTAGAGGAAAAACACAGTAAAAACAGCGATAAGCCAATGATTTTATTTAACATATTCCTATCCTTTCAACGTAATGTATGAGTCACTACCGCAGGGGAATAATAGCTGACAGCAGGTTACAGTGTTTACAGGGTAGCGGAAATTTCGTCATATTTGGTGATTGACTCCGTGTGGCGCGCCGTTTTTAACCCGGGCTATCTGCCGTTAAAAGTGAGTGACGCCGGAGAGGTCAGCCGTCCTTTGCCGGTAAGAAATGAGTTAAAAGCCGGTTAAATATTCGCTTTTTTTAACGCTTTTACTTACCATTCCTTACAAATACCGCCCCCCGACTGCCAGCCCGGTGAACGTTTTTATTACCGGAGATACATTCGTGCCGCGCAGTGACTCCGATCCTTAATGACAGGAAAAGGTTCAAATAATGGATTTATTACGGTTTTTGCTTCGCCTGCCCTTTACCCTGATCAAAGGACTGTGCTGGGTTGTGTGCAAATTTTTCTGGCTGATCGGACGGATTTTCCGCCCGGTGGTAGGCAATATTGAATGGCGTGCGCCAGGCTGGGCAGTAAAAAGCGTCCGGGGCGTGAAAAGTGGTTTTGGCCGTTTGGAACACGGCGTGGAACGCCATCCAAAATCAGTCGGCGCTGCGGTGCTGTTATTGGTACTGCTGGCCGTGGGGGGATTTTACGGTTATCACGTCTGGCTCAACCGCCCGCAACCGATTGAACCGGCGCCACTGGTCTATCAGGAAACCACGCTGCGGGTTTCCGGGCCGCAGCTGATTAACTACAACACTAACAGCCGCCTGCCGCAGGAAATTGCCCTGAACTTCAGAAACTCAGTGGCGCCGATCACTCTGGTGGGTAAAAACGTCGATCAGGGCATCAGCCTCTCACCGGCCGTTGATGGCCAGTGGCAGTGGCGCAATGCCTCCACGCTGGTGTTTACCCCAAAAGCGCCGCTGCCGATGGGCGCAACCTACAAAATCAAACTCGATCCGGCCAAACTGCTGGCCCCGCAGAGCAAAATCACCCAGACCGATTATGACGTCAGCGTGCCCTCTTTTGATTATCAGTTGAGTCAGGCTGAGTACTATCAGGACCCGCAGGATGCTAAAAAACGCAGCGCGATTTTCCGCGTGCAATTTAATGCACCGGTGGACGTCGCCAGTTTTGAAAAACAGATTTCGTTGGGGCTGATTGAAGGCAAAGAAGCGCCGGAGAAAAAGCTCAATTACTCGCTGGTCTATGACGAGAAAAAACTTAACGCCTGGGTACATTCCGAAGCCATTCAGGCGCTGGATCACGGCGGCTCGGTGCATCTGGCGATTGGCGAAGGTGTGAAATCTACTGCCCCGTCGCAGCCAACGGCCGCGAAGAAAAACAACTGGGTGGCGGTGCCAACGCTCTACAGCCTGACGGTGAAAGACGTCAGTGCCACGGTCGTTGACGCCAGCGACAATAAAGGTGAGCGCGCCCTGATGGTCTCCCTGAGCGACGCGGTCAAAGATAAAGAGATCGGCAGCGCGGTGAAAGCCTGGCTGCTGCCACAAAAGAATCCGAAAAACAGCGACAATAATGACGATGACCAGAACGCCATCTATCCGTGGGATATGTCAGAAGTCGACACCGGCATTATCAAGCAGTCCACGCCGGTAAAACTGACGCTCAACGATGCCGAGCAGGAATACCAGCCACAGTTCAGCTTCAAGTTTGATGCGCCCGCCAACCGCTACATGCTGATTGAAGTGACCAATTCAATGACCTCGTTTGGCGGCTACAAAATGCCGGAGAAACGTTATCAGTTGGTCACCGTGCCGGACTACCCGACGTCCCTGAGCTTTATGTCGCAGGGTTCGCTGCTGTCGATGAACGGAGAGAAACAAATCAGCGTGGCGGCGCGTAACGTGCCGGGCCTGAAACTGGACATCAAACGGGTGATCCCAAGTCAGTTGCAGCACATCGTGTCGTTCAAAAGCAGCGACTACTCCTCGGCGCAGTTTAACCGTCTGGGTGACGAATATTTCACCGAGCACTTCGAATACACCAGCGCGGTGAACAATGAGAAACCGGGTGAAGTCAGCTATCAGGGCATCGATTTGTCTCGCTACCTGTCGGATAACCCGAACGCCCGCCGTGGCGTGTTCCTGCTGACCCTGACCCCATGGGATCCGGCTAAGAAAGAGGCCAAAACCGACGCCGCCGCGCAGGACGATCAATACAGCAGTGAAAGTGGCGATGATGAAAGCGAGGCCAGCGTCGGCGACTCACGTTTCGTGGTCATCACCGATCTGGGCATTATCAGTAAGCGTTCGCAGGACAAAACCCGCGACGTATTCGTGCAATCCGTGCATTCCGGTCTGCCGGTCGCCGGTGCCCAAGTGTCAGTCATCGGTAAAAACGGCGTGGCGCTGCTTTCTCAGGCTACCGATGCCGATGGCCATGCGCGTTTCCCGGCGCTCGATGTGTATAAAAACGAACGCCAGCCGGTGATGTTCCTGGTGGAAAAAGAGGGCGATGTCTCCTTCCTGCCGACGGGTGAATACAATGACCGGGGTCTGGATCTGTCGCGCTTTGATATCAGCGGCGAAGAAACCCCTTCCGACCCGCGCACTCTGAACAGTTATCTGTTCTCCGACCGTGGCGTTTACCGCCCCGGCGACACCTTTAATATTGGCCTCATCACCCGCACAGCCGTTTGGGGCAACAGCCTGGCGGGCGTGCCGGTGCGTGCGGAAATCCATGACCCACGCGATACCCTGATGAGTACTCAACCGTTGACCCTCAACGCCAGCGGCTTTAACGAACTGAGTTACACCACCAGCGAAAGTTCACCCACCGGCGAGTGGAACGTCTATCTGTACCTTATCGGCAAAGATAAAGACGCCTCTACCCTGCTTGGCCACGTGGCGGTGAATGTTAAAGAGTTCGAACCCGATCAGCTGAAAGTCAAACTCAATCTGACGCCAGACCGCAAGCAAGGCTGGGTTAAACCTTCCGAGCTGAAGGCCAATATCGACGTACAGAACCTGTTTGGTACACCAGCGCAGGAGCGCCGCGTAACGTCCAAACTGACGCTGCGCCCGATGTACCCGAGCTTCGATCAGTTCCCGGATTACCTGTTCTACGAGAACCGCACCAACAACGACGGCTTTGAAACCGAGTTGCAGGATCAGACCACCGACGTCAATGGTCAGGCGGCGATCCCGCTGGATCTGAAGTCCTATGCTGACGCCACTTATCAATTGCAACTGCTGTCAGAAGCCTTTACCGCAGGCAGCGGTCGTTCTGTCGCCGCCACCGCCCGCGTGCTGGTGTCGCCGTATGATTATCTGGTCGGGGTCAAAGCCGACGGTGATTTGGGTTACATCAATAAAGGGGCGGAACGTCATCTCAACCTGATTGCAATCAACCCGTCACTGGAGAAAGTTGCCTTGCCCGACCTCACGCTGTCACTTATCGAACAGAAATACATTTCGGTACTGACCAAACAGGACTCCGGCGTTTATAAATACCAGTCGAAAATGCGTGAAGTGCCGATCTCCGACCAGCCGCTGTCGATTGCCGCCGCCGGTCAAGACCTGCTGCTGGAAACCCGCCAGCCGGGTGATTACGTATTGGTGATAAAAACCGCGCAGGGCCAGGTGCTGAACCGTGTCTCCTACAGCGTGGCGGGCAACGCCAACCTCAGCCGTTCACTCGACCGCAATGCCGAACTGAAACTCAAACTGAATCAGGGTGAATACCAGCCGGGCGAAGAGATCGAAATCTCGATCAACGCGCCCTATACCGGCAGCGGCCTGATTACCATTGAGAAAGACAAAGTCTACAGTTGGCAGTGGTTCAAAACCGACACCACCAGTTCAGTACAGAAGATCCGCGTGCCGGCCAATATGGAAGGCAACGGGTACCTCAACGTACAGTTCGTGCGTGACGTTAATTCCGACGAGATCTTCATGAGCCCGCTGAGCTACGGCGTGATGCCGTTTAAAATCAGCACCAGTGCGCGCAAAGCCGGGCTGCAACTGACCACGCCGGAGGTGATTAAACCGGGGCAGGTGCTGCCAATTACCGTAAATACCGATTCGCCACAAAACGTGGTGGTGTTTGCCGTGGATGAAGGCATTTTGCAGGTGGCGCGCTATAAGTTGAAAGATCCGCTGGAGTACTTCTTCCGCAAGCGTGAACTGAACGTGCAAAGCGCGCAGATCCTGGATCTGATTTTGCCGGAATTTAGCAAACTGATGTCACTGACCTCAGCGCCGGGCGGTGACGCCGGTGAAGGACTGGATCTGCATCTCAACCCGTTCAAACGCAAACACGACAAACCGGTCGCATTCTGGTCAGGTATTCAGTTGGTCAACGGCCACGCGCAGTTTAACTATCCGGTACCGGACTACTTCAACGGTAAAATCCGCGTGATGGCGATTTCCGTCACACCGGACAAAATCGGTACCGCACAAACCGGCACCACGGTGCGCGACAACTTCATCATGACGCCGAACGTGCCGTCGATGGTGGCACCAGGCGACGAGTTTGATGTCAGCGTCGGCGTGAGCAACAACCTTGAAGGCCTGGGTGAGCAGCCGGCAGACATCAGCGTAAATCTGACTCCGCCGCCGCAGCTCGAGGTGGTCGGCAATGCCAAACAGTCGTTACAACTTGCCGCCAAACGCGAAGGTAACCTGACTTTCCGCCTGCGAGCCAAAGCCGAACTGGGTGATGCGCCACTGGTGTTTGACGCCACTTACGCGGACAAGCGCAGCCGCCGCACCATCAGCACGTCGGTGCGACCGGCCATGCCGTTCCGCACCCAGTCGATAATGGGCCGTATGAGCGGTAAAGAGCAGACTGTCGATCATCTGCGCACTATGTTTGATGCCTATGCCAAACGCGATGCCCGCGTGTCGAACTCGCCGCTGGTGTTGACCAGCGGACTGGCACAGTATCTGGAAGATTATCCGTACTACTGCTCTGAGCAGATTGTCAGCCGCTCTATTCCGCTGATCCTGCAAAGTAAGTACCCGGAGATGAAAGGTAAACTGACCCAGATGGCGGTCAACACGCAGCTCAATACGATGCTGCGCACCCTACGCTCACGGCAAAATGACAATGGCGCGATTGGCCTGTGGCAGTCCTCACCGGTCGCCGATCCGTTCATCACGCCGTACGTCGTGCAATATATGCTGCTGGCAAAATCTGCCGGTTACACCCTGCCGGCCGGTATGCTGGAAGATGCCAACGCGGCGCTGCGGGAGCTGGCCGCCAGTCACTATGACGACCTGTATCACCTGCGTCTGCGCGCCTTTGCGGTTTATCTGCTGACGTTACAGGGTGAAGTGACCACCAACTCGCTGGCATCCGTACAGGACAGCCTGCAAAAAGGGTACGCCACCCGTTGGCAGACCGACCTCAGCGCACTCTACCTGGCCTCCTCTTACCGGTTGCTGAAGATGGATGATGAAGCCAACAAACTGTTGCAACCCAGCTGGAATGAACTGAGCAAAGCCTACAACACCGCATGGTGGTCGCAGAACTACTTCGATCCGCTGGTGCAGGACGCCACCCGTCTGTACCTCATCACCCGTCATTTCCCGGAGAAAGCGAAGTCCATCCCGCCACAGGTACTGGAGAACATCGTGCGTTCGCTCAAAGAAGAGCGCTACACCACTTACTCTTCAGCCATGAGCATTCTGGCGCTGGACAGCTATTCCAGTCAGATTGCCCAGCAGACCAACGCCGGGGAACTGAGTATCACGGCCATCAGCCAAGACAAAGCCATACAGCCGGACGTGATTTCTACCCTGCAGGGTCTGTTTGCGCAGGGCAGTTTCAGCGCCGATACGCAGGCAGTTCAGTTCAGCAACCCCAACGATGCGCCGGCCTGGTATGTGGTCACGCAGTCAGGTTATGACGTACAGGCACCGCAGAAAGCCATTTCGCGTGGTCTGGAAATCACCCGCGACTACACGGATGATCAGGGCAAACCGGTGACCCAGGTGACGCTGGGTGAGAAGATCAACGTGCATCTGAAAATCCGCGCCAATGCCAAAGAAGGGCTGAATAATCTGGCGATTGTTGATTTGCTGCCGGGAGGTTTCGAGGTCGTGCAGCAGGCCGCCCCTGAGCCGGAAAGTGAAAGTGCTGACAGCGAAGCGCCGGCCGATAACGTCTGGCGTTCGCCAATCGCCGCTAACGGTTCAACCTGGCAGCCAGACTACAGCGATGTGCGTGACGATCGGGTGATCATCTACGGCAGCGCCAGCACCGAGGTGCAGGAGTTTGTCTATCAGATCAAATCCACCAATACCGGCAGCTTCGTGATCCCGCCAGCCTTCGGTGAAGCGATGTACGACCGTGAGATCCAGGCGTTGTCTGTCGGTACGGGCAACATTGTGGTGGTTCCGGCTGACGCTAAAAAATAGCTCATGCTGAACGCCTCTTCGCTAAAACGTCTCTTACAAAACGGCCTGATGGCCGTTTTTTTGCTGGCTTTGGTGGTCATCGGCTTTCGCCTGTGGCCGCACCCGCCGCTGTCTCAGGGACTGCCGTTTTCCAGCACTTATTACGATCGCAATGGGGTTTTGCTGCGCATAACGCTGGCTAATGACGAACGTTACCGGACCTGGACGCCCCTTGAGCAGATTTCTCCACGGGTGGTCAACGGCATTCAGCTGCATGAAGACAGCTGGTTTTATTATCATCCGGGCTTTAATCCGGTCAGCCTGCTGCGCGGTTTCTGGCGCAGCTATATTCGTGGTGCCAAGTTGCAGGGTGGCTCGACGCTGACCATGCAGCTGGCGCGTATGCACTGGCATCTCAATACCCGCACGCCGTCGGGCAAGCTGTGGCAGATTGTCCGCGCCGTGCAGCTCGAACTGAGCTATTCCAAACACGATATTCTCGAGGCCTATCTCAACTACACCCCGTATGGCCGCAACATTGAGAGCATCGGCGCGGCCAGCCTGATCTATTTCGGCAAAGCGCCGCAGGATCTGACCCTGCCGGAAGCACTGACGCTGGCGGTATTGCCGCAGTCGCCCAGCTTTCGGATAGATACCCGCACCGGCGTGATCGGCAGCGCGCTCAATACCGCGCGTAACCGGCTGTTTGCCCGCTGGCAACAGCGTTACCCGACCGACAGCAGCCAGATCGCGCTGTTTAAGCTGCCGCTAAGCCTGCGCCAGCCGGAGCAGATGCCCTACATTGCGCCACATTTTATCGAGCAGATCCGCCAGGACCACCCGCCCCTACAGCGCACCGATAACCGCGTCGATACCGAACTGGATGCCGGTCTGCAACGGCTGGTGGAGAAACAGATCGATGCTTTTATCACCCGTAACGCCAGCCGTGGCATTCACAATGCGGCAGCACTGCTGGTGGATACGCGGGATATGGGGGTGCGGGCGCTGGTTGGTTCTGCTGATTATTACAACCGTGACATTCAGGGTCAGGTGAACGGTACGCGCGCCAAACGCTCGCCCGGTTCGACTCTCAAACCCTTTATTTATGCGTTGGGGCTGGAACAGGGCGTGCTGCACCCGATGACCATTCTCAAAGACGTCCCCTCAACCTTCGGGGCCTACGCGCCGGAGAACTTCGACCGGCGTTTTCTTGGCCCGGTGACCGCTACCGATGCGCTGAACTTCAGCCGCAATATTCCCGCCGTTTATGTGGCATCACGACTGCGCGAGCCGACGCTGTATCAGTTTATGCGCCTGTCTGGCGTCGCCAATATGGCCAGTGAAAACCATTACGGCCTGTCGCTGGTGCTCGGCGGCGGCGAAGTCACCGTGCAAGAGCTGGCAAAACTGTACGCCCTGCTGGCGAACCGTGGGGAACTTAAACCACTGCGGCTGCAAAAAAGCGACCCGTCCCCTGCGCCGGTACGTCTGCTCAGCGAAGAAGCCAGCTTTATCACCCTCGACATGCTGCGTCAGCATCGACGCCCCGGCGATACGCTGGCACAAAGGCCGACGGCCCTGCCGGTGTACTGGAAAACCGGCACGTCATGGGGGTTTCGTGATGCCTGGACCGCCGGGATTTTTGGCCCTTACGTACTGGTCGTCTGGGAGGGGAACTTCGACAGTAAAGGCAATGGTGCGTTTGTCGGTGCCGATGCCGCCGCGCCGTTGTTCTTCAATATCATCGACAGCGTACAGGCTAACTACCCGACGCTGAGTGAGCCGAAACACCCATGGCCGAAACAACTAAAACGGATCGATATTTGCCTCGCCAGCGGTGACCTCCCAACTCCCTGGTGTCAGCAGCTCGGCAAAACCTGGTTTATTCCAGGTAAATCGCCCATCAAGGTGGATACCATTTACCGTCCGGTAGTGATGGACACCCAGACAGGCAACGTGGCCTGCCCACCTTATGCCGCAGGCGAAACCCGCACCGAGGTGTTCGAGTTTTGGCCTTCTGATCTTGCCAACGTTTTCGCTCAGGCCGGGTTACCAAAACGCTCGCCGCCAGGCGCAGGACGCTGTAAAAATGACGGCCCGGCAGTCAGCGGTAACCCGCCGCGTATCACCTCACCGCTGCGCAACACCACCTACACACTGCGTCAGTCACAGCAGGGTCGCGACAGTATTGTGTTCAACGCCACTACCGACGCCGACAGCAAAACCCTGTACTGGTTTGTTGATGATATTTATCTCGGCAGCAGCGCCAGCAAAGCGGCGATCCAATGGCAGCCTGAAAATAATGGACAATATAAAATCAGGGCCGTTGACGACCACGGGCGCGGGGATTCACGGGTGATAAAAATTGAGATTGTGAACTAGGGTCGGTCAGAAAAGGACCCAGGGCCTGACACAAAGGGATCGCTAAGGTGGAAGAAAAAATAACGCCACGGTTAAAATGAAGGCCCGGCTTTATCTATGGATAGGAAAAATGGGATAACACAAACGAATAGAAGCCTCTCCACGCCTTCATGATATTAATAATCAGAAACGATAAAAACACCGCCATTCAAACCATTGACAGAACAGCCTTGCAAACTATCGCTGAGCGGTGAACCGTCATAATATCCCCATGCGTCGAGATATTCTGATGCGCTCTACTACCCCGACACTAAACGCTATTTTTCAATGACAGCCACTTATATGGAATAACGCTCACGCTGACACTTCTTAATGGGAAATGACAGCTCAAACGGCGTTGTTACTCCCGACGACAAGAAAAAAATTTAACATTGACATCAATCACCTGCATGCAACTTTCTGCTACATCTATCCTTTAAACACTTTCTCCCTATTATTAATTAAACAATAAATCATTTTTCCTTTATATTATAATAATTGTACGGAATTTGTTAAAAGTATCGAACCATTAAGGAAGTGCCACAGATGGAACTACGCTTTACCCAAGAGCCTATCCCGGAGCTGACCTTCACCGGCAGCGCCTTAGCCCGCAACGGCTTTACGGCGGGCATGAGGGTCGCCCTGCAACACAAACACCCTATTTTGTATATCGTGGTGGTTAACGATAACACCACATGGGATACCTACTGCGAAACCAGCCAACACAACCCTATGCTGGGTGCTGACTGGGTAGATGACGATGGGCAATTGGTGATTGGCGGCGACTGGCTGACAAACCTTGGTATCACTCAGGCGGATCATGTTGATGCCGCCATCGCACCGGGGATCATCATTATCCGGCGGCGGGCGGACGGGATTTTAAAAGTGTAGACATAATAAACCCGGCCCTGGCCGGGGTTACTGCTGACTGTTTTCCATAGTAATGAATACAAATAGGTTTCAATCGCCACGGATAAACTAACCACTGCCGCAGGGTTAAAAAATACGCTGCTTAATCTTGAGATAGATTTTGAGGAGGCTTTTCATCTTGCTCCTCCTCTATAAGTCCGTGGATTTTAAAATCCGTAATAAGCCAGCTCCCAGATAAATATTCTTATACCTTAAGAACATAATAAATGACGACAACAGACCAAATAAGACTATTGGTATGTAACTCAGATCACAGTATTGTCAGAAAAATAAAAATTTTAATATCCTTATCACTTCCATGCGATAAACCTTACTTTTTGTGAGTCATTTCACAACTATTATACATTTTTCATATATTATCCCCCGTGCATATCATTAAATAAAGGTGGGATATTATAAACTTACGTTTATTTTTCGAGGAAAATCCCGCCCTTTTTATTATCTATGACTGAGATATATGTTTGCACGTCTTCAACATTCAAAAAAGAGAGGGGAAATATGTCGACTTATTATTTCTTACCAACAAGAAATATTTTTGGGGAAGGCAGCGTACAAGAAGCTGGCGAGCTGGCAAAGACATTAAAAGCTGAAAAGGTATTGATTGTTACAGATAAATTTCTTGGTCAAAGTGGTATGGCTGATCAGGTTGCTGAGATTTTCAAAAAGGCTGGAATTGACACACATATTTTCTGCGGTGCAGAACCTAACCCAACGGATAGAAATGTTGCTGACGGTATTCAGGCATATCTTCAAAATAATTGTAATGCCATAGTTTCCCTTGGCGGTGGATCATCACACGACTGTGCCAAAGGCATTGGCCTTATTGCCTCTAATGGTGGCAATATTAAGGATTTTGAAGGCGTGGATAAATCCATTAATGACATGATCCCATTAATGGCGATTAACACTACAGCAGGCACGGCATCTGAGATCACCCGTTTCTGTATTATTACAGATACTGAACGTAAAGTTAAGATGGCTATTATTGACTGGCGCGTCACACCACAAATTTCGATTAATGATCCTGATTTAATGGTTGGCATGCCGCCTTCATTAACTGCGGCAACAGGTATGGATGCGCTGACTCATGCCATCGAAGCTTATGTATCAACCATGGCAAATCCGCTCACTGATGCCGCGGCATTAAAAGCAATTAAGATGATAACTCAATATTTACCTAAGGCTGTTGCCAATGGTGAATATATGAAAGCCAGAAGCAACATGGCTTACGCACAATATCTGGCCGGTATTGCATTTAATAATGCCTCTTTAGGCTATGTGCATGCGATGGCCCACCAACTGGGCGGATTCTATAATTTACCGCACGGTGTATGCAATGCAATCCTGCTGCCTTACGTTCAATCATTTAACTTAATGAGTAATCTTAATCGCTTCAAGGATATTGCTGAAGCCATGGGAGAAAATATAACCGGCCTTTCAACTGATGAGGCTGCGATTAAAGCAATCAATGCCATCCAAAGGTTAAGTAAACAAGTTGGTATTCCCCGCGACCTGAAAAGTCTGGGTGTTAAACCCGAGGACTTTGCTGTTATGGCAGAAAATGCTAAAAAGGATGTTTGTCAACTTACCAACCCCCGTAAGGCAACTCAAGAACAAGTCATTGAGTTGTTCAGAAAGGCTTATGAAGGCGAATCCGCTATATAGTTCCCCGGGTCTGAAACCCGATAATGCGAGAGCATACTCTGGCACCGCTCACCGTTAAGTCCAGTATTATCATGACGAAAAATGCCTCTACTTCTGTAGAGACATTGAACTGTTCCCTAAGTTAAACACGGCACTCACTGAGTAATGCCATTTTTGTGATTGTCAAAATCCCGATTACGCAAGCTTGCCGAAAACGCCAGGGTAATCAGGTCGTTCAGCGTTGAGCACCGCCTATAACCATTAAACCCACGGGTCCAGAATCCACGGTGAGTATTACGGCTGAGAATGGGTGTTTGGTTATCAGAGCGAGGTTGGCGGCTGAGGCTCTAAAGTAAAATCCCGGCGACTTGGCCGGGATTGTTGCTATTTTAGTGAGCGATACTTTATTCCTGAAGTGATAATTCCAACCAAAAAACCTATAAAAGCACCAAAAAAAATTGAATCTATAAGATCCTTTTTTGAAAATGAAATTGGAATATCATTTGCGAGGTAAAGACCAATATTTATAAATAGCAACACTACTAATGCAGCAAAAGTAAAGGAAATAAATCCAAATAGAAATATAAACATAAAGTTATAAAAAATTTTCATTGTAGTCATCTACTCACCCCTGCATCTTTAAGTTTATGTTGGAATTTATCTCCAGTCCATTCTGAAAGCCCTGCACCTCCCGCCCCCCCATATACTAGGCGTTATAAAATCTATTTTTGCAGGTGCAGAGATCATCGGAGAATTCAGACTAAATCTTTCTTTAAAACCATTACTCCATGGATTGACTGCGCCATCTATTTTATTGGATATATACCCACCAGTATAATAACCCACTGTAGAACCTGCAAAAGCTCCCGCCATAGGCACCCACGGAGAGTCTCCGTCAACAGCGCTTGAGAATCCTGCACCTGCTGTATTGATCACAGATGACCACCGATATCCCATTCCAGCAGTTACACCGCCTGTAACTACAGATGTACCAAAACCGGCCCAGCTAAAGCTTTTTTCAGGGTCATTATAAATATTATATCCCTGTATTCCCATATTTGCGGCCCCACTTGTTCCAGCACCTATTACACGATTAGCTATGGTTTGGCTACCAATCCACTCTCCAACAATTGGTGCTACAGCCTTACTCAATATAGGAATTGCAAGTGTTATTGTAGCTATTGCAGCACGAGGTAAATTATTACCAAGTTGTAGTTCATCGTAATTTTTAATAATTGGACTCAGTTGATCAATACTGTACTGCGCCAATTTTTGACAATCTGCATCACATCCAGATGATTGAATCAGGCGGATGAGATCATCTTGCTGCTGAATAAGATAATCTTTTGATATTTTCGTATCAATTGCTTTCTGCCGCTGATCCTTATCTGCTTTATTAGCGACGTCAATCAGATGTTTTCTTTCGTCATCAGAAGAAGCAGCCTTGTATTTTTCTAGCCATGATGTTGTTTGATCCGCACTCAGATAGTTATTCTCAACCGTCGTTTTCCCAGCCTGCGCGCCCGCCACAGCATCAGCCGAACTGTCCCCCGTCAACCCGCCCGCAAGGCCCGCCGCCAGCGTCGACAGCGAGGAGATGGTCTGTCGCTGCTCTTCGGTTAAATCTTCACGTTTGATATTAGGATAAAGCTGCTGAGCGATAAATTCACCCATTGCAGCACCGGATGCACCCGCTAACGCGCTGTTGCCGTTACCACCCCAACGGCGGCAGGCCCAACCCCAGCCCACAGCTGACGATTAAAGGTAAGTGGCTGTGATCTCCTCCTGATCTCCTCCTGATCTCCTTGATCTCCTCCCTGAAAACAGTGCCAGCCTAAACTAAAGTATCCGGTCTTTCTTTCATCTCACTGAGAGGCATATCAACCATGAAAAAGACCCGTTATACCGAAGAACAGATAGCATTCGCCCTTAAACAGGCCGAAACAGGCACTCGGGTGGAGGAAGTGTGCAGAAAGATGGGTATTTCTGAAGCCACTTTTTATAACTGGAAGAAAAAATTTGGCGGTATGGGCGTAACAGAACTGCGCCGTTTGCGGCAGCTTGAGGACGAAAACCAACGGCTTAAGCGTCTGGTGGCGGACCTCAGTCTGGATAAGGAAATGCTCCAGGATGTCATTCGAAAAAAGTTCTGAGGCCCATTCAGAAGCGTGAAGCGGTGACTTACCTGCTGGACGCCTATCGTATCGGGCTGCGTCGTGGTTGCCGTTTAATGATGCAGAGTCGCACGGTATACCTCTATCGCAGTTGTCGTGATGACAGGGCCCTGACTCACCGGATAAGAGAAATTGCGGAGACACGGATCCGCTATGGTTGCCCGCGCATTCATATTCTTTTGCGCAGGGAAGGCTGGTTAGTCAACCACAAGAAAACCCACCGAATTTACTGTCAGGAAGGACTGAATCTGCGAGCAAAACGCCCACTCCGGCATGTTACAGCCAGGCACCGACACGCTCGTCCAGAAGTGACCGCATTAGATCAGTGCTGGAGCATGGATTTTGTTGCTGATAATCTGTTCAACGGGCGTCGGATACGTGCCCTAACTGTAGTGGATAATTTTAGTCGTGAATGCCTGGCGATCGAAGTTGGTCAGGGGCTGCGCGGAGAGGATGTGGTGGCTGTTATGGAGCGCCTGAAACAAATGCAGCACCGTATACCACACCGGTTGCAGACGGATAATGGCAGCGAATTTATCTCTAAAGCGCTTGACCGATGGGCATACGAAAATAAGGTGACAATGGACTTCTCACGGCCCGGCAGACCGACAGATAATGCTCTGGTCGAGTCATTCAACGGGAGCCTGCGCGATGAGTGTTTGAATGTGCACTGGTTCCTGTCACTGGAAGATGCTCAGGAGAAGATCGAGCACTGGCGGCAGGAATATAACCAGTACCGGCCACATTCCTCATTAAATAACCAGACTCCGGAAGAATTTGTCCGAAGCCTGCAAACAGACCCGGATCTCTGATTTATCCTGGCATCAATATTGGGAAGGGATCATCTTTGCGCAAAATATATTCTTTTTGCGGATGAATATTCGGGTTATAGAAGAAAATGGTGTAATCGATACCGGATGCCTGAATGGCTTCCATCACCTCGCCGGAGCAGGGCGCACAACAGGAGTGGAGTAATAATTTGTTGTGGCCTGTTGGCAGTGACAATTTCTCTCGGATCAGTTCTGACATCTTTATCACCTGTTGCTAAGATTTTCTTTATAAACACATGATGTTCATCATGGTAGATGCTCATGATAAAAGACAGATTTTGACAGTCAAAAATTTCTTATCCGTTTAACTGGCGTGCTGCGCGGGGCAGGAAACAACAGTGCTATGATATTGGCCGGGATGTTGACCGAAGACACGGGACGATGCCCGGCTATTGAATGTTAAGGACGCAGGCAATGCAATTAATGAGATCGCATCACATCCGCTGGCTCAGTTTATTTATTGTGATGGGCGGGTTGTTACTTATTCTTCCCCTGCATTTACTGGCATGTTTTATCGCCGGTTTTGTGGTGTATGAGCTGGTCAACGGGCTGACGCCCCACTTTCAGAAGATCATCAGCGGCGAGCGCGCACGCTGGCTGGTGGTGGCACTGATCAGCACCATTGTAGTCAGTGTCCTGACGCTGGCCGTGGTAGGGATCACCAACTTTCTGATGCAGGATGTGAAAAACCCAGCGGCCTTCAATGCCATGGTTTCCAGACTGCTGACCGATGCACAAAGTCGGATTTCACCCGTGATGCTGCACTATTTGCCGGCCAATATTGAAGAGTTACAACGCGAATTTCTGCAATGGCTGCGTGAGCATGTAGCGATGATCCAGATGGTCGGAAAAAACGCCGCTCACGCCTTTGTCACTATGCTGATTGGCATGATTTTAGGGGCCATTGTCTCCCTGCAACGCCACGATAAAGATGCGCAACATGCGCCACTCAAGAGTGATCTCCTGCAGCGTGTGCGTCTGCTGGGTAATGCTTTTCGCAATGTGGTGTTTGCGCAGTTCCAGATTTCACTGATTAATACTGTGCTGTCAGGCGTGTTCCTGTTTGGCATTTTGCCCCTGTTTGGGATCCACCTGCCGCTGGCGAAGACGCTGGTGGTCTTCACGTTTGTCTGCGGGCTGTTGCCAGTGATTGGCAATCTTATTTCCAATACGGTGATTTTTATTGTCGGCCTGTCGGTGTCACTGTGGGTCGGCGCACTGGTGCTGGCGTACCTGATTGTGATTCATAAGGTGGAATACTTTCTTAATGCGCGAATTGTCGGCACGCGGATTAACGCCAAATCATGGGAAGTTTTGCTGGCGATGCTGATCTTTGAGTCAGCGTTTGGATTGCCGGGGGTGGTCGCCGCACCGATTTACTATGCTTATTTGAAAAGTGAGTTGAAAGAAGCCCGTTTAATCTGACGGTATTCCCTTTCAAACGCCTGACGGGCAGCCAGTGACGCGGTATCTTCCGCCACGTCACTGTGCAGACCTTAGCCATATATCCTGAGAAAAACAGATTCAGGCAAGTAATGGCGAGGATCGTTATAACGATTTTCTCTTCCCAGGGTCCATACTTCTTACCGTCAGTGCAGCTTGCGCTGGCGTATTTCGTCTATCGATTACCCCTCAGGAGAAAACAGATGACCCTTAACGTCCGAGGTTTTGCTGCAACGTCCGCTGATGCACCGTTGGCACCCCATAACTTTGTGCGTCGTGATCCGCGTGATACCGACGTAGTTATCGACATTATGTATTGTGGTGTTTGTCACTCAGATATTCACCAGGCACGTAATGAATGGCATCAGAGCATCTATCCGATGGTTCCGGGACACGAGATTATTGGTCGTGTGACCAAAGTTGGCGCCAAAGTGAAAGGCTTCAGCGTCGGCGATACCGTCGGTGTTGGTTGTATGGTCGATTCTTGTCAGCACTGTGAATCCTGCGCAGAAAGCCTGGAACAGTACTGTGAAGAAGGCGCGACCATGACCTATAACGCCTATGATCGTCATGACAACATGATGACCTACGGCGGTTATTCCGAGCAGATCGTCGTGGCCGAGAAATTCGTCCTGCGCATTTCCGAAAAACTGGATATCAAATCTGCTGCACCGTTGCTGTGTGCCGGTATCACCACCTATTCGCCACTGAAACACTGGAAAGTGGGCAAAGGCCATAAAGTGGCGGTTGTCGGTTTAGGCGGTCTGGGCCACATGGGCCTGAAATTTGCCAAAGCGCTGGGCGCTGACGTGACCTTGTTCACCCGTTCGGCGGGCAAAGAGCAGGAAGCGTACCGTTTGGGCGCCGATCACGTGGTGCTGTCGACGGATGAAAAACAGATGGCAGCTGTGAAAAGCCACTTCGATTTCATCCTTGATACTGTACCAAATCAGCATGACCTGAACCCGTACCTGGAAACACTCAAACGTGATGGTACCCATATTCTGGTTGGGTTGGTTGAACCGATTGAGCCCGCGTTGCACAGCGGCGCGTTGATCATGGGCCGCAAAACCGTAGCCGGTTCTCTGATCGGCGGTATTGCAGAAACTCAGGAAATGCTGGATTTCTGTGCTGAGCACAACATCGGTTGTGACGTCGAAATGATCAATATGCAAGACATCAATGGCGCTTACGAACGTATGCTGAAAAGCGATGTTAAATACCGTTTCGTCATAGATATGGCGTCACTGAAAAACGCCTGATTTTTTCGAATATGGTTAAAAAGCGTTGATATGCGCCTGTGGGTTAATGCCCACCGGCGCATTTTTATTTAGGGTCAGCCTGAATTTGTCCGATGAAACCATTGCGTGCTGAAATTTCATCTTTCACTGCTTTGCTGGCTTCTCGCTGGGTGGCGGCGGTGGTATTCTTCCGCTTTCGCCGAGCGAAGGAAAATCAGTGGCAAAGAATTTTGATGAATTGATCAGAGATATTGATCTGATGATTGAACATGTGGATGGCCTGAAAAACCTTCCACCGCGTGCACAAATAGTTGCTGCAGTGCCTGCTGACAAGCCTGCCTATGACTCTTTTTGTGAAATCTATGCACTTAAAGCGGTGATGCGGGCGTTTATTTCTTCCGTCGATACCATCGTGAAAGTCCAGATTGCCAAGAAAGTCGAAAAGGATATCGGACATCTCGAAAGTACCGTGCGGTCCATTGGTGGTGGCAATGCTAATGCCGAAGACTTAGCGCAAATCACCGCCTATGTGCGTAATGCTGTTTCTGAATTAATGGATTAAACCGCTTCAGACAGCATTCGAAAAAGAGACGTCGGGCACCTGTGGGTGGTCGGCGTTTTTTTATGTCTGCCCTACATGTGTCTGAAATAGGGCAGGGAGCCGATAGGTTTCAACGCAGAAAATGGTTATCCTTGCGTCATTCACTCGCTGGGATGCCTGTTTTATGTCGCCTCGTTTCCGCTTTCTCGCCGTCTGGCGCCGCCGTTGCTTTACGCTGCTGTTTGATAATCGCACCCGCGCTGGTCGGTGGATGGAAACCTTCTGGCTGCTGACGGCCGTCCTGAGCGTCATCGTGCTGTTTTTCGAGTCCAGCGCGACCGACCTGTTTCCCAATACGCCGGATATTCTTCGTCGCTTTGGCTGGATTGAAGTTGGGTTTACGGCGGTGTTTAGCCTGGAATACGTTCTGCGGGTGTTTTCTACGCCGCGG
>Ga0209903_1000109_pt1 | contig 34658 bp, 20 predicted proteins | sample OrgsoiDNA2013051_FD_185801 | JGI IMG/M metagenome (GOLD analysis project Ga0209903, IMG submission 185801) | Permafrost soil microbial communities from the Arctic, to analyse light accelerated degradation of dissolved organic matter (DOM) -... | ecosystem: Environmental > Terrestrial > Soil >...
TTCCTGATATAGCGCCATATCCAGCCCCAGGCGTTGCTGATCTTCAGAACGAAGTACCGAGAGCGGTGCCACCACCGGGCATTTGTTGATATGAATGAGTTTGAGCGGCACCGGCAACTCGCCGTCGGCCAGATCATCGCGGCGGGTATACAGGCGCTGACGCAGCGTCTCAGCATCCAGATCGAGCAAGCCCTGGGGATCGAGGTGCAAGTCGCAAACTATCAGTGCGTTCTTGTTGCGCGGGTGCCAGGCCAACGGCAGCACCACACCCACATAGTGGCGAGCTGCCGAAAAACGCCCGGAGATGTGCACCATCGGTTGCAGCAGCCGAACCTGATCCATCACCTTCTGTTTACTGCGTAACTGGAACAGCCAGTCATACAGCTTCGGTTGTTTTTCCCGAATCAGACGGGCCAGGGCAATGGTGGCGCGCACGTCCGACAAGGCCTCGTGGGCGTTGCCATGATCGATGCCATTGGCCACCGTCAGACGATCCAGCTTGAGCGTCACCCGTCCTTCGTCATCCGTAGGCCAGCTCAGGCCATCGGGACGCAAGGCATAGGCTGCGCGCACCACATCAATCAGGTCCCAGCGGCTGTTGCCGCCCTGCCACTCGCGGGCATACGGGTCGAAAAAGTTTCGATACAGGCTGTAACGGGTCATCTCGTCGTCGAAACGCAACGTGTTGTAACCCGCCCCACAGGTACCGGGGGCCGCGAGTTGGGCATGCACCCGCGTCATGAAGTCGGCTTCGCTCAACCCTTGCGTGGCCAGGCGACTCGGCGTGATACCGGTGATCGCGCAGGCAGCCGGATGCGGCAGGATGTCATCGCTGGGCTGGCAGTAAAGATTGACCGGCTCGTCTATTTCATTGAGTTCGAAGTCGGTGCGAATCCCCGCCACTTGCAGCGGGCGGTCACAACGGGGGTTGATGCCAGTGGTTTCATAGTCGTACCAGAAGATGGAGGTCACGGGCTGTTCCTGAACTGAAGACCGACGAAGTCTAGGCGCAGACAAGTCGCTGCGGCCAGTCAATCTGTCATTCAATCACCTCTGACAACTCACCGTGCAATACATAGTTATGTCGTTTCCCCCCGAGAGGCTGCTAGCATCGGACGAAGATTGAATCCCGATCCGGCCCCATCATTCAGGTTGCCCATGCTCGAGAGCACAGCACTGCCAAGGAAAGCGACGCTGTCCCCGCCACTGGACACGCGGTATCAAGTCGAAACGCCCGAAGGCATCGACTTGCCACTGCGCCCGGCCGGGCTGATGATCCGTGCACTGGCGTTCTCCATCGACCTCGGGCTGCGCGGGCTGATCCTCGGTTTGCTGTTCACCGTTCTGGCGTTTCTCGGCAAACTCGGTGCCGGGCTGGGCTCAATCCTGCTGTTCGGGGTCAGTTGGTGGTACATGGTGCTGTTCGAGGTGCTCAATCAGGGTCGCTCGCCCGGCAAGCAATGGATGGGTTTGCGGGTGGTGCAGGACGATGGCACGCCCGTCGGCTGGTCGGCCTCGTTGCTGCGCAATCTGCTGCGTTTTGTCGACCTGTTGCCGTTCGGCTATTTCCTCGGGGCCATCAGTTGCCTGCAACACCCGACCTTCAAGCGCCTCGGCGACCTGGCCGCCGGCACGCTGGTGATCTACAGCGAAAAACCGCTCACCCGCCCCGAACTGCCCGAAGCCCAACCCCGGCGCCCTGTGTTTGCCCTGACGCTGACCGAGCAACGCGCCATCCTCGGTTTTGCCGAACGCCAGGGTGAACTCTCCGGTGCCCGAGTCCAGGAACTGGCAACCATCCTCGCTCAACCGTTGCAGGTTCCAGCACCACGAGCGGTGACTGAACTCAATGGCATCGCCCGCAGCTTGTTGGGCCCCGCATGAAGCAAAGCCTGTTCGAAAGTCGCCACAAGGCCGAATGGGAGCAGTTCGCCCTCATGCTTGACCGGTTGGAACGGGGCAAGGAAGCCTCACGAATCGCCAGTTTCCCGAAAGACTATCGACGCCTCTGCCAACACCTGGCCCTGGCCCGCGAGCGCGGCTACAGCAGTTTCCTGGTGGATTCGTTGCAGCATCAGGTGCTGCGTGGCCATCAACAGTTTTATCGGCATCGCAGCCAGTTGGGGGCCAACGCACTGGCGTTTATCCTGGCCGGTTTCCCGCAACTGGTGCGCCAGCAGTGGCGCTTTGTATTGGCTGCCGGCCTGATGTTTTTTGGCAGCCTGATCGGCATGGGCTTGCTGGTGTACCTGTTCCCGGACCTGATCTACAACCTGATCCCGACCGAGCAGGTGACCGAGATGCAAAGCATGTACGACCCCGTTGCCGGGCACCTCGGGCGGTCGGCCGAACGGGCGGCCAGCGAAGACTGGGTGATGTTCGGCTACTACATCATGCACAACATCGGTATCGCCTTTCAGACCTTCGCCAGCGGTTTGCTGTTTGGCCTGGGTAGCGCGTTTTTCCTGTTCTTCAACGGCTTGACGATCGGTGCGGTGGCCGGGCACCTGACCCACATCGGTTACGGGCAAACCTTCTGGTCATTCGTGATTGGCCACGGGGCCTTCGAGCTGAGCGCCATCGCCCTGTCCGGCGCTGCCGGCCTGCAACTGGGCTGGGCGCTGATTGCACCCGGGCGCCTGCCTCGGGCCGAATCCTTGCGTGTGGCGGCGCGTAAAAGCGTGCTACTGATTTGCGGGGTCATGCTGTTTCTGCTGATTGCTGCGTTTATCGAAGCCTACTGGTCGTCCATGACCGCGCCTACGCCAATGACCAAATACCTGGTCGGTGCTGCGCTCTGGTTGTTGGTGGCGGTATACCTGCTGTTTGCCGGACGGACCCGCCATGCGCCTGAGTGACGCCACCGTGGTGATTCGCCCGCGCATCACCTGGGAAGCCATGGACCTGGGCGTGCTGATGAGTCAACGGCACCGTCGCCTGTTGATGACCAGTTGGGCCATCGTGACCTTGCCGACATTCGCCGTGCTCAGCCTGCTGTTGTGGGATTCGCCGTCGCTGGCCGTGTTTATTTTCTGGTGGCTCAAACCGGCGTTCGAACGACTGCCGTTGTACATCCTGTCCCAAACCCTGTTCGGTGAAACCCCCACCCTCAAACAGGCCCTGCGCCAATGGCCGCAACTGCTCAAGCCACAACTGCTGGCGAGCCTGACCTGGCGACGCCTGAGCCTGAGCCGTAGCTTCGTGATGCCAGTGGTGCAACTTGAAGGCTTGAGCGGTATCGCGCGACAACAGCGTCTGCACGTATTACTGCAGCGCAATGCCGGCGCCGCGCAGTGGCTGACGATCATTGGCGTGCACCTGGAAAGCGCCTTGTGGATCGGCTTGATGGTGCTGTTCTACCTGCTCCTGCCCCAGCAGATCGAGCTGGACTGGAACTGGCAGACCCTCATCGCCGCGGCCAATCACGACTGGCGGTGGCTGGAGCACCTGACCAACGCCTTTTACGCTCTGGTGTTGGTGGTGTGGGAACCGATCTACGTCGCCTGCGGCTTCAGCCTTTACCTGAACCGACGCACGGTGCTGGAGGCCTGGGACATTGAACTGGTGTTCCGTCGGATGCGCCAGCGCCTGAGCGGCGCGGCAGTCGCCGTGTTGCTGGCGGTGATCGTATGCATACCGACGACGCAAACCGTCTGGGCCGCCGAGCCGGTCATTTCACCGGACACGCCGCGCCTGCTGGACCAGCCCCTGACCAGTCAGGCGTCCCGGGACAGCATCAAGGCGATCCTTGATCAGCCGCCGTTCAAGAACAAGGAAACCGTTACCCGATATCGTTTTGGCGAAGACAAAACCACCACCAAAACCCCGAGCGATGGCAACGCCCCAGAATGGCTGAAGACGCTGCTTGGACTGCTGGACAATCAACGTTTCGGCGCACTGGCCACGCTGATCGAAGTGCTGTTGTGGGGCGCGGTGATTGCTGCCGTCGGGCTGTTGATCTGGCGTTACCGCGAGTGGTTGCAGGCGTTTGTCAGCCGTCGACCGGCCTTGCGCAGCAAGGTGAATCGCCCAGTGCCCAAGCAGTTATTCGGGCTGGACGTCCATCACGAAACCCTGCCCGACGACGTTGCCGGGAGCGCCGAAATCCTCTGGCAGTCCAACCCTCGGGAGGCCCTCGGGTTGCTGTATCGCGCCCTGCTCAGCCGCTTGCTGCATGACTTCAACCTGCCCTTGAAAGACGCCGACACCGAAGGCCAGGTGCTGGTGCGCGTCGCACAGCTGCAACAACCGGCGTTGCTGGCCTTCAGTCAAAGCCTGACCCGTCATTGGCAGAACATGGCCTACGGGCACCGCTTGCCACCGGCGCAACTGCAACAGGAACTCTGCGACGGCTGGCGCGCGCTGTTCACCCCGGGAGCCGCCCATTGAGCCGGCATGGATGGCAGGCGCTTGGCGCGTTGTTCGCGGTGTTGCTTGGCGCGTTGTGCGTGTATCTGTACCTCAAGGCCACGCCCTATCAGGAAGTCGTCGATCACGGCGCCTCCCCCGAGGCCCGGGCCAATCCCTACCTGGCGGCGGAGCAGTTCCTGCGCAAACAAGGCCTCGCCGTTACTCACGCCAATAGCCTCGACGTGCTGCCCGGCATCGACCCGCGCCAACACAGCCTGTTGCTGCTCGGGGACCGCTCGACCATGACCCCGCGCCAGATCGATCAGGTGTTGAACTGGACCCGGGCCGGCGGCCGTCTGCTATTCGTTGCCGAATCCTTGTGGGATGAAAAGACTGGCCAGAGCAATGACGTGTTGCTCGATCGAGTGCAACTGCACCAGATCCTCAGCAAAGACCTCAAGGACCCGCCGCCCGACCCCATTGACGATCCGTATCCAAAACTGACCAAGCTCTACCTCGAGGACGAAGACGCCCCGGCTTACGTCAGCTTCGATACCGAGTTCCATCTCGAAGACCCGAAAAATCTCGCCCAGTCCTGGGCCAACAGTGGCAAGGCCACGCACATGATGCAGCTGGACCACGGGCTCGGTTCAATCACCGTGGTCACCGACGCCGACCTGTGGAAAACCCCGGCCATCGAGAAATACGACAATGCCTGGCTGCTCTGGTACTTGAACGCCGACACCAGCGTGACGCTGCTGTACAACACCGATCACGATTCGCTGCTGACCTTGTTGCTGCGCTACTTTCCCCAGGCGCTGGTCGCCCTCGCAGCGTTGATCATCCTCGGTTGCTGGCATGTCGGTGTACGTCAGGGTCCAATCCTTGAGCCCGCTCCAAGGGCACGCCGCCAACTTCAGGAACACTTGCGCGCCAGCGCCGATTTCATGTTGCGTCGCAATGGGCAGAACAACCTGCTGCAAGCCTTGCAGCAAGACATTTTGCGCCGCGCCCGACGCCGCCATCCCGGCTTCGAACAATTGGCGGTTGCCGAACAATGGCTGGTGCTCGCGCGCCTGACCCGGCAACCCACCCGCGCCATCAGCCAGGCCCTGAGCCCACGCCCGAAACAGCGGCTGTCCAGCGCTGAATTCAGCCGTCAGGTCGCCCACCTGCAAACCTTGAGGAATGCCCTATGAGTGAGATCGAGCCCGGCACACAACAGCACGCCGCCCAGCAGCGCCAGCGCGCCAGTCAATTGGCCCAGGCCGTGCGCAGCGAATTGCAGAAGGCGGTTATCGGCCAGGACACCGTGATCGATGACGTGCTTACCGCGCTGATCGCTGGCGGCCACGTGTTGCTCGAAGGCGTGCCCGGCCTGGGCAAAACCCTGCTGGTCCGCGCCCTCGCCCGCTGCTTCGGCGGCGAGTTCGCGCGCATCCAGTTCACCCCGGACCTGATGCCCAGCGACGTCACCGGGCACGCGGTGTACGACCTGCAAACCGAGCAGTTCAAACTGCGCAAGGGACCGTTGTTCACCAACCTGTTGCTGGCCGACGAAATCAACCGCGCCCCGGCCAAAACCCAGGCGGCGCTGCTTGAAGCCATGCAGGAACGCCAGGTCACCCTTGAAGGGCGGGCACTGCCCATCACGCAACCGTTCATGGTGCTCGCCACGCAAAACCCCATTGAACAGGAAGGCACGTACCCACTGCCGGAAGCCGAGCTGGATCGCTTCATGCTCAAGGTGCGCATGGACTACCCCGACGCCGAGCAAGAGCTGGACATGGTCCGCCAGGTCAGCCGCTCGACCCGCGCCGACATGCTCGACGTGCAGCCCTTGCGCACGGTGTTGCAGGCCAAGGATGTGATGGCGCTGCAACGCATCGCCAGCGACTTGCCCCTCGATGAACAGGTGCTCGACTACGCCATCCGCGTGGCCCGGGCCACTCGCTCCTGGCCCGGCCTGACCCTCGGCGCGGGCCCGCGGGCCTCCATCGCCCTGGTGCGTTGTGCGCGGGCGCGGGCGTTGTTGCGCGGTGGCGAGTTTGTGATTCCCGACGACATCAAGGGCTGTGCGCTGGCGGTGTTGCGCCATCGGGTGCGGATCGCTCCGGAGCTGGACATCGAAGGGCTGGACGTTGATCAGGTGCTTGAGCAACTGCTCGACCAAGTGCCGGCGCCGCGCCTGTGATCAAGGTCTTGCACATAGCCCCTGTGGCGAGGGAGCTTGCTCCCGCTGGGCTGCGAAGCGGCCCCAAAATATCAGGTCGAATGCGTTCTGCGGATTTACGACTGCTGCGCAGCCGAGCGGAAGCAAGCTCCCTCGCCACAGGATGTGCGCGGCTATGAAACCCTCGCGCCTGCTGCTGATCTGGCTCTCGGTGCTGCTGGGCCTGGGCATCGTGCTCGGTGCATTGCGGGCGCTCGAAATAGCGATGCCGCAAAACCTGCAATCGATCAGTTGGGCGCTGCTGCTGGCGCTTTTTACACTGGCCGTTCTCGACGCCATGCGCCTTAAACGCCTGCCCTCGCCGCGCCTCAAACGGCAGATGCCCGGCAGCCTGGCGTTGGGTCGCTGGGGTGACGTGCAACTGGAGGTCGAGCATGATTTTGCCCAATCACTGAACGTGCAGATCTTCGACTATGCCCCCGACGGCTTGAGCTTCGAACACCTGCCTCAATCCCTCGAACTGCAACCCGGTCAACGCAGCCTGATCAGCTATCGCCTGCGCCCTCTGCGGCGCGGCCACTTCGCCTTCGAACACTGCGAAATCAACCTGCCGAGTCCAATGGGCTTGTGGTCCGACAAACGCCTGCTGAAGGTTGCCGACACCACCCGCGTCTACCCGGATTTCGCCCGCCTCTATGGCGGCCAACTGCTGGCGGTGGACAACTGGCTCAGCCAGCTCGGCGTACGCCAGCGCCAGCGTCGCGGCCTGGGGCTGGAGTTTCACCAACTGCGCGAATTTCGCGAGGGCGACAGCCTGCGGCAGATCGATTGGAAAGCCACCGCCCGCCAGCGCACGCCGATTGCCCGGGAGTATCAGGACGAACGCGACCAGCAGATTATTTTCATGCTCGACTGCGGACGACGGATGCGCAGCCAGGATGGCGAACTCAGCCATTTCGACCACGCCCTCAACGCCTGCCTGTTGCTCAGTTATGTGGCCTTGCGTCAGGGCGATGCCGTGGGGTTGTGCACGTTTGCCAGCGAGCAAGCGCGTTACCTCGCGCCGGTAAAAGGCGCCGGGCAACTCAACGTCTTGCTTAACACCGTTTACGACCTGAATAGCAGCCAGCGCAGCGCCGATTACCAGGCTGCTGCCAACCAATTACTGACCCGGCAGAAATCCCGCAGCCTGGTTGTATGGATAACCAACCTGCGAGATGAGGACGATGAAGAACTGCTCAGCGCAGTCAAACTCATGAGCCGCAAACATCGGGTGCTGGTTGCCAGTTTGCGCGAACAAATACTCGACAACCTGCGGCAGGAACCGGTGCAAACCTTGACCGAGGCATTGAATTATTGCGGGACCGTAGACTACTTGAACGCACGCAACGAATTGCATGAACGACTGGGCGCCCATGGAGTGGCGGTGCTGGATGCTCGCCCCGAGGAGTTAGGAACGAATCTGGTGACGCGGTATTTGAGCTGGAAGAAAGATGGGGTGTTCTAGCGCTTCCATATCGCCTGATATCCAATTCGATGGCCAGATATAGCAAAAGAGCCTAATCGACCTGTAAGTTCTGACAGTAGCCAGTTTCTGAATAGCTCCCGATAGTAGAGTTATTTCATCGGTCAACGGGAGACCGCTCATGGCACAGAATCAGAACCCCAAGGCAACTGCTACCGGCCCGTTGTACTTTTGCTATGGCGCTGAGCACACCTTCGCTATCAAAGCCGAAGCCGACAGCCCGTGGATCAATCAGGGCGTGAAACTGGATCGGGATCCAAACCTGCCTGCGTTGCCATTTACCAGCATTCCTGCGGCCAACACTTATCAACCTTTTGGTGAAGCCGGTGTTACCTGGACGGTCAATTGTCCCCGGGCGGCATCTGATGCGGCGGCGCAGCCTTTCCAGATGTGGGTCCAGACCGAGTTCACTTCCCCTGCCTACAAGATCTCGGGCTCGTCGGGGCAATCGCCGACCTCCAATAATCATTTTGACTGGAGAACCGCCCGGTAAATCGGGCTCGCTCTCACAGGATGCGTGGTGCGCTTATCTCACGCAGACACCGGATATGACCTGTCATCAACTTGCAAACTCGCCAACTTCAGCGGCACAAGATGCAGCTGCACGTCGATGTCAGTGATGCGCAATGCTCTCGATTCGGATTGTTCGGAAGGTCCTAGCAGTTCCACCGAAATAGTTCTGTCGTCCGCCACCGCTTTCGCGATGGGATAGTCGTAAAACTCGTTCCAGTCGGCCAGTGTATCCTCGGAAACTTTCCTGCCACTCAAGTCGATCTCATCGACTGTTCCGCTGCTGGTCTTCAGGATCACCTTGGAGCCGGCACCCGAAAGATAGTTTTCATAAACAAAGTTGATTTTGTAGGTCGCGCCTTCGAACTGGCGTGCCGTCAGGTTTACTGTTTCAAACGTCTGGCCGACGGTGGCCTTCATCACCAGCGCCAGGTACTGACCATAGCCAGGATCACCATAAGTCGCGACAAACCCGTCATTATTCAAGCGTGGCCAATTCTTGCTCCAGTTGTCAGAAAAGCGGCCATCCGTGATCAGATTACGGCCGCGAATTTCGTCTTCGTTCATGATCGGTGCACCTCTTGTTGATCCATCGCCAATGGGCTGTTCTGCCCGTCAATCACCCAATTTATCCAGAACCGCATCGGTGTAAGCCGTACCGCCCGCCTTCGCCAGAAAGCGCAATGTCACGATGATGTCCGTCAGGCTGTCGAGCAGGTCTGCTTGCTCGGGTGAACCGGGCCGGGGAATCTGCAGTTGCCAGCTCGATACGGCACCCGTGCCTTCGAAGGGCAGGTAGCGCTCATCACCAAACATCAACTGGTGCAGGCCGGCATCATTGACGCCGGTGCTGATCCCGACCTGCTGGTGACTGCGCAAGTTGAGCAGAATATCCAGCGGCGGCATGCGGTCCCGCTCCCCATACAGGTAATCAAGCGAGTCGACATTGGCCTTGAGCACGGTGAGGCTACCGGTTTGCATCAGCGTTGCGCGCACATCCTGATAAGGGCCAAGCACCACCGGCAGGGACAACTCGACGCTGGTGATTTGCCGGCAGTAATGGCCAGGGTAATCACTATCGAACATTGGCTGGGGGAACTCGAAGTCCAGTTTGCCTTTGCGTAATTCGACCAACACCTGTTCCCAGGTTTTCGTGCCCACGAACCGGCCTTTCTCGAACAACTGACGCAAGGAAATCGTCTTGATCAGTTCCAGGCGCCGTTCATTACGGTTCAGGAAGTCGCGTTCCAGGCGCAGCAAATCGAGTTGCATGGACTCGCCCGCACTCAGGCCGTGGCGATTATCCATCCACACATTGGGGCGAATGACTCGCGTATCGAAGTCACCCATCTCGTACTGCCAACTGGCCTCGGCACTCAGGCACATGCCTACCACGGCGTCATAGCACTGGAAGTACAGGGTGGCCATCTGGCTCAGCAACCAGCGGTACAGTTCGACGTTGGTGGCCCGGGTTTTGTAGAACGAATAGATGTCCTGGGCCTGCTCGTTGGCTTTTTGCGTCTGTGCCAAGCTGGCCCTGGTGGCCTTGAGGGTGTGGTCCTGGGCTTTAAGTTGCTCTTCGATGACCGCCAACTCACTTTTGGCCTGGGCTTCGGCAAAGTTCCACTCCTCGCCTCGACGCGCATAAAAGGCTGTTCGCTGCCACATTTCTCCCGCCGCAAAAAGGCCCGCGCCAGCTATCGACAAGGCTGTCCCCACTTCTGCCACCGGCGCTCCACGATCCCCTCCCTCGGTACCGATGAGTCCAGCAGGGAACGGACCTACCATCCCCGTAAATGTTTGCTCCTTGACGGATCCGGTAATAACACTCCCTGCGGTGCGAGGAATAATTGCAGCAGCCCCCAACAACTTGCCGGTCAATGCCGCCACATCCCCGGCGATTTCCACGCCCAGCAACGAGTGCCCGTTGAGGTCCTCGTAGTGTTTAACCCGCTCTTCAATGGTTTTTTTACTGAGTTTGAGCGCCTCTCCCGAAGCCTCCAGTTGCTTGATCGTCTCTTCCTGAATGGTTTTGGCATGGGCGCCGAGCGCAATGACATGACTTTGCTGCAATTCCTCCAGTTGCCCGCGATCTCGCAACTCCATCAATTGACGCACTTCCCGGCCAAAGCCGATCAGCGTCTGCACAGCGTTTTGCGCGCTGGCCAGCATCGGGCGGAAGCGATAGTGCGGAATATTCAGCCACCCACCGGCGTTGCGTGAGGAGCCCGAAGAACCGCCGGCCTGAGCACGCAGCAAATCGAGTGGATTGGTCGGCGGCGCATACAACGCCAGCATCATCGGTTTACCGTCGATGGTCAGGTTATGCCGCATGTTCCACAGGCATTCACCGATGTATTTCCAGATGCCCAGCAACTGATCGTTGACCGGTGGGCGGAATTCATCCAGTAACAGAATCTCGAAGTCCGGGGTGCCTTCCACCCGCGCCGGCAGATTGGCGACATCCACCTCCAGCGATTGGCTGAAACGGGTCAACGACGAAGCGACGGCTTCATTGGACGCATCGATAATTTGATCCGCCGATTTTGGTACCCAATGGTTCATCGCCTTCGCGCTAGGGGCATTGCCCATCAGCGACAGAGCCCGCACATACTGCAGTTTCGCCGCTGCCAGGCTGTCGCGGGTCAAGCGGCGATAGAGCGAATCCGCATGGGCAATAATGCAACGCACATAACTGACAAAAATAGTTTTGCGGTAGTGAGTCCGGTCGGCAAAGGCGATCGCATCCGGATCCACCAGCCCCTTGGCCTCCCAGCCGGAGAGCCCCTTCTCCAGCAGTGGACGGCATAGCCAGTAACGATTACTCGGGGGCACCGATGAGCCAGGCGATACGCGCAGGTTCGGGTTGAAAATGTACTGATACCAGCGTTGCGACTCTTGATAGTTTCGTTCTTCACAGAGCCGATGAGCAATCAGGAACGGCAAATGAAAGAACAGCTCCCAGTAAAAGGCGCCGTGAGCACTGTTGAAGTCGATGGCTGTTTTCGTCGCCCCTACAGGAGGCGGTTCAAGGGTGTCCTGGGTCGCACGGGACAGCACCTCATCAATGGAGATGGCGGCTTTGGCCACCAGTTCCGGGCCGAACAGCGAGTTAAGGCGTATCCACGGGACGCCGGCAATAGCCAGCGGCCGGATATCGAGAAACTGTGCGCCGGAGGCCTGCTTGCTGAGCAGCGGCACATTGCTGGCATTGGGGATTTGCTTGATCTGGATGTCATAACGGTCGCGACCATAACGACCGTCGGCGTCCTCTCCCCACACGACACTTAGTTTTTTACCGACTGGATTTCCCGTCCAACGGTATTCGATCCACGGGGTTTGAAACCACCCTTTCAACTCGCCGGTCTCTTTCCATTGGCCGGGAAGGAGGGTCGTTCCGTCGATCACTTTCAGTGCCAGTGCCACGGTCTCCGCTTTCTTCATGACGGAGAGTTGATTATTACCACTACTTAACGGCAGATATTGAGCGCCCAACTGAATAGAAAACCCCGCGCCTCCCCGGATCTCACTCTCACGGTACAGCCACAGCACTTCCAACTGTTGAGGCGAAAGCATCACATCTTTTTTAACCGTGACCCATTCCACGGCCGTAGTGAAATCCTGTGCTTTAACAGTGGCGATCGGAACAGGTTTCCCATCGGCGCCATCGAAACATAACGAAAAGTCAAAACCCACATTGGACTGGTGGAAACAGGTCAGTTTTATCCCTTTGGCACCCACCTTGGAAATTTCAAAATAAGTGGTGATCGTATTGACTTCTTGTTTAACGACGAAAGCGATCTCCTTCAAGTCATACTCAGGTCGCGTCAGGTCACACACCCCTTGCACCTGTAAAACATTGACGGTTTCAAGTACGCCCTCAAGCGAACTTTGTCGGCTACTGAAGTTGATATTCAATGAAAGAAACTTGTTCAGCAGGCCATCTCGCGTCTGGTCAATCGCTGCCACTGCCGCCGGTGCTACACGATCTTGACTGAGCACCGCCGACTCACTGAGCAATAGCTTGTGCTGCAAACCATTGCCGTTGCCAAAGCGCCCGTTGGCCAACACTTTAAGGCTGGCGATATTCGGCGGCACAACCTCGAACAGTGCATTCCTCGAAGCAAATATCCAACCGTGTTCCTGGTCATCCGCGGTGGCCACTGCCTGAGCGGGCGGCAAGTCCGTGGTGGTAAAACACACGGCCAATAGATCATCGACATCTTTCTTCAGCCCGGCATACGTCACGACCACCAGCCGCGCGGTGTCTTCAGAGGCCTTGGCAAATTCTTTTTTGCCCAGGCTCAAAGGCGCCGACCAGATCCCGTTCACCGCCAGGTAGGAAAGTTTGGCCTCAATCGACCAGGTGCCTTCAGTGACGATGTCATTACCTTCATCGTCCTTTACCTTCGTGTCCGGGGCTTGTTCGCCCTCGACCTGAACCACCATCAATCGGCCGGCAAAAAATACCGGCCTCATCGCCAGCACGGTCGCGGAGGCGGGAATACCAATGGGCTTCCACTCGGTCCAGGCCGCCGGATCCAGGAATGTACTAGCGGAATTCAACTCGACATGAGCCTTGCGCCAGAAGTAGCCGAAAGGTTGCACCCGTTGCCGGCCGATGAAGTAGTAATCGGCGTCTTTGAAATTTTTGCCCTTGCCAGTCTCCGTACCGTCGATGCTATCGATATACGCCGACACCAGATCCAGGTTGCACACTTCTTCGAATTGCTTGAGGTGCTCAAACAGTGCCATCTGCACCGATTCATCGCTGAGGCTGGCCTGGCCCAGGTTGTTTTCCAGTTCCTTGAACGAATCGGATTTATTCAAGCGCAATGTCGGGTTGATCCAGTTTTCCGGATAATCGAGCAGCATCTGGTAACCGGCGAAGTCACTGATATTGCTGAATCGCTGATGCCAGGCGATTAGTTCATCTTTGGAAAAGTCTTTGGTATGCCCGGGCTCCAGGCCGCCATAGATGGCGCCGATATACAGTTGCATACAGGCAATGGCTTCGGCCAGCCGGGAACTTTCCATTTCCTGGCCCATTTGGGTATCGAGCAACAAGTACTTATACAAATCATCCAATGACGTCAATTTAAGCTTTTTATTGTCCGGCTGACCTTCATCCAGCTTCGGTGCAACTTGCCCTAGATAGTAATCCGCCAGGGCCATGCAGCGGCGTTCTTCCAGCGTACCAATAATGGTCTTATCCATTGCGACTCTCCTGTTATGCGGCAGGGCGCCCGGCACTATTCAGCGGGACATAAACTCAATCAGTCACGCGCCGAATAATACGTTGCCTGACAACCAAACTAGCAGCACAGACAAATTAAAGTTGAGGGCTCAGCCAGCCCATCTCCGATCAGCTTTTATAAACAACGTTTATCGTGAGATCCGGACTAAGCCAAAGTTTGTATATTCCATCAACATACGTCCCGACGCTTATAGAAACATTCGAACTTACAGGTAGGATCGAATTAAACTGAATCCGCCAGCGACCATCACTATTCACCATTCCTTGAGCGTAAATGGTGCCTGCGGAGCGGGGCTGCACCATTCGGACCTCTACATTTGCATTAGGCAGCGCCAACCCCTCGGCCCAAGACTCAGTCTGGACAGTGCTACCTGGGGCGGGACTAAGGACTATTGGCGCGCTCACCAAAGCAATGTTTACCGTAACGCTGATATCTGCTGCCCAAGTCTGCGTCGAATCTTCGCGCTGTTGTTTAACCGACAAAACATGCGCCCCAGCCGTCATCGGTTCGGCAACCCGCAAATACCATTTCCCGTCATCGCCTACATAGGTACGCCCCAACTGCGCGCCCTCCCTCCCCGCGAATACCGAAACCTGCCCCCGCGGGCTGCCCGTCCCCATAAGCAATGGCTGGATCTCTACCGTTGCATTACTGGCGGGAGTCGTCACAACCATAGGCGTTGCATCGGCACTGACAATCACATTCACATCCGCCGCCCACGCCTCAGTCGTGTCCACATGCCGTTGCTTGACCGACAACACATGCGGCCCTGCCGACAGAGGTTTAGACGGCCGCAAAGCCCACTTTCCATCATCACCGACACTGGTACTGCCCAGCACAGGCGCGTCTTTTGCGCGACCTTCGAACACATAGATTTGTGCCGATGGACTGCCGGTCCCACTCAGCAATGGCCAAAGTTCCACGATCGCGTTGTTGGCGGGAACCAGCACCACCGGCGGTGGCGCATCCAGGCGACCAGACAACACCAGCCGCTGATCCAGTCGATTACAGAAGAAGGTCAGGTCGAAGGCGCCGTTACGCAGGTCCTTGCAATCGATGTCCCAACTGAGTTTGCTCTTGTCGCCGATCACCACATAGGCACCGGTTGCCGGGGTGAAGATCATGCCCAGACCTTTGGCCGAGTAGTCACCGTTCCAGACCAGCATCGCGCGGGCATCGGTAAGATTGACCCCTGGCGGCAGGTCGATGTCGAGGGTGTAATCGTGCCCACGGATAAACGCCAGTGGAGCGCTGGTTTGGGTCTGGTTGGTCGTGGTGTCGGTCAATGTGTAGGCCCAATTGATCGCCGGTACGACCCTGAGGGTAAACGTGCGCTTGTCCTCCGGTGTACTGCGTCGATCGGCCGTCACCAGATAATCCCCCGCAGTCTCGACTTCGAAGGGGAAGGTGGAACGCCCCAAGGCATCGGTCGGGTAGTTGACCGCTTCGACCACCGTCCGGTCCGCTTGCCCTGCGGTTTGAGCCGTCACCGTCCACCAGATCGGGCAATTGGCAACCAGCCTGGCCTGGTTATGCGCGGCTTCCCGAGTCTCGACCCACAACAGGCTAGGCGTGCCGGAGTCCGCCACCGGATAGGCGTAATCCACGGACTCCCCGTGAATCCGTACCTCGCTGGCCACATAAACATTTATCCGCCGTTCCCCTCCCTGGACCCTGGCAATATAAATCTGCGGTCCTGCTGTCGGACTGGACACCGTGAACGTAGCGATCCCGTCCACGCCAGTGGTTACTGATCCAATCTCTGTGTCCGGGGCGGCATCGGAGTACAGCTTCACCACGGCGTCCTTTGAAGGCAGCTTGCCAAGACCCACCACCTCACAACGAATGATCAGCGGTTGCCCGACGACGGCCATCGACGTCACTTCCATCAGCCTGACCGAGGGCCTGTCGACAAACGTGATACCGGTAATAATCCTTGGATCCTTGTCGCTGTAGCTCGCCACCACGCTCGCATTCGCCACCGGTTCCGTACTTTTGATTCGCGTGCGGGCGAAACCGTCTTCATCGGTCAATACCACCAGCGGGTCGACTATCAAGCCCTTGCGACCGGCAAACGTGACGGCACGCCCGCGCCCTGGGTTCCCGTGGACGTCACGCAGACGTATGAACAGTGAGAAATAGCCCTCGCCGCCCGCCAGGTACTCGCCCTCTGGTAGCGAAACGTCGCTAATGCTGAAACCCAGCGAGGCTTCGTCACAATCGATCAGGATTTTTGGTGCGTAAACCACCTGGCCCAGACCGTAGGTGCCCTTCACTTGAACCACCCCCATCCACGGGCCCTTTACCGGTTTGAAACGGACCACGGCACGCCCCTCGTAGTCGCTGAAGGAGGTTTGCTCCAGCAGGCCGACGCGATCACAGGTCCAGCTCACGGTGATGTTCGGCAACACTTGATCGGTCAAATCACGCAGGGTCAATTCGACCTGCGCGAATTGACCGTTCACATTGGCGATCAGGGTATCGTTGATGCATCTGACGGTATGCGTCACGCTCTGCCCCAGCTCACCGAACACCTTATCGTGGCCGTCCACCGAGGACTCGCTCAAGCTTTGCAGCACCTGCTCCGCGGCACTGCGACACAGGCCCTTGTCCGTGTCGTGGGTCAGTAATCCCAGCTGAATGATGGCCTTGGCATCCATCCCGCTACGGACCGCCAGACCGCGAATCCGGATGAGGGTGTCAAGCGTCGGCAAATCCATGACGATCGGCTTGGAGGACGACAGATAGAGCGTACATTCGAGCACTTCCCTCACGCCCCATTGCACCACCTCGGCCAGTTCGCTCGCCGCTGAATCGCGGATCAGCCGCAGATCTTCCGGCGTCAGGTATTCGGGCAAGGCGTTGACCAGTTCCAGGTAGTGCAGCAGTTTTTCCGCAGGCTGCCCGGTGTGCGTGACCATGCGCTGGAACAATGTCAGGTAATACATCGTGCCGAGGCTCAATTCGTCGGCATACTTGAGGCCCAGCCACTGCCAGTTCTGCCGGGTCGTCAGCGCCACCAGCATGGCGGAACTGAGTGCCAGTTTTTTAACCACATCCGCGCGCCGCTCCAGCAGGGCCAGCAACGTCAATACATCATCGCCCAGCTTGATCTGGTCGGAGCCCGACGTCACCGCATTCAGGGCCCGGATGGTTTCCCTGAGCAACAGATAGTTTCCGCCCTTGTCGACCCATTTGAGTAACGGCAAAACCAAGTCCGCATCCATGTTCAGATACACCGACAAACTTTCCTGAACCACCGCATTCTGTGCGTCACGGGCTTGCAACAGCAGCGCCAGGATCGCCGTACAGGCAGACTCGACGTCCCTGTCCGGCACGCCTGCCAGCGTCACCGCCGCCTCGATCTCCCCGCGAGCTATCCCCTCATAGTTATCCAGTTCGACCAGGCTCAACACCAGCCCATCGCGATCGACCAACTCTTCGAGCAGGTGCAGCCACCCGTCATAGTCCGGGTTGCTGTTGGCCGGCACACCGGCGGCGTGCAGCGCCTCCTCCGATAAACGTACCGGCAGCAGCCGCTTATGAACCTCCTGTACCAGGGCGACATTCGATTCGGTCGCCATGGGTGGTGCAATCACGGGCGCCAGATGTTGCACCAGCCAAGGCACCGTCAACAGGTTGTCCCGGCACCACTCAATGCAGGCCGGCGCCGCGTGCAAGACACTCAAGATGTCGCCGGTGTGATTGACGCCGCTCACAAATACGCGTGACTCGCTCAACACCGCTTGCAATAACTCGCCCGCACCGCGGTCACTCAAGGCTTCAAGCATGGCTGCCAGTTCGATGACATTGACCTTGAGAAACGAGGCCAACAGCGCGATGCGATAAAAAGAAGAAAGCACCGCCAGACTGCAGGGCAGTTGATTGACCTGGTTATGGCTTTTGGCAACAAATCGTGCCAGGTACCGCCAGGCTTCGCCGTTGAAACCCAGGCTCTCGCAAATCTTGTTGACGACCAGCTTGTCGACGTCGGTTTGCGGATCGATGGCGAACATGTGACCGTCTACACGCAATGGCGTATCGAAACCGCTATGCACATTGAAAATCCGGTCGAACTGCGAAGGTTGCTCGCCTCGTCCGTAGGGAGATACTTCATCGATCAAAGCAGCGAACTGCTCGGCTGTGCATTTGTACTGTTGGCGAAACTCCTGGAACAGACCGATGGCGCGCAGGGTGTTGTGAGTGATCCGCAGCGGCGTCGCTGGCGCAGGGTTTTCGTCGGTCGGGGCGCGGCGCTCGGCGGTGATGGCGGCGACGATCAGTCGATCACATTCGTCGGGCTGCAACTCCAGCCAACGTCCCAGCCGCAGCAGCCGGTTCATCCGTTCAAAACGGTTGTCGCTGGCATTCTCAAATTTTCGGGTTGTGTTTTTGATCGGCGCTGACAAATCCATCGCGGCAGCAGCGCCTTCGTTGATGAACACCGAACCGAATACCTTCGGTGACACCGTTGTCGTTCCAGACACGTTAGCCGAGCGTTTGGGGGCGAAATCTTCAATCGACAACAGCGACAGCAGTGCCTGGGTATCAATCGAGGTCTGGGCACAGAAGTGCACCGAGTCCTCCAGGTTCAAACGTGCAGAGCCATAGTTGTTCAGGTAAAAGAGTCTGCTCTGCTCCGCTGGCGGATTGGCGGGCATGAAATTTTCGGTCAACAGGCGCTGCCCTTGTGGCCCGATGTTGCACGATTGCCGCAAGGCGATATCGGACAGATTCCCGTGATTGGAGGACTGCTTGAAGTAGGGTGCGGTTGGATCGATGGTGCGCACCACTTCCCCCAGCGACAGCTTGTTCTCCTTCAGGACTTGCCCCCACTGCTCGGCATACCATTCAAACGGCATGGAGCGGAACGGAAAACGGGTGTCCAGCAACACATCATCAACCACATGGTCCTGGAAGGCCGCCGCTTCGATGAACGTTTTGATGATGTTTTCCAGCACCTCGCTGACCAGGCCCACCGTCGATTTGATTTGATACATGCTCACCGGATCAATGACCAGATTGGCGATATCCGGACGTCGGTCCTGGAGGGGCAGTAACGACGAATTACCTTCTGCACGCGTTTCCAGCGCCCGGGCCAGCATCACCAACTTCACAAAATACGAGGCCGGCGAGATCGTCGAGCCGACACCGTCGGCAGGGCTGAGGTTTTCCCAATCGGGTTCGAACAGGTCGTCGAAGCTGGGCGTGTCCACCCACGACGTAATGCCGGTCTGGTGCAATGGATTGGCGGACACCTGGCGCACCAGGCGCTGCTCGCGAAACTGCCGCGCCACATGCACCGCAAGGCTGGTCGCTTTGTCCATCAGCGTTTGCGCATCCAGGCTGTGCAAGCCAAACGTATCTACCACGCCTTTTCGACCCAGTTTCAACAGGTCGAACACCGAACCACCCTGTTCGATAAACGCCTGGACCTCCTCGGAGGTCGATTGAACATCGGCACTGGGCGCCAGCCTGAAGAGTTGTTCAAGTGCTGGATTGGTGAAGTCCTGACTCATCATGTTTCTCCTTCAGCCTGGCGTTAAAAAAACGACAGTCGATAAAAACGAATGCTTCAACAGTGATAGCGAGCCTGATGTATCGAAAGCAGCGGATTATTCGGGCGGAGTTCGGACGTAGAACTTCTGGATATGCGTCATCTGGTCCCAATCATCGCGCCACTTGACGTCCCAGTTGACGTCGTACGGGCCAGGCGCCAGCGGGATCTGGAAGGCAAACTCCCGGGTAGTGAATGAAAAATCTTTAAAGGCGACTTCTCCGTACGGCCCGAAGAAGTAGACGCGCAGATCTTTACGCTCGCCAACACCGGGGTGGTAGAAGCCAGTGACCTGCAACGGGGATGGGTAGTGTTTGCCGGCTAACGGCGTGTACCAGTAGCCGTATTCCGGTTCAATCGGTGCGGTTTGTTGCTCGGCCATGATGCGAACTCCAGAGACTGTGGTTCTCGAAAAGAGTCGTTAATTTTTAACGCTTGCGTAGGCATTTTCCTACCTGTCAGATCTGACAGATCGGACGAATGGTCCTACGGACTTTTCCCACGTTTTTTGAGGCCTACGAAGCCTTGCGCCATTGCCTACAGCTGCGCCAGAATCGGCCGGCTTGTGCACTTTTGGCCTGCCCCGTAACTTGATCCGTGTCGCTGATTGGCAGCGACCGGGTTTAGTCGCTCGGGAGGTTTATGAAAATTGCACTTGTTCCGCCAGACGGTCGGGATGTCCCTATCCCCCTTCCTGAACGTTATGGTGGCTGTGCGCAGGGCGCCCTCGGGCGCGCCGGTTTTCATGAACCTCCCGGTCGACTAACCTGTGCACAGCCGCCACCCCTTCGTTTAGTCGCGAGTCGGTGGCAGCTCCATCCAGAGGTTTATGACTATGTTCAAAGCAACACCCAATCCGCCGAAAACGGACCCGTTTTCGGCCACCCTCGATGCCAAGAAACTCCGCGAGGCCGCCGACCGCGCCCTCGACCACTACCTCAAACCCAACGCCCACCACCTGCGCGCCCCCCAGGATCGAGCCATGAAAATGTTCGCCGTCGCCCCCGATGCCAACGTCCAGGCCATTGCCATCCAGACGTACGAAACCTTTTCTTCGGTCAGCATCCTGCTGCTCGACCTGGCCGAAAGCCTGGACGACAAGCCACGGCACCTGGCCATGGCGATTTATCAGTTGAGTGAGTTGGGGTTGTTGCTGGTGGAGAAGACGCTGGAGAGCGAGGCGGCGGTGACTTCGACTTAATGTTTACCCGTTCAGGATGCATTGCCTGAACTGACGCCTTCGCGAGCAAGCCCGCTCCCACAGTTGATCAATGCCGTACACAGGGTTTGTGTGCACTGAAGATCCAATGTGGGAGCGGGCTTGCTCGCGAAGGCGATTTCAATTGCACCACCTCTATCAAGCCGAAGCAGGCAACGGCTGAAAACTGAAGTACTGGCGCAACGCGCTCACCAATTGCCCATATTCCGGCGGTGCCCGTTGCAGGCTGAACCCGGCGTCATAGTGGTGGGGCGTCGCGTCTTCGTGGCACCACAGGCAATACGCGCGCACGTCGATGACCTGCATGCAGCCATCGCTGGCCGGGATTTTCAGACGCAAGTCAAAGTCCGCACCAATCATCATCGGCAACTGGCTGATGAGCATCAAACCGTCTTCAGACACATTGCCTAGAAAGCCGATGGGCCTGTCGGTGACGCTGTTGAACACTTTCAGAAAATACGGCAGTTGATGCCGCTCGATACGGCGGTCGGTAAACATGCTGAATTCGCTACGCAAGGCCCTTAAGCAGGGCCGCACTAATGCTTCGGAACGCGGCTCTGCTTCATTTATATAAGCAATAGAGGCGCGCTCTCCCCGCTTCCGGTGTGGCAAACCTTAAACCGCTGCCACGTCTACCTCTGCCAGTCGCAGGTGTTACCTCAGTTTAGTTGCAAGGCTCTAAACCGGTTATTCGACTATAGCCCACCCTCTACAGTCGGCCAGCCTTTGTATGAGATCTATCATCAGAAGCCGGTCGGCTGCACCACCGCCGCGCTGCGGGTTGGGTAATGGCCCAGCGACTGCAGGGTTTCCAGGCGCGCACGGGCACGGTAGGCGTATTCGCTTTGCGGGTACGAGGCAATGATGAACTCGTAGGTTTGCGCGGCATCGATAAACAGCTTTTGCCGTTCCAGGCATTGGCCGCGCATCATCGACACTTCCGGCTGCACGTAGCGCCGGGCGCGGCTGTCGCGGTCAACCTTGGACAGCTCGAGCATCACCTGCTCGCAATTGCCCCGGTCATAGGCGCTGTAGGCGTTATTCAAATGATGGTTCATCGACCAACGGGTGCAGCCCGTGACGCTGAGGGCACTGATGGCAAGGGCGGCAATGAGCACGAATCGCATGGGGGTTCTCCTGTCTTGAGCTCTGTATCGACCCGTTGGCGGAAATCTTCAGGAATGTTCGTTTAAAGAAAGAAACGAATAAGTAGTGCACATGAACAATGACTACAGCCAGAGACCATAGTAGCCTCACTCAGCGCTTGAACTCAGGAGTCTATGCATGTCCGTCCGTCGCACCAAAATCGTCGCTACCCTTGGCCCGGCCAGTAACTCGCCGGAAGTTCTCGAACAGCTGATTCTGGCTGGCCTGGACGTCGCCCGCCTGAACTTCTCCCACGGCACCCCCGACGAGCACAAGGCTCGCGCGAAGCTGGTGCGTGACCTCGCTGCCAAGCACGGCCGCTTCGTCGCCCTGCTGGGTGACCTGCAAGGCCCGAAAATCCGTATCGCCAAATTCGCCGGCAAGAAGATCGAGCTGAAGATCGGTGACCAGTTCACCTTCTCCACCAGCCATCCGCTGACCGAAGGCAACCAGCAAGTAGTCGGCATCGACTACCCGGACCTGGTCAAGGATTGCGGCGTAGGCGACGAGCTGCTGCTCGACGACGGCCGCGTGGTGATGCGCGTCGATACCGCCACCGCCACGGAGCTGCATTGCACCGTGCTGATCGGCGGCCCGCTGTCGGACCACAAAGGCATCAACCGTCGCGGCGGTGGCCTGACCGCTCCAGCCCTGACTGAAAAAGACAAGGCCGACATCAAGCTCGCCGCCGAGATGGAAGTCGACTACCTCGCCGTGTCCTTCCCGCGTGACGCCGCCGACATGGAATACGCCCGTCAACTGCGCGACGAGGCCGGCGGTACTGCCTGGCTCGTGGCGAAGATCGAACGCGCCGAAGCCGTAGCCGACGACGACACCCTCGACGCGCTGATCAAGGCGTCCGACGCGGTGATGGTTGCCCGTGGTGACCTGGGCGTGGAAATCGGCGACGCCGAGCTGGTGGGCATTCAGAAGAAAATCATTCTGCACGCACGCCGCCACAACAAGGCTGTGATCGTTGCGACCCAGATGATGGAGTCGATGATCCAGAACCCGATGCCGACCCGCGCCGAAGTGTCCGACGTGGCCAACGCCGTGCTCGACTACACCGACGCCGTGATGCTCTCGGCCGAAAGTGCCGCCGGTCTGTACCCGCTGGAAGCCGTGCAGGCAATGGCGCGCATCTGCGTCGGCGCTGAAAAGCACCCGACCAGCAAGACCTCCAGCCACCGCATCGGCAAGGTCTTCGAGAGCTGCGACCAGTCCATCGCCTTGGCCGCCATGTACACCGCCAACCACTTCCCGGGCGTGAAGGCGATCATCGCTCTGACCGAAAGTGGCTACACGCCGTTGATCATGTCGCGCATCCGTTCCTCGGTGCCGATCTACGCGTTCTCCCCGCACCGCGAAACCCAGGCCCGCGCGGCCATGTTCCGTGGCGTCTACACCGTACCGTTCGACCCGGCATCGCTGCCACCTGAGCAAGTCAGCCAGGCCGCGATCGACGAGTTGCTCAAGCGCGGCGTCGTGGCGAAAGGCGACTGGGTCATCCTGACCAAGGGCGACAGCTACCACACCATCGGCGGCACCAACGGGATGAAAATCCTGCACGTTGGCGACCCGATGGTCTGAGTGATCGGTTGTTAGAAAAACAAAAGCCCTGCCATGTGAATGGCGGGGCTTTTTGGTTTCTGATCCAGGAAGCGTGGTGACTGACCTGACGCCTTCGCGGGCAAGCCTCGCTCCTACAGAGGTTCATCGGTGTTCACAAATTTTGTGTCAACCACAAAACCTGTAGGAGCGAGGCTTGCCCGCGAAGAGACCCGCCCGATCACCACAAGACTCAATGCCGATTGATAAACCCCAACAACGCCGCCATCGCTTCCGGCGAACGCAGCCGCTGGGTAAACAACAACCCCTCTTCCTCGATCACTTTGCGGATCAATTCCCGGTCCGGCGCTTTCATCAATTGTTTGCTGATGCGCACGGCCTCGGTTGGCAACGATTCAAACCTCAACGCCATCTCCCGCGCCTTGGCCAATGCCGCTTCGCCATTGCCCAACGCTTCGGTGGCAATCCCCCACGCGGCGGCTTGTTCACCGCTGAAACCTTCACCGAGCAGCAACAGTTCAGCCGCTTTGGCATGCCCGAGCAAACGCGGCAGGATCAGGCTGGAACCAAACTCCGGGCACAACCCGAGGTTTACAAACGGCATGCGCAACCGAGCATCCCGACTGACGTACACCAGATCGCAATGCAGCAGCAGGGTCGTGCCGATGCCCACCGCCGCACCGGCCACGGCAGCGATCACCGGTTTGCGGCAGTCGAGCAGGCTGAGCATGAAGTGGAACACCGGGCTGTCGAGGTTGCTCGGTGGTTGCTGGATGAAGTCGGCGATGTCGTTGCCGGCGGTGAAGCACTCACTGCTGCCGGTGATCAGCACGGCGTTGATTTCGGGGTCAGTGTCGGCCTGTTTCAGCGCTTCGGCCAAGCGGCTGTACATGGCGCGGGTCAGGGCGTTTTTCTTGTCGGGGCGGTTGAGGCGCAAAGTCAGCAGACCGCGCTCGCGTTCAATCTGGATGGCATCGGGCATGGCGAGTCTCGCGTCGTTAAACGGTCAGCGCTCAACCACGGGGCAGGAAGACATCAGCCAGCAGTTGATTGCGCGGCAATCCCGCCAGGTACAGGCGCCGGGCAAAGGCGTCGACGCTGTCGGGGGCACCGCAGAGTAAGGCCAGGGTTTGCCTTGAAACAAGCCGCAGTTGCGCCAACGCCTGTGGCAACTCGGCCGGGGTCCAGAGCTCGACCGTGAGGTTTTCACGGCCAACGGCCATGGCTTGCAGGGGTTTGGCCAGGTAATGCTCGTTGGCGTCATGGGCCAGGTGAATGACACGGATGGCGCCCAGATGATCCTGGCGCAACGCTTCACGTAACACCCCGAACAACGGCCCCAGACCGGTGCCGGCCGCCAATAGCCAAAGCGGTCGAGTGTGCCAGTCCGGGTCGTAATGCAGGGCACCGCCGCGCAGTTCACCGAGGCGGAGTGTGTCGCCGATCTGCAACTGGCGCGCCGCGTCGCTGAATTCGCCAGGCTGACGGCAATCGAGGTGAAATTCCAGGAAGCGGTCTTCTTCCGGCAGGCTGGCCAGGGAATACGGCCGGGCCACGTTGCCGGCCCACAACACCAGGTGCTGGCCGGCGCTGTAGCGCAGCGCACGCACAGGGATCACGCGCAAACGCAACACGCTGGTGCTGAGCCAATCAACGGCGGCGACTTCAGCCGGGCGACCGTCCTGTTGCGGGTCGAAGGCGTGTACTTGCAAGTCCTCAACCACCGAACACTGACAGGCCAGGCGCCAACCTTGCTGACGTTGCTCGGCACTCAGCGCATCGGGGCGACTGTCGCTGGGCGTGCCTTGTACACATTGCACCAGGCATGCATGGCAACTGCCGGCGCGGCAACTGTAAGGCACCGATACACCCTTTTGATTCAAGGCATCCAGCAGGTTGCTGCCCGCCGCCACCGACCACTGGCGTTCGCCGACTCGTAACTCAGGCATCGATGTTCTCCCACGCCGCCGCGCAACGATTACGACCGTCGCGTTTGGCGCGATATAGCGCCTGGTCGGCACGTTGCAGGGCATCGTCGAGGTCATCGCCCAGCTCCAGCAGGGTCATGCCGGCGGACAAGCTGAGGTTGCGCACATTCAGGCCGAACAACTCGACATCGGTAAAGGCGATGCGCAGCCGTTCGCAACAGGAGGTCAGGCGCTCGGCATCACAGTCGGGCAGCAACACCACGAATTCTTCGCCGCCGTAACGGGCCAGCACATCACCATCACGCAGGCAGGCCGTGGCCACCCCGGCGAAGGCTTGCAACACCTGATCGCCAGCGGCGTGGCCATGCACATCGTTGATGCGTTTGAAGTGGTCGAGGTCGATCAGCGCCAAGCCGTGGATCACGCTCGCGTCCATGGCGTTGAGCTCGCGGGAGGCCAGGCGCAGGAAGTGGCGGCGGTTGAACAGCCCGGTGAGTTCGTCGGTGGCCACCAGGTCTTCGAGCTGGCGCATCATCCCGCGCAGAGTGTCTTGATGCGCCTGCAAGGCGAAGCGCCGTTGGCGCATGAGTTGACGCGAGGCCTGGACGTAACGGGCGTAAAGCACCAGCCACACCAGCACCATAAACAGCACGCACACCTGCAACAGCGCCAATGCCGGATCGGGCAACTGGAAGTGGTAACCGTCCCACAAGGTGATGGCGCTGAAACTGAAGAACACCAGCAACGCACACCGCACAAAGGCACGACGCGACAGGTGGAACAGGCCGAACAGCAGAATCAGAACATAGAACACCAGAAACGCGCCGCGGGCCCCGTCCAGGTGAAAGATCAACCAGGTTTGCCAGCCCAGGCCCAGCAATACCTGCACTTCGGTCAGGCTCGGGTCGCTAAAGCGCAGGTTGCAACCGCTGTAAAACACTGCGAACAACGCCGCCTGACTGATCACCACCAACGCACTGCCAACGGCGACGCCGGCCAGTGGCTCATCGTAGTGCCCGGTGAAAAACGCCAGCCACAGCAGCAGCAATGCCAGGGCATAGGTGCCGGCCGCGAGGGCAAAACGTTTGAGCAACAGGCGCTGGATGGCGTTATGGGTCAATCGTTGACTCACCAAAGGAAAAGAGGCTGAAAGAGTGTCCTACTCTACAGGCCGATTGCCACTTTAGTGGCGTGACCGATAAATAACCATTCAATTCTCGGGGCGAAAAACTGGCGTCAAAAGCATGGCCCGTTTGACTCGTATTTATGGGCATGACCGCTTCTGTGGCGAGGGAGCTTGCTCCCGCTGGGCTGCGAAGCGGCCCCAAAATAAGGACTGCTGCGCAGTTCAACGGGAGCAAGCTCCCTCGCCACAGCAAGCTCCCTCGCCACAGGTCATCTCCTACCAAAAGCCAATGTGTGCCGACCCGCGAGCCGAGTTATACTGCCGCGCCTTTTTAGCGTCGCGCCAGCAGCCCCGGCGTGCCTTGTAAAGGTGCTTGCAACCGACCGATGCACCCAAGCTGCAAGCACCTTATTGAATGTTCCCGTCTTTTAGAGGAGCGCGACTCATGACCGTGATCAAGCAAGACGACCTGATTCAGAGCGTTGCCGACGCCCTGCAGTTCATTTCCTATTACCATCCCGTTGACTTCATCCAGGCGATGCACGAAGCCTACCTGCGCGAAGAATCGCCAGCGGCCCGTGACTCCATGGCGCAAATCCTGATCAACTCGCGCATGTGCGCCACCGGCCACCGCCCGATCTGCCAGGACACCGGCATCGTGACGGTATTTGTCCGCGTGGGCATGGACGTGCGTTGGGATGGCGCCACCATGAGCCTGGACGACATGATCAACCAAGGCGTGCGCCAGGCTTACAACCTGCCGGAAAACGTCCTGCGTGCCTCGATCCTCGCCGACCCGGCGGGCGCTCGTAGAAACACCAAGGACAACACCCCGGCCGTTATCCACTACTCCATCGTTCCGGGTAACACCGTGGAAGTGGACGTGGCGGCCAAGGGCGGCGGCTCCGAGAACAAGTCGAAGATGGCCATGCTCAACCCGTCCGACTCGATCGTCGACTGGGTATTGAAAACTGTGCCAACCATGGGCGCCGGCTGGTGCCCACCTGGCATGCTCGGCATCGGCATCGGCGGCACCGCCGAGAAAGCTGCGGTGATGGCCAAGGAAGTGTTGATGGAATCCATCGACATCCACGAGCTGAAAAAGCGCGGCCCGTCCAACCGTATCGAAGAGATGCGTCTGGAGCTGTTCGAGAAGGTCAACCAACTGGGCATCGGCGCACAGGGCCTGGGTGGCCTGACCACCGTGCTCGATGTGAAGATCATGGATTACCCGACCCACGCCGCTTCGTTGCCGGTGTGCATGATCCCGAACTGCGCCGCCACTCGTCACGCGCACTTCGTGCTCGACGGTTCCGGCCCGGCCTCGCTCGAAGCACCACCGCTGGACGCCTACCCGGAAATCGTCTGGGAAGCCGGCCCATCGGCTCGCCGCGTCAACCTCGACACCCTGACGCCTGAAGACGTGCAGAGCTGGAAGCCGGGCGAAACCGTCCTGCTCAACGGCAAGATGCTCACCGGTCGCGACGCTGCGCACAAGCGCATGGTCGAGATGCTGAACAAGGGTGAAACCCTGCCGGTCGACCTCAAGGGTCGCTTCATCTACTACGTCGGCCCGGTTGATCCGGTGCGCGAAGAAGTGGTTGGCCCTGCCGGTCCGACGACTGCTACGCGGATGGACAAGTTCACCCGTCAAATCCTTGAGCAAACCGGCCTGTTGGGCATGATCGGCAAATCCGAGCGCGGCCCTACCGCGATCGAAGCGATCAAGGACCACAAAGCCGTTTACCTGATGGCGGTCGGTGGCGCGGCTTACCTGGTGGCGCAAGCGATCAAGAAATCCCGCGTCGTGGCGTTCGCCGAACTGGGGATGGAAGCCATCTACGAGTTCGACGTGAAGGACATGCCGGTCACCGTTGCGGTCGATAGCAAGGGCGAGTCGGTACACATCACCGGTCCTGCCATCTGGCAGAAAAAGATCAGTGAAAGCCTGGCGGTGGAAGTGCAGTAAGTACTTTTTGCCAGTCAAAAACCGGTCTATCCGTAACGATAGACCGGTTTTTTTTCCCCTGAAAAAAGGCGATTAAAAGAGCGACAGGGTCAGCGAATCGTTCTAAGACTTCCCCTTCAGCCTGTCAGATCTGACAGGTCACAGCCTTCGTACTACCTGATAAGTTGCAAGTCATCGTTGCATCCTTCACGGCGGATATGCAGATGGCCACGGAACAGCAAGGCACCCTCGACATCAACGCCCCCGCCCTTCCCAAGGGTGGCGGTGCCATCCAGAGCATCGGCAAGGGCCAGGGCGCGGTGGGCACCAACGGTGCGGCATCGCTGGAATTGCCGCTGCCCATCAGCAAGGCGCCCAATCGCGACCTGGTGCCGGCGCTGGGTCTGGGCTACAGCAGCGATGTGGGCAACAGCCCCTTTGGCATCGGTTGGCGGCTGACCACTAACGCCATCACCTTGCGCACCGCCCAAGGCGTGCCGACCTATGACCGCAGCAACCAGATCGTGGGGCCCAGCGGTGACGTGTGGATGCCCGAGAAGGGTGATGACGGACGGATCATCTCCAGGACGGTCTCGGCGTACAACGGCAAAAACGTTGGCAGTCATCAGGTCGTGCGCTATTGGCCACGGGTCGAAGGCGCCTTCGACTTGATCGAGCACTGGAGCAATGCCGCCGATTCGTCGGGGTTCTGGCTGATCCACGGAGCCGACGGCAGCCTGCACTGCTACGGCAAAACCGAGGCTTCGCGCCGGGCCGATGCCAAGGACAAGACGCATGTCGGCGTCTGGCTGATCGACGAAAGCCTTACTCTTCGTGGCGAGCACGTGGTTTACGAATACCTGGCCGAAGTCGACGAGCCGGCCGCCCCGCAATTTCGTGACTATCGCGCCCAGCGTTACCTGCATCGGGTGCTTTATGGCAATTCCGTGGCATCCGCCGACCTGTACGCCTGGGACGCCAATGGCTGGAAGGCTGTGCAATGGCATTTCCACCTGCTGTTCGATTACGGCGAACGCAGCGACGACCTGAGCCAAAAACCGGTCTACGGCCCGCCCTATTCACAGCCCGGTGATGCGTACAACGACTGGTCCGTGCGCAGCGATCCGTTCTGGAACTATGCCTACGGCTTCGAACTGGGTACCCGGCGCCTGTGCCGGCAGGTGCTGATGTTTCATCATTTCCCCGTCGAGTTGGAGCCCGCCCCGGTGCTGGTCCAGCGCCTGCTACTGGAACATCGCCCCAGCCCTCTGGGCTACAACCACCTGACGGCGGCGCATATCCAGGCGTATGACAGTCGCGGTCAGATGGAAAGCCGCCCGCCGATGGAGTTTATGTACAACGCCTTCGAACTCGACCCAGGGCGCCAGGGTTATGTCGAGTTCCCGGCCATGCCTGGTCTTAATGACGGCCAGCCCTACCAACTGGTGGACTTGTACGGCGAAGGTTTGCCTGGCGTGTTGTTTCGCAGTGACAAGGCCTGGTACTACCGCGAGCCCGAACGGGGCGAAAACGGCCCCGATGATGTGCGTTACGGTGACTGGCATCTATTGCCGCATATTCCCGTTGCCGACAGCCGCAAACCGCTGCGTCAGTCCTTGAGCGACCTGACCGGTGACGGCAAGCTCGACTGGGTGATTGCTCAACCGGGGCTCAGCGGTTTTTTCACCCTCAACCCGGATCGCACCTGGTCGAATTTCGTGGCGTATGACGCCTTCCCCAGCGAATTCTTCCACCCTTCGGCGCAGCTGGCCGACCTGGTGGGCAAAGGCCTGACGGACCTGGCACTGATCGGCACCCGCAGCGTGCGGCTGTACGCCAGCCGTCGCGAAACCGGTTTCGCCCACGGCAACGATGTGCCCCACGATGACGACGCCCTGCCCTTGCTGAGCAACAGTCAGACTGAACTGGTGGCCTTCAGCGATGTGCTCGGAAGCGGCCAGCAACATTTGATTCGCATCCGTCACAACGAAGTCAAATGCTGGCCAAACCTGGGCCGCGGGCGATTCGGCAAGGGTTTTGTGCTCTGTGCGCTGCCCTTTGATTACGCCACGTTCAACGCGGCGCAGGTGCGCCTGGCCGACCTCGACGGTTCCGGCGCGGCGGACTTGATTTACCTTGAGTCCGACCGCTTTCGGGTGTTCATGAACCGCGCCGGCAATGGTTATGACCCGACTTCCACCGACCTGCCCTGGCCCGAAGGGGTACGTTATGACCGGTTCAGCCAGGTGAGCACCGCGGACCTGCAAGGGCTGGGTTGTTCCAGCCTGATCCTGACGGTGCCGCACATGTCACCGAGGCACTGGCGCTACGATTTTGTGCAGGCCAAGCCTTATCTGGTGAACGCCACGAATAACAATATGGGCGCGGCCACCGGCGTGACCTATCGCAGTTCGGCCCAGGAATGGCTGGATGAGAAAGTGCAGTTGATTGCTGCCGGGAAAGACCCGGTGTCCGACCTTCCCTTTGCCATGCACCTGGTCAAGCAACAAACCCAACTCGATGAAATCACCGGTAACTGCCTGACTCAGGGCTTCAGCTATCGCCAGGGGTTTTACGACCGCTACGAACGGGAGTTCCGCGGCTTTGGCCTGTTGCTGCAAACCGACACCGAAGCGACGGCCGCCGAACGCACGAGCCTGGGCTTCACCGCGCCGATCCTCAGTAAAACCTGGTTTCATACCGGTAAAGCCGTGGACCTGCGCTACGACGGTTATTACAACCGCGATCCCTTGGCGGTGCCCCTGGGCAACACCCTGCTGCAGGAATACCACCTCAATGATGCGGCAGGCCGTTCGCTGGTTCCCGACGAGGGCCTGGCCCGAGAGATGGCCCGCACCCTCAGCGGTTCGGTACTGCGCACAGAAGTGTTTGCCGCCGATGATGACCCCGCCAGTGCCGTGCCCTACGCCGTACAGGAAAGCCGTTTCCTGGTGCGCGAACTCCGGCCCAAGGGCGAGCATCAGCCCTACGCGGTGCTGCAACCGCTGGCACTGGAAAGCATCGCCTATCAATACGAACCGCAAGTCGCCGACGATCCGCTGTGCCAACACACGGTGAATCTGGAGTGGGACAAGTTCGGCGGCCTGATCCATGGTTTTACCGTGCACTACGCACGGCGCAACACCGTCGATGACCCTCCCCCTTTTATCGTGTGCGAAGCGGGTGACGATCGCGACGAGTGCTATGAAAACACCTGGTGGACTGACGCCCATGATCCCGCCCAGCAAGACTGGTACCTGACCGAGGCACGCGCCGAGTACATCCACCTCGATGATGCACAAGCCTGGCGTCTGCGATTGCCGTATCGCCAGCGCGGCAATGCACTGGTGCTGGCCAAAAACGAACTGCGCCCGCAAGACATCAACCATGAAAACTTTCTGACATGGGCCGAGTACGACGGTGACTGGGCCAAGGCATCGGTATTGATGGGGATGTCTCAACAACACTACCAGGATCCCACCACCGGCCAAGTGATGCCTCCCGGCAACGCGACCTTCCAGGCCTTGCCCGATTATCTGGAAGCAGCCGAACTCGATGCCACAGCCCTGAGCGCCTACGACAAACTCAAGGACGCTGGCGGCAACATGCCGTTCAACCTGAAGGAAAAGCTCGAATCCAAAGAAGTGGGTTATCACATCATGGTGCCGTTCCTGCCCGATGCCAAAGCAGGCGAACCCGCCGATCCCACAGACGCCAAAAACTATTTATGGTCAGTGTGGCGCGGCTTCCCCGTCTACCACGGGCTGGACAAGTTTTTTAACGTCAAGGAATTCCGCCAGACCCAAAGTCACGGCATCACCCAGGTCAGTTACGACGAGCCTTACTGGTGCCTGGCCACGGCGGTGACGTTACCGGATGGCTGCGCCACTCGCACGCTGAACACTGATTACCGCTCCTTCTTGCCGGCGGCCATCGAAGACCCGAACCAGAACATTCAGGAGGCTTGCTATAACGCCTTTGGCGAGGTGCTGGTGACGAGTTTTCACGGGACAGAACTGGGTGAAGAGGTGGGCTTCAAAAAACTCGCAGGTTATGTCCCTCCGCCGGACCGTCACCCCCAGGACGCTATCGACGCGCCAAAAACCGTCCTCGGCGATTACGCCACGGCCAGCTTCAGCGACCCGTTCAGCTGGATGGGCCGCGTTTCAAAAGCGGCAACAACGCCCTGGCTGATCTGGGCCCGCGCCGAAGGTTACGCACTGCCCACCGGCCATATCTGCACCCGCGCCCGGTTACACCTTGAAGGTCTGGAAAACCCGTCTGCCGACGAGACGCTGCTCAAGCAGTACGTCGACGAAGCCCGACGCGAACCGGTCCACATCGCCGCCTTGCAAGCCGACCGTTACCCTGGCGATGATGCGTTGCAAATCCGCGTGAGCGTGGCGTGCTGGGACGGCTTTGGCCGAGCCTTGCAAACCAAGCAGGAAGTCGAACCGGGCAAAGCCTGGGTGGTCGACGAAAAAGGCGACCTGGCGCTCAACCCCGACGGTACGCCAAAGGAAGCCGAGGCCGTTCGGCGCTGGCGGGTCAGCGAGCCGGTGGAGTACAACAACAAAGGCGAAAAGGTGCGGGTCTACCGGCCGTTTTTCGCTGATCAGTACCGTCATATCAACACACAAGCACTGCGCAAAACCGGCTATCACGACCAACAGTTCTACGACCCCGCCGGCCGGCCGACCCGTACCTTGCTGGCGAAAAAACCACTGCGCCAAGAGGTGTGGTACCGCACCTGGTACACCATCGCTTTCGATGAAAACGATACCTATGAACAAGCCATGGCCGAAATGCAGGCCACGCAAACGGTGACGCCATGAACACCCGCCTCGATCGACACACTCCGAACCTGGCGGTGATCGACAGCCGGGGGCAGCCACTGCGCCAAGTCGCGTATTGGCGTCGCGACAGCAGTGTCGTTGCCGTCGCACGGGTCACGCGCTCGGAATACGACGCGGCCGGTCGCTTGGTGAAACAGCGTGATCCACGCTTTCTGGCACCCGCCCTGCGGGCCAACCTGCAGACGGTTTACAGCCTGTCCGGGGCAGCCTTGAGCAGTGACAGTGTGGACGCCGGCTGGCGCCTGAGTTTGCCCGCAGAGGCGCAGCAAACGCTGGAAAGCTGGGACGGGCGAGGCAGTTATCGGCGCAGCGAGTACGACCTGCACCTGCGCCCGGTCGCGCTGTATGAAACGATGGCCGGGCAACCGGCACACACCGTAGAACGCCTGACCTACGCCACCAACGCCACCGAGTTTGCCGCGCGCAATCAGTGCGGCCAGTTGCTGCGCCATGACGACCCCGCCGGCACGCTGCTGTTCAATCAACAGGCCCTGACCGGTCAAGTCATCAGCCAGACCCGACGCTTTCTGCCGGATGAACAAGCCGCTGATTGGCCGCTGGACATCGCCGCACGGGATACCCTGCTCGAATCCGACAAACGCTATACCACCCTTCAGCGCTACAGCCCCGCGGGTGAATTGATTGAACAGACGGATGCCGCCGACCATCAACATCACTGGGCCCTGGACCGTGCCGGCCAACTCAAAAGCATTGCGTTGACCCTCAAGGGCAAGTCGCCCGAACCACTGCTAACGGCCACGGACTTCAACGCCGAAGGACAATTACTCAGCCAGACCGCCGCCAACGCGGTGGTCACCACGGTGACTTTTGAGGCCAGCACCGGCAGGCTGCTACGCCTCAGTGCGGCGGCCCCGAGTAAAGGCACGTTGCAAAACCTGAGTTACGAATACGACCCAGTGGGCAACATTACCCTCCAAATGGACCACCTCCAGCCCTTGGGCTTTTTCGCCAATCAGCGGGTGGAACCAGAAACCACCTACACCTACGACAGCCTCTATCAACTCTCCACCGCCAGGGGACGTGAAGCCGTCGGGGCAAGCATCCGACCCGGTTTACCGGACCTGATCAGCCCCATCGACCCGAGCCTGTTGCTCAATTACACCCAGGAATATGAATACGACGAGGGCGGCAATTTCACCGTGCTGCGGCACATCCGCGCCGGCAACAACTACACCCGCACGATGCGCGTGGCGCAGGGCAGCAACCGCGCCTTGCCGTGGGAGGAAGGTGCACCGGCGCCAGACTTCGAGCAACAATTCGACCCTAACGGCAACCTGAAAACCCTGGTGCCCGGCGCACAACCGATGCTGTGGGACGGGCGCAATCAGTTGCAAAAACTGACGACGGTCAACCGTGACAACGGCGCCAATGATGACGAGTACTACCGCTACGACAGCAGCGGTGCGCGGGTGCGCAAAGTCAGCTCGGCCCAAGCCAAAACCGTGGTTCATCAGCGGGAAGTGCGCTATCTG
>Ga0209903_1000115_pt1 | contig 32928 bp, 31 predicted proteins | sample OrgsoiDNA2013051_FD_185801 | JGI IMG/M metagenome (GOLD analysis project Ga0209903, IMG submission 185801) | Permafrost soil microbial communities from the Arctic, to analyse light accelerated degradation of dissolved organic matter (DOM) -... | ecosystem: Environmental > Terrestrial > Soil >...
CGACGATGAAGATCGACACGAGGTAGAACAAGCCGATCCGCCAGATCACCGAGTTGGTGGCCTTGGAGATTTGCTGGCCAGGGTTCTTCGATTCCGCGGCCGCGATGGTCACGATCTCGGTGCCCATGAAGGAAAACATGGTGGTCAGGATCGCGCCCAATACAGCGCCCATGCCGTTTGGCAGGAAGCCTTGGGTGTCGAACAGGTGCGAAACGCCGCTGACCTGGCTGTTCGGCAAGAAGCCGAAAATCGCCAGAATGCCGAGACCAATGAAGCCGATGATCGCGATAACTTTGACCAGAGCGAACCAGAATTCGAACTCACCGTAGTTCTTCACGCTGAACAGGTTGGTCACCGTCAGCAGCAAAGTGATAACCAGGGTGAAGGCCCAGATCGCCACATTCGGGAACCAGGCATGCAGGATGGTCGCGGCGGCGTTGGCCTCCAGCGGGATCACCAACACCCAGAACCACCAATACAACCAGCCGATGGTGAAACCGGCCCAATGCCCGATCGCGCGGTCGGCGTATGTCGAGAAGGAGCCAGTGTCCGGCGAAGCGACGGCCATTTCGCCGAGCATGCGCATCACCAGCACGACCAGCGCGCCGGCAGCGGCGTAGGCCAACAGCACGGCTGGGCCGGCAGCTGCGATGGCGTGGCCCGAGCCAACAAACAGGCCGGCGCCGATAACACCAGCGATCGACAACATAGTCACATGACGCGGTTTGAGCCCCTGTTCGAGGCCATTAGAGCTTTGGGTGCTGCTCATTGAAACTACCTTTGCAAGGAAAGCGATTCAGTCCACCGCGTCTGGCATTTCTTTCTCGTAAAAAGAATCCAACGGGGCGTTCCGTATTCTGCACGCAATAATTGCGCCAAAATGTTACAGAGTCCCGAGAACCGCGGCTCTTAGGCTGACCGGACGGTCATCGCAAGTCATTGAGATTAATGGCAATTTGCCAGAGCGTTACCCAGCGACCCACTTGAAGGACGAATCAACGCACCATAAACACACTTAAAAAATGCGCGACGCACAATAAAAGTGCAGATCCGGAACGTTTGTCCGGTTAGCGCTTCCAACACCCCGTCAAAGCTGGCAACATCGCGCCTTTTTTTACGTGCCCCCCGCTCCGGCTTGTATTTAAAGCGGGGTCAAACGTCTGTTCGGTTGATAGCAGCGCGACAGTCTGCTCCACCGATGCGACAACCTGCCACACACCATCCGTTTACCGCCCGTAGCGCTGTTGGCTGCCATTCGAACGCTATGCTAGCTTGGCCGCCTCGCCAGGAAGGCCACCAACAGCAGGAGCGAAACACTATGAGGAACGCACATGGCTGAGGCCACGCCCGCGCTTGAAATCCGCAACTTGCACAAACGCTACGGACAGCTTGAGGTGCTCAAAGGCATCTCGCTGACCGCCCGCGACGGCGATGTGATCTCGATCCTGGGTTCCTCCGGTTCCGGCAAGTCCACGTTCCTGCGTTGCATTAACCTGCTGGAAAACCCGCACCAGGGCCAGATCCTGGTAGCCGGCGAAGAACTCAAACTCAAAGCCGCGAAGAACGGCGAACTGGTTGCCGCCGACGGCAAACAGATCAATCGCCTGCGCAGCGAGATCGGTTTTGTGTTTCAAAACTTTAATCTCTGGCCGCACATGAGCGTGCTCGACAACATCATCGAAGCCCCGCGCCGGGTGCTCGGCCAAAGCAAAGCCGAAGCCATCGAAGTCGCCGAAGCCTTGCTGGCCAAGGTCGGCATCGCAGACAAGCGTCATGCTTACCCGGCGCAACTGTCCGGTGGTCAGCAACAACGGGCGGCGATTGCCCGCACGCTGGCGATGCAACCCAAGGTCATCCTGTTCGATGAGCCGACTTCCGCCCTTGACCCGGAAATGGTCCAGGAAGTACTTAATGTCATCCGCGCATTGGCTGAAGAAGGCCGCACCATGCTGCTCGTGACCCACGAAATGGGTTTTGCCCGTCAGGTCTCCAGCGAAGTGGTGTTCCTCCACCAGGGCCTGATCGAAGAGCAAGGATCGCCACAGCAGGTGTTCGACAACCCGCTTTCGGCGCGCTGCAAACAATTCATGTCCAGCAACCGCTAACGGAGCTACCCGCATGCAGAACTACAAAAAAATCTTCCTGGCCGCCGCCGTCACCCTGGCCTTCAGCGCCGGTGCCGCCGCCGAAACCTTGAAGATGGGCATCGAAGCGGCCTACCCGCCGTTCAACAATAAAGATGCCAGTGGCAATGTCGTCGGCTTCGACAAAGAAATCGGCGACGCCCTGTGCGCCAAGATGAAAGTCGAATGCACCGTGGTCACCTCTGACTGGGACGGCATCATCCCGGCCCTGAACGCCAAGAAGTTCGACTTCCTGATCTCCTCGATGTCGATCACCGACGAGCGCAAGCAAGCGGTGGACTTCACCGACCCGTACTACTCCAACAAGCTGCAATTCATCGCCAAGAAAGACGTCGACTTCAAAACCGACAAGGCTTCCCTGCAGGGCAAAGTGATCGGCGCACAACGTGCGACCCTCGCCGGCACCTGGATGGAAGACCACATGGAAGGCGTTGAAACAAAACTCTATGACACCCAGGAAAACGCCTACCTCGACCTGACCTCCGGTCGTCTGGACGGCATCCTCGCGGACAAGTACGTCAACTACGAGTGGCTGAAAAGCGACGCCGGCCGCCCTTACGAATTCAAAGGCGACCCGGTGGAAGAAAGCGACAAGATCGGTATCGCTGTACGTAAAGGCGACCCGATTCGCGCGAAGCTGAACCTTGCTCTGAAAGAAATCGTTGAAGACGGCACCTACAAAAAAATCAACGACAAGTACTTCCCGTTCAGCATCTATTGATTCTGACCTGCCTGACCGGCACCGTTCGCTGACGGTGCCGGTCCTTGGCATTGCCTGCCGCGATTTGAAAAGAAATCCATGATTATCGACCTCTACGGATTCGGCCCGGCGCTCGCCGCTGGCGCGCTGATGACTGTGAAACTCGCTCTCTCGGCCTTGTGCCTGGGGCTGGTGCTCGGTCTGCTCGGCGCCTTGGCCAAGACTTCCCCGCACAAGCCATTGCAATGGCTGGGCGGCACGTATTCGACCCTGGTTCGTGGCATCCCGGAATTGCTCTGGGTGCTGTTGATCTACTTCGGCACCGTCAATTTGATGCGTGCCTTGGGCGAATTTTTCGGCAATCCCGACCTCGCACTCAATGCCTTCGCCGCTGGCGTAATCGCGTTGGGCCTGTGCTTCGGCGCCTACGCCACGGAAGTGTTTCGCGGCGCGATTCTGGCGATCCCCAAAGGTCACCGCGAAGCCGGCGTGGCCTTGGGCATGTCGAAATTCCGGATCTTCACCAAACTGATCATGCCGCAGATGTGGCGCATCGCCCTGCCGGGCCTGGGCAACTTGTTCATGATCCTGATGAAAGACACTGCGCTGGTGTCGGTGATCGGCCTGGAAGAAATCATGCGTCATGCGCAAATCGGCGTGACCGTGTCCAAGCAGCCGTTCACCTTCTTTATGGTCGCTGCTTTTATGTACCTGGGCCTGACCATCCTGGCCATGACCGGCATGTACTTTCTGGAACGACGTGCCGCTCGCGGCTTCGCGAGGAGCGCCTCATGAACTGGGAAGTCATCATCAAGTGGCTGCCGAAACTGGCCCAAGGCGCGACGCTGACCCTGGAACTGGTGGCCATCGCCGTGATCGCCGGTTTGCTGCTGGCGATTCCGCTGGGCATCGCGCGCTCATCGCGACTCTGGTACGTACGATCATTGCCCTACGCGTACATCTTCTTTTTCCGTGGCACGCCGTTGCTGGTTCAGCTGTTCCTCGTCTACTACGGCCTGGCGCAGTTCGATGCCGTGCGTAACAGCTCGATGTGGCCGTACCTGCGCGATCCGTTCTGGTGCGCCACGGCGACCATGACCCTGCACACAGCGGCTTATATAGCCGAGATCCTGCGTGGCGCGATCCAGGCGATTCCACCGGGCGAGATCGAAGCCGCGCGGGCGCTGGGCATGTCCCGGCCCAAAGCGCTGTTCTACATCATCCTGCCCCGTGCCGCGCGCATCGGCCTGCCGGCCTACAGCAACGAAGTGATCCTGATGCTCAAGGCCAGCGCGCTGGCCAGCACCGTGACCTTGCTGGAACTGACCGGCATGGCTCGCACTATCATTGCCCGGACCTACCTTCCGGTGGAGATCTTCTTCGCCGCGGGCATGTTCTATCTGTTGATGGCTTACGTGCTGGTTCGCGGCTTCAAGCTGCTGGAGCGCTGGCTGCGCGTCGATGCCTGCCAAGGGCGTTGATTCCTCCTACGTGCTGACGGGCGAGGCCCTACTCGCCCGTTTCGCAGCGCTGGATGCTTTTCTGATTGAGCATCAGGCGCTGTGGAAGCCTCGACCGTTTACTCATCTGCAGCTTCCTTGGGAAGCGTCCTACCCGGAACTGGCTTTATGGCTACGCGGGCGGTCGCTGGAGGAAGCGGAAAACAGTCATAACCAACCTTGCTTGCTGGATGCGCCGGAGCCGTTTGCTTCATTGGCGGCGTTGTCGCTTGAGCTGAGTTCAGTGGGCGAGTTGCCGGCGCAAGCGCTTGAAGCGGCCGGGCATCGGTTAAATGTCGATGTGCCGGGACGCAAGTGGCAGCAGATCGAGGCGTTTGCCAGTCGCTTGTCATTTGCTGCATTGCCGCAACATTGGCTGGATTGGTGCTCGGGCAAAGGTCACTTGGGTCGACGCTTGCTGCAAACCGGGCAACAACTGACGTGCCTGGAATACGACCCTTCTTTGGTGCTGAGCGGTCAGGCACTCAGCCAGCGTCATCAGTTGCATGCGCTGCACGTTGAGCAAGATGTACTCTCGGCTGGCGCTGCTTCCTTATTGAAGAACGATCACACCCCGGTTGCGCTGCACGCCTGTGGCGATCTGCATGTGCGGTTGATCCAACTTGCCAGTGCGGTGGGCTGCAAACAACTGGCCGTCGCGCCCTGCTGTTATAACCGGATCAGCCTTCCTGCCTATGAGGCGCTTTCCTCGGCGGGTTTGCGATCGGACCTACAGCTGTCCCTCGACGATCTCGCATTGCCGATGAGCGAAACCGTCACTGCCGGTGCTCGCGTCCGACGTCAGCGCGATACTTCGATGGCCAGACGTCTTGCTTTCGACCTGCTGCAACGGCAACTGCGGGGCGTCGACGAATACCTGCCCACGCCGTCCCTGCCCAGTGCATGGCTGGATAAATCCTTCGCCGACTACGGCCATCATTTGGCCGCACTGAAAGAGTTATCCACAATCGGCCCGCAGGATTGGCCAACCCTTGAAGCCGCCGGTTGGCAGCGACTGGCCGAAGTGCGCAATCTGGAGCTGCTGCGGGGCCTTTTCCGCCGCCCGCTGGAGTTGTGGCTGGTACTCGATCGGGCACTTTTTCTGTCCGAACAGGGGTACACCGTTCGCCTCGGCACCTTCTGCGAAACCACGCTCACACCACGCAACTTCCTGCTCTTGGGCGAGCGCTCTTAAACAGCCTCAGCCTGTGGATAACTCTGTTGATGGAATTCTCGTGGATCCAATAAATGCGCTGTTTCGTGACTGAAACACTACTGGTCATTTTTTGTTCACATAAATAAAAAACCCTAAAAACAGGGATTTGCGAACAAATGAGAACAGGTCCACAAAATTGCCTCCGTTCTCGCCTATCGGCCGTCCCGTTGTGCATAAGCATTCAATCAAAAGGACATAACCGCCGAATCCCGGACGCCATCAGCGGAAAATTGCACCCGGCAACCGCCCTTGTTATACAAACAGATAAGGGTGCCGGAAGTGCGCCCACCGCCCAGAACAATCCAACTGACAGGAAGCCACAGTGACCTTCATTTCTTACGCACAGAATTTCGAAGACATCCGCCTGTGGCGCGCCCTCAAACAGTTCGAAAACGGCTTCTATATCGACATCGGCGCTAACGACCCCACCCACGACTCCGTCACCAAAGCCTTCTACGACCATGGCTGGACCGGTATCAACGTCGAACCGATGCAAAACTACTACGACGCCCTGTGCCAACAACGCCCCAACGACACCACCCTGCAATGCGTAGCCAGCGACAGCGCGGGCGACCTCACCTTCTACGGCATCCCCGGCACCGGCCTCTCCACCGTCGACCCGGCCACCGCCCAGGAACGCACAGCCCTGGGCATGGACGTACGCCGCCAAACCGTCAAAGCCCGCACCCTCACCTCCATCTGCGAGCAATACGCCCAGAACCGCCCCATCCACTTCCTGAAAATCGACGTCGAAGGCCACGAAGAAACCGTCCTGCGCGGCATGGACTTCGCCACCTGGCGCCCCTGGATCATCCTCATCGAAACCCCATGGGCCCGCGACCACACCTGGGAACACCTCGTTACCGACGCCGGCTACCAAGCCATCCTGTTCGACGGCATCAACACCTGGTTCCTGGCCAACGAACACCTGGCCCTCAAACCCGCCTTCGACATCCCACCGTGCAACCTCGACAACTTTCAACTGTGCCAGGGGCATCTGCTCAGCTATCCCGTCAGCGCCGCGGATCTGGGGTTTGAAAAACAACTCGCCACCGCTCTGCAACGGGCCGAACTGGCCGAAGCGCAGCTGCACGCGATGCAAAATAGTAGGGGCTGGCGCACGCTTCAGAAACTCAGAAAAGCACTGGTTCGCGGGTAACCTGAGGGTCGAGTAAAAATAGTCTGAATTCAGGGGTTTACAGAACCAACGCAATCGCTATAATCGTCGCCCTAACACGCCGGTATAGCTCAGTTGGTAGAGCAACTGACTTGTAATCAGTAGGTCCCGGGTTCGACTCCTGGTGCCGGCACCATACAAGGTTCCAGAGAAGGCTTTAAATTTCTCCGGAACCCACAAAAAACCCGCCTTCTGGCGGGTTTTTTCGTTTTGGCGATCCGCCAGCGCTAAGCCCTTAGCGGTTCAATCCAGTCAAGGCTCGCAACGGTTGAACCGGAAGGACGGTATTCACACCCGATCCATCCGGTGTAACCGCGCTGTTCCAGCGCCGCGAACAAGACCGTAAAGTCGATGTTCCCCGTTCCCGGTTCGTGACGACCCGGGCAGTCGGCAATTTGCACATGGACGGTTCTGTCATAAAACCGAGCCAGAACACCTGCGGCGTCTGCGGTCAGAAGTTGGGCATGGTAAAGATCGAGAATCAGCCCGACGCTCGGGAAGGTTTCCAGCACCTGTTGCGCCTTGCTGAAGTCAGACATGTAATAGCCCGGCATCTCCTGCGCACTGATCACTTCGATAAGCGGCCGCAACCCCTGATCCTCGAAGTACTTGACTGCATACTCCAAGTTGCCCCCGAAGATAAGCGCTGCCTCATCCTGCGTGGTCACTCCAGACATGATGTGGACATCCGAACACGCCAGCGCCTTTGCATAGCGGGCGGCCTGGAGCAACCCGTTGCGAAACTCTTCTTCCTTGCCGTGCAAGGCAGCGATGCCTTTGGTAACGCCAGCCGGTGCGGCGAACTGAATCAACGGCAGACTGTATTGCGCCAGGTGGTCGGCCAGCAGACTCGCGTCGAACTCATAGGGCGACGGAAACTCCACCGCCCGGAAACCGGCTGCGGCGGCGGCTTCGATGCGTTGCAGAAAAGGCAACTCATTGAATTGGAAACCGAGATGAGCATTGAACTTGAGCATTGACTAAACCTCCATCCTGGGAAGAAACGAATCATCAGCCTGGAGCATCCTTCGCACCTCCAGCACTGCACTATCGGGTGTGGTCAATACGGGCAAACCAGAGCGGGACTGTGCTTGCCCTGCGGCGCTCGTCATCGAAAACTGGGCGAAACAAATCAGATCGCAGCCTCTGACCTGACCGGCCATTTGCGCGATGGCGGCATCATGACTTTCTTTGTTCCCTTCACTCAGTGCCTGCATTGCACCAGGGACAAAATAGGGCGCCACCTCCAGCACTCGACCACTGCACTCAGCCGCTTGCTTGAATTCGGCCATTATCGAGGTGAGGGTAGGTTCGAACGTCGCCAGCACAGCAATGCGCGTTGCTTGCGTCAGAGCCAGGTTGATCATGGCTTCGTTCGGCTTGAGTACTGGAATGGCAATGTCAGCCTTGCATAGGTCGATGGCATCGCCAAACGCCGAGCAAGTAAAAAGAATGGCGTCTGCTGCGCTTTGTACGGCGTAGCGGGAAAGCGTCAGAAAGCGCGCCTTCATATTCGCGGTTAATTCGCCCTCCTCCACTCGGTCTCGGGACAACGAGTCTTCGAGCAGATTAATGATCTGTGCCTCCGGCCACTGCCGGGCAAAGGCTGCCGTGATGGGATCGATCGCCAATGCGGTTGCGTGGATCAGAAAAATGCGTGGTGCCTTCATGCTTATATGCCCCGACAAGGTTGTACGACACGTCCGCCGGCGCACGTTGTGCTGATTCCCATCTTCTTCGTATGGTATTTTCCTGCTCCAGTCCGATGAGGGTATCTACCCCAACGAGAACGGACTGAAGCTAACCATTTGAGATAGAGCCCGTGATCAAGAAAGACCTCGCCTTGCAGTTGGCCCCACGCGTCATCGACATGGTTCGCGCCCGGTCGATGAAAGCCGGGGAGCCGTTGCGCGAGCAGACGTTTGCGCAAGCGCTGGGTGTTTCGCGCTCGCCTATCCGGCGGGTTTTTGCGTTGCTCGCCGAGTGGGATCTCGCCATTCAGGAACCCAATCGTGGCTACTTTCTGAAACAAGGCGCAGGGCAAATCCAGGAAACAACATTCCCTCTCGCCAGTGATCCTTTCGAAGACTTTTACCTTCGCGTGGTCGACGACATTCTTGGCGGCGAAATACCTGCCCACTTTTTCGAAGCGCAACTGTTGCGCCGTTACGAAGTGCCTCGCGGGCAATTGCTCAAGGTGTTGAACAGACTGGCCAGCGAAGCCATGGTGGAGCGCAAACCGGGTCAAGGATGGGTTCTCAAAGACTTCGTGCACAACGCCCAGACACACATCCAGAGCTACCGCTTTCGCATGGCGATCGAGCCGGCCGCACTGCTTGAGCCCGGCTATCAGATCAATCACGCCGCGTTTGCCAGGGCCAGGCAACAGCAGCAGGCCATGCTCGATGGGGATATCCACACGTTGTCTCGCGCCCAACTGTTCCAAGTGGGCGCCCAGTTTCACGAACTGATCGTGCAATGCTCCGGAAATGTCTTTTTCATCGAAGCCATACGCCAGCAAAACCAACTCAGGCGTTTCATTGGCTACAAAGCCAACGTCGATCGCACTCGTCTTATGGCGCAATGCCGGGAACACATCCATTTGCTCGACCTCATCGAGTCTGATCGGCGTGAAGAAGCCGCTCAATTTCTCTGGAGGCATCTGGACGAAGTGGGCCGTCTCAAGACTCAACAGGACGTCATGCCAGAAGCGCACCCCGAACACTCCATTCCGGATTGAAGCCTCGTCAGAACGCTCCCCAAAAATTCGCTGATCAGCTTAGCATGATTGTTTCTAATCGAAACAAGATACAAAAACATGGCACGCCCGTACTAGGGAGTTAATTTTTTTCGTCGGATATTGTATTTCATTAGAACAATAAGCAATTATGCGCGCCGCTGGACGCGGGGCCATATCGAATGACACAGGGATGATCGCAGTGAAACAAAGGACGTTGGGTAGCGGGCCGGGTATCTCGAACTTTCTGTTCGGGTTCTACACCATATGTGTTGCCCTGCTTGGAGCGACACTCGCCTATCGAGGCGGAGCCCTTGTAGCAGCAGGCGGCTCACCTTATTACGCGATGATGGGCACCGCCTTGTTGCTATCGGCCATCCTCATCGGCCTGAAAAAGTCGCTCGGCATCTACCTCTTTGGCGCGGCCTCCCTGGCCACGTACGCCTGGGCGATCTGGGAGTCCGGGTACGATGGCTGGGCCTTCATTCCACGCTTGGCATGGCTGGCCGTTCTCAGCGTTCTGTTTCTGGCTTTTTGGCCCTTGGTGCGTCGTGACTTTGCCAATGCTAAAAGAAGTCACTACTTCACCATCATGGGTCTACTGCCGTTACTCATGGCATTCACCATCCTGGTGCCTCTGTTCTTCCCGACCACTGTTCACCTTGCCCACTCAACGCTCGCAACGGCGCGTCCCGAACAACCCTTCAGTCGTAATACGGTGGCCTCGCCAGACGGGAATATTGCCGCGTCACACGACGAAACCAACTGGACCGCCTATGCAGGTTCCAACTTGGGCAATCACTATTCCGCCGCATCGCAAATTACCCCTTCGAATGTGTCGGGCCTGGTGAAAGCCTGGGAATACCACCACGGCGACGTGAAGCAACCCGGTGAAAAAACCAAATACATGAACGAGGCCACGCCGATCAAGGTGGGTAACTCGCTCTACACCTGCACGCCAAAGCAAATCATCATTTCTATAGATGCCACCACTGGGAAGGAGAATTGGCGGTTTGACTCCAAAGTCGACCCCGACTACTTCGCCAACGGCGGCGCCTACTGCCGTGGTGTCTCCTATTTCGAAGTGCCCAATGCCAGTGGCCTGTGCGCCTCGCGCATCATCTGGGGCACCAACGACATTCGCTTGGGAGCGGTAGACGCCTTGACGGGCCAAGCGTGCCCCGACTTCGGCAACGCAGGTTTTGCGGATTTGAAGGACGGGTTAGGCACCTTCAGAAAAGGCTCGACCGGCATTACCTCCGCCCCCATCGTAATTCGCGGGGTCGTGATCACCGGCGGCCGAGTCCTTGATTCAGATGTGCGCCCTGCACCCTCGGGAGTGGTTCGTGCCTACGACGCGGTGACCGGCAAACAAAAATGGGCTTGGGACTTGGGCCGCCCAGACACCAACGCTCCCGCGGGCGAAGATGAGACCTACACGCTCAGCACACCCAACTCCTGGGCACCGCTTTCCGCCGACGATGAACTGGGATTGGTGTATGTCACCACCGGCAACGCTGCCGGCGACTTCTATGGCGGTACCCGCACCGAACAAGAGGACAAGTTCAGCTCCTCGCTGGTTGCACTGGATGCCGCCACGGGGAAGGTCAAATGGCATTTCCAGACGGTTCACCACGATCTGTGGGACTACGACCTGAGCCCACAACCCAATCTGATTGACTTTCCAACCCCAACGGGCACCCGCGCTGCCGTCATTCAAGCCACCAAATCCGGTCAGTTGTTCGTACTTGATCGGGCCACCGGCGAGCCTTTGGTCGATATCGTGCAATCCCCCGTCCCACAGGGAACTGCTCCCGGGGACTACACCTCGGCCACCCAACCGCTTTCGCCGGATATGCCGAACACCATGGGGCGTCCATCGAAAACGCCGGAAGTACTGACCGAGGCAAATGCTTGGGGCTTGACGCCATTCGATCAGTTGCAATGTCGCATCGAGTTTCGCCAGGCACGCTACGAAGGGATCTTCACACCGCCAGTCGTAGGCCAACAAAGCCTGATTTTCCCCGGCCATCATGGCGGCTTGAACTGGGGAGGCGTGATGGTCGACCTCAAACGAGGCCTGCTGATCATCAACAACCAGCGGCTCCCTTACATGCAGGGACTGGTGCCTCGCGAACAACTCGACGCCATCAATGCCAAGTCATTCCAGGAAGCGCCGGGCAACAACCAAGGCTACCGTGTCCAGGCGGGGCTGCCTTACGGCGCCATCAAAGATCCATGGATGTCACCCCTTGATCAACCGTGCATTGCGCCACCGTGGGGCTTCATTACCGGCATAGACCTGCGCACGCGCGATGTAGTCTGGAGTCGCCCATTCGGTACGGGGTACGACAGCGGACCTTGGGGAATTGCCTCTCGTACGCGCTTCGAGATTGGTACGCCAAGTGACGCGACGGGCGTGACAACCGCTGGAGGCGTGACGTTTATCGGTGCCGCCATCGATCGTTTCATGCGGGCTTACGACAGTGAAACTGGAAAATTACTGTGGGAAGAACGCCTGCCGGCAGGCAATCAGGCGTCACCCCTGACCTACATGAGCCAAGGTCGACAGTACGTCGTGGCCGTGGTTGGCGGTCATGACCGGATTCCAACCAAGTTGGGTGACAGCATCATCGCCTGGGCCCTGCCCGAGAAGTAAATCGCGTTCTGCCTGATAAGGCTCTCCGCAACACTGTCGGACAGGGAGGCAATAAATCGACGTTCTAATAACTTCGTCTGCCCCTACAAAAACCTCAGTGTTGTCGGAGAGCCGAATAATGCCTCACGGAGTTTCGAAGGCATAACCAGACACTATCGTGCTCTCATAGACCAGCACTTAACTATACGCGCTGACACTCAGCAATTACCCGCAAGGGGGAGTTAGCGCTTGAGCGCGGCACACCGCCAGCATAATTAACAACAACATTAAAACTTTCACTATAAAAAAGTGATCGGGCGGCTATTTATCACACTGAATTCTGTACCCACGCACTAATCCAGCATCACTCATTGTTATATACGACTCCTCGAGCACGGGCGGAAACCTTATCGTCTTTGAAAAGATACAGCTCAGATAGTGAAGCGGATGACCTGCGCATGTTTGATGGCTTTATTGCCTTTGAAATTAATAACGGCTGAGTTTTACAGGCGACTCATCACTACTTAAGGCCCCTCATAGACGCTTGCGCAGCGAAAAACAGCAACACGAGCAGTCACAGCATTGAGATGCATGTTGCAATCCTAAGAAAACTGGACAGGAATTAAAAATGTTTGAAAACTTAGCCAGCTTATATGTCTTGGTGGGCGTGAGCTTTATAACTTCATTTATGACTGCCGCCATTGGTGTGGGTGGCGGAATTGGATTGCTTGCGGTGATGCCCCAATTTTTACCTATATCAGCAGTTATACCGGTTCACGGTTTGATCCAAATGGTGAGCAATGCCAGTCGATTTGCTTTTGATTACAAGAGTGCAAAAGTCGACATTCTTCCTAAATACATCATCGGCTGCCTGGTGGGAGCATTCATAGGATATTTCTTTATAGGTAAATTTCCTGAGAAATATTTATCACTCGTCCTCGGTTTTTTTATTCTGGTAATCACATGGACCAAGATCGTGTCATACCTTGGTTTTATATTTAAAAATTTTGCAATCGTTGGGTTTGTTCAAACATTTCTTTCGCTCTTTGTGGCTGTCACCGGTTTGATATCACAGCCCATCCTGATGAAGATGGATATTAAAAAAGATGAAGTGATCGTCACCCATGCAATGCAAATGAGTGTGCTGCATGGATTGAAGGTCGCCGCTTTTGTAATTGCTGGCTTTGCGTTCATGGACTACGCAGGCCTGATCATCATCATGATCATAGCCTCCACTGTCGGCTCGTACTTTGGTGGGTTTCTTAGAGATCGAATATCGCAACGTGTAGGCGCCATGCTTTTGAAAGCTGGCGTCACTTTCTTCGGTTTAAAAATGATCCTGGATCATTTTATTCAGAGCGTTTGAAAGTTACATAACCACAACAAGGAGTGTGAAATGGCGAAAAGCAAGAAATTCGATTGTGTTGATACTAAGGGAATTTCGGTTTTTCTTAATGAGCATGGGTATTGTGTCATCAAGCCTCAAGACGACTCCGTGGAGGCATTTAGAGATATCGCGGAGAAGTTTGGGTTAATTCAATTCCATACAAAATCTGATAAAAGTGGCGTCGTCGGGGGTGGAGAGCCGATAAACAAAGATTGGCAAGTTTTCAAGGACGATTACCATGGCGAACTATCAAGTGATTTCTTCCCGCATACTGATGGGTCTTTTTTGAATGGCATGGCCTACGTAGATGGCGTGGCAAAAAAAATCACGCCGCCCAAATTTGTCATTCTCCAGTGCATATCCAAGCCGGAGATTGGCGGAGATAATTTCTTGGTTGACGGGCAGAAAATCTACAATGACTTACGTGTCAATCAAGCTGACATACTAAAAACATTAATGACCAGCGGCAGTGTTACTTATTGCCGAGACGACTTATTGTCTATGGACTGCTCTGTATTCGAAAAAATCAATGATAATAAATTAAGAATCCGCTATCGATATGACAGCACTGCGTTTATTCCAGAATGGGCCAATGCGGCGTTCAATTACATCCAAAACAATTATTCAACCAATGAGCGCTACATTACCAATATAAGTCTTGAACCAGGGGAAATTCTGGTGATGGACAATCTTAGAGTTTTACACGCACGCCATAAATTCTTCGATGGCAACAAGAAAAGAAAGGTAAGAAGACTTTGGATCGCCGATGATTCAGGGGTTACTTTTAAAAACATACTGAATCAGTCACCTGTTCGTAGAGCCATGTCGCCTTTTGAAAAATATAATATCGCGCAACAAGAAAATGCAGAGCATTCATTTGTTGAATACACATGTGGCATTCACTCTCAACCGAGCAAAATCTTATCAAAAGCTCACGACGAATTTGACATGCTCGCCGAGCAACACTGATCACAGATCATTACTTTGGCAATGCCCTGTCTATAGTGGTTTATAGCTTTTAGATAAATGTAACTGTTTTCAAAGCAACTATCTGATTCCGGATGCCGCATCGGCATGATGCGACGCCTGCTGCTGCCCCCGACAAAACAAAGCCCTCGTAGAAGTACGAGGGCTTTGTTGTTTCTGGGGCTAGGAAAACCAGGGCTTAGTGACCCGCACTCTGCCCACCATCAACGTGCAGAATTTCACCGGTGACAAAGTTGGCGCTATCTAGATAAACAACCGCCTGAGCAATATCGCTGATCTCCCCCATCCGCCCAACCGGATGCAAACTCCCCAGCGCCTCATAAGTCTCCTCACCATGCATCGGCGTCTTGATGATGCCCGGCGAAACCGCATTCACCCGAATCCCGCGCTTGGCGTACTCAATGGCCAACGACTTGGTCGCCGCATTCAAGCCACCCTTGGTCAACGAAGCCAGTACCGACGGCACGCCATCAATCGCATGGTCGACCAAACTGGTAGTGATGCTGACGACATGACCGCTGCCCTGCTTTTCCATCTCGGTAATCGCGAGTTGGGTGATATAGAAGAAGCCATTCAGGTTCACTGACAGCACGGCGGCGTAGTCTTCCTGGGTGTAAGCAGTGAACGGCTTGGCGACAAAGATCCCGGCGTTGTTGACCAGGGTGTCGACACGACCAAAACGCTCAATCGCTTCACGAATAACCCGCTGAGCAACCACCGGATCGCCGATGTCGCCGGCCACGGTGTGGATGTCCGGGTCGGTGGACGGTTTGATCGAGCGCGAAGTGGCGACCACTTTGTAATCAAGCGCACGGAATGCTTTGACCATGCCTGCGCCGAGACCTTGGGAAGCGCCGGTAATAACGATGACTTTTTTCGAATTGCTCATGATGAACCTCAACTAATAAATGATGATTTGAAAAAGTGATTAATCAGGCTTCAACAGGCGCCTGCGCCATTTGCCGCAACATCTGTTCGTAGTACTCGACCGACTGCGAACCGGACACCAGGTGACGACCGTTCAGCACCATGGCCGGGACCGAGTTAATACCGCGTTCGCGATAAAACGCTTCAAGCTCGCGCACGTCCTTGCCGAACGCTCCGGACGCCAGTACCTCACGCGCACTCACCGAATCCAGCCCCACTTCCACCGCCAGACGAACCAGCGTCTCGCGATCACTCGGGTTCTGGCCGTCGGTGAAATAAGCGCGCAGCAAGGCTTTCTTCAGCGCAACCTGCCGCCCTTCCTGCAACGCCCACATCAGCAACCGATGGGCATCGAAGGTGTTGTAGAAGTGGCTGCGTTTCTCCAGATCGAACGTGAAACCGATGGCCTCGCCGCGAGCGATCTGCATCGCTTTACCGGCGACGATGTCCTCGGCACTGCGCCCGTACTTGCGCATCAAATGCGTCACCGCGTTCTCGCCTTCCGCCGGCATGTCCGGGTTCAATTCGAAAGGCTTGAAGGTCAGCTCGACCGAGACTTCACCGGCCACGTTCTCGATCGCCTGCTCCAGCGCCGTAGCACCCAACGCACACCACGGGCACACCACGTCAGAGATAAAATCGATGGCGACAGACGCGGTCATGACTTGCCCTCCACCTCTGCCAGTTGCTTGCGGTACTGGGTGGTGGTGATGCCGGCGTAACCCCAGTTATCGGTGTCGACTTCTTCGATCACGATGTGGGTCAGGTGCGGGTCCTTGTTGAGAACACGCTGCAAGGTTTCAGTGATTTCGGCGATCACCTGAGCTTTCTGCTCAGAGGTAACGCCATCGCGGGTGATGCGTACGCTTACGAAAGGCATGAGAAATCTCCAGTGACCTGCCCCGTCGGGATGATGGGGAGGCGTTGGAGAGGAATGTAGGGGGTTGGGTCAGGGGGATAAAGGTGGGGGCGGGAACATCATTAGTTACGTGGTGTAATGAATTGATATGTGTTGCTTCGCACTCTGCACGGCTTAACACCTTCTAGAACTGCTCATCACGAGAATGTCCTTCTAAAAGGGTGTGCTGCAACGTTCAATTTTAGAGGCTCCTCCAAGCTCATGGCGATACTGACGACATGACAGTGGGATTTTCCTTTCGCTCAAAAAATCAAAAACCGCACTGGGAAGTTCTCAAATAAACAGTAAAAAACAAAGATTTAATTCCGGAATTGACGTGATGGATACAAAGCACAACTAGCCAACAGAGCCGCCTTAAATTTCTCTGCGAAAACGGTGCTTAAAGCGCAGCGCAAGCTATATTCATTCCTGCTCGTTAAAAAACTAATAAAAATTGGCTGCAATGAGTAAGTTCGTAGCTTTTACATTGAACGACAAATATACGCTCAAGGGATCTGAATTATGGACGACCTCCAACAAGAAATTACAAAGTGGTTGCACACCCAACAAGCATGGATACAAGAAGCCGCACTAAAGCTCCTACAAAACAACAAATTATCCGAAGATGATTTTATTGAACTAGTCGACTTATTAAAGACCCCTGAAGGACAGGAAAAAACTTCTACTAGACAATTTCCAATAATAAATGGCGCGGGCGCAGCCATTAATAATGTAAGAATTGAATCTATCGGGTCAATTCGTGGCATTGATAACCTTTCCCCCAAATCACCTCTATCTTTCGGAAAGGGAAATCTCACAGTTATTTATGGGAATAATGGAACAGGGAAATCTGGCTACACTAGAATTCTCAAAAAAGCTTGTGGAAAAGCTCAAGCAGCAGATCTAAAAAGCAACGTATTTATAGACCAACCCGTGATAAAAGATTGCACAATCACCTATAACTTAAACGGATTATCTACATCTCGAAACTGGATAGCTAACAGCCCTCCAATAGAGGATTTGATAGCAACTGATATCTTTGATTCAAATGCAAGTTTAGTTTACTTAGGAGGCGAACGTCCTGCAGCGTATACTCCACCGGCAATTGCCTTTTTTGAATCTTTGGTATCAACATTAAAGCTTATAAAATCCAGATTACAAACCGAACAAGACAATCTAGCCAGTCAAAAACCCAAGCTTCCGCCAGAACATATCAATACCAAAGCAGGTCAATCGTATACACTTCTGACAGCAACACAAAAAGAAATAGAGCTATCTCATATTTTAATTTGGAACGACGAAGACAAAGTAGCTCTAACACAGAAAAATGAAAGACTCACTCAGGCAGATCCAGTTGCACAGGCAAAAATCAAACGAACACAAAATCAACAAATAACTAGCTTGGCACAAGCATTAAAAAATGGTATCGCCGCAGTCTCACCAAAAAATTGCAACATCTATTATCAGTTACGCAACGATGCAAAACAAAAGCGTCAGACCGCCACTGAAGGGGCCATAGCAACTACAGGACTAACTAAATTCGACGGAGTTGGAGATATAACTTGGAGAGCCCTTTGGCAAGCAGCAAAAGACTATTCCTTAAAGTTCGCATACCCTCTGCAAGATTTCCCGGTTACGTCTGTCAATTCACGCTGTCCGTTATGCCACCAAGAGCTTGATGTGGAAGCCAAGCAACGCCTCAAAGACTTTGAAACATATGTACAAGGGGTTTTAGAAAAAAATGCGGTGGCAGCTGAGGCTGCGTTGAAGCTAGCAATAGACTCAATACCTATTGTACCCACGGATGAAGAGCTTCAGACGAAATGCCAGGCAGCCGGAGTCGCAGAGGGTACTTGGCTTGAGCTGATTCAAAAAGCCTGGCAAGAAATGGCGACATTATTTACTGAAATAAAGGATGAAAAACTCACAAATATTTGTGCCGGTCTTAATGCAGGGAAAATCACAGTAACCACATTGCTAGATACTAAGGCAATTGAGCTTGAAGCAGAAGCTGCACAATATGACGAGGATGCACTAGCGTTTGACAAAATCGCGATCACAAAAGAAATAAGTGAACTGAAAGCGAAAGAGTGGACGGCGCAGCAGGCAGAAGCAATCCGCTTCGAACTTAAACGATTGAAAGACTTCCAGCAATACGAGACATTTAAGCGTTATACAAACACAACAGCAACATCAAAAAAATCCGGAGAGATTTCAGAAAAAATAATTACAGACGCATATATAAAAAGATTCAACATCGAACTACTCAAGCTAAAAGCAAAAAATCTAAAAGTTGAACTGGTAAAAACCCGAACTGACAGCGGACTCCCTCTACACCAAATACAATTGAAAGGTCTAGTCATTGCAGGCACCACTCCGAATCAAATTCTAAGCGATGGGGAGCATCGCATTGTCTCATTGGCGGCTTTTTTGGCGGATGTAACCGGTAAAAATGCTCGCACGCCATTCATTTTTGATGATCCAATTTCATCACTCGACCAAGATTATGAATGGAACGTCTCAACACGCCTAATTGAATTAGCAAATGATCGGCAGGTGCTAATTTTCACCCATCGGCTTTCTCTATATAGTGCGATAGAGGATGCAGCAAAAAAGGAAGGCGACGCATGGAAAAAAGCCCATTTAAATCAACTTTGCATTGAGTTATTCAACGGTACAACAGGACACCCTGTATCTCCAGAAGCCTGGAACAGCGCTACGAAAGAGTCAAATAACATACTAATAGGTAGATTGGACGCTGCAAAAAAAATGGCGGATGCTGGCGACATTCCCGGATATAAAATTCATGCACAAAGCATATGTACTGACTTCAGAAAGCTCTTGGAGCGAACAGTTGAAAATGACTTGCTGAACGACATTGTGAAACGCCATAGACGAAGTGTGACTACAGATAACCGTATTGGGCACCTTTCAAAAATTACACATGGCGACTGTGAGTATATAGATGACTTAATGACTAAATACTCTTGTTATGAGCACAGCCAGTCGCAAGAAGCCGCCCCCGCCTTTATCCCAGAAGAGGCAGAACTTAGAGCCGACCTAATCGGATTGAAGACATGGCGAGGCGAATTTAAAGAAAGAGCGGCTTGATCAGCCACCTATAAAAAGCCCGCATCCAAATGCGGGCTTCCAACCGGACACTTTTGACATCCAATCATTTATCATATCCGTGATATATCCCAGTATGTCACGACGCACTAAAAACACTGGACATGACGAATTTGTCTCTAAACTAATAGCACTAGGAATAAATTACCATTCATTAGCTTAAACTGCCTGAAGGTCACGCAACGCCTCAGGATGCTGGCTAGCAACACGAAGAAGCGTCTGTGCCGCTCCCGTCGGCTGACGTCGCCCTTGCTCCCAATCCTGCAACGTCCGCAAACTGACGCCGATCAGTTTGGCAAACGCACTCTGAGAAACCCCCACTTTGGCACGCGCTTCAGCGGCCGCTGACAACGGCACCTCCGTAACACGAGCCGCTTTGCCGGCTTTCATTTGACGTACAGAATCCAGCAAGTCCTGCTGAAACTGTTCAAGTTCATTGATCATCGCTGATCTCCTCCTTCAGTTGCTTGAGGAAGGCTACGGGCAAATTGTCGAATTTCGCCTTGGTGTAGGCGATCAGCAACCAGATAGAGCCTTCTGAAAGCGTGTTGTAGTAAATGACACGTGTACCACCTCGTTTGCCCATTCCGCTACGGGACCAACGAACCTTGCGCAGGCCTCCGGTACCGGGAACCACATCGCCGGCCAACGGATTAGCCGCCAGCCAGGTGATGAATTCATTACGTTCGCCATCGTCCCAGATGGACTCAGCATAGCGCTTGAAAATTTCGGTTTCGATAATCGTGAACATGGGCACGACTATACGGCCTTGCCGTATAGATGGGCAATGTACGTTTGTCTGATTGGACCTAACACTTGGGGCACTACACTGTGATTGTGCCGTCCATAAAAATCCTAGAATCCGCACTGACGCCACCACCTCGCCACGATTGCGCATCCTTCTGCCTCAAGCTACCTTCAAGCTGTCGCTGCCAACTCAGCGACCGGGCCTGAGAACCCGAGTAATATGTAGGCGCACAAGCGCCACCAAATCACGATTGCCGGCGTTTTTTTGTGCCTGCATTTCCGTGTTATGGCGGCTGTGCGTGGGAGACCTTCGGGTCTGCCGGTTTCCTACATTTCCGGTTCTCAGCCTGCGCACAGCTGTCACCCATTCGCCTGAGAACGAACGTGGCAGCTCTCATTTATATGTAGGAGTTTTGCTTATGCTTGCCATCAGTCCGTCCAAAATTTGCGCTACCGCTCCATCGGTCACAACCCACCACCGCCCAAAAACCGGAGGTGCCCAATGACCATCCCCCAAGACCTGAAAACCATCGGCCTCACCCCTTTCTCCTTCCACGCGAATCAACCGCTGTTCCGCATCAACGCCGGTGTCCCGGTGGGCGCCGCCCTCTCCCACGCTTCCGATCTGCTCCACATCGCCAAACTGCTCGCCTCAGATGCCGCCATGGTTCGCGACACCGACAGGCATGCCTGGGCGTCGCATTATTTGCAGGATATGAGTAAGGCGATCATCGATGATGGGGTGAAGGTGCTAGACGCGCCGGGGAATAATCGCCGCAGCAACGTCGCCACATAATCCACGGCGCGCATATGAAAATGCCTCGAATTGCTCGAGGCTTTTTTGCTTGATGGATATCGTTAAGAATTTGAGCTTCCTGCATAAAATCGATTATTTGTGCTCAAAAACGAACATAAATCAGACCTTTTGCATAAAAACGATTAGAAACCGGCCAAGTCAGTCTCAATTTCTAACAATTCTCGACCTCCCCCCTCAAACCTCACTCACCTCAAACACAAACGAAATCCGCCGACTACTCGCACTCCAAACATACCGAATATGCTTCCCCTGCTTCGGAATCGACACCGCTGGCGGCCGAAACGCCGCCACACATTCATGCCCAGGCAACCGAACGCTGTTGTAGAGCAGCCCCCAAGACAATGTTTCCCGCAGTTGTCGGGCGAACGCTTGGGATGGGCCATATGCAGTCGTATCCGGATCATGAAGCTGCGGATAGTTCTGGCGAATGTCATGCAGCGGTTTGACGACTTTGTTGACGTAGGTTCGCATGGTCAACTCAAGGTCCGGCTCATTGGTCGCGGCAAGAAACCGTTCCTGGTGGTAGCTGGTTTCCGCGATGGCGGCAGCCTGGCTGCTCGCGGCGTAATAGACGCCGAAGGTGCCATCGGTAAAGCGACTGGTTTTGCCGATGTGAGTGAACGCGGCCATGACGGGCGTAGAGCCGGGGCCTGAAATCCGGTCTTCGGGACGCACGCGAGAAAGCATGCCGGCCTCTTCCATCAATCGGTCATTGGTCAGTGCTTCGAGAGCGTAAGCGGTCGGCAGGTCTTCGGGGTCGAGCACGTCTTCGAACAACGCGATCGGCGGGAAGCTGCTGTTGACGATCCGATAGGCCCGCGACCACTGCGGATCGGCCAGTTCCGGCGCCATCAACCGCGCACTCCGTCGAGGTAGCGGCGCACGTCAGCAATGTCCACGACGCGGCCGACCAGCATGTAATCCAAGGCCGTTTGGCCATTGAACGGCGCAGCGGTGTTTGGACTACTGACCCATTTATACGCACGCTCGCGGCTGTTGCTGAAGATGATGCTCAGCGCTTTGTGAATGCCCATCAGGTAGGAAATGCGTTCCAGGGTGTCGTGGGGCAAACGCACGTTGGGCGGCAGGTGTTTGTACTTGTAGAACGTGGTGTTGCCGACTTTACCCAGCAGGGTACGTTGTTGCTCGGCGCTGCAACCCCAGCATTCCATGAGGTTGAAGAAGAACTTGAGCGCGACCCGGCCGGCTTCGGGGGAGTCGATTTGTTGCTGTGGGGTCAGGGCTGGGGATGAGGTAGGCACAGGGAGGCCTCCTTTAAAATATCGTAAGGTCAGCCTAGTACAGATACGGATAATTGTGTGAATTTAATCCGCATGCGAACAGCCACCTTCTAACTCGCCGATCTAAAAATCCGTACAACCCTCACACTTTTTTTACCTCAATCACTCCCAAGTCACCAAAAACCCCGATCCTGTGTAAGCCTCCAGCCATCGGCTACGGAATCAATTCGCTACTAAAGCCGCGACAACTATGCTCAGGTGCAGGAATATAGCCGGCATAGGCGCCGGATAGGCCGCAAGGTACACAACAATTGCCAGCCCACTTTAGAGGGCATTACCCCATGGATAGCAGAACCTTACGCAACCTCATGCGCATCGTGCAGACCGGCTCGTTGTCGGCGGCGGCAGAGCATTCCTGTTTGACGGTGCAGGCGTTGGCCGCGCAGTTGAACAAGGTCGAAGAGCAGTTTGGTTTTCGCCTGTTTCGACGTTCCAACAAGGGCTTGACCTTGACCGCGCAGGGCACGGAGCTCACGCCGTATATAGACAAGGTCCTGGTCGCCACGCGGCAAATGGAAGAGAAAGTCACTGCATTGAAGGTGCCCGGTCAGCGCACGCTGAAGGTGGCGTTGAATACCACGCTGTCGGAGGATTTCAATCGGCGAATGATCGGACGCCTGTTTGAGGTGTTTCCTGACCATCAACTGGAATTCTCTTACGCCGAGTCTATGGAGAACCTCAGCAAGCTGAAGAACGAAGACTTCGATTTGGCCGTGCTGATCGGCCCGCAAAAGCCTGGTTTACCGAGCATTGTGCTGCCGGATGTGCACGTTCAGGTGGTCGGCGCTCATTGTGGCCAGGAGAACGACCCACTGGTGTTGCTGGGCGATAAGCTTCAGGTGCGTCCGGCGGACGATTGTCCGTATTCCCACAGTTTCTTGCGCTTTCTCGACGCCGGTCTCGGCAATTACGAAACAGGTCAACGGACGATTTATTCCTGCAGCGAGACCCTGACGCTGTCGCTGATCACGCAAATGGACGGCCTCGGCATGGTGTCTCGCGAGGCGGCCCAGCGTAACGGCTTGACCATTTTCCCGGGTTTCGAGGATTTCCTCGAAGTGCGGCTGGCAATCAACAACCCTGACTTGTCGGGTCAGGCGTTGAGTGATGTCGTCGATTTGCGCCTACATGAACGAGCCGAGCGCAATGTACGCAGCCGTCCCGACCGCCACACTCAGAAAGAGGTTTTTGCTGAAATACGCACATAACAACGTCGGAATCGCCGCATAGAATTCCGGGCGATCGAGCTGCACATGCTGGTCCTTGATTAACAAGGGCGTGAGGCTGATCGCAGCGACGATCGCCACTGGCAGGTATTCCAGCGCCCGGGCAACGAAGGGTGGCCAATGGTCGGTGTTCACTTGCAGCGGTAACGCGCGCGGCAGGAAGGTCACGGCCATCATCAGCACGACAACCAGAATCAGGAACGTTTGGTCAGGCATACACCCACCCCGCAGCCGACGAAAGTGGCAATAAACACATTAAACGGTGAGCTGCCGACCAGGCTGAGGGCGCCCATGCAGACGACCGCGGCCAGTGCGGCGATCAGCTTGTTGCGGGTGTTGCACAGCGACACCAGCACATAGAGCATCATCGCGGTCAGGGCGTAGTCGAGTTGGTACTTGATCAGGTGCGATGCGTACTGCGCGCAGATCGCCCCGAGCAAACCGCCGAGCACCCACGAGGTGTGGCAGAACAGGTTGAAGCCGATCAGGTAGCGCACGTTGACCGGCGCTCCGCTGCCCAGTTTCACACTGTGGAAGGCGAACGATTCATCGGTCAGCCCGCCGGCATAACACCAGCGCTCGAAACGACTGAGCCCCAACGCCCGCAAGGCCTTGGCCATGTAGACCGACATCAGCATGTGCCGCGCGTTGATCAAAAACGTGGTGAGGATAATCGTGGTCAGCGAAGCGCCGCTGGAGATCAGCGCCAGCGCGGCGAACTGCGAAGCGCCGGCATACACAAACAGGCACATCGCGACCGGTAACCACACGGGCAACCCGGCGTTGACGGCCATCAAACCAAACACAAACGACACCGTGAAGTAGCCGGCCACTACCGGGCTGGCTTCAGCAAACGTGCGCGAAGGCTGCGGCTCGACCATCAGCGGCTGGCTGCTGGACGTCTCATTCATAGGTCCCTCTCAAATGTCGTTTCGCCGCGAGGCTCGCAAAAACCCTGGGCGGTCCAAAAGCGTTTGCCGGCAAGGTTAGCATCGTCGACGAACAGGAACATCCGCAGTACACCGACCCGTTTCATGTCCGCCGAAGCGGCTTCCACCAAGCGCTGGCCCACGCCTTGGGCGCGATACTGCGGGCTCACCGCCAAATGGTTGATGGTGCCACGGCTGCCGAGCATACCGCCCAGCACCGCGCCGACCACTTCGCCACTGAGGTCGAGCGCCAGGTACGCGGTGGTGGTCTTCTGCACCAACACACCGCGCAGGCATTTGGCGTCCTGCCACTCGCAGAACGACACTTCGTCGAACTGCCGGAAAAAGCGCTCCAGGCGCACAGCATCCTTTGCATTGGCCCGCCACATCATCACTGATGCAGAGGGGTTGTCCATGGGGTCGAGCTGTTCAGCGAACAATGTCGAAAGCGGTCCCGGGCCGCGAGAAGGAAATCGCCAGGATTTGCCGGTACGCCATGTCGTGGGAATGGGTATTTCGAGCCGGGGTCACGTAGTGGCGCATGTCGCGATCGAGGAAGAACGTGGTGTCGAGGATTTCCTGATAGGTCGTCGACGCCAGTTGCTCTTCGTGGGCGCTGTAGAGGCGGCTTTCGGCGCCGTCCACATTGTTACGTCCCCAGAAGTGCACACCGCTGAACGGGTAACCGTCGCAATGAATACCTTCAGGAGTGATTTCCAGTTGTTTGCCTGGTTTGATCTCAATGCGGATCTGATGGATCTGGCATTGCCAGATTTCATCGTGCAATTCCGGCGGCAGGACGTTTTTGTACACTTCAAAATCGATATCGATGAGGCTGCGCATCACCGGCGAATTGATCACTTCATCGGAGAAGTCCTGGAAGTGGCGAACCATTCCACCGACGTAGCTGTTGTTGGCTTTGGACTGAACATAGGCACGGTGCTCCAGCTGCTTCAAGTCGCGGGTCACCGGGTTGTATTCGAAGTCACTGTAGCGACGGAAACGCATTCCGGATTCGGACTGGCCGTAATAGCTGTCCGGCTCCATGTTTTCCCAACTTCTGGTCAGTCTGACGAAGTCGGCGAAATGACCGTAGAGATTGAAGTCACCACCCTGGACGTTGACAAATTTGTCGCGCCTTAGCGATTCGCCAACTTCTCTGTTTAAAACGATCATTACTAGTCTCCGCTGCATTTAGCGGCTCAATCTAGTATCTGCAGGATTTTCGGCCCATGAGAAAGAATTTCAGGCATATCAAGCGTTGCTTTAAACGCGGTAAAAAGATGCTTTGAATCGACTTTTTTATGCCAAAAGAGGCGTCTTTAGAACGTTTTTACAAAAAAAATCAGCAAAAAAAAACCCCGAGCCAGTCGGGGTTTTTAGTGAGTTTTATCAACTCAGCCGATCATCAGAAGATGTTGATCGGGTAATCCACGAACACACGTACTTCGTTACCGCTGACGTTGTACTCGCTGGATTTCTGCGACACGCGCAGGATCGAGCTGCGCAGTTTCACGCTCAGGTCTTTGGCCGGGCCACTTTGCACGACGTACTTGAACTGGTTGAAGATCTCGCGCTCGGTCCCGCCTTCGCTGGTGGACGTGGTGATGTTGTCACCGCGCACATAGGCGAAGTTGTAGCTCAGACCCGGAACGCCGAAAGCGCCGAAGTCCAGGCCGTAGCCCAGTTGCCAGCTGCGTTCGTCTTCAGCATTGAAGTCGGACCAGTAAGAGTTGGACAGGTAGATGGTGTTGCCACCGTCGCCGACACGACCCTGGTCTTTCTGATAGCCGCCGTAGGCGTAGCCCAGGTTGCTGTCGCCAGTGCTGCGCTGGTGAGCAACGGTGAACGAGTGCGGGCCGGTGGCAAAAGTCGCTGCCAGGCTCCAGATCTTGTTGTCGTCGCCGGTGATACCGTTTTCACGGACGTAGGAATCGTCCAGCTTGGTGCGGTAGCCGTTGAAGTCCAGGGTCAGGGACTGATCCTTGTCGATCGGGAACACGTAATTGGCGTTCACGTATTGCTTCTTCAGCACGTCTTCGACGTCGGAAGCGTAAACCGCAGCCTTGAACTGTTCGGTGAACTGGTAGCTACCGCCCAATACGTTAATCGACTTCAAGCCACCACTGTCACGGCCTTCAGCGCTCTTACGCGATTCGGCGGTGAAGCGACCGGCGTTCAGCACCAGGCCCTGGATCTCTTTGGAGGTGATCAGCGTGCCGGTGTAGCTTTCTGGCAGCAGGCGCGAGTTGTCGTAGTTCAGCACCGGCAATTCCGGCATCTGGTCGCCGTAGGTCAGCGTGGTGCTGGACAGACGGAACTTGACCGCTGCGCCGCCCTTGGAAAGGTCGTTGGCCGGGCTGCCGCTGTCGCCCTTTTTGAAGAAATCGATACCTTGGGCACCGCTGCGATCTTCGCTGCGCTCCAGGTTAAGTGCGTACAGACCGAAAGCATTCACACCGACACCGACGGTGCCTTGGGTGAAACCGGACGAGAACGTACCGATGGCCGCTTGGCCCCACTCGGATTTATCCGGGTTGCCGTCTTTGTAGTCACGATTGATGTAGGCGTTGCGCAGCAGCACTTTGAGGCTGCTGTCTTCAACAAAACCCTTGGATTCGGCCTGGTCGTTAGCCATGGCTTGTGTAGCGCTCAACATCCCCAGAGCGATCAGGCTGATTCGCTTGTTCAACATATTATTTTCCTTATTACCGGTTGATACGCGCTGTGCCGAACGGCTGAAACGGCGCTGTCGCGCTCTTTTTTCACCCAAAAACAAAAAGGCCCGCCCACGAAAAATCGCGGCGGGCCTTTTATTGTTTTGTGAGTCGTGGCGGTCGGCCACAGGCGTTGGCGCGAATCCTATCCGCGCCCTTAACCCTGTGTCAATTTCATGAATCGTCTGTGAATAGGTGAAAAACGTCTAAGAAATCAGTTGCCTGCGAGCGCCAGTTGCACGGTATGGCTGTCAACGAACTGCTCGAAGTGGGTGACTTTGCCATCGGCCAAGGTCCACAAATGCGCGACGCGCGCATTCATCGGGCGGCCGGTGGCTTTGTAGGTTCCGCTGTAGTTGCCGTAGGCAAACACCTTGTCGCCCTGTGCGACGTAGTTCTCGACCTTGAACTGAAAACCTTCCCATTCGGTGGCCAGGCGCTTGAAGACGTTTTCGACGATGGCGTCGAAACCCACGTAGGTGCCGGCGTAGGGGAAACCTGCGGCCTCGGTCCATTGCGCATCAGCGGCCAGGGCGGCGGCGGTGTTGCGCGCGTTTTCCTGGGAGTTCGCGCCTTCGTAAGTGCTTTTGATCAGGCTCAGGTTATCCATGGGTCACTCCAGGAGAAATCAGTGGGCGCAGCCGTCGAGGCCACAGGCTTGAAGCTCGGACGAAGACGCTTGGGTTGGCAACGACTGACGCAGCCAGGCCGCAAAGGCTTCTGGCTTGCCCAGCCATGGGCCGATGTCGATCAAGGTGAATTGGCCATTCTGTTCCACGGCGAAGGTCGGGAAGCCTTGGCCGCCGACTTTGGCTAACAGTGCGCGGCTTTCCTTGATGTGGTGATCGGTCCCGGCTTGCTCGTAAGCGGCCTGGAACGCTTGAAGTTCGAGGCCCAGACCCTTCGCGAGTTCAAACAACACCGCTTCGTCGGCGATACGTCGCCCTTCCACGTAATGAGCGGTCTGCAAACGGCCCAGCAATTCCAGTCCACGGCCGGCGATCTGCTCGGCAGCCAGCACCGCAGCCGTCGGCGGTGTGGAATCGAAGACTGCGCTTTCATCGCGCAGCAATCCTTCGAAATAGGCCTCACCGAACGGCTGGCCGGTGTATTCGGCGATGCGCCGATCATGGGGCATCACATAGTTGCGCAATTGTGGCGAGACGATCTGGCGATTGGCGCCGCTCATCATCCCACCTCCATGGGCAATCACTGGCAGGACGGTTTGGGCCGCTTGCACCAACGGTTTTGCCCCGTAGCACCAGCCACACAACGGGTCGTAAATGTAATGAAGGATCATGGGAAGGCTCCGGCAAAGAAGTAGGAAAACTCGATGCCGGCAGACTAGTCCTCAGGCCGTTGCGGAAAAACGCCGGAATGGATTTCAGTCTGTTTCAAGAATCGGTCGAATGCCCGGGGTGACCGACAACCGCAACGACTTGAGCCCGAAGCGGACCCGACCAGACACCACCCGCTCCCACAGTTGATCTCCAGTGATCAAAAAAATCTTCGCCCATAAAAAAGCGCCGCCTTCCCGGCAGCGCTTTTATCAATCCGTTGTTTTTCTTTTTTATCCTTCCATCACATCCCACAACGCTTCCAGCTCCGCCTCGCTGAATAAACCAGCGGGGTAGCGCTCGATCATCATCCGGCGCGGATCAGGTTCCCTGATCTGACGCGTTCCATTGGATTTCAACCAGTGCGCAAGGATCTGGAGCGATTCGCTATTGACTGCCAGGGGATGCAATGTCCGCTCGCTCACTACATTCACTTCGGCGTTCATTTCAGCGCTCTCTCCCGGTTTGTGAGCGGCTAACTTATCCAAGGTTTATGACAGAACATCGCAGCTCTCCCCTCCCTGTTTTGCACCATCACAGATACAAGAGCTGTGCCAATATTTCTTAGGTGTCGATGAGTGGATACAAAAAAGCCCGCAGTCCTGACGGGCTGCGGGCTTTCTCTCATGCGCTGTGCGGCAATTGCTGCCTGGTTGAATATGCAATCAACTCAAGCTGTTACAACCCCACTCACTCCTTGTGCGGCGCGGGCTGCTGTTGGGTAAGGCAGTGGATGTTCCCGCCTCCCAGTAACAGTTCGCGGCCCGGCACCATCACCACTTCGTGCTGCGGAAACAGGCCCTGAAGAATCTCTTTCGCCGGGCCATCCAGCGGGTCGTCGAAGCTTGGTGCGATGATGCCGCCGTTGACGATCAGGAAGTTCACGTAGGAACCGGCCAGACGAACGGTCGGATTGCGCTCCTGTGTGCCGTCCACCGGATCGACACCCGCGCACTCTTCCTCGGTTGCATACAGCGGCCCCGGAATCGGCATTTTGTGCACCGTGAATGGGCGACCTTTGGCGTCGGTGCTGCTTTCCAGCACTTTCATCGCCGCCTGGCAGCGCGGGTAGTTCGGGTCCTGCGGGTCATCGGTCCAGGCCAGCAATACTTCACCTGGGCGCACGTAGCAGCAGAAGTTATCCACATGACCGTCGGTTTCGTCGTTGAACAAACCGTCCGGCAGCCAGATGATTTTATCCACAGCCAGATTCGCGCTGAGCACCGCTTCGATGTCTGCACGGTTGAGGTGCGGATTACGATTGCGGTTGAGCAGGCATTCTTCGGTGGTGATCAGCGTGCCTTCGCCATCGACATGAATAGAACCGCCTTCGAGCACGAAGCCCTCGGTGCGGTAGCGCTGGCTGCGCTCGATCTCAAGGATCTTGCCGCCCACCTGCGAGTCACGGTTCCACGGCGAGTACAGACCGCCATCAAAACCGCCCCACGAGTTGAAGTCCCAGTTCACACCACGGACTTCACCACTGTTATTGATGACGAAGGTTGGGCCGGTGTCGCGGACCCAGGCGTCGTCGCTGGACATCTCGACAACACGAATATTCGGCACATCCAGACGGGCGCGGGCGTTTTCGTACTGACCGGCGGAAACCGCGACGGTCACCGGCTCAAAACGGGCGATGGCCTTGGCCACTGCGACGTGTGCGGTTTGCGCCGGTTTGCCTCCCAGACGCCAGTTGTCCGGGCGCTCGGGCCAGATCATCCAGGTCTGGGTTTGTGCTGCCCACTCGGCCGGCATGTAGAAGCCGTCGGCGCGTGGGGTGCTGTGTAATGTGGTCATGGGATCAGGACTCCAGGGAACCGTCGAGGGTTTTGATCGCATTGTATAGGTTCGGGCGACGATCACGGAACGAGCCCCAAGCACTGCGGATGTGCTCCAGCTCGTCGAGGTCGAAACTTTGAACCAGCACGCCTTCTTCGGTCTGGTTGAGTTCCTGGACCTTCTCGCCAAACTGGTTGGCGATGAACGACGAGCCGTAGAAGGTAATGTCGTAGCCGTCCTGCTCTTCGTTGCCGATGCGGTTGCTGGCGATCAGCGGCATCAGGTTGGCGCCGGCATGGCCCTGTTGCACACGCTGCCAGTGGTCACGGGAGGAAATGGTCTTATCGTGCGGCTCGCTGCCGATGGCGGTCGGGTAGAACAGGATTTCCGCGCCGAGCAACGCCATGCTGCGGGCGCACTCCGGGAACCACTGGTCCCAGCAAATGCCCACGCCGATTTTCGCGTAACGGGTGTTCCAGACTTTGAAGCCGGTATCGCCCGGGTTGAAGTAGTACTTCTCGTGGTAGCCAGGGCCGTCCGGGATGTGGCTTTTACGATAAATCCCGAGGTTGGCACCGTCGGCATCGATGATCGCGATGCTGTTGAATCGCGCGCGGCCGGCCAGTTCGTAGAAGCTGATCGGCAGCACCACTTGCAGTTCTTTGGCGACTTTCTGGAAGTGCTTGATGGCGATGTTGTCTTCGACGGTTGTGGCCAGTTGCAGGTATTCAGGGTTCGGTTTCTGGCAGAAGTACGGGGCCTCGAACAGTTCCTGGATCAGGATGATCTGCGCACCTTTGGCCGCGGCCTCACGGACCAGCTTCTCAGCGGTCTCGATGTTGGCTTCAAGGTCCCAGGAACAAGCCATCTGGGTAGCGGCGACGGTAACGATACGGCTCATGAATCATCTCCTGGGCAATTGCTTGAAGGTCGAGTGTGACGACGACCAATGACAGAAAGAGAAGCACCGGGCGTGGTTGATCACACCGTGGGCAATGGCGACTTTATAGCCGATAAATATCTGCTTTAAAAGCTATTGATATGCCTTCTGTCTAAATCAACCCATATAAAGCCGATAATAATCGAACTTAAACACCATCCCTGCTCGCGATAGCGGTGGCCCAGTCAGCATCAATGGTGCATGTTCCACCGCTATCGCGAGCAGGCTCACTCCCACAATAGGGGTAGGTGTTTACAGGCCCTCTGCGAGCACCTTCCAGAGCATGTCGACAAAGAAATCCACGCTCTGGCGCGAGGTCACCATCGGCGGTTTGATCTTCAGGACGTTCAGATAATCGCCCGTCGGCTGCATGAAAATCCCCAGCTCACGCAACCGGTCACACAGCGCCGTGGTTTCTTCAGTCGCCGGCTCCAGGGTTTCACGGTTACGGATCAGCTCCACACCCAAGTAGAAGCCCGACCCATGTACCGCACCCACCAACGGATGAGTTTCGATCAGCGCTTCAAGCCGTTGCTTGAAATAGCCACCGACGACCTGTGCGTTCTCCCAAAGCTTTTCCTCTTCCATCACATCGAGCACCGCCATGCCGATCTGGCAACTGACCGGGCTGCCGCCCGCCGACGAGAAGAAGTAACCCTCGGCCTCCAGCGCTTCAGCGATTTCCCGGCGGGTGATCACTGCGCCCAGTGGCTGGCCGTTGCCCATGCCCTTGGCCATGGTGATGATGTCTGGCACCACGCCCTGCTCTTCGAAGCCCCAGAAGAAGTGGCCCATGCGGCCGTAACCGACCTGCACTTCGTCGGCGATGCACACACCGCCCTGAGCGCGGACCAACGCATACACCTGCTGCAAATACCCAGGCGGCAACGAGATACCGCCGGCATTGCCATAAACCGGTTCGCAGATGAAACCGGCCAACTGGCGTTTCTGCTCGGCGATTTTCGCCAGGTTGTGTTCGACACTGCGCACGTAGTCCGGCGCGCTGTCCGGGCCACGGAATTCGCCGCGATAGGTGTTCGGCGCAGTCACCGGATGCACCCAGTCAGGGCGGCTGCTCAAGGCTTTCGGGTTGTCGGCAATCGAGGTCGAGACCGCGTCCGCGCCCACCGTCCAGCCGTGATAGGCCTCGAGCACGCTGAGCATGTCCCGACCGCCGCTGTAGGCCCAGGCCAAGCGAATCGCCAGGTCGTTGGCCTCGCTGCCACTGTTGACCAGGAATACCCGGTCCATGGAATCCGGCGACAACTTCAACAGGCGCTCGGAGAACTCGGCAACCGCCGCGTAGTTAAACCGCGAGTTGGTGTTGAGCATCGACCACTGACGGCTGGCGACGGCAGCCATGCGTGGATGACCGTGCCCCAGCACCGCGACGTTGTTGAGCATGTCGAGGTAGGAGCGGCCCTGCATGTCGATCAGGTGATTGCGCCAGCCGCGCTCGATGCGTGGCGGGTCGACGTAATAGTGTTTTTGGGTGCGGGCGAAACTGGCGTCGCGACGGGCCAGCAATGTCTGCGAATCAAGCTCTGCTTCAGCGTCACAGGCCAGCCCAAGCAAGGCTGCGGGCGAAGGGCACAACGCTTGCCAGGCCGCCGCGCGTGACGGCGTACAAAACAACGGAGCGTTGAGCGAAGCCACACGGCTCAACTGCACGACCAAAGACCCGCTGACCGAACCC
>Ga0209903_1000116_pt1 | contig 32906 bp, 28 predicted proteins | sample OrgsoiDNA2013051_FD_185801 | JGI IMG/M metagenome (GOLD analysis project Ga0209903, IMG submission 185801) | Permafrost soil microbial communities from the Arctic, to analyse light accelerated degradation of dissolved organic matter (DOM) -... | ecosystem: Environmental > Terrestrial > Soil >...
TGCCGTCCGTCGACAACTACCTCTTCGGCCATCCCGCCCCCGGCCAGCAAGGCGCAGACCCGGTCTCCCACCTGCCAGGACGAGCCCGGACCGACCTCGCTGATCACCCCGGAACACTCAAGACCCAGCACCTGGCTGGCCCCAGGCGGTGGTGGATAAAGGCCAGCTTTTTGTAATAAATCGGCCCTATTGAGCCCCGCTGCCGCCACTCGAATGCGAACTTGTCCTACATCACACGTAGGACTCGGCTCTTCAAGCCACTCCACTCGACCTTCAACGCCTTGCAATGCTTTCACAGTGCCTCCATAGTGAGTCTGGACTGAGCCCGTAGCTGTAGCGCCGGGCTTTCTTGCATTATGCGACCGGCTCTTCACGGACCGGCGACTTCAAAGACGGCCTAATATGCGTGATCAATTGTCCCCGCGTCGAATCAGCATGAAGCATCTGTTCCCCAGCACCGCCCTCGCCCTATTTATTGGTATCGGCCTTTTGCCGGTGTCGAGCAATACGTTTGCAGCCAATAGCTGGGACAACCTTCAGCCTGATCGTGACGAAGTAATCGCCAGTCTGAACGTCGTCGAGTTGCTCAAGCGCAATCACTACAGCAAGCCGCCGCTCGACGATGCGCGCTCGGTGATCATCTACGACAGCTACCTCAAGCTGCTGGATCCGTCGCGCAGCTACTTCATGGCCAGCGACATTGCCGAATTCGACAAGTGGAAAACCCAGTTTGACGACTTCCTCAAAAGCGGCGACCTGAACGCCGGGTTCACCATCTACAAGCGCTACCTGGATCGAGTCAAATCGCGTCTGGACTTCGCCCTTGCAGAGCTGAACAAGGGCGTCGACAAGATCGACTTCACCACCAAGGAAAACTTGCTGATCGATCGCAAGGATGCCCCTTGGCTTAAGTCCACCGCAGAGCTGGACGACCTGTGGCGCAAACGCGTCAAGGACGAAGTCCTGCGGATGAAGATCTCCGGCAAGGATTCCAAGCAAATCCAGGAAACCCTGACCAAGCGCTACAAGAACCAGTTGTCGCGTCTGGACCAGACCCGTCCGGAAGATATCTTCCAGGCGTACATCAACACCTTCGCCATGTCCTACGACCCGCACACCAACTATCTGTCGCCGGATAACGCGGAGAACTTCGACATCAACATGAGCCTGTCCCTCGAAGGCATCGGCGCCGTGTTGCAGAGCGATAACGACCAGGTGAAAGTCGTGCGTCTGGTGCCGGCAGGCCCGGCCGACAAGACCAAGCAGGTTGCACCGGCCGACAAGATCATCGGCGTGGCCCAGGCCAACAAAGAGATGGTCGACGTGGTCGGCTGGCGCCTGGACGAAGTGGTCAAGCTGATCCGTGGGCCAAAAGGCACCGTGGTGCGTCTGGAAGTGATTCCGGCCAGCAATGCGCCGAGCGACCAGACCAGCAAGATCGTGTCGATCACTCGTGAAGCCGTGAAGCTTGAAGATCAGGCCGTTAAAAAGTCGATCCTCAACCTGAAACAGGACGGCAAGGACTACAAGCTCGGCGTCATCGAGATTCCGGCCTTCTACCTGGACTTCAAAGCGTTCCGCGCTGGCGATCCGGACTACAAGAGCACCACTCGCGACGTCAAGAAACTGCTGACCGAGTTGCAGAAAGACAAAGTCGACGGCGTGGTCATCGACCTGCGCAACAACGGCGGCGGCTCCTTGCAGGAAGCCACCGAGCTGACCAGTCTGTTCATCGACAAAGGCCCGACCGTACTCGTGCGTAACGCCGATGGCCGCGTCGATGTGCTGGAAGATGAGAACCCGGGCGCGTTCTACAAAGGCCCGATGGCATTGCTGGTCAACCGCTTGTCCGCCTCGGCTTCGGAGATTTTCGCCGGCGCCATGCAGGACTACCACCGCGCATTGATCATCGGCGGCCAGACCTTCGGTAAAGGCACCGTGCAGACCATTCAGCCGCTGAACCATGGCGAACTGAAACTGACCCTGGCCAAGTTCTACCGGGTTTCCGGCCAGAGCACCCAGCATCAGGGCGTACTGCCGGACGTTGATTTCCCGTCGATCATCGACACCAAGGAAATCGGCGAGAGCGCCCTGCCGGAAGCCATGCCGTGGGACACCATCAAGGCTGCCATCAAGCCTGCGGTCGACCCGTTCAAGCCTTACATCGCCGAGCTCAAATCCGAGCACGACGTACGTTCGGCCAAAGACGCAGAGTTCGTGTTTATCCGCGACAAGTTGGCCTTGGCCCAGAAACTGATGGAAGAAAAAACCGTCAGCCTCAACGAAGCCGATCGTCGCGCGCAACACACCGACATCGAAGCCAAGCAGCTGGTCATGGAAAACATCCGTCGCAAAGCCAAGGGCGAAGAACCGCTCAAAGAGCTGAAGAAAGAAGACGAAGATGCGATCGCGGCCGAGCCGGACAAGATCAAACCGGAAGACGATGCATACCTGAGCGAAACCGGTCGGGTGCTGCTGGATTACTTGAAACTGAGCAATCAGGTGGCCAAGCACTAAGATGATGGCAATTTAATGCTGACGCTCCCCGGAGCGTCATCAAATAGTCATCATTCTGTCGTGAAATACAGGACTGGGCGCCCTCTTTAACCAAGAGCGCGCCCAGTCCTTTTTTTATCGCCAGAGAACGCCATGACCACAACCGAACAGCTGAGTGCCTTGAGTTCAATTCTGGCTCAAAGCGGTTTGCACAGTCTGTTCCAGCCAATCATCTCCCTCTCTGAACGACGCATCGTCGGCTATGAAGCCCTTAGCCGTGGCCCCTCCAACAGTCCGCTGCACTCCCCTATTGCGCTGTTCGCCGTGGCCCGTCAGGCCGGGCGCCTCAATGAACTGGAAATTGCTTGCCGGGAAAGTGCCTGTCGCCGGTTCAACGAACAGCAACTGCCGGGCAAACTGTTTCTCAACGTCTCTCCCGAATCACTGCTCGAAGCCGCTCACCAACCCGGTCGCACCCTGCAACTGCTGCAGGATTTCGGCATACCGCCGAGCCAAGTGGTGATCGAACTCACCGAACAGACCCCGACAGACGATTTCCAGCTGCTGCAAAATGCCTTGCATCACTATCGGGCGATGGGGTTTTCCATCGCGCTGGATGATCTCGGCGCAGGGTATTCGAGTCTGCGCTTGTGGTCGGAACTGCGGCCGGACTACGTAAAGATTGATCGGCACTTCATCGACGGCATCCACCAAGACGCGCTCAAGCGTGAGTTCGTCGGCTCGATCCTGCAAATCGCCAAGGCGTCCCGTGCGCAAGTGATCGCCGAAGGCATCGAACTGCCGGAAGAACTCGCGGTGCTGACCGAGATGGGTGTGGACCTGGTGCAAGGCTATCTGCTCTGCCGCCCGCAGGAACATCCGCCACGGGATGCCCGCACGCTGATGCCCAAACAGGAAAGCACCACCGTCGCGCTGAACGACGAAGGCAGCGACCTCAGCGCCCTGCTCAACGACCAACCCGCCGTGGACCGCGACACCCCGACGGCCGCCGTGCTGGAAGCCTTCCGCCGCCAAGCCAACCTGAACTCCCTGGCGGTGCTCGACGAGCTAGGTCAGCCGTGCGGCATCGTTCATCGGCATTCGCTCTCTGACGCACTGCTCAAGCCGTTTGCCACCGACCTGTTCGCCCGCAAACCCATCAGCCGCCTGATGAACGACGACTTCCTCGCGGTCGAGATGAGCCAGTCGCTGCAACAAGTCAGCCGCCTGATCACCAGCCGCGCCCGGCAACGCATCGAAGAAGACTTCATCATCACCCTCAACGGCGGTTACCTGGGACTGGGCCGGGTTATCGACGTGCTCAAACTGATTACCGAATTGAAAATCCAGCAAGCCCGCTACGCCAACCCACTGACCCTGCTGCCCGGCAACGTGCCAATCCAGCAATGCCTGACGCGGCTGCTGCAACAGGCGCGGGAATCGGTGATCTGCTACGTCGACATCGACAGCTTCAAACCCTTCAACGACATCTACGGCTACGGTCGAGGGGATGAAGTCCTACTGTGTTTGGCGCAATGCCTGAACGACCGCGTCGACCCGTCCCGCGACTTCGTCGGACATATCGGCGGCGACGACTTCCTGATGGTGCTCGGCCCCGAAGATTGGCGCAAACGCCTGAACCAACTGCTCGACGACTTCCAAAGCCAATGTCGGCGCTTCTACCGCAGTGAACACCTCGAAGCCGGCTGCTTCATCGCGCCCAACCGCCAAGGCGTACGGCAAGAATTTCCGTTGTTGTCGTTGTCGATTGGCGTGGTGCATTTGCACCCTGAGGCCTGTGCCGGGCTTGATGCAAGCCTGCTGGCGGAGATGGCATCACAGGCCAAACACCACGCGAAAAATGTGCCGGGGTATAGCGTGCATGTGATTGATAGCCTGGCGGTGCCAATGGCCGAAGAAGCGTTGGTTGCCGGGCATCGGTGATCGCCACAAAAAAAGATCGCAGCCTTCGGCAGCTCCTACAGAACAATGATGTACATCCCGTAGGAGCTGCCGAAGGCTGCGATCTTTTGATCTTGATCTGGTGGCAAGGGACCTGCCCCGCAAGCCCGCGAAGCCGCCAAAAATATCTCAGCACCCCTAAACCCTGTGGCGAGGGAGCTTGCTCCCGCTGGGCTGCGCAGCAGCCCCAAAACCAGCACCCCAGACTTTCCAGGCACACCACAGTGCTTGGTTTGACGGCTGCTGCGCAGCCGAACGGGAGCAAGCGCCCTCGCCACAAAAACAGCGCTAGACGCTACTCCGAAGGCATCGCCCGCAACCGCCGCCCAATCACATCCAGCACATCACACCCATCGCGCAGCGGAATGGCACAGAGCAAAGCAAAGTCGCTGAGGATGAAGGATTCACAGTCAATCGAACCGCGCATGGACAGGTTCTCTAACACCTGGGTGACGGCGCGGATTCGGTAGTTGGCGGCGTCATACAGAACATCAACTGGCGCATGGGTGTCGACGAACAAGGTGGGCATTTCACTGCAGTTGCTGGTGAGTGCCATGAAGCGGTTTTTGGGGTGGGGAATGTGTTTTTCGTACGGCGGGTCGGGGTGAAGATTTTTCATGCTTTTAACCTCTGGTAGTCAGTGGAGCTACCATCAGCCTTCCTACAGGCTTGGGTGGCAGCTATACGCGGGGTAGGAATATCGAGACCAGAGAACTCGACCACACCGAAGCGTGCCCGCGCACAGCCGCCGCTGCTGATATTACGGGCGCACGTTAACGGCCGCAAATCAGGATCGACGCCAAAGCGTTTCTCATGGTCTGGAAGGGTTCCTACACCCTGTCACTGAAAATGCAGTGACCACCAAAGCCTACCGATTGAATCCACCGCGCACCAGTTCATCAAAACCGCTACGACTTGAAGGAAATTTCCGAAGACCTTGCCCAGAAATTCGCCAAAAAAAGAAAGTAGATGTGGCGAAAGCTTTTACTGAAGCCGAGTTTGATTCCTTCACCCGTTGGGTGACCGCTTTTGACCCAAGACGAACGTCATCGAATGGGCTGCGTCTCGTCCTGGCGGGGAATACTTACTGCATGCACCGTTCACGCTGCGCTTACTAAAAATAAGTTCTCGTGGCGGAAACTTAGTTTGGGATGCTCAGTCTGTATTAGTAATGGCAGGCCGCCACCATTTTTTGATTTGATCAGCTGTGCAAAGCAGACTTTTCTTCCTAGCCTGATTGAGGAGCTCTAGACAAAAAGCCACTCACAAATACTCTTGCATGAAATACATCAATCGTTTTCCTAATTATTTTCGCCAGTGATCTCGAGACCTCTTAAGGAACTATCATGAAGCTGAAGGTTTTTCTGCTGAGTTCGATTCTGTTTGCTTCGCCATTGCATCAAGCCTTTGCCGATAGTTGCAGCGCAAACTATAATGGCGGACAAGACTGTCATTACGATAATGGAACAACTTCTCGCAGCAGCGCGAATTACAATGGTGGACAGGATACAACCTACAGCGATGGCCGTTCATCCCGCAGCAGTGCGAACTATAATGGCGGACAGGATACAACCTACAGCGATGGCCGCACGTCTCGCAGCAGCGCAAACTATAACGGTGGGCAGGATACAACCTACAGCGACGGCCTTTCGTCTCGCAGCAGCGCAAACTATAACGGCGGGCAGGATACAACCTACAGCGACGGCCGTTCGTCCCGCAGCAGCACGAACTATAATGGTGGACAAGATACGCGGAATTAGAACAAAAACTTATGGCATGAGCTTGGCTTTTGGTGTCGGAGGTTAAATAAACCTTTCCTGTGGGGTCTAGGAAAAAGTGCAAAAAACAAGGGAGTGTATTTATTTTTCACTGAAGAATAGATCCGTCCACTTTTTTAACTTGTATTAATCCGAGATTGTTCATGGCGATGTGCCCGCGAGAGGTCGACGGGCTCACCGGCATTGTCCCACAAGCCCTCAAACCTGAAATAGCTCTTAGATTTTTGTGCCTACCTCTCAATTCAAAAATCATCGATTTTTTGAAATCACACCATTCATGTATTGGTTTAAATCGCGCAGATCATTAATCCTCCATGAGTACGGCGATAGCTTTACACCATTCTCTCGCAAAGTTTTTGGAATCAAGTCTCCATTTGGACGAAGTATTATCGATGAAACAATCACGCCCGGATAATCATTTAATCGTTTTTTGAAAGCGGATGTTGTTAGATCAGGTGTTGGAGGATTGCTTTTATTAGCCAATGGTCCTGTTGCTTTGAGATCTACTCCGTGGCACATGGTGCATCGCTGCAAATAGAGATTTTTTCCATTAACATTATCCGCGAAGGATAGTGATGTTTGAATTAGCGATAAAACCCCTAGCGAAGCGATGAATAATATTTTCATTGTTTTTATCTTCCTTGATGGATCAGCGTCGATTGGACCCGATTTGGTACGCGGGAAAAATATCAGCCATCGTATCGGCACACACAGTCATTTCTGATACCCATTGAATCAACTCGTTTTCCAGGCGCATCTCAGTGACCATTGCTTCTGGCCGATAGCAGACCTCCACGACAGTGAGCCATCAGCCCACTACGGCAATTGTTATGCGGTCGTCTAACTGGCATACACGCTACTATCCCGCGACAGTAGTTTTCGCACGAAGTCTATTTAGCAAGGCAGGCCGTCACCGCTTCCTCAAGCATGTCCACCAATTCCGAATCCATGAATTGGTAATCATCAGGAATATCCAGACAGTAAATCCGCTTGTATTCCAGCAACCGGGCGTATCCTGCCTGAAGACGATGCAGGTGTTTGCGCTCCATGACGAAGATTACATCGGCCCAGCGGATATCCGCCGGGCCGATGGGTTTACGTGCGCTTGGGCTAGTGCCCGCCGAGCGAGCATCGAAGCCGGGGCGGCGGCGCCAGATCGCTTCCGCAGTGGGGCTACGCCATTGGTTACGGCTGCAGACGAACAGGAGGTTAGTCACTCTTGATCCAACAGTTGGCGGGTGGTGCGGATGGGATAGCTCATGCCGAGTTGGCGTGCCCTGAGTAGCTTGGCGGCACGGATGTACATCAGCTTCCAGTTCTTTTCTGGCTTGATTTTCAGCGGACGAACCGCTCTGTCACTGCCGTGTTTATTGGCCTGTGAGCGTCTCCAGGCGCGGGTTCTTTCCATGGTCATGTCCTCGTGAGTACCGGGTTCAGCAGCCGCGGTAATACGAGTTGGGCGTATGGTAAGCGTGAATCGGGGCAGTGGCTAGGTGGATGTAGTACTCGAAATCAGCAGCGGCATGTAACGAGGAGCGTCACGGGCTGCATTCCCACGCGGAGCGTGGGAACGATCAATTAATGCGCAGTATCGCCACTCACCAACCCTTTCAACTTGATCTCCGCCAACGGATGCCCAGCCTGCACCGCAATCCGCCAAAACCGCGCGGCCTCCACCGGGTCCGGCGCTTTGCTCGGCGTCCCCGCCAAACTGATCACCCCAATCTGATACGCCGCTTTGCCATCCCCCGCCAACGCCGCCAAACGCAGCAATCGCACGCCTTCCTCACGAGCACCAAGCCCAACACCGCGAAAGGTCAGGATGTGGCCATAGAAGCTCTGGGCGCCGACATTGCCGAGGTTGGCCATGCGGGCGAATTGGCCCTCGAGCCATTTCCAGCCTCGGGGCTGTCGCACAAACCATGACCAATGAAACAACCGGCGGGCCAGCCAGTAACCGGCCCACGCTTTGAGGCGTAAAAACACTCAGGCCTCCGCTGATTCTGGGTACTCGTATTCGAACACGCGCACCACTTCCGAAGCATGCCAGGACGCGGCGGCGACGCCGTCGGACGGGCCGGAGAAACGCCCCAGGCGTTCGACGCATTCGAAGAAGCCGGTGCGTGGCAGGCGACTGGCGCCCTGGCTGATCACCAGCGAACTGCGCAGTGGCTGCTCGGCCTTGGCGTCCAGTGCGGCGAGGTGTTCAAGGGCTGCGGTCAGGGTTTGCATGGCCGGCGTCGGCAACTGCAATCGCTCGAGCAGCGCTCGGTAAGTCAGCAGATGGCGCTGGCGGCGCGCCTGATCCAGTTCACCCAGCAACCCGTCCCAATGTTGACGACTGATGCGTACGCTCACGATTCATCCCTCCACCCTGGCACCGTCAATTCCCAGGCCAGGCTGCGGCGAATCGCAGCGTCGGGTTGACGCTCGCCACTTTCGATCAAGGCCAGATAAGACGGGCTGATGCCTACCGTGCGGGCGAGCGCCTCAATGGCGATGCCCTTCCCTTCGCGCAATTTACGGAGTTGATCCAGACCCGGAAGGATCTGGTCTGCAACGACTGCCGGACGCTCTACGGCGGCCCTTGGCGGTTGTTGCTCGATGCCTGCTGCTTTCAGTAAAGCCTGGTACTGAGCCCAAGGTAGAACCGCATATTCGGGCTCGCCTTCGCGTGTGATTATCTGAATATCCATGACTTCCCCGTAGGACAACGACACTTAGCGAGTCGGCACTTTTCCCTTGAAGTGTAATCCTAACAGCGGCCAAGGTCGCGGGGGCATGAAACTATGGCTGAAACTGAAACAACTCAGTCATCTTTGGGGCCCTGAAGCTGAAGTTGCTCCGGGGTATCGGGCAGTCGCTCGACCGACGCCAGCTTCTCCGGCAGCTGACGATCGCGCCAGGCACGGAAGGCATTGAGTTCGTCGTCGAGGGTTTTCATGACCCAGGCGAGCACTGCGATGTCGTCGAGCATGCCGAAAACCGGGATGAAATCCGGAATGGCGTCCAAAGGGCTGAGGAAGTACATCAGGCCAGCCACCACGATCAGCATCGATTTGCGGCTGATGGCCCGGTACTCGCCGCGCCAGTAGGCCAGGCACAGGGCCTGCAACAGGCGCAGGTCATCCTTGAGCTTACCCAGGCGACCGCCCTGGCTGGCACTTTTGCTGGCCACGGCAAACAGCAGGGTCGGCAATCGACCTCTGGCCAACAAGCGACCGGCCAGTGGCAGGAATCGAGCGAAATTCCAGGGTGCTTTCATCTTTTCCTCCCGCTGAAATGTTATCCACACAAATTGTGGATAACCTTGTGAACAGAGCTGCATTTCACGGCTGGAAGCCCCGTTTTATAAGGGCTGAACTCAGATCGGGCGTTTTTTACTCACATAAAAAAACCCAAGATTTCATTGACTTGGCTGTGCAGTACGTCTAGCACAGGCGTCTTCACTGGCTATGACTCCACCCTACAGCATCCGTTCGCTTTGTTTGTACTTTGCCAAACGCCAGATACAACAACGCCCCACATAATGCGGGGCGTTGTTTTTGCATCAGACGACGATTACTTCGCGGCGTCTTGTTTCGCTGGATCTTTGATCGCCAACAGCTCCAGATCGAACACCAGCACCGAGTTGGCTGGAATTGCCGGGCTTGGGCTTTGCGCGCCGTAAGCCAGGTCGCTAGGGATGTACAGTTTGTACTTCTCGCCAACGTGCATCAGTTGCAGGCCTTCGACCCAACCAGGGATCACACCGCTGACTGGCAGATCGATCGGGCTACCGCGATCAACCGAGCTGTCAAAGGTAGTGCCGTTGGTCAGCTTGCCGGTGTAGTGAACAGTCACCACATCGGTCGGCTTAGGCTGAGGACCATCAGCTTTCTTCACGACTTCATACTGCAGACCGGAAGCAGTGGTCACCACACCGGCTTTCTTGGCGTTTTCTTCGAGGAATTTTTTGCCGGCGGCTGCCGACTCTTCGCTCATCTTCGCCATGCGCTCTTCAGCACGTTTCTGCAGTGCTGCAAAGGCTTCGACCAGTTCGTCGTCCTTCAGCTTCTGTTCTTTCTTGCCGACGGCATCTTCGATGCCTTGGGCTACGGCCTTGGAATCGAGATCATCCATGCCTTCCTGAGCCAGGCTCTTGCCCATGTTCAGGCCAATCCCGTAGGAAGCTTTTTGCGCCGGGGTTTTCAGCTCTACGCTGGTCTGCGAGTCACAACCCGCAAGTACCAGGCTTACCAGGGCCACCGCCGCCGCCAACCGATGCTGTTTCATGCTATTTCCTTGTTCATGCGCCTAAAGGGCAATCGAATAAAGCCGCGAGCTTATCAGGCGGCCACGACCAATGGCTACCGGCATGAGAGCAGGAAACTTCTGATAAGTTCAGGTCTTTTAAAGCATTTCGGGAATGGGCTGGATGAAGTTTCTGTCATCTTGCTCTCACAGACGCCGATGCCGGATCCTACAACACTTGGCGTAATGGCCACTTGCCGCCACCTAAGGAGCTGAGGCATAAGAGAGCCATAAATTGACAAGGACGTTTATCTTGCGCCTCTTACTCCGCCTGCTGGGTCTGATCGCCGTACTGCTGGGGCTGGGCCTGGCCGTGGTTCTGTACTACATCGCCAACCCTAAACTGCCCGTCTATACCCCTGCGCAACAGGTGCATTACCTGGAGCAGTGGAGCGCGGCCGACCGTCAGACTTACTACTTCACCCCTCAAGGCACCCAGGTCAAAGGCTTGCGCTATGACTGGTTCGCGGCACTGGAATTGCCTTTTTCACAAGAGCGCTTCGCCGCCCCCGAATACATGGCGCGCTTTGGTTTTCTGATCGATCCCGCTCAGAAAGCCACACCGAATAATCCCGGCAACTTGCCCGTAGGTTTCGCCCGGCACCAAAACCCCGACAGCAAGGACCAATTCCTCGATATCACTTGCGCCGCCTGCCACACCGGCGAACTGCGTTTTAACGGCCAGGCCGTGCGTATCGATGGTGGCTCGGCGCAGCATGTTCTGCCGGCCAGCGTGCCGACCCTGCGCGGAGGCAGTTTTGGCCAGGCACTTGTGGCCAGTCTTGCCTCAACTTATTACAACCCTTGGAAATTCGAACGTTTCGCACGCAACGTATTGGGTTCGGACTACGACGCCCAGCATCAAGTCCTACGCGAGGACTTCAAGAGCTCGCTCGATACCTTCCTGAAAGTCGCCTGGAATGACACCCATCGCGGGCTCTATCCGACCGAAGAAGGCCCCGGCCGCACCGACGCGTTCGGCCGCATCGCCAATGCCAGTTTCGGCGATGCGATTTCGCCGGATAACTACCGCGTGGCCAACGCCCCGGTGGACTATCCACAACTGTGGGACATGTGGACCTTCGACTGGGTGCAGTGGACCGGTTCGGCACAGCAACCGATGGCGCGCAATATCGGCGAGGCGCTGGGTGTTGGCGCCACGCTGAATTTCTTCGACGCCGACGGGCAGCCGCTCAAAGGTGATGCACGCTACCCCTCCAGTGTCCGTGTGCGCGACTTGCAACTGATCGAACAAACCCTGCAACGGCTCAAGCCGCCGGCGTGGCCGGAAGACCTGCTCGGCAGCGTCGACAAACCCTTGGCCGCCAAAGGTCGTGCGCTGTTTGCCGAGAACTGCGCCAGTTGCCATGTGCCGCGTGTTAAGCAGGTCGATGGACGTGCGGTACAACAACTCAAACTGCTGCCGGTCGCGGCGATAGGTACCGACCCCACCGCCGCCAATAACATTGCCGATCATCGTTTCGATCTGACGGCCCTGCAATGGGACCCGGCGGAGTTGGCGACACTCGACGTTCAGTTACATCCCAAACCCACCGAGCCGCTGGACCTGAGCAAGCTCTCGGTGGCCAAGGGACTCGCGTATGTCACGGCGTTCGTTGAGAACCATGCTTACCGCGAGGCCAACGTCACGCCGGCCGAGCGACCGGACATCGATGGCTTCGGTCTGCCGATCGGTGTCCAGGAATTGCGCGTCTACAAGGCCAGGCCGCTGACCGGCGTGTGGGCCACGGCGCCCTTCCTGCACAACGGTTCGGTGCCGAGTATTTATCAACTGCTCTCGCCCCAGGACGAACGTGCGACCACGTTCTACAAAGGCACCTTCGAGTACGACCCCAAGCACCTGGGCTATCGCACCGAAGCCTTTACTAACGGCTTTGTGTTCGACACCCGCATCACCGGCAATCACAACAGCGGACATGAATTTCGCGCCGGCGAGCGCGGTAATGGCGTCATCGGGCGCCTGCTGCAACCGGAGGAACGCTGGGCGCTGCTCGAATACCTGAAAGTGCTGGGCGGCCCACTGGAGGCGCAATTGCCATGACCGCCCCTTCAGTCGAAAGGACTTACCCATGCTGATCACCCTGTGGCTGCGCCTCGGCGCGTTTCTAGCCAAGACCCTGCTCTGGTTGCTCGGCCTGGGGTTGCTGGGCTGGGCGCTGGCCACCGCATGGTTTGCCTGGCAGCACAGCGGCCCGGTCTCCGCGCAGGAAATGATCCCGGACGGTGAATCAGCGATGACCCAGGACATCATTCAAACCGCTGTGCGCATCGTCGACCAGCACCGGGAAAGCACTCGCTACCTGCGCGACGCCCACGCCAAGGCCCATGGCTGTGTGAAGGCCGAGGTTCAGGTATTGCCGGATCTGGCAGCAGAACTGCGTCAAGGTGTGTTCAGCGAACCCGGCAAAATCTGGCAAGCAAACATTCGACTGTCCAATGGCAACGCCTACCCGCAATTCGACAGCATTCGCGATGCCCGTGGTATGGCCATCAAATTGCTCAATGTGCCCGGCAAACAATTGCTGGCCGACCAACCGGCGCGCAACGAGCAGGACTTTGTGATGTTCAGCCATCCGAATTTCTTCGTCAGCGATGTCGCCGAGTATCGTCAGAATGTGGCGGCCCAGGCTGACGGCAAAAAGGTCATGGCGTTCTTCCCGAGCTGGGACCCGCGCAGTTGGCAGGCTCGTCACCTGCTTATCGCGCTGGCGACACTCTCCCCCGCCCCCGAAAGCCCGACCCGGACTACCTACTTTTCGGTTTCGCCCTACAAATTCGGCGATGCCAATGCCAAGTTCCGCGTCATGCCGGACCCCGAGAGCTGCCCGACCTACGCGTTGCCCAAGCAAAATCTGGCTCTGCCGAACTTCCTGCGTAATGCGCTGAACCAGCAGCTGTCGACGGACCGGGTACCGGCGTGTTTCGTCTTGCAGATCCAGCGCCAGGATGCCAACAAATACATGCCAATCGAAGACACCAGCGTTGAATGGCGCGAAAGCGATGCACCCTTTGAAACCGTGGCGCGGATCAATGTCCCCGCCCAGGACTTCGACACTCCTGCGCTGAATCTGCAATGCGACAATCAGTCGTTCAACCCGTGGTTCGGCCTCGAGGCGCATCGCCCGATTGGCGGGATCAATCGCTTGCGCAAAGCGGTGTACGAAGCGGTCAGCGACTATCGGCACAGCCGCAACGCCGAACAATAAATCGTTAGTCTGGAAGAACCCGCCCGGCAACTGGCCAGCCCGCGCTGGGGAGTTCAACCCTCAACTCCCCCGCTGCCGCCACCAGATCGATGAACGCTCCCGGCACCATCCGGCCCTCGGCAATCGCCTGCTCGATTTCGCTTTGGCCCTGTGTTGGCGAGGTCAGCTGGGCAATCAGTTTTCGTAACTGCTCAGTCTGTTTGCTGCAAAAACTCAGTACTGCACCGCCCCGGGTCGACAGGTACAAACAATAGTCTGGAGCGACAAGCAATCGATCCAGCCCCACCCGCATGTCTTGCGGCGAGAAAAAGTGCTCATATTCTATGCCGTGGCCAGAATCTATCGATTACTCAAATCCCGGACAGCAAAAAGCCCGCATTAAGCGGGCTTTCTGTGTGGTGACCTGGCGTTCAGCGTTCCAGATTACCGAATATGGCGCAGCGGACGGGACTCGAACCCGCGACCCCCGGCGTGACAGGCCGGTATTCTAACCGACTGAACTACCGCTGCGCGTAGCATTGAAAGTAATGGTGGGTGATGACGGGATCGAACCGCCGACATTCTGCTTGTAAGGCAGACGCTCTCCCAGCTGAGCTAATCACCCAGTACCTTCGTTACGGGGCGCATTATGCCACAAGTTTTCGTAACGTGTTGATTTAATTGAATATTTTTTCAAATAAATCCGAAAACCGGTGAAATGACACATCCCGCAGGAACAACAGACAGAAAAAAACCCGCGTTAGCGGGCTTTTCCGTGGTGACCTGGCGTTCAGCATTCCAGGTTACCGAATATGGCGCAGCGGACGGGACTCGAACCCGCGACCCCCGGCGTGACAGGCCGGTATTCTAACCGACTGAACTACCGCTGCGCGTAACACTAAAAACGAATGGTGGGTGATGACGGGATCGAACCGCCGACATTCTGCTTGTAAGGCAGACGCTCTCCCAGCTGAGCTAATCACCCTTCGCTTCGGTGTGGCGCGCATTCTACGGAGCGACCCAACCTCTGGCAAGCACTTTTTTAAATAATTTTCTCAGGCCTTCCAAAGGCTTAGAGAAGGGTTGGCCTATGGCGCCGCGAAGAGAATAATGCCCCCCTTTGTATAAAGGAGAGACTCGCCTCATGTGGTTCAAAAACCTGCTTATCTATCGCCTGACCCAAGATCTGCCTTTTGATGCCGAGGCGTTGGAAACTGCACTGGCGACCAAACTGGCGCGTCCATGTGCAAGCCAGGAGTTGACCACCTACGGTTTCGTCGCGCCGTTCGGCAAGGGCGAAGATGCTCCGCTGGCGCACGTCAGCGGCGACTTCCTGCTGATCGCTGCCCGTAAAGAAGAACGCATTCTGCCGGGCAGCGTCGTGCGTGACGCGGTGAAGGAAAAGGTCGAAGAGATCGAAGCCACGCAAATGCGCAAGGTCTATAAGAAGGAACGCGATCAGATCAAGGATGAAATCATCCTGGCGTTCCTGCCTCGTGCCTTTATACGTCGTTCGTCGACCTTCGCCGCCATCGCGCCGAAACAAGGCCTGATCCTGGTGAACTCGGCCAGCCCGAAACGCGCCGAAGACCTGCTGTCGACCCTGCGTGAAGTGATCGGCTCGCTGCCAGTGCGTCCGCTGACCGTGAAAATGGCCCCGACCGCCACCATGACTGACTGGGTCAAAACCCAGAAAGCTGCGGACGACTTCTTTGTACTGGACGAGTGCGAACTGCGCGACACCCACGAAGACGGCGGCATCGTGCGTTGCAAGCGTCAGGACCTGACCAGCGACGAAATCCAGCTGCACCTGAGCACCGGCAAAGTCGTCACTCAGCTGTCGTTGGCCTGGCAGGACAAGTTGTCGTTCATGCTCGACGACAAGATGACCGTCAAGCGCCTGAAGTTCGAAGACTTGCTGCAGGATCAGGCGGAACAGGACGGCGGCGAAGAGGCCCTGGGCCAACTGGACGCCAGCTTCACCCTGATGATGCTGACCTTCGGCGACTTCCTGCCGGCACTGGTTGAAGCGTTGGGTGGTGAAGAGACTCCGCAAGGGATCTAACAACCGGTTCCCGCTGAGGAAACCGGATCAACTGTGGGAGCGGGCTTGCTCGCGAAAGCGTCATAACATTCAACATCAATGTTGACTGTCAGTCCGTCTTCGTGAGCAAGCCCGCTCCCACAGTTGGTTTTGTGGTGCTAATTACATAATAAGGATCAGGCCATGCGCGCCCTCGCCGCTTTAAGCCGCTTTGTCGGCAACACCTTCGCTTACTGGGTGTTGATTTTCGCTGTTTTGGCGTTCCTGGAACCTACGTGGTTCGTTGGCCTGAAAGGTGCCATCGTCCCACTGCTGGGGCTGGTGATGTTCGGCATGGGCCTGACCCTCAAACTCGAAGACTTCGCCGAAGTCGCTCGCCATCCGTGGCGCGTGGCGTTGGGCGTGGTTGCGCATTTCGTGATCATGCCCGGTATGGCGTGGTTGCTCTGCCAGGCGTTTCACCTGCCGCCGGAAATCGCCGTCGGCGTGATCCTGGTTGGCTGTTGCCCGAGCGGCACTTCGTCCAACGTGATGACCTGGCTGGCTCGCGGCGACCTGGCGCTGTCAGTGGCCATCGCCGCCGTTACCACCCTCCTCGCCCCGCTGCTGACCCCGGCGCTGATCTGGCTGCTGGCTTCTGCATGGTTGCCGGTGTCATTCATGGAGTTGTTCTGGTCGATCCTGCAAGTGGTGCTGCTGCCTATCGTGCTCGGCGTGGTTGCGCAACGGCTGCTCGGCAACAAGGTTCGCCACGCGGTGGAAGTGTTGCCGCTGGTGTCGGTGGTGAGCATCGTGATCATCGTCGCCGCGGTGGTCGCGGCCAGTCAGGCGAAGATTGCCGAATCCGGCTTGCTGATCATGGCGGTGGTGATGCTGCACAACAGCTTCGGCTACTTGCTGGGTTATTTCACCGGACGCCTGTTTAAGCTGCCGCTGCCCCAGCGCAAATCCCTGGCACTGGAAGTCGGCATGCAGAACTCGGGCTTGGGTGCCGCGCTGGCCAGTGCGCACTTCTCGCCACTGGCCGCGGTGCCAAGCGCGTTGTTCAGTGTGTGGCACAATATTTCCGGGGCGCTGCTCTCGACCTATTTCCGCAGGATGAGCGAGAAAGAAGACCGGGAAGCGGCTGCTCGGCAAGCGACTGAGTAAGCGTAAAACTTGATCCCCGGGTTAATGCTGGGCACTCTATTGCGCAACGCGGGGACGACCTCGCGGCTCGATCGAGTCATTAATCTGGGGACGACCCCGTCAATCGATGGAGGTCTCTCATGTCTTGGATCATTCTGTTTTTCGCCGGCCTGTTCGAAGTCGGCTGGGCCGTCGGCCTGAAATACACTGACGGCTTTAGCCGCCCGCTCCCCACTGCATTAACCGTCGCCGCCATGGCTATCAGCCTTGGTTTACTGGGCCTTGCCATGAAGGAATTGCCGCTGGGCACGGCCTACGCAATCTGGACCGGCGTGGGGGCCGTGGGTACGGTGATCGCTGGGATTATTCTGTTTGGGGAATCCATGGCGTTGTTCAGGCTGGCCAGTGTGGCGTTGATTATTGCCGGGTTGGTTGGACTCAAGATCAGCGCCTGATCTTTCGACCGCTATCGCGAGCAAGCTCGCTCCCACAGTGGATGGATGGTGTGCCTACTATTTGTGACACAACACATTTCCCTGTGGGAGCGAGCTTGCTCGCGATGAGGCCCGCCCAATCACTAACTACCTGACAGTCCCGCGCAACTCCCCAACCAACGCCTGCAATGCGGCCGGTTCCGCCACTTCAACGGCCACCGCCGGCCCCGCCACCAACGTCACCCGCGACCACAACCGGTGAAACAAGCCTTTGCCCGGATCGCGGCTGAAGAAACTCCCCCACAACCCTTGCAACGCCAGCGGAATCACCGGCACCGGTGTCTCTTCGAGAATCCGCGTCAGCCCGCCCTTGAACTCGTTGATCTCACCGTCAGCGGTCAGTTTTCCTTCAGGGAAGATGCATACCAACTCACCGTCCTTCAGATACTGGGCAATCCGCTTGAAGGCTTTTTCGTAAATCTGAATGTCTTCCTGCCGTCCGGCGATAGGAATAGTCCCAGCGGTGCGGAAGATAAAGTTCAGCACCGGCAGGTTGTAGATTTTGTAATACATCACAAAGCGAATCGGCCGACGCACAGCACCGCCAATCAGCAAGGCATCGACGAAGGACACATGGTTGCACACCAGCAGCGCCGCGCCTTCATCGGGAATCAGGTCCAGGTTGCGGTGCTCCACGCGGTACATGGAATGGCTGAGCAGCCAGATCATGAAACGCATGCTGAACTCGGGAACGATGCTGAAGATGTAGGCGTTGACGCCGATGTTCAGCACTGACACCACCAGGAACAGCTCCGGGATCGACAACTTGACCACGCTCAGCAGCACGATCGAGACAATCGCCGAGACCACCATAAACAGTGCGTTGAGAATGTTGTTGGCGGCAATCACCCGTGCCCGCTCGTTCTCGGCGGTGCGCGACTGAATCAGCGCGTACAGCGGCACGATGTAGAAACCACCGAAAACCCCGAGCCCGAGGATGTCGATCAACACCAGCCAGGTGTGGCCAAAACCAAGCACTTCGATCCAGCCATGACCAGTCACGCTGTCCGGAATTCCTCCGGAATGCCACCACAGCAGCAAGCCAAACACCGTCAGGCCAAACGAGCCGAACGGCACCAGACCGATCTCGACTTTGCGCCCGGAGAGTTTCTCGCAAAGCATCGAACCGAGGGCGATACCGACCGAGAACACGGTCAGGATCAGCGTCACCACGGTCTCGTCGCCGTGCATCCATTCCTTGGCGTAGGCCGGGATTTGCGTCAGGTAAATCGCCCCGACAAACCAGAACCACGAGTTGCCGACAATCGAGCGCGACACCGCCGGGGTTTGCCCCAGGCCCAGTTTCAAAGTGGCCCAGGACTGGGTGAAAATGTTCCAGTTCAGGCGCATCTCCGGCGAAGCGGCCGCCGCACGAGGAATGCTGCGACTGGCCAGGTAACCGAGCACCGCGACACCGATGATCGCCGTGGAGACGAGGGGCGCGTAGTGACCGGACGACATCATGATCCCGGCACCGATGGTGCCGGCGAGGATCGCCAAAAAGGTGCCCATTTCCACCAGGCCGTTGCCACCGACCAACTCATCTTCACGCAAGGCCTGGGGCAGGATCGAATACTTAACCGGCCCGAACAGCGCCGAGTGCGTGCCCATGGCGAACAACGCCACCAGCATCAGCGACAGGTGATCGAACAGGAAACCGACCGCGCCCACCGACATGATGGCGATTTCGCCAAGCTTGATCAGACGAATCAGCGCGTCCTTGGCGAATTTTTCCCCAAACTGCCCGGCCAGTGCCGAGAACAGGAAAAACGGCAGGATGAACAACAGCGCGCACAAGTTGACCCAGATCGAACGATCGCCGTCGATGGTCAATTTGTACAGAATGGCGAGGATCAGCGACTGTTTGAAGATGTTGTCGTTGAAGGCCCCAAGGGACTGTGTCACGAAAAACGGCAGAAAACGCCGGGTGCGAAGCAAGGTGAACTGTGAGGGGTGACTCATCTTCCGTGTGTCCCTGATTGGCGTTGAGAGTGGCTTGGATACTGTTATTGGAATGTCGAACGTGGATCCAGGCCACACATTACCTAATCTTTGCAGGTTATTTCTTTAATCCTGCAATACAAGGCGAGACAAACAGCTCTCCGCGCCATGCGCCCTGCACTGTCCGCTTGCCGACGATCAGCCACATCACGGTCAACAACGCCACCAATACGCCGCCAAACACACTGAAAAACATCAGGTTCAAAGTGCTGGCCAGCTTCAGCGTGGCCAGGGAATAAACACCCAACGGGAAGGTAAAACCCCACCAGCCAAGGTTGAACGGGATGCCGGCGCGCAGGTAACGCACGGTGATCAGCACCGCGATCAGCATCCACCAGAGCCCGAAGCCCCACAGCGTGATCCCGGCCACTAGGCCTAGCCCCGCGGCGATTTCACCAATACCTGGCAAACCGTTGGCGGCAAAGATCGCTGGCGCATCGGCGCCCAGCAGCAACATGCCAAGCGCCCCGGTACCAATCGGCCCAAGCGCCAACCAGCTCGATGCGGCCATGTTCTCGTGAGGCAATTTATGCAGCGCCATGCGCAGCAACAGGATGGTCAAAATGCTGAACGCCACCGGCAGGGAAAATGCCCACAGCACGTAGCTGGTAACCAGCACCACCAGTTGTGAATGGGCTCCGACCAAGTGCGGCGCCAACAGACCACCGCTGGCGGCCGCCACTTCTGCGGCCACTACCGGCAACAGCCAGACAGCGGTCATCTGGTCGATGCTGTGTTCCTGGCGGGTAAACATCATGTACGGGATCAGCACGCCGCAGGCCAGAGACATCGCCACATCCAGCCACCACAGCACTTCGGCGATCTGAATCACCCCATCGCCCCAACGCGGCAAACCGAACAGCAGAAAACCATTGATGATGGTCGCCAGGCCCATGGGAATGGTGCCGAAAAACATCGAAACCGTGGAGTGCCCGAAAATCCGCCGCGCTTCATCGAAGAACAACACCCAGCGAGCGGCATACAACCCAGTGAACAATACAAACAGAAGGATGTTGAACAGCCACAGGGCTTCGGCAACCGCGTGCACACCGGGAATCGCGACCGGCAATTGCGCCAGCGCCAGAGCGAGCACGCCGGTACCCATGGTGGCGGCGAACCAGTTCGGGGTGAACTGGCGAATCGCTTCCAGCGGGCGTGGTAGATGACTGAAAGGTTTGAAACCGGGTTTGGCAGTGTTGGGGCATGTCATGGCGAACTCCTGTCCTCTGGTGAGGTGGAACCCATGGTAGAACTGAATCGAATATCTATATAACGGGTAATATCTCTAACTGTTATCTGTTTTGCAGATATAGGCCTATACGCTGCCTTCAGACTCGATCACCAGAATCCGCGCCGCACCCAGCGGATGCGCCACATGCTCGGTGCCTACCGACGCATAAAAAATATCGCCGACGTCGAGCAATGCCTGCTGCTCGATGCCCTCTTCACGATAGTGCATCTGCACTTGGCCATCGAGCACGACGAACACTTCCTGACCATCGTTGACGTGCCACTTGTACGGTTGGTCGGTCCAGTGCAAACGGGTGGTGATGCCGTTCATGTTGGCGATGTCCAGTGCGCCCCACGCACGCTCGGCGGTGAAAGATTTGCTGCGGATGATCTTCATCGTACGGTCCGTCGAAATGAATAGTGAATGGCGGTGCCAAGGCTATCGGTCAGCGAACATCGGCGCCACAGACTTTCACAGACCGCTGGCGCACCAAGCCCAGCAATGCCCCCACCGCCAGGACGATCAGCACTGCGCCATAACCATCGGTGGTTGCGATCAGCCCAAAGCTGCGGGTCAAAGTCCCGGCCAGCAACGACGGCAAGCAAAAAGCCAGGTAACTCAGCGCATAAAACGCCGACATCAACCCGGCCCGCTCATGGGGCAAGGCCAACGGCACCAGGGTGCGCACCGCGCCGAGGAAACCGGCACCGAAACCGCAGCCGGCGATGAGGGTGCCGATGAAAAACAGCGGCAGACTGGCGATGTGAACAGCGACCAGAATCAGCGCGACACCTGCCGGCAATAAACTGGCGCCCAGGCGTAACACCTTGACCGCCGGCCGATTGCGCGAGGTGTAGATCATCAGCGCACCGGTGAGCGTCAACGCTGCGACCGTCGCGCCGCCAATCAGGTTTGAAGTCGAGCCGGTGGCTGTCCGCACCAATGATGGCGCCAATGAAGCGAAGAAACCGCCTAGCGCCCACACCGCGGTGTTGATCGGCAGCACCGACCACAAGGCCCGCCGCGCCTGGACTGGCACATGCAAGGTCGGGCGCAGCGAAGCCCAGGCACCCGGCTGCCGACTGACACTTTCCGGCAGGCGCCAGACGTACAGTGCTTGCAGCACAAACAGCCCGAACAATACCCAAAAAGTCAGTTGCAACGGCAGCGGCGCAAACTCGGCCAGCAAACCGCAGCCCATCGCCCCCGCCGCCATGCCCAGCAACGGAGCAACACTGTTGACCAATGGACCTTGCTGGCGGTCGGTATCCAGCAGCGCGGCACTCAAAACCGCCGTGGCCATCCCGGTAGCAAAGCCCTGAAGCACCCGGGCACTGATCAGCCAGGCGACGCTGTCGGCATTGATAAACAGCAACATCGCGAGCATGTTCAGCAATAGCGCGGTGAAAATCACCGGTTTACGCCCGAGGAAATCCGAGAGTGAGCCGACGGTCAACAGCGCCGCCAGCAAGCTGAGAGCGTACACGCCGAAAATCAGGGTCAGGGTCGCTGCCGAGAAATGAAGGCGTTCCTGATACAGGTGATACAACGGCGTCGGCGCAGTGGAGGCGGCGAGAAAACTGAGTAAAGTGATCGCCAGAAACCACAGGCTCGATCGGTTTGAGGTTGGATGAGGCATGGGCACACTCCACAAAAGCTAAGTTTTTGCTTTTGCGGAGTGTGCTACTCGCTAGCGCTTAAAGCAAATTCTTTGTGTTAAGGTCCGCCGCATGGCTATTAGGGACCTGTCATCACTTATTTCCTGCGTCGCGTTGCCACCTGAAAGCTGGCCAGGCAAGGCGCAGTCCGTAGGTAATGTCGTTTCCTTGCCAAGGACTGCAACGCAGCATGGCCAGCTTTCAGGTGGCAACCCGAAGGGCCGGGCCTGCTGTTGCGCAGGCCTGCGTTGCTCGTCGTTCATTTGGAAAAACCAAACCACACTCCTCGCGCCTTGGCCTGCGCAACAGCAGACCCGGCGCGACGCAGGAAATAAGTGATGACAGGTCCTAGTTTACGCCCAGGTGGCCGCAGTGCCAGGGTGCAAGAGTCGATTCATTCGGCGGTCCGCGCGCTCCTCGAAGAGCAGGACCGCGCGAGCGTGACCGTGCCGCAAATCGCCGCGCGCGCGGGGGTTACGCCGTCGACAATCTATCGGCGCTGGGGCGATCTGTCGGTGTTGCTGGCGGATGTCGCCCTCGCCCGCCTGCGCCCCGACAGCGAGCCGGCCAACACCGGCAGCCTGCGCGGTGATGTGCGGGCCTGGGCCGAGCAGTATCTGGACGAAATGAGCTCCGAGCCTGGCCGCAACATTTTGCGCGATGTGCAATGCAGCGCAACGCCGGGCTATTGCGTGACCATCATTGGCGCGCAGTTGCAGACGATTCTGGATCGTTACCCGGATCAGCCCAAGCCGAGCGTTGATCGGCTGATCAACATGGTGGTGGCGCCGACGGTGTTTCGCATCCTGTTCTCGGCGGCGGCGCTGGAGGTTGAGGAGTTGCATCGGTTGATCGAGATTGCGTTGAGTCAGTGATACCGCCATTCGCGAGCAAGCCCGCTCCCACATTGGCTCTTGGGTGTTCACAATTTATGTGTTCACAGAAGATCCAATGTGGGAGCGGGCTTGCTCGCGAAGGGGCCAGTGAATACAGCCCACCTGCAACTGACACAAAGCCTGCGACACCCCGCCACGCCACGACCTTGGTCGACACTGACGAACCCCGGCCATCGTGCGAGACTGTCTGACCGGGCAGGAGTCCCGGATGTCTTTTGTCTGGAGTTTCCATGTCGCTGTCCAGCGGGCTGATCGCCGCCGTTGCCCTGGCCTATATGGCCATCATGTTCGCCATCGCCTTCTACGGCGACCGTCGCAGCGCGCCGTTGCCGCCGCGTGTGCGTGCCTGGGTCTACAGCCTGTCGCTGGCCGTGTATTGCACCAGTTGGACGTTTTTTGGTGCCGTGGGCCAGGCCGCCGAACAGCTTTGGTCATTCCTGCCGATCTACCTCGGGCCGATCCTGCTGTTGGTGTGCGCGCCGTGGGTCCTGCAAAAAATGGTGATGATCAGCAAGCAGGAGAACATCACCTCCATCGCCGACTTTATCGCCGCGCGCTATGGCAAGTCGCAGTCGCTGGCCGTGGTGGTGGCGCTGATTTGCCTGGTCGGCGTGTTGCCCTACATCGCCTTGCAGCTCAAGGGCATCGTGCTCGGGGTGAACCTGCTGATCGGTGCTGGCGCTGATGCCATGGGCACCCGCGCCCAGGACACGGCGCTGATCGTCTCGCTGGTGTTGGCGCTGTTCACCATCGTATTTGGTACGCGCAACCTCGACGCCACCGAACACCACCGCGGCATGGTGCTGGCGATTGCTTTTGAATCACTGGTCAAGCTGTTCGCTTTTCTGGCGGTCGGCGCGTTCGTGACCTACGGCTTATACGACGGTTTCGACGACCTGTTCGACCAGGCCATGCTCGCCCCGCGCCTGGAAGAGTATTGGAAGGAAACCATCAACTGGCCTTCGATGGTGGTGCAAACCGGCGTCGCAATGATGGCGATCATCTGCCTGCCAAGACAGTTCCACGTCACGGTAGTGGAGAACATCGAACCTCAGGATTTGCGCCTGGCCAAGTGGGTATTCCCGGCTTATCTGGCATTGGCGGCGCTGTTTGTAGTCCCTATCGCGCTGGCCGGTCAGATGTTGCTGCCGAGCTCGGTGCTACCGGACTCTTTCGTCATCAGCCTGCCCCTCGCCCAGGCCCACCCGGCACTGGCGTTGCTGGCGTTTATCGGCGGTGCTTCGGCGGCCACCGGCATGGTGATCGTGGCCAGCGTGGCGCTGTCGACCATGGTCTCCAACGACATGTTGTTGCCGTGGCTGCTGCGCCGCAACAACGCCGAGCGACCGTTCGAAGTGTTCCGCCAGTGGATGCTCTCGGTGCGCCGGGTGAGCATCGTGGTGATTTTGCTGCTCGCCTACGTCAGCTATCGCCTGCTCGGCTCTACCGCCAGCCTGGCGACCATCGGCCAGATCGCCTTCGCCGCCGTGACCCAATTAGCCCCAGCCATGCTCGGTGCGCTGTACTGGAAACAGGCCAACCGTCGCGGCGTATTTGCCGGGCTCGCCACCGGGACGTTCCTCTGGTTCTACACGTTGATTTTGCCAATTACCGCCCTCAGCCTGGGTTGGTCGCTAAGTAGTTTTCCCGGACTGGCCTGGCTGCACAGCAACCCACTGCACTTGCCCATCACCCCACTGACCCAAGGCGTGGTGCTGTCGCTGGCGGGCAACTTCACTCTGTTCGCCTGGGTCTCGGTGCTGTCACGCACACGAGTTTCCGAGCACTGGCAGGCTGGCCGGTTCATTGGTCAGGAAATCAGCGCCCGGCCCAGCGCTCGCTCGATGCTTTCGGTGCAAATCGACGATCTGCTGCAACTGGCCGCACGTTTTGTCGGTGAAGAACGCGCCCGCCAAAGCTTTATCCGCTTCGCCTACCGCCAGGGCAAAGGCTTCAATCCGAACCAGAACGCCGACGGTGAATGGATCGCCCATACCGAACGCTTGCTGGCCGGTGTCCTCGGCGCTTCTTCGACGCGTGCTGTAGTAAAAGCCGCCATCGAAGGTCGGGAAATGCAGCTTGAGGACGTCGTCCGTATCGCCGACGAAGCGTCGGAAGTTTTGCAGTTCAACCGCGCCTTGCTGCAAGGGGCGATCGAGAACATCACCCAGGGCATCAGCGTGGTCGACCAGTCGCTGAAACTGGTGGCCTGGAACCGGCGTTACCTGGAGTTGTTCAACTACCCGGACGGCTTGATCAGCGTCGGTCGGCCGATTGCCGACATCATTCGCTACAACGCCGAGCGCGGGCTGTGCGGTCCCGGCGAAGCGGAAGTCCACGTCGCCCGCCGCCTGCACTGGATGCGTCAGGGTCGTGCCCACACCTCTGAACGACTTTTCCCCAATGGTCGTGTGATTGAGCTGATCGGCAACCCGATGCCCGGCGGCGGTTTCGTCATGAGTTTCACCGACATCACCGCGTTCCGCGAGGCCGAGCAGGCATTGACCGAGGCCAACGAAGGCCTGGAGCAACGGGTGACCGCACGTACCCACGAACTCTCGCAACTCAACGTCGCCCTGACCGAAGCCAAAGGCACCGCCGAGTCGGCCAACCAGTCTAAAACCCGCTTTCTGGCGGCAGTCAGCCATGACTTGATGCAACCGCTGAACGCCGCGCGATTGTTCTCTGCGGCCCTGACTCATCAGGATGATGGCTTGTCCAGCGAAGCACAGAAGCTGATCCAGCACCTGGACACTTCACTGCGTTCCGCCGAGGACTTGATCAGCGACTTGCTGGACATTTCCCGCCTGGAAAACGGCAAGATCAACCCGGATCCCAAGCCGTTCGTGCTTAATGAACTGTTCGACATCCTCGGCGCCGAGTTCAAGGCACTGGCGCAGGAACAAGGGCTGAAATTCCGTCTGCGCGGCAGCACGTTGCGGGTCAACAGCGACATCAAGCTGTTGCGCCGGATCCTGCAGAACTTCCTGACCAACGCGTTCCGTTATGCCATAGGCCCGGTGCTGCTGGGGGTTCGGCGGCGAAACGGCGAACTGTGCCTGGAAGTCTGGGACCGTGGCCCAGGGATACCGGAAGATAAACAGAAAGTGATTTTCGAAGAGTTCAAACGCCTCGACAGCCACCAGACCCGCGCCGAGAAAGGCCTGGGTCTGGGCTTGGCGATTGCCGATGGGTTGTGTCGGGTGCTGGGCCATACCTTGCGCGTGCGTTCCTGGCCAGGGCATGGCAGCGTGTTCAGCGTCAGCGTGCCGCTGGCTAGGGCGCAGACTGTAGCGGCGCCGCATAACGTCACCGAACTGAACGGTAAATTGCCGACGGGCGCGCAGGTGCTGTGCATCGATAACGAGGACAGCATCCTGATCGGCATGAACAGCCTGCTGACGCGCTGGGGTTGCCAGGTCTGGACTGCGCGCAACCGTGAAGAGTGTGCCGCATTGCTCGGCGATGGTGTACGGCCGCAGTTGGCACTGGTGGATTACCACCTGGACGACGGTGAAACCGGAACCGAGTTGATGGCCTGGCTGCGTACCCGTTTGGGTGAACCGGTTCCGGGCGTGGTGATCAGTGCGGATGGGCGGCCGGAGACGGTGGCGCAGGTGCATGCGGCGGGGTTGGATTATCTGGCGAAACCGGTGAAGCCGGCGGCGTTGCGGGCGTTGTTGAGTCGGCATTTGCCGTTATAAATGAGGCCTACGGGCTAACCCAAAACCTGTGGCGAGGGAGCTTGCTCCCGTTGGGCTGAGAAGCAGCCCCCAAATGCTGCCACTTTGGCTGTCAGGCATACCGCGCTGCCTGCTTTGCGGCTGCTGCGCAGCCGAGCGGGAGCAAGCTCCCTCGCCACACAAGCAGTTACTCCGGCAACTCGGCCAAGCCATCCACATCGGTCATTGCCCGCTCCAGCAAATCCGCCGGCAAGCTCTTGCTCGCTCGTGCGCCGAGCAGCTTCAGTTGCTCGCTGCGACTGACCAGATTACCGCGCCCTTCTGTCAGCTTATTGCGCGCCGAGCTGTAGGCTTTATCCAGCTGCTGCAAGCGATTGCCCACCTCGTCCAGATCCTGGATGAACAGCACAAACTTGTCGTACAGCCATCCGGCTCGCTCGGCGATTTCCCGGGCATTCTGGGTCTGGCGCTCTTGCTTCCACAGGCTATCTATGACCCGCAACGTGGCGAGCAACGTGGTCGGGCTGACGATCACGATGTTGCGGTCGAAGGCCTCCTGAAACAGCGTCGGCTCGGCTTGCAATGCCGCTGAAAACGCGGCTTCGATAGGCACGAAAAGCAGAACGAAATCCAGGCTATGCAAGCCATCCAGTCGCTTGTAATCCTTGCCGGACAGCCCTTTGACGTGATTACGCAGCGACAGCACGTGCTGCTTGATGGCGACCTGGCCGATGGCATCGTCTTCGGCCGCCACGTATTGCTGATAAGCCGTGAGACTGACCTTGGAGTCGACCACCACCTGCTTGTCGCCGGGCAAATAAATGATGACGTCCGGCTGGAAACGCTCGCCGTCCGGGCCTTTGAGGGTGACCTGAGTCTGGTACTCACGGCCCTTCTCCAGGCCCGCGTGTTCAAGCACCCGCTCAAGAATCAGCTCACCCCAGTTGCCTTGGGTTTTCTGGCCTTTCAAGGCCCGGGTCAGGTTGGTGGCTTCGTCACTCAGGCGCAGGTTCAACTGCTGCAGGCGCTCCAGTTCCTTGGCCAGGGAAAAGCGTTCTCGCGCCTCGGCCTGGTAACTTTCTTCGACGCGTTTTTCGAAGGACTGGATGCGTTCCTTCAACGGATCGAGCAACTGCCCCAGGCGCTGCTGACTGGTCTCGGCGAAACGCTGCTCGCGCTCGTCGAAGATTTTCCCCGCCAGCTCGGCGAACTGCGCCCGCAGCTCGTCGCGCGAACCCTGGAGGTCGTTGAGGCGCTGCTGATGGCTTTCCTGTTGCTCACGCAGCTCGGCGTTGAGGGATGCAGCCTGCGCGTCGAGGCGACGCAACTCAGCCTCTTTGCCGGCGCGCTCGATATTCCAGGCGTGGGACGCGTCGCGGGCATCGTCGCGCTCGATTTGCAGCAACTCGACTTCACGGCGTACAGCGGCCAGGTCGGCCTGCTTGGCGGAATTGGCCTGGCTCAGGTCGCCGATTTCGTCGCGGCACGCATCGAGCTGGGCGTTCAAACCGTCCTGAGCCAATTGGGCCGTGGCCAACCGCTCTTCCAGCAACGCCACGTCGGCCTGCCCGGCGCTCGCCCGGCGCTGGATTTGCCAGGCCAGTGCCAACAATGGCAATGCAGCGCCCGCCAGACCGAGCAATATGCTGGTCAAGTCCATAGCCATAGCCACTCCTGCCGATGAGATAAAGCTTGAAGGTTAACCAAGGCGTCAGGTCTTGGACAGCTCAGTCTTCGATCAACCCCAGTTCCTGCTGAGCGCGCCGGTCACCGGCACGGGCGGCCTGACGCAGCAAATCGTGACCGATGCGCCGATCCCGCGCATTGCCACACTCGCGGCACATCAACTGCCCCAGACGACTTTGGGCGGCCACCACGCCTTCCCGGGCCGGTTGCTTGAGCAAGCGTCCGGCAAAGTGTTTGACGTTGGGGTTATCGCCCAGGCGCGGACTGTCCAGTAGCCACTCGGCCACACGCATGGAAAAGCGCTTGGGTGGGGTAACAGGAGGGGGCGTGTCGGTAACAGAGGTTGATACTGAGCGAAACTTCATAAAGCACTGTGGGGCAGATCGGAAGGCGCGCCACTCTACTCTTTTTTTCCTACAGGTAAAGTTGAAAAAAACCCGGCACGCCCGTCCTAGAGCAAGCGCTCGGGACAATCCACAGAAGCTGTGGATAACTCAGTGGACAACCGCCCTTGAACTCTCGCAAAGCCCTGTGGAATGGGGCTCGCAGTCAAACTGACGATTTTTTCACCAGTTAAAAAAAGCGATGTTTTTCATTGACTTAAATTTTCATTACAGGCACCCACTGCGTTTGAAGCCAAGGTGACAGTGGTGTGACAGCCTGCGCAACTAATGTGCACAAGTACCTTTGCGGCGGTTATATCAATGCGCTTTTTCGGCGCGTTTTGCAGACCAGGCCTGGGGATAAGCCGTGACAAACTCCTGATCCAGACCCATTCAGGGCCATGCCAGCGCGGCGACAAACGGTAAAAACCTCGGCGATTACAGGGCAAGCCCAGTGTTTACAGCCCTCGAAGCGCTTGGCGAAAGCACCTAAAAGGCCCTGCACAAGATCTTTTTTTGCTAACACACTTCCTTTCTAAAATTCAATCAGTTAGTATCCGCGGCGTTAGTACCAAGCTGAAAGTCAATTCTGGTCGAACAAATCCCCACGGTCAGCCTTCCCTGAGAAGCCTCCACCGACAAAGCGGGATCGACCACCTCGATGGTTTCCAGGTAAACCTTGCGTCAACACTGCCTTTGAAATGAAAGCAAAGGGTGTTGCGAAGCTCACTTACTCTGACCGAACCAGCCTGCAAATTGATCAGGATCTTCACCCCGGGCCCAGAACCTTTGCCCTTGATGTGTTGCCTGCCCTCCTAAGTACCTACCTGCCAGCCCAAGCGCGCCAATTATCAGCGCTTCAAACTGGCTGCTTTGTTCCAGTCGGGTTCTTCGTTCGACCAATGGTGGTCGTCGTCACTGGAACGTTTTAATTTTGCACGGATCTTATCCGTGTCGCTTGTAGGAACACCCAATAACTATGTCTACTCAAATCCACACTCAGGATGCCATTCGCACCCTAACTAACGCTTTTGCACCAATGAACTGCCTGATCATGGCCGCTCGCAAAGGCTGCTTCAGCTTCACTCTGGTCAACGAACACGGCATCGCTCGTCACAGCGAACGCCTGTACCCCGATCAATACTCCAGCGCTGAACCGCTGCAGGCCGTGATCGATCGTACTCGCCAGGCACTGGTTGCCTGAGACGCCAGAAAGACTGAAAACCTCAAAAGCCCTGCTCAAAAAGCAGGGCTTTTTATTGCCTGATATTTCTCTTTTTACCCTCAACGCTTAAGCACTAACCGATATAACGGTTATAACTGCCTGCCGGAAATATTTTAAAAACAGTCCTTTACAGCGCGAATATGACACTACACTTCAACTCAAGCGGCTTGATCCGCTTCCGGCGAGCCTGAGTCGATTCACTGCTGCCAAGCCCCCCCCTTCAGGTGTCGCCGCCCATTTCATGTTTCGAGGGCTTTATGGGTATCGCTGCCAGCGAACTGTGCCGTTATGTGATCCGCCCGACATTGATTTACCTCGGGCGCCATAGCGCAACTGCCGAATCCCTGCTGCTGGGCATCGCCGCCAGCCAGTCAGCCCTTGGCTCCGCCCTGCATGACCGCCGTGGACACGGCCTGTACCGAATCGCCGAGCCCCGTCACCGGGCACTCTGGGATGACTACCTGGCACTGGACCCGGAGCGGGCGAGCCTGGTTCGTGGCCTGGCCAGCCAGCACGCCTTTTTAAGCAGTCCGCACCTGGAATTGACCGTCAACCTGCGCTACGCCACGGCCATCGCCTGGCTGTTAGTAGAAGAACAAAACACTCCCCTCCCTGACCCCGACGATGTGCTGGGAATGGCCCGAATATGGCGCCAGACCTTTCAACCGCAAGGACGCCTTCGCGATTTTACCTGCGCCTGGCAAACCTGTGTTTCATCCCTGAATCAAGTCGCTTGCTGACCGGCCCGTTTCACAAGATCTTGCAACAGGTCGCGAATCTGGTCGGATTGTCCTACAAAAGCGCTCTAACTCAACCCATACAGGCTATAGCGCCGAGACGAAAATCTTGGTAATTTTCGCCCCGGTGATCACCAGGAGTTCTAATAATGAAAAAAGTAATGCTCAAAACCACCCTTAGCCTCGCCGTTGCCTTGGCATCCACCCAAATTTTCGCAGCTGGCTTTGCCATCAACGAACAAAGTATCAGCGGGATGGGTACAGGTTTTGCCGGGCGATCTTCCTCTGCCGATGACGCAAGCACAATTTATGGCAACCCTGCCGGCATGTCCCGCATCAAGCGGGAACAAGTTACCGGCGGTTTTGCAATGCTCGACGCGCACACCGATATCAGCCAAGCCAGCTCCAGCCCGAACAGCGGCACCAACAAAGGTGACATGGTTCCGTTCATCGCCGTGCCGATGGGCTACTACGTCAAGCCTATCGATGATCATTGGGCATTCGGTATCGGTGTTTACGCACCGTTCGGCCTGGTAACCGACTATGAAAGCAACTTTGCCGGCCGTTACTTCGGCAGCAAGAGCGACGTTAAAGTCGTGACCATGCAGCCGACTGTCAGCTACGCCTTCAACGACAAGGTGTCCATCGGTTTCGGCCCGACCATCAACCGCATCGACGGCACCCTGGAATCGAACCTGTCGGTCACTCAGGCAGCGCCGGATGGCCAGGTCAAGATCAAAGGTAACGATACCGCTCTGGGCTACAACATCGGGATATTGGCTCAGTTGACCGACAGCACTCGCGTCGGCCTGACCTATCACTCGAAAGTGAAGTACAAGCTCGAAGGTGACACTAAGGTCTACTACGGCTTGTTGGCTGCCGTACAGCAAAACCCAAACCAAAAGTACGACGCCTCGCTGGGCTTGACCACGCCTGAATCTGTGGACTTCTCGGTCACTCACCAGATCGACGACAAGTGGACCGTCTACGCGGGCAGCACCTGGACTCGCTGGAGCCGCCTGCAAGAAATCACTGTCAACAACAAAGATGTTCCGGCTGGCCTGAGCAGTCAATTCGGTACCATCACCGAAGAACAAAACTGGCACGACACCTGGGCTCACGCCATCGGTGCCTCGTATCAGCTGAACAAGGAATGGGTACTGCGTACCGGTCTGTCGGTTGACCAGTCGCCAACCAACAACGTCGATCGCTCCCCGCGCATCCCGACAGGTGATCGCAAAGCGATCAGCTTCGGCGCCGGTTGGAGCCCGACTGATGACCTGACCATCGACCTCGCGTACTCGTACCTGCGTGAAGAGTCCGTCCAGGTTGCCAACAGCAATGCCCAAGGCCAGACCTACAACGCCAAGTATCAAAACTGGGCGAGCGGTTTCGGTGTAGGCGCAACCTACCGCTTCTGATGATTCACGGCGAGGTTCACGCCTCGCCACCTGAATCAAAAAAAGCCCCGCTCTCTTGCACAGAGGCGGGGCTTTTTAGTGGCCGTCGATCAGGGCTTCGAGGCGATGGCTTTCTCTACGGCCTCGATGAATTCCGGGTTGTCAGGTTTGGTCAGGCTGGAGAAATTGGCAATCACTTTGCCTTGGCGATCGATGACGTACTTATAGAAATTCCACTTCGGCGCGCTGCTCTGCTCGGCGAGAACTTTGAACAGATGAGTCGCCTCGTCGCCGCGGACTTTCTGCGGCTCGGTCATGGTGAAGGTCACGCCATAGTTGACGTAGCAAACCTTGGCCGTCTCAGCGCCGTCCTTGGCCTCTTGTTTGAAGTCATTGGACGGAACGCCGAGCACCTCCAGCCCTTGGTCCTTGTAACGCTGATACAGCGCCTCAAGGCCTTTGAACTGTGGGGCGAAGCCGCAGAAGCTGGCGGTATTGACCACCACCAGCGGCTTGCCCGCATAACGCTGGCACAGATCGATCGATTCCTTGGCCCGCAACTTGGGCAGCGAGCCCTGCAACAGCTCCGGACACTCGGCCGCTTG
>Ga0209903_1000126_pt1 | contig 31306 bp, 27 predicted proteins | sample OrgsoiDNA2013051_FD_185801 | JGI IMG/M metagenome (GOLD analysis project Ga0209903, IMG submission 185801) | Permafrost soil microbial communities from the Arctic, to analyse light accelerated degradation of dissolved organic matter (DOM) -... | ecosystem: Environmental > Terrestrial > Soil >...
AAACGAGATGGTGATCAGGATGAATAGCGTCGGAATCGCTTCCAGACAGCGGCGTAAAATAAACTTTAACATTGCCCGTACCTGTTTCTAAGCCTGCACTACAGCTTGATAGTTTTGGCTTGATCGCCCCGGTAATCACAACGATATTACCGGGGCGGTGGCTCTTTGCTTTAGCACTGACTAAGTCAGTACCAAGAACGTTACCTTGATCAAACAACCAGCAGGACAGCTCGGGGATGCCCTGCTCTTTCGGCGATTAATGTTTGATAATGTACAGATCTTTAACGTAGACGTTGTCCTGTGGATCTTTACCGGTGTAGCCGCCGACGTAAGGTTTCACCAGACGGGCATTCACGTAGTAATAAACAGGCACGATGGCAGAGTCTTTATCAAGCTGGGTTTCAGCTTTCTGATAAAGCGCTGCGCGCTCGTCATCAGTCTTCGCATTCAGCGTATCAGCAATCGCTTTGTCAAAGTCAGCGCTCTTATAGTGAGCGGTGTTGTTGCTGCTGTTAGAGAGCATGGTATTGAGGAATGAAGAAGGTTCGTTGTAGTCGGAACACCAGCCAGCACGTGCAACGTCGAAGTTGCCCTGATGACGGCTATCCAGGAAAGTTTTCCACTCCTGGTTTTCCAGTTTAACGTTCACGCCCAGATTTTTCTTCCAGATCGCTGCAGCAGCAATAGCCAGTTTCTTATGCAGATCTGACGTGTTGTAAAGCAGGCTGAAAGTTAACGGTTTAGCATCGGTATAACCGGCTTCAGCCAGCAATTTCTTCGCTTGTGCGTTACGTTGATCTTGAGTTTCTTTGAACCAGGCCGGTGGCGTCAGTTTAGCGCCATCAGTATAAGGTGGGGTGTAACCGTAAGCTGGCAGGTCACCCTGCGCTTTAACTTTATCAACGATAATATCGCGATCCAGACCCAGTTTCAGTGCGGTACGAACGCGCTCATCAGTGAACGGGGCTTTCTGGTTATTGATTTCGTAGTAATAAGTACACAGATACGGGTCAACATGAACTTCTGTTGGGATATCTTTCTTTAGTTTTTGGAACAGTTCGATCGGCATGTTGTTATAGGTCATGTCGATTTCACCGCTGCGGTAGCGGTTAACGTCTGTCACTTCTGAAGAGATTGGCAGGTAAGTGACCTGATTGATCACAGTTTTGGCGTTATCCCAGTACTCAGGGTTACGTTCCAGAACGATTTTTTCGTTGACGGTCCAGGCTTTCAGCTTGTAAGCGCCGTTGCTGACGTAATTCTCTGGTTGGGTCCACTTGTCGCCAAATTTCTCAACGATTTTTTTGTTGACCGGCTTCATGGCTGTGTGGGACAGCATTTTAACGAAGTAAGGTACGGGTTCGCTCAGGGTGACTTCCAGAGTATGGTCATCGATGGCTTTCACACCTAACGTATCAGGACTTTTTTTACCAGAAATGATGTCATCGATATTCACGATGTGACCATATTGCAGGTAGCTTTCATAAGGAGAGGCAGTTTTAGGATCAGCCAGGCGCTGCCAGCTGTAAACGAAATCTTCGGCGGTAACGGGGTCACCATTTGACCATTTAGCGTCTTTACGCAGGTGGAAAGTCCAGACTTTAAAGTCTTTATTTTCCCAGGTTTCAGCAACGCCAGGGATCACGTGGCCATCGGCATTCGATGTATTTACCAGACCTTCAAGCAGGTCACGGATCACGTTGGATTCTGGAACACCTTCCACTTTATGTGGATCTAACGACTGGACTTCAGAGCCGTTATTACGTACCAGTTCTTGTTTATCAGCCAGTTTTACACCGGCGGGAACGTCAGCAGCGAATGCACTGCCTGCAGTAGCTACACCCATTGCAGCCATGATGCAGGCGGCGAGGATCGTTTTTTTTGTGATGTTGGTCATTGTCATTCAACTCCAGTTTTTATTATGAACTTGCGCACTATGGAGCAAGATAAACCCTTGCTGGGTTTTTGGTTGATCACGGGCAGGAACGAATTGCCCTGGAGAAAAACCAGATGATTTAGCCAAGCGAGGAAGCTGGCTATCCCCTACTACCTTCTGCTAACTGATGAAATTTGAGACTGTTAATCGCCTTTCAATTTCAGAGATCATTTTAAGGAAGACCTCCTCCCTTCACTTGCCGTGTCCAAAATGTTGCAACAGAGGACGTAATACCTTTTTAGAACACAGCAGGCTAATGCTTTATTTGTCTTAACTTTCCAGATTCAGATAGCACTGTGCTCGTCGCATAATTGAGTAGCTTGAGAAAATAGAGACAGTGAAAACTGATTCGCAGGATTGCTGGCCGCCGCAACGTTATGCATGAAAGGTGCCAAACACACCCGTTGGGAGATGCTGAAACATAAAGAATGTATGATTGTCTTTACATGCACAGGTTCGACCACGATACGCTCCAAAAACAAATGAAAGTGCTTATTCTCTTAGCGAGATCCGATCTCACTTCAGTATTAAACCGAAACAACTTTCCATTTGTGAAGACGTCCCGAAAATTATCAGAAGCCTGCTAACTGCGCCAATAAATTTTGCTAAAATGTTAAGCATTTCTCCTTTCTCTGTTATCAAACGATTTGAACCATTTTTGACAACATCAGAAAAAATCGAGTTAACATTATGTTTATTAAAGAAAAAATTCACAAAAAAGCTGTTATGCCTTGGACTCTACTGTCCAAAAAATCCGCTAACATAATAAGTCAACATTCAGTGCCTTTTAAGAATAAACAGCTATTTGTAGCGAGGTAAACACTAATAACATCTCGATACATCCTGCACAAGCCCTACAGAATGATGTGATTAATTTAACATCGAAACGGGCAGTAAAAGTGTCAATAAAGGGAATATTTGCTGCGGTAAACCGGGGGAAATAACAGTTTGAGTTATAAATAGGTTCAGGAAGTGAGTTTGCGCCACATTTAAGTGCAAGTGGTCACTAATAAAACATTAGTTGCACTATATTAATGCGTTCGATTATTAGTGGCGTTAATAATTCTTGCCACGTGGTATTCCCCCATTTCCTAAATGATAAGTGCGAGCCCGAGAAGAGGAGGAAGAAAGACGTTAAAGTAGACCGGGGAAAATAGCTTTAATACCGGTCACGATGAACTCAATACCCAGCGACATTAACAGAAGCCCCATAATACGAGTGATGACATTGATTCCGGTTTGACCCAGCAGACGCACCAGGAGTGGCGCAGCACGGAACAGTAGCCAGCAGCAGAAGGCAAAGAAGGCAATCGCGACCGTCAAACCCAGCAAATTTTGCCAGCCACTAAAACGCGAACTCCATACAATGGTCGAACTGATCGCACCCGGCCCGGCCATTAGAGGAAGAGCAAGTGGCACCACGCCGACATTTTCGCGAATTGCGGTTTCTGACTTCTCTTGCTTATTCTGTTTGTCCTCACCCAGTTTGCCGCTGATCATCGACATGGCAATGCTCACGACCAGAATACCGCCAGCGATACGGAACGAATCGATGGAGATGCCAAAAATATGCAAGATAGCATCACCCAGAAACAGGGCAGTCCACAATATAATGGCAACCGAAAGGTTGGCCGTCATGTTGGTTTTGTTTCTGCCTGCCGCCGCCTGATAGCTGGTCATGCTGATAAACACCGGCAAAATACCTACCGGGTTGACCAGGGCAAAAAGTCCCACGAAAAATTTGATATAGCCTGAAAAATCTAACAGTGATTGGCTCACGCAGAACTCCGCACAATATGCCAGTAAAGGATGGTCAAGATTGGGCGCTAATGTACTGGAATTGCCATTTTTACGCCACGCCGTTTCTCAGTATTTATCACCAGATATACAATAAAAAGCAGTGTTAAACACTAATGTTAAAAATTATCAACTTACATCGTACTAATTCCGTTATGATTGTGAAGCACATTAGTCACAATGAGAATTACTCTCACCAACCTAAAGCTGAAAGGAGTCAGCCACGGTCTTTTGTGATCCAGATCAAAAATCATCTAGCCATTAGTAGGTAAGCTTTGCGCATGGTCAGTGAGTAGGGCAAAGAGGACAAAACTATATTCACAGGATTTTTTAACAATTTATCTACTTACAGGATGTTCTTTTCCATTGAAAGCTGTTTCAGCAAATAAAGAGACAGAGACAACATACTGAGAACAATGGTAATAATTTGTTTCTCACAGTGTGTGGTAGCACAGCTATACTAGTTTCTGGCGGATTATTTACTAAAAGAGTTTAACTTTATCAGGAGAGCATTATGGCTGTAACAAATGTCGCTGAATTGAACGCACTCGTAGCACGAGTCAAAAAAGCCCAGCGCGAATATGCTAACTTCACCCAAGAACAAGTAGATAAAATCTTCAGCGCTGCCGCTCTGGCTGCCGCAGATGCTCGTATCCTGCTTGCGAAATTGGCCGTTGAAGAGTCCGGTATGGGTATCGTTGAAGATAAAGTGATTAAAAACCACTTCGCTTCCGAATACATCTATAACGCCTACAAAGACGAAAAAACCTGCGGTATCCTCTCTCAGGATGACACCTTCGGTACCATCACTATCGCTGAACCTATCGGCATCATTTGCGGCATCGTCCCGACGACTAACCCGACTTCTACCGCGATTTTCAAAGCGCTGATTAGCTTGAAAACCCGTAACGGTATTATCTTCTCTCCACACCCACGTGCTAAAAACGCCACCAACAAAGCGGCAGACATTGTTCTGCAAGCAGCGATTGCAGCAGGTGCGCCGAAAGATATTATCGGCTGGATCGACGAACCAAGTGTAGAACTGTCTAACCAACTGATGCACCACCCAGATGTGAACCTGATTCTGGCAACCGGTGGTCCAGGTATGGTTAAAGCAGCATACAGCTCTGGTAAACCCGCCATCGGTGTAGGTGCAGGTAACACTCCAGTCGTTGTGGATGAAACAGCCGACATCAAGCGCGTTGTTGCTTCTATCCTTATGTCCAAAACCTTCGATAACGGCGTGATCTGTGCTTCAGAACAGTCAATTATCGTTGTTGATTCTGTGTATGACGCTGTTCGTGAACGTTTCTCTTCACACGGCGGCTACATGCTGCAAGGCAAAGAGCTAAAAGCTGTTCAGGATATCATCCTGAAAAACGGTGGCCTGAATGCAGCTATCGTTGGCCAGCCAGCCGCTAAAATTGCTGAAATGGCAGGGATCAAGGTTCCATCACACACTAAAGTATTGATTGGTGAAGTGAAGAATGTTGATGAGTCTGAACCTTTCGCTCATGAAAAACTGTCCCCTACCCTCGCAATGTACCGTGCTAAGAACTTTGAAGACGCGGTAGAAAAAGCAGAGAAATTGGTAGAAATGGGTGGTATCGGCCACACCTCTTGCTTGTATACCGACCAGGACAACCAACCAGAACGTGTGAACTATTTTGGCGACAAAATGAAAACCGCACGTATTCTGATTAACACTCCAGCGTCTCAGGGTGGTATCGGCGACCTCTACAACTTCAAACTTGCTCCATCATTGACTTTAGGTTGCGGTTCATGGGGTGGTAACTCCATCTCTGAAAACGTCGGTCCTAAACATTTGATCAACAAGAAAACTGTAGCGAAGCGAGCAGAAAACATGTTGTGGCATAAACTTCCGAAATCAATCTACTTCCGTCGTGGCTCATTGCCTATCGCTCTGGAAGAAGTCGCGACTGACGGTGCTAAACGTGCCTTCATCGTAACTGACCGTTTCCTGTTCAATGCCGGTTATGCTGACCAGATCACCAGCGTGCTGAAAGGCCACGGGATCGAAACCGAAGTGTTCTTCGAAGTGGAAGCGGACCCAACACTGAGCATCGTGCGTAAAGGTGCTGAACAGATGAACTCCTTCAAACCAGACGTTATCATCGCGCTGGGTGGTGGTTCACCGATGGACGCCGCAAAAATCATGTGGGTTCTGTACGAACATCCAAACACACAGTTCGAAGATTTGGCGTTGCGCTTTATGGATATCCGTAAACGTATCTACAAATTCCCGAAAATGGGCGTAAAAGCGAAAATGATCGCGGTTACCACCACTTCCGGTACCGGTTCAGAAGTTACACCATTTGCGGTTGTGACTGATGATGCAACAGGTCAAAAATATCCACTGGCTGACTATGCGTTAACCCCGGATATGGCAATTGTCGATGCCAACCTGGTGATGAACATGCCTAAATCACTTTGTGCTTTTGGTGGTTTGGATGCCGTCACTCACGCACTTGAAGCTTATGTTTCAGTGTTGGCTAACGAATATTCAGATGGCCAGGCTCTGCAGGCGCTTAAACTGCTGAAAGAATTCCTGCCAGCAAGTTATAAAGATGGCGCGAAAAACCCGGTTGCTCGTGAACGTGTTCACAATGCGGCAACCATCGCGGGTATCGCTTTTGCCAACGCCTTCCTGGGTGTTTGTCACTCTATGGCCCATAAATTGGGTTCAGAGTTCCATATCCCACACGGCTTAGCTAACGCCATGTTGATTTCCAACGTTATTCGTTACAACGCGAATGACAACCCAACCAAACAGACTGCTTTCAGTCAGTATGACCGCCCACAAGCGCGTCGTCGTTATGCAGAAGTCGCTGACCACTTAGGTCTGAGCGCACCTGGTGACCGTACTGCACAGAAAATTGAAAAGCTGTTGACCTGGTTGGATGAAATCAAAGCAGAACTGGGCATCCCGGCTTCAATTCGTGAAGCTGGTGTTCAGGAAGCTGACTTCCTGGCGAAAGTGGACAAACTGTCTGAAGATGCGTTCGATGACCAGTGTACCGGTGCTAACCCGCGTTACCCGCTGATTGCTGAATTGAAACAGATTCTGCTGGATACTTTCTACGGTCGTAAATTCAGTGAAGAAGAAACGGATGTGGTTGAGACTGCTCCCGCTGTAAAAGCGGAAAAAAAGTCTGCCAAGAAATAATTAGCTAACTGGCTAAAACAAAAAACCCGCTTCGGCGGGTTTTTTATTGGTCGTGGTTTGTGATTCAATTCTGCGGTCCACTCTCGTTGGTCTTTCACGCCGGTTCAGGGGCATCGCTACCGGACGCTGACATCGCCTCTTTGAAATGCTTACGGCAGACAGAGACGTAGCTCTCATTGCCACCTATCACCACCTGCGCGCCATCATGCAACGGTTCACCCTGTTCATCCAGCCGTAACACCCGATTAGCTTTACGCCCACAATGACAGATAGTTTTAAGCTCAACCAATTTGTCAGCCCAGGCCAGTAAATATTCGCTGCCTTCAAATAACTCCCCTCGAAAGTCAGTACGTAACCCATAACACAGCACCGGGACATCCAATTCATCGACAACGTCCGTCAGTTGTGCCACCTGCGCCTTAGTGAGGAACTGGCTTTCATCTATGAGCACACAATGTACCGTCTGTTCACGGTGCTCCTGCGCAATCATAGTGAAGAGTTCGCTGTCCTTATTATACAGTTGTGCCTGCGAAGAAAGGCCAATTCGCGAACTGACTTTACCCACACCAAAACGATGGTCAAATTCAGCGGTTAATACCAAAGTGCGCATTCCTCGCTCTTGATAGTTATATGAAGACTGTAGCAAAGAAGTCGATTTTCCGGCGTTCATCGCTGAATAGTAGAAATAAAGTTGAGCCATAAAACGGCAACTCCAAAGGTATATTGAGGGGTTAAATGCTGTGTTATCAATTGTATCATAAGCTCACGGCACACTAACATTGGGTTGTGTGCGTGCTACAAAATCAGGCAAAAACAACCATTTCCTACCCAGGTAAACGTCACAGTTATTTACAATCGAATATTAGGAATAAGTTTAAAGTATATTAATTTTTCTACTCTGTTCGCTTACTAAGGCGGGTGAATCTGACACTAAATAAACAGAAAAAATGGAGGTCGCTTATTCACTGGCGCTTAATCGATATGCCGGCCAATCCACCGCAGTCGCCCAATACCCGACCCTAATGGCACTTATAGGTAAGCGGATACTAGCGATATCCTTACATTTTTGGCACTCCATTGATGACACTTGAAGCCTTATAATTTCGTTACACTACGCATCTGACTTATAAAATTCCCGGAGGAAGTTCACAAAAAAAAGAGAGTACACATATTGAAATTTAGGTTATAGACACCAGATAAATAGGGCTGTTTAAGGCGATTATATTTTTATCAGGCAATACAATTACGGTTATAAATGGTAAAATCCCGTCAACAAAACAAATTGGCTATTGCAGAACGCTAAAGAGCAATCTATTATTAGCTCAACGCCCCCCACCAATATAATTCGAGACTAGTATAATGAGCGAAGCATTAAAGATTCTGAACAACATCCGTACTCTGCGTGCACAAGCAAGAGAATGTACTCTGGAAACTCTGGAAGAGATGCTTGAGAAATTAGAAGTTGTAGTTAACGAACGCCGTGAAGAAGATTCTCAGGCTGCTGTTGAGATCGAAGAACGCACTCGTAAACTGCAACAATACCGTGAAATGCTGATTGCTGATGGCATTGATCCTAACGAATTGCTGCAAACTATGGCTGCAACTAAAGCAACCGGTAAAGCAAAACGTGCTGCACGTCCTGCTAAATACAAATACATTGATGAGAACGGCGAAAACAAAACCTGGACTGGCCAGGGTCGTACTCCAGCAGTGATCAAGAAAGCCATCGAAGAACAGGGTAAAAAGCTGGATGATTTCCTGCTGTAATAATTTATTACTGCTTCAGCTTAATACGTCTGACAAAGCCCACCCTTATCCGGTGGGTTTTTTTTCGTTCTAAAGCCGACCCTAAGGCACCCTTTACCGCATATTGATGAGTTTCTATTATCAGTTGTTGAATTATCCATCAGCTATCTGTCGGGCACGAAATGCCAATCTATTAGGATAAATAGTGCGAATAAAAAAGGGCTGCCGAAGCAACCCTGATTCTTGTAAACTCGCCCTATTTACTGCTGGTAGAAATCACGATACCAATTAACGAAGTTCTGTACTCCTTGCTCTACCGGCGTTTCAGGCCTGAAGCCTATAGCTTTAAAGAGCGGCTCCGTATCCGCGCTGGTATCGAGTACATCACCAGGCTGTATCGGTAGCATGTTTTTACGCGCTTCCACGCCCAACGCCTTTTCCAGCGCCTGAATATAGGTCATCAGACTAATGGGATCGCTATTGCCGATATTGTATACCACATAGGGTGCCGAGCTACTGGCGGGCGAGCCTTGCTCTACGGTCCAGTCTTTATTGGCAACCGGAACGACGTCCTGTAAACGCACCACGGCTTCGGCAATATCATCAATGTAGGTAAAATCACGGCGCATTTCACCATGGTTATAAACATCAATGCTGTTACCGGCAAGAATAGCCTTGGTAAACTTAAACAACGCCATATCAGGGCGCCCCAGAGGCCCGTAGACAGTAAAGAAGCGCAATCCGGTAGTGGGTAGTCCATAAAGATGTGAATAGCTGTGGGCCATCAGCTCGTTGGCTTTTTTAGTGGCAGCATACAAAGAAATAGGATGGTCAACCGAGTCCTCTGCAGAGAAAGGCTGTTTTTTGTTCAGACCATAAACGGAACTCGAGGATGCATAAAGAAGATGCCCCACTTTATTATGGCGACAACCTTCCAGAATGTTCACAAATCCAATCAGGTTCGAATCCGCATAGGCTAAAGGGTTTTCGAGAGAATAACGAACCCCTGCCTGTGCCGCTAAATGAATTACCCGGTCAAACTGCTGCGAAGTAAAGAGTTCTGCCATACCGCTGCGATCGGCAAGATCCAATTTGATAAACGTAAATCCCGGTTTATTTTCCAGCAACGTCAAGCGTGTCAATTTAAGGTTGACGTCATAATAATCATTGAGATTATCAATGCCCGTCACCTGATGACCCGCATCAAGCAGCTGTTTCGCTACAAAGCATCCAATAAAGCCAGCGGCTCCTGTGACTAAAAACTTCATGAGCTCCCCTTACAGAACTGGATTAACAGATGCGCCACGGCCGATGGCATAGTAAGTAAAACCACGTTTAATCAAACGCTCTGGGTCAAACAAATTGCGTCCATCAAAAATAACCGGATTTTTCAGCGTTGCTTTGATCACGTCAAAGTCAGGTGCGCGGAAATTTTGCCATTCGGTACAAATAATCAACGCGTCGGCACCATGTAGCGCCGCTTCTTTTGTACCCATTAATTCCAAATCATCCCGATACCCGTAAATACGCTGGGCTTCATTCATCGCTTCAGGGTCATAGGCTTTAATTTTTGCACCCGCAGCCCACAACTGCTCCATTAACACGCGGCTCGATGCTTCACGCATGTCATCGGTATTCGGTTTAAATGAAAGCCCCCATAAAGCGAATGTCTTCCCTTGCAGATTTTGCCCGAAGTGGCGATGAATAAACTCCGGCAATTTATACTTCTGCTGATAATTAACCTGTTCAACAGCTTGTAACAGTTTCGGTTGGTAACCAATTTGCTCCGCCGTACGAATAAGCGCCTGAACATCTTTTGGGAAACAGGAACCGCCATAACCGCAGCCAGGGTAAATAAAGTGATAGCCAATACGGGAATCAGAACCTATGCCCTGACGCACTTTTTCAATATCCGCCCCCAGTAACTCAGCCAGATTGGCCATTTCATTCATAAAGCTGATTTTGGTCGCCAGCATGCAGTTAGCTGCATATTTAGTTAATTCAGCGCTGCGGATGTCCATCAGGATCATGCGATCGTGGTTACGGTTGAAAGGTTCGTATAATTCACGGACCGGATCGATAGCATTCGGGTTATCTGTACCAATAACAATGCGTTCTGGACGCATACAGTCTGCGACCGCAGCACCTTCTTTTAGAAACTCAGGGTTAGAGATGACATTAAAGCTAATATCGCAGCCACGCTGTTTGAGGGCTTCGGCCATAACTTCACGGACTTTATCCGCTGTCCCGACGGGGACAGTTGACTTATCAATGACAACTTTAGGTTCAGTCATATACTGCGCGATGGTACGCGCCACGGCAGTGACGTACTGGAGGTCAGCTGAGCCGTCTTCGTCCGGGGGGGTTCCGACAGCGATAAACTGAATCTCAGCATGCGCCACCCCATCCTGGGCATTGGTGCTAAAACGCAAACGCCCAGATTCATAGTTTTCTTTGACTAACGGGGCCAGACCCGGTTCAAAAATAGGGATTTGACCATTTTTCAGGTTTTCGACTTTCTTAGCGTCGACATCAATACACAAAACTTCGTGTCCCACTTCCGCTAATACCGCAGCCTGCACCAGCCCAACATAACCGATTCCAAAAACCGTTACTTTCATCAGAGAATTCCTAACATGTGATTTTTAAGAAGGGATATAAAACGCCCATTATAATTCCTGTGGCGCAGTATAACAGTTTCGCTCAGAGGCGCGCCTTCAATGACATAGTTTGTATCAAACGTAAAAGGTCAGAATGGATAAAAACAGAAAAGTTCAATCACGGAGTGTTAATTGAAATAAAAAGCAGCAATCAGCTAAATGGTTGAATATTGATTTAAAAAAGTGTGTTGTCGCTGGAAAGCATCAGACGTAACCGTCCTCCGGCGCCCCATACCTGGCACTGAAAAGCCTCACAACGCTGACTTATCTGGTTAGAGAAAGTGGAACCCGTTGTACCCAGCGGAACACCGTTGCTCAACTGAATTTGGTTAGTGCCGGTATTCACATTGGCATGCAAACCGGCACTAACCAAAATCAAATTTTTCTGTTCCGCGTTGTAATAACCCAGCAACAGCGGAAACTGTCCTTCCAGACGAGCCTGTTTGAACAACTGATTGACTTGTTTAAGCAGCGTCGACATCTGTGGTAAACGCTGATGCTGGTCACTCAGGTGATCGCGCAGCAACGCGTTGAAAATCGCACGAAGTAATAACGCGGCCAATACGCCGCTCTCTTTAGCGCGGGTCACATCCAGGCAGTAGAAACCGAGATCCTTGGAAGAGAGCGCGGCGATATCCAACACCAGCCCGGCATTTTCAGCCATCGTCAGTTGCCGATAATTTATCCGGCAATGGGCCAGCGTCTGCTGTACCGGCGGCTGCAACTCTTGTAGCAGTCTGGAGGCCTCGCGGGGGTTGCGACAGAGTGCTTCCCAATCCTGCATAAGGTCGCTTTTTTGCAATGCCTGAGAAGTGAACAATTTGGGGAACAAACTCGCCAGCAGCGCATCGCGCAGGCGCTGGAGATCAGTGATAGGTTTGAGCAGAACATCCTCAACGCCCAACCGCAGCATGGTTGCCACATCGGTCATTTTATCAGTCGCCGAGATAACCAGTACGGGCGTTTTGATTCCCTGAAGGCGTAAGTTCTCAACGAACTCGATGCCGCCCATTTCAGGCATGGCCAGATCGCATAAAATCAGGTCTGGCGGATAATCTTCCACCAGCGCTAATGCTTCCAGACCATTAACGGCTTCGGTGAAGGTTGCACCCAATGAACTCACGTACCCAGCTAGCACCGACCGGAAAACGGCTTCGTCTTCGACGATCAGAATATGCTTGCTTGTAAGTGGCTTATCCATCGGGGTCTCCCAGTTATTCTTCTCTTAATAGTGGCTCATAAAGGCTGCTTTTGCCTGACAGAATTGTCAGATTCCTTCAATGCCTTTTTAACTGACTCAGAAATGTTTGTTTTTTATCAAAGGGAGTAATTGCTCTCTTTGTTTCTCGACGGCCACTCTTCCAGCTTCAATGGCTTCTTCTGCGCGGTGAAAATCCAGCATGGAAATTTGCGGGCAATAAGGTTGTATCACGACATCCGGCGGATCCCCGGCCATGCGGTTTCGCTTCAGACGATTTTCCAGAACCTGGATCGATGTAGACATGATTTCCATGGCGGTCGGACTGACATCCGGGCGCCGCGCCGTTGGCCGCGAGAGGCGTTGACGAATTTTGTCCCGCCATCCCAACGCTTTTTCATTATGCAGGCTATCCAGCGTAACGGGGGCTGAAAGCAGGTCCTGATGCATCAGGTGAGCATCATGCTGCAGGTCCACGGCGATGACGATATCGGCACCAAGCGCGCGCGTCAGTGATACCGGCACCGGATTGACGACCGCGCCATCCACCAGCCAGTAACCGTTGTGCCACACGGGCGCCAGCAGGCCAGGCATACTGCATGAGGCGCGAATGGCCTGATGTAAATCCCCTTTCGTCAGCCATAATTCCCGCCCAGTACTGAGATTGGTCGCCACGGTACCAAACTTACAATGGCACTGCTCGAAGTCATTCACCCGGATCAACTGAGCAACGGCATTAAACACTCGCTCCCCGCGCAGTAATCCTCCGCGACGCCATGAAAAATCCATCAGGCGCAACACATCCCAGTAACTGAACGATCGCACCCAGCCTTCCATCGCAGGCAGACGCCCGCTGACGTGTGCCGCCCCGACCAGTGCGCCAACTGAACAGCCAGCAACCACATCAATCTGAATGCCCATCTCTTTCAGTGCGTTGATCACACCAATGTGAGCCCAGCCTTTAGCAGCACCCGCGCCAAGCGCCAGCCCGATCTTAAATTGCCTGCCCGTGCCCGTATTTGCTTCCATTTTTGGTGACTCCCGACCGTTGGGTTTTGATTGACCGTGCAAGTGCGTTGTCACCCGGCAAGGTTGTTAGGTAACATAACGCCATCATGCATTCAATAGCGCACCCTGCGCAGTTCTTGCCCATCCAGGAGTTACTTTGTCACATCCTTGCCCCTGTGGTAGCGGTGCAGCGTTTGAAAAGTGTTGCCAACCTTTTCTGTTAAACGCACTTTCTGCACCAACTCCGTCAGCCCTGATGCGTTCGCGCTACAGTGCTTACGTGATGAAAAATGCCGATTACCTGATTGAAACCTGGCATCCCGATTGCCAGCCCGCACGCTGGCGTGAAAGTCTTGAAGAAGGCTTTGCCAACACGCACTGGCTGGGCCTGAACGTGATCACCCGGCAAGAAGCCCCAAACATTGACGAAGGTTTTGTCGAATTTGCCGCACGCTTTCAGGAGCAAGGTACCGACGCGGTGCATCTGGTTCATGAACGTTCGCGCTTTCTTCGTGTGAATGAACGCTGGTATTATATCGACGGAGTCAAACCGCAGCCCGGCAGAAACGACACCTGCCCGTGCGGTTCCGGCAAAAAATATAAGAAATGTTGCGGTCGCTAACGCTGCCCAGCCGATCTGCTGCATTATCATTACGACATCCAGAATCACGACGTCCAGGACAGGATCCTCACCGCCATGCCGCAACAAAATGTACAAACTAAGGTTTTACGCACCATCTGCCCGGATGCAAAAGGCCTGATCGCTAAGATCACCAATATTTGCTACAAGCACGAACTGAACATCGTGCAGAACAACGAATTCGTTGACCACCGCACCGGGCGTTTTTTTATGCGCACCGAACTTGAAGGCATTTTCAACGACAACACTCTCCTCGCCGATCTCGACAGTGCGTTACCAAAAGGCTCCGTGCGTGAACTGCACAGCACTGGCCGCCGCCGCATTGTCATTCTGGTGACGAAAGAAGCGCACTGCCTGGGTGATTTGCTGATGAAAGCCACCTACGGCGGTTTGGATGTGGAAATTGCGGCAGTCATCGGCAATCACGACACCTTGCAGACCCTGGTCGAACGCTTTGATATTCCGTTCCATCTGGTCAGCCATGAAGGCCTGACACGCGAACAGCATGACAGCGCCATGATTGAACAAATCGACCTGTATCAGCCCGACTATGTGGTGTTAGCGAAATACATGCGCGTACTGACCCCGGGTTTTGTGCAGCACTATCCTCATCAGGTGATCAACATTCATCACTCGTTCCTTCCGGCATTTATCGGCGCACGTCCTTATCATCAGGCCTACGAACGCGGTGTAAAAATAATCGGCGCAACGGCGCACTATGTGAATGACAGTCTGGATGAAGGCCCGATCATCATGCAGGACGTCATTAACGTCGATCACACCTATACCGCAGAAGACATGATGCGTGCAGGCCGTGATGTAGAGAAAAACGTTCTTAGCCGCGCGCTTTACCGCGTTCTGGCCCAGCGCGTCTTCGTTTACGGAAATCGCACCGTTATTTTGTGATCCGCTGCCCGGCGGTGTTTTTGTACAGAGAAGCACCGCCACGGGCAAAAAAACATCAAATGAACATTATTATCAGTTTCAGCACTTTACAGGCTCGTTTCATTTGGTATTATGCGCCCCGTTCACCGCAACAGCCGATGCCGTGAACGAAGTCAATGCAGTATGTAGTACACAATTCGAAATCCACGAATTTCGTGGTGGGGTTCCCGAGCGGCCAAAGGGAGCAGACTGTAAATCTGCCGTCATCGACTTCGAAGGTTCGAATCCTTCCCCCACCACCATCTCAAATACTTCAGCCTTACCTTCCAATAAAACACAAATCAAACATACAAATGCACGCTGGGAAGGATAGAGAACCTTCGACTCGAAGGTTTGAGCCGAGCGAAGCGAGACAGCGTTGCGCAGCAACGACCCGCAGGGCGAGGCCAAAGGCCGAGTCATCCTTCCCCCACCACCATCTCAAATACTTCAGCTTTACCTTCCAAAAACAAAACCCTCAAAAATACCCATATCTACTAGCCTAATTTTATCACCCTGTCCGCTGACTCTATGGTCGATGGCCGGTGAGCGATAAATATTCGCGTAATATCCAGCTCGCTGATGGCCTGATTGATTCTGGCTTCATTATCAAGATCCAAATGACTGGTCGCTTCGTCGAGGAACAAAATGGCCGGACGGCGATACAGCGCACGGGCGATGAGTAACCGCTGCTTCTGGCCGCCGGACAAGCTGCCGCCCAGTTCACTGATTAGCGTTTCATAACCCATCGGCATCTTCTCAATATCATCATGAATATTGCAGCGCGTCGCGCAATCGATAATGCGCGCCTCATCTTTCTGCTCGTCGAAACTGGCAATATTTTCCGCGATAGAACCAGCAAACAGCGTGTCATCCTGCAACACGCAGGCAATGCAACTGCGATAGTTATTCAACCCGGCGGTGGTGATATCCATGCTGTTGAACAAAATCCGTCCGCTGGTTGGCGACAGCAAACCCGTCATGATTTTCATCAGCGTGGTTTTACCCTGCCCTGACGGCCCGACAATCGCCACGCTCTCACCGGCAGCCACGGACAAATTGAGGCCGTTAATCAGTGGCGCTGACACGCTGTCATACTGGAAAACCAGATCACGCACGTCCAGCGACGCGGCTTCACCGGGACGTAACAACGCCCGTTCCGGCAAGCTCTGTTCGGTGTCAGTCAGTGCAATATCAGCGATGCGGTCCCGATGCAGCGACAGCATGCGCAGTTGCAGCACCATATTGAGCAGGTTGGCTGCGCGCTCGGAAAACTGCCCGCGATAAGTATTGAACGCCACGAACATCCCCAACGTCATATGGCCATCAATCACCTGCGTCGCACCCAGCCACAACAACGCCACTTGATCGAGAGTCGCGATCAGCGTGTTGCCTCCGGTAAACATCATCTCGAACTTCGTCTTGCGTACCGTGGCATTGGCGTTATCAATATTCATATTCAGCCAGAAATTGGCCCGTGCTTTCGACAGCCCCAAGGCTTTAAGCGTGCTAATGCCATACAGCGTCTCCATAAAGTGAGAACCCGCGCGCGCGCCCTTTACAATCTGCTCTTCGGATACCTGCCGGTAAGCGTTATAGGTGGAGAGGCGAAAAATAACATACACCGCCGTAAAACCCAGGATCACCCAAATCAGCCAGCCGCCGTACAGCACCATCATCACGATCAGGCCAATGGACATTATTCCGTCGATAATACTGTTGACCACGTTAGTGGTCAGCGTGGTGCGCAGGGTATCGAGGGAGGTAAAGCGCGACTGAATATCCCCCAGCTTACGCTTCTCGAAGTAGTCGAGAGGTAATTTGAGCAGATGATCAAACAACCGCGCTTTCCACTGCACGTCGATAAGCGTACTCATTACCAGCGACGTCCAGGCGCGCAGCATACTGACGCCGGTGCGAAAGAGAATGAAGAACAACAAACCGAGGCAGATGAGCGTCAGCAGATCGGGATCTTTGGCCGGGATAACATGGTCCATCACCAACTGCATACCGACCGGCAACAGCAAGTTGACCGACTCGATCATCAGCGACAGACAGAAAATTTTGGTCAGCGCAGGTATCAGGCCACTGACGTTGCCCATCAGGTTACGCAGATTCAGCCGCACCCGTGGTTTTTCACAGGTAAAACCACTGTCCGGCCACAGTTCCAGCGCAACCCCGGTGAAATGCTCAGAAACTTCGCGAAGACCCAGTGAGCGACGGCCAAAGGCCGGATCATGAATGATCACTTTGCCCTGTTTAACGGCCACCAACACCACGAAATGGTTGAGGTCCCAGTGCAAAATACAGGGGGTTTTCAGCGCGTTTAGCTCATTAATGTCCAGCTTCAGCGCACGGGATTTAAGCTCGTTGGCATTACCGATATCCATCAGCGTGCGCAACGTCGCTCCACGGGATGAAATGCCATAACGCTGGCGCAAACTCTGCAAATCCACATGCTTACCGTGATACCCGCAGATCATGGCCAGACAGGCTAAACCGCACTCAGCCGCTTCGGTCTGAATGATTTGTGGGACTTTATGGCGAAAGCCAAAATGCAGGCGGTCCGCCAGCTCGCGTACGTTATCGAGATTCATTAATTGGCCCCACCACGCTTTTCTTCATGCTGTAATACGGTGACAACATCCATTGATAGAGTGGACGTTTTTCCAGGAACAGGGTCGATTCCACCTTCATCCCACTGGATAACGTCAGTGCCTCGCCATGCCAGTTGAGTTGGTTTTTTTCCAACGACACCATCACTTTGTAATAAGGGCCGCTGACCTTTCCATTGGCATCACGCGGTGCGCTGGAATAGGAATTCAGCTCCTGCTCCGACACTGGCGCTGACGAAATTGAGTCTACTTTTCCGGGGAACTGCCCATATTTTTCAAAAGGGTAGGCCTCATAACGGATATTGATATGCTCACCCGGTTTGACATAAGGCAGGCTTTCGTTGGGAAGCCAGGCAACTAAGAAGAAGGGGGAGTTTTTGGCAGGCACCAACTGCGCCAGGCTGTCTCCTGCATTGACCATCTGGCCCGGCGTTACGCTCAGAGAAGAGATTTTGCCGTCGGTCGGCGCGGTGATCAGCAGTGAACCTTTGGCATCGGCCTGCGCCAACTGACGCTCCAGATCGTTTCGCTGATAGCCATATTGTGAAATCTGATTATCAAAATCAGCGGCTTTGGTCACCAGCTCGCTGCGCAGATTGGTTATCTGCAGGGACTCCTGAATCGACTGGGTGTTGAGGCCCTGGAAAGAGGTTTGCTGTTGATAGAAAAGATAGCGCTGATTGTTCAACTGGTCGGTATTAATCAGCCCTTTCTTCTGATAAGCGCCGTAATTTTGCATACTTTTTTTCATCGCATTCAGCCCTTCCTGCGCTGAATCCACCATGCTCTGTGACACCTGATGCGCTTTCTCGTACTGCTCCAACTGCTGCTGTAAATTCTCCAGCGTGGCGCGTTTATTGTTCTGCAACTGCGAGATGATGGTATCGATGTGCTCACGCTGCTTTTTGATCGCAGCCAGCGTAGTGGTGCTGACATTCCCGGCCTGCGTGACACGGCTGACGTCAATCTGATACAGCGGCTGGCCCTTTTTGACCAGCTTATCCGTAGCGACAAACAGCCCGGTGATCACCCCCTGTTCGGGGCTGAAGAGGTTGATACTGTGCGGTTGGGTGATGACTTCTCCGCTGACGTTAATGCGCCGCGTGTAATTGGCGGAAATCAGAAAAGTCAGCAAGGCCACCATAAAGAGTACGGTCAGTGAAATCAGGATCCACATTGGCCAGCCCGCCAACAGCAATGCCTTTCCCGCCCAGTGGCTTTGTTGATGCTCATTAACCTCTTTACGAAAGAGCATGGCGGTCAATCTCCATGAACATACGGGCAGCTCCTCAGAATAGTCATCATGAGAAGATAGTCAGCCCCAAGGACACTGACAATGGCGATTACTCTGAAACAGCTTAATAGCACCTGTAAAACAGCGGGTTATAAATTTATTTAACTTAAGGAGATTATTCCTAGTCACCTCGCCGTCAGTCTGATCTAGGCTTAAGTCTCTTGAGGGCATCACGCAAAACAGATTGACCCGATGCCTTCATAAGGTCCCAGGAGTACGGGATCGCTGTTCAACTGACAAGAGGATGACCCAAGATGAAACAATTAACAGAACGTGACATTGAAATGGTTAATGGTGCTGGTTGGTCTGAAGACGTGAATAAAGTCGCTGATCGCCTGTCTAGCTTCGGTCAGGATGCAGTGAGTGATACCGGTAATGCCGTGAATAAAGCCTATGACCAAATTTCCAAAGGTCTGGCTGATGCACAAAATTACCTCACCACCTAGTTTTAACCTGAAGTACCAAAAACCTTGTATCTCACCCTGAGTTTACAATTGGGTTCATGCTGGCGCTCACTTTGGTGAGCGCCTTCTTTTTTGTCTTATCGCCACAGAGTTGCTTAAATGCCGGCATTTCGCTTATCGGTCTTCACCAAACTGGCTTTCAGCTTGCCAATCAGTTCACGTCGAAAATCGCCTAGCTTTGGTTTATCCCCCTCCAGCCACGGCAACGGACGGCACAATTCCATGGTTTTTATTCCCAGCCGCGCCGTGAGTAAACCCGCGCCAATCCCCTGCGCTGCGCGTGCAGAAAGACGCGCGGCCAGATCCTGAGACATCCAGTCCATGCCCACTTCCCTCACCAGCTCAGAAGCGCCCGCAAAAGCAATATTGAGCAACACCAGACGGAACAGACGCAGACGGCTGAAGTAACCCAGTTCAATGCCATAAAGCACGGCAATACGGTTTACCAGACGCAGATTTCGCCAGGCAATAAAGGCCATATCCACCAGTGCCAGCGGGCTAACTGCGATCATCAGCGCCGACTCAGCGGCCGAATGGCTGATTTCACGGCGCGCCTGTGCGTCCAGCACCGGCTGTACCAGTCGGGCGTAAAGTTCCACCACTTCACGATCGTTTTGTGTTTCATGCAGTGAAGCCTGCCAGCGCTGCAACGCCGGGTGGCTTTGGTCCAACCCGGCCTGTGCGGCCAGCTTCTCGCAAAAGACCCGTCCCTGTCCCAGACCGTGGCTGTGCAGCAAGTCACGCGCCGTATCACGCTCGTCGGCACGCTGGCGCAAACGATACAGACGTCGCCATTCGGTCAGAACCGAACCGACTCCCGCCACGACAATCAGGCCACCGGCGATACAACCGCCAAGCGCTATCCAATCCTGCTGAACCCACGCGCTGTGTATCCACTGCACGCCTTGCGCCACCACACTGATGCCAAAGACGGCCAGCCCCAGCCGGACCATTTTGCCCCACAGGCTGCGACGCGGCTTCAGCGCGCGGTTAATGACGGCTTCGGCTTCACCATCTTGTTGTTCAATTTCCGCTTCGGTTGAATTCACCGGTAAAAAACGTTCGGCCAGTGCACCATCAAATGTCTGACCGGCACGCAGCACCGGCTGCTCAGGCTCTTTCAGTTCCTGTTCGAAATCGATACGCGGTTTGATTGGCTCGCTCATCGCATTTTATCTCCCAGTAAAAACTCCATCACCGCGTCCAGACGGATATGCGGTAACGGTGCATCCACGCTCATTTCACGCGGACGAAATTCGTCGAAATGAAAACCCTGTTGCTGCCAGAAAGCAGCCCCCGGCAGGCGTGCAGGCACTTCACCGGGAAACACCGTCAGCGGCGCGCCATCGCTCAGACGGTGACCTTTCAGCGCTGGCAGCGGCTGGCCCTGATACTCCACGATCCCCGTTTCAGTGGCCTGTACCGACGCCAGCCCCGCGCAATCCATACTGATGCCTTCAAAGGCGGCGTTCTGCCAGGCTTCCTGCACCAATTGCTGCAGCAGCGACACCAGATTGGCATGTTGATCGCCGGTGATGTGGTCCGCCTTGGTGGCCGCAAACATCAGTTTGTCGATGCATGGATTAAACAGCCGGCGGAACAACGTGCGTTTACCGTAGTGGAAACTTTGCATCAGCTGCGTCAACGCCAGCCGCATATCATTGAACGCGTGCGGGCCGCTGTTGAGCGGTTGCAGGCAATCCACCAGGACAATTTGCCGGTCGAAACGGACAAAGTGCTCTTTATAGAAACCTTTCACGATTGACTGGCAGTAATAATCAAAACGCGTGCGCAGCATACCCAAATTGCTATGTTTATCGGCCTGCGCCAGTTGTGCATCGCTGTATTGCTGCCTCTCAGGCCATGGGAAGAACTGCAACGCAGGCGCACCGGCTAAATCACCCGGCAAGACAAAGCGGCCCGGCTGAATAAAGTGCAATCCTTCCTTTTTACAGCGGGTCAGATAGTCGGTATAGGCCTGTGCGATGGCGGCCAGCTGATTTTCGTCAGCCGGAGCCAATGGGTCACACTGCTCACACAGCGTCAGCCAGGGCTTTGCCCACTCCGCCCGCTCGCCCTGCAACAGGCCGGCCATTTGCCGCGACCATTCAAGGTAATTTTGCTCCAGCATCGGCAAGTCGAGCAGCCATTCACCGGGATAGTCGACAATTTCCAGATACAGCGTCGAGGTATCCCTGAAGTGGCGCAGCAAAGAATCATTGGAGCGATAACGCAGCGCCAGGCGGATTTCACTCACGCCACGCGTCGGCGTTGGCCAGTTTGGCGGTGTGCCTTGCAGCTGTGCCATGCCTTCGTCATAGGTAAATCGCGAAACGCCGAGATCGCGTTGCGGAATGCGCTTCACGCCGAGCAAGCGCTCTTCGCGGGCGGCGGAGAAAAGGGGTAAACGTGCGCCGCTGTGCAGATGAAGCAGCTGATTGACGAAGGCAGTGATGAAAGCGGTTTTGCCGCTGCGGCTAAGACCGGTCACTGCCAGACGCAGGTGCCGGTCCATGCCGCGATTGACCAGTGAATTAAACTCGTTTTGTAGTCTTTTCATTGCTCTCCCTGGCGTAGCGCCCAAACAGCGCGGTCAAAATACGTTTGAATAATGGTTCTAATAATAGTGCCAAAACGTAACGCAGAGGACCTTTTCCTGCCACACCCAGCACACGGGCAGCCAGACCGGCAGGCCCAAAGGTCAACGCGACCGTGATAATAAAGCTGAAAATTTTCTTCAGCAGACTGCTTTTACCCGGCAGCGAGGCGATCAAGGTACGCATAATAAGTTGATTCCTTTAGCGGGAGGGGGAGGAAAAGCGTTGCCAGCGAAATGAATTAGCCGTCGTGGCAACGTTTTACATCGGTGACTTATAGCTGGCGAAAACGGCTACGCACCCCGAAGGTTTCGGAAGTGACATAGCGCTCAACCTGCCGCAAACGCTGCTCGCTGGCCTTTAGCTCGCGGTCCGCTTCATCCAGCAGATTACGTGGCGATGGCGCGTTTTCATCGTCAAATTCATGAGCAGGTACGGGATCCAGCACATAACTGAGGATCACATACGCAATAAAGGTAAACATAAACAGGCCGAAGAAAATCGACAGCACCGCCATGATCCGCAACAGCTTGACCGGAACGCCAAGGTAGTGAGCCAGCCCCGCCAGTACGCCTTTGATCATGCCCTCTTCGGGTACCCGGTACAGCTTTCGTTGAGATAATTCTGTCGCCATTATGACTGCCTCCAGGTTGGGTGCTCAGCGTCCAGAATCTCTTCGAGCGCCTGAATTCGTTCGCGCATACGGTGCGCATCTTGGGTTAACTGCGTAAGATTTTGCATCTCATGCTGGGTTAACTGATTGCCATTCTGTGAACGGTTGCTGTAGTGAAGCCAAAGCCATATCGGCGCAACAAATAACACAAAGATGGTCAGCGGAATGGCCAGAAACAGGAAGCTCATTACATCTCCTTGAACGATTTCTCGATGTTTGCCTGTTGTATATCAAGTTACAGGGGCGTTGGTTTCACGCCTCCCTGCAACTCGAATTATTTTGGGTAAATCCTGTCATGACAACAATATTGCTTATACGTCCTGATTGCCCTGCATCTTGGCTTTCAATGCCGCGATCTGTGCACTGATTTCATCATCGGCTTTCAGCTCAGCAAACTGCTGATCCAGCGACTTCTTTTTGCCGATGCTGACGGTTTCTGCTTCAGCTTCCATGTGATCGATACGGCGTTCGAATTGCTCGAAACGCGCCATCGCTTCATCAATTTTACCGCTGTCGAGCTGACGACGCACATCACGGGATGACGACGCAGCCTGATGACGCAGAGTCAAAGCCTGCTGACGGGCGCGGGTTTCAGTCAGTTTGTTTTCCAGTTCAACGATTTCAGACTTCATCCGGTCCAGCGTTTCTTCAACCGTCACCACTTCGTTTTTCAGTGTGGCAACCAAATCAGCCAGCTTCTGTTTTTCTATAAGCGCCGCGCGGGCCAAATCATCTTTATCTTTGCGCAGTGCCAGCTCGGCTTTGTCCTGCCATTCAGCCTGCTGGGCTTCGCCCTGCTCAATGCGACGGCTGAGTTGTTTCTTTTCGGCCAGCGCACGGGCTGAAGTCGAACGTACTTCGACCAGCGTGTCTTCCATTTCCTGAATCATCAGGCGCACCAGTTTCTGCGGATCTTCGGCTTTATCCAACAGCGTATTGATGTTGGCGTTCACGATGTCAGCGAAACGAGAAAAAATACCCATAATCGAAATTCCTCTTTGGTTCTGTTAGCCACCAGTCAATGTTACCGGTGAAAAAAGTCAGCCAGACGGCTAACTGTGCAGTAAATCTATATCAAATCTCGTGCCAACTTTTAAAGTTGATTATCCTTATGAAATATAATGAATTTTTATCTTTGGCCCTTAGGCATTAATTTGACGTATGATTAAATTCACTAAGAGTTGGTGTTTTTCATCATAAGGATTCGCCATGAACGACAAAACAGACAACCTCCTCGGCGAAGCCAACGCCTTTATAGAAGTGCTGGAGCAAGTCTCCCGCCTGGCAAAGCTGAATAAACCGGTACTGGTCACCGGTGAACGCGGCAGCGGCAAGGAGCTGATTGCACACCGTCTGCATTATCTTTCACCGCGATGGCAAGGGCCGTTTATCTCGCTCAACTGCGCCGCGTTAAATGAAAACCTGCTCGACTCAGAGTTGTTCGGCCACGAAGCAGGGGCTTTTACCGGCGCGCAGAAACGCCATCTGGGTCGCTTTGAGCGCGCGGATGGTGGCACGTTATTTCTGGATGAACTGGCCACCGCGCCGATGCTGGTACAGGAAAAACTATTGCGGGTCATTGAATACGGCCACCTGGAGCGCGTAGGTGGCAGCCAGCCGTTGCAGGTTGATGTGCGACTGGTATGCGCCACCAATGACGACTTGCCCGCACTGGCCGCTGCGGGAAAATTCCGCGCCGACCTGCTCGACCGGCTGGCGTTTGATGTTGTCCAGTTACCGCCCCTGCGCGAACGCCAGCAAGACATCATGCTGCTGGCCGAACATTTCGCCATCCAGATGTGCCGCGAACTCTCGCTGCCACTGTTTCCCGGTTTCACTGCCCGCGCCCGCGACACGTTGCTGCACTACCGCTGGCCGGGAAATGTGCGCGAACTGAAAAATGTGGTTGAGCGCTCCATGTATCGTCACGGCACCAGCGAGTTTCAACTCGACGACATTATTCTTAACCCGTTTGCGAAATCCTCACCGATGCAGGAAACCTCGCTGAACGCGGAAAGTCCCGCGGCCTTGCCAGATTTACCACTGGATCTAAAATTGTGGATGAACGAACAGGAAAAACAGCTAATTGACCAGGCGTTGCGGCAGGCGCGGTTTAACCAACGGAAAGCCGCAGATTTACTGGCACTGACCTACCATCAGTTACGGGGAATGTTGAAGAAGCATGGCATTCAGGTCAACGCACAGGAAGGTGACTGAGCACGGTAGTTTTACCGGCGCCGAGAAAACCGGACAGCACAGTCACGGGTAATAAAGGCATGTTGACCTCAGGCAGACGGATGTACACAGAGTACATGCGGATTAATTGTTATAACATTACGATTACCTGTCAATTTCAAGCCCTTTATTGCATGTGCTTGCAGAAAAGTGCGTGAAGTCTCGACAGACAGGACGGAGTTTTGCGCAATGGATTGGGGAGGCTGGCAGAGTACGGTACACTTAAGCCATTGCTACTTAACATTGAAGCCTTTATGCGTCGTTTATCTTTGTGGATGCTGTTGCTGAGTGGTCTGGCTAATGCGGCCATTGCCGTACCCACACCAGTGCCAACCAAACCGCTGACCGCCAGTTCATCTGTCACCACGCCAAACAGTGACATCCGCCAAAGCGGGTTTGTCTATTGCGTCAACGGGATGATCAATACATTCAACCCGCAGAAAGCCAGCAGTGGACTGATTATCGACACCCTCGCCGCTCAACTGTATGACCGGCTGCTTGATGTTGACCCCTACACTTACCGGCTGATCCCCGAGCTGGCGCAAAGTTGGGAAGTACTGGACGATGGTGCAACCTACCGTTTTCATCTGCGCAAGGATGTGCCCTTCCAAAGCACCGCCTGGTTCAAACCGACCCGTATGATGAACGCTGACGACGTGGTATTCAGTACTCAGCGTATTATCGATCCGCAAAATCACTATCACAGCGTCAACGGTGACGATTACCCCTATTTCGATAGCCTGCAGTTTGCCAGCACAGTAAAGAGCGTGAAAAAGCTGGATGATTACACGGTGGAGTTTCGTCTCAGTAATCCCGACGCCTCTTTCTTATGGCATCTGGCGACCCACTACGCGCCCGTTTTATCGGCAGAATATGCGGATAACCTGCAAAAAAGCGGCAACGAGGAGCAGATTGACCGCAAGCCGGTCGGCACCGGTCCTTTCCAGTTGAGCGAATACCGCACCGGACAGTATGTGCGTCTTGCACGTAACGGGGATTACTGGAAAGGCGTCCCACGCATGTCGCAGGTGGTGATTGATATGGGCGTCGGCGGTACGGGTCGTATATCAAAACTGTTGACCGGTGAATGTGACGTTCTCGCCTATCCCGCAGCCAGCCAGCTTTCTATCTTGCGTGATGACCCGCGTTTACGCCTGACACTGCGCCCCGGTATGAACGTCGCTTATCTGGCTTTTAATACCAACAGAGCGCCGCTCAATGATCCGCGAATTCGCCAGGCGATTGCGCTGTCGATTAACAACCAACGGCTGATGCAATCGATCTACTACGGCACCGCCGAAACTGCTGCGTCTATTTTACCGCGCGCCTCCTGGGCCTATGACAGTAATGCCACAGTCACCGAATATGACCCTGATAAAGCCCGGCAAATCCTTAAAGATCTCGGGCAGGAAAAACTGACCTTGCATCTGTGGGTACCTACTGTGTCCCAGTCATATAACCCAAGCCCGCTGAAAACCGCTGAATTGTTGCAGGCAGATCTGGCACAGGTAGGGATTAAAGTGGTGATAGTTCCGGTTGAAGGTCGTTTCCAGGAAGCCCGCCTGATGGAGATGAACCATGACCTGACACTGGTTGGTTGGGCGACAGACAGTAATGATCCTGACAGCTTCTTCCGCCCAATGCTGAGCTGTGCGGCAATCCGCTCGCAGACCAACTATGCTCACTGGTGTAACCCAGAATTTGATCAGTTACTGCGCCAGGGGCTGCTCTCGCAGCAACTTTCCCAGCGCATTGAATATTATCAGCAGGCACAAAAAATTCTTGAACAGCAGTTGCCGGTTCTGCCGCTGGCGTCTTCCCTGCGCCTGCAAGCCTACCGTTATGACATCAAAGGATTGGTACTCAGCCCATTTGGCAACTCATCTTTCGCCGGGGTATTCCGCGACACTGAAACGAGGACAGCGCCATGATCATCTTCATTTTGCGGCGTCTGTTACTGTTGCTGATCACCCTATTCCTTCTCAGTATGGTGGCCTTCAGCCTGAGCTACTTTACGCCGAATGCCCCTTTACACGGCGCATCACTGTGGGACGCCTACCGTTTCTATTTTGATAGTCTGTGCCAATTTGATTTTGGCGTATCCAGCATCAACGGGGAAAACATCAGCACCCAGCTAAAAGCTGTTTTCCCTGCCACCATGGAACTTTGCGTTCTGGCATTTACTCTGGCGTTACTGGTGGGGATACCGCTTGGGATCACCGCAGGCGTGATGCGAGGGAAATGGCCCGACGTGGCCATCAGTACGCTGGCGCTGATAGGCTTTTCGATTCCAGTGTTCTGGCTGGCACTGCTGCTCATGCTGTTCTTCTCGTTGCAACTCGGCTGGCTGCCGGTATCCGGGCGGCTAGACCTGCTCTATCAGCTAAAAACCGTTACCGGCCTGACGCTGATAGATGCCTGGTTATCAAACTCGCCCTATCGTCATGAAATGATCGCCAGTGCCATACGCCATATGATTTTACCGATTGCTGCCCTGGCGGTCGCGCCAACGACGGAAGTGATCCGCCTGATGCGCATCAGTACAGATGATGTTCTGGCGCAAAATTACGTAAAAGCGGCGGCGACGCGCGGATTATCCCGACTGGCCATTATTCGCCGTCACGTACTGCGTAACGCTCTCCCTCCTATTATTCCCAAACTGGGCCTGCAATTCTCCACCATGCTGACACTGGCGATGATCACCGAAATGGTCTTTAACTGGCCCGGCGTAGGCCGCTGGATGATTAACGCTATTCGCCAGCAGGATTATGCGGCAATTTCCGCGGGTGTGATGGTCGTCGGTACCTTGGTGATTGTGGTTAACGTAGTGTCAGATATTCTCGGCGCACTGATGAATCCGCTGAAACATAAGGAATGGTATGCCCTACGATAAACCATCTGTTTATTTTATTTATTCATATAAATACAGCAAGTTAACAAAATAAATTCGTAATACATCCAAATAAAGCACACAAATATGTACACAATGTGTTTGTGTGTCTTTCAGAAATCTTTGACCAATTCCTTATGTAGATATACTGTATATTTAACCAGTATATTTGCGTGAGCGATCATCACATGAAAAACAAAGACGAGTTTAGCGGTATGCGATTGCTGACCGACTTTCAGACAGCACACAGTGCTTTCGGTGAGTTCATCCTTCTGAAAGCCTCTTTCGTAGACACGCTGTCATGTATCTCCGGCTTTAAAGCCGAAATTTACCCTGACCAGCAAGTGATGATCCGCCTGAACGAAGCCAAGAAGCTGATCGCTGAACTGCAGAAGCGAGTTCAGTATATCGAGGCTGAAATTGAAGACTCCGGCACCAGTACCACATTTTTAGACTGAGGTGATTTATGTTCGTTGAGCTGATTTACGACAAAAGAAATATGGCCGGCGTGCCGAACGCCACCTGGAAGAACTGACTAAGCGGGTTCGTGGTACCTTTCCTGATGCAGAAGTGAAAGTTAAGCCGATGGTGACGAACAGCAGCATCAATACCGATGCCAGCAAAGCTCAGAAGGCGGTTCTGGCCGGAATAGTTGAAGAGATGTTTGAAGATGCCGGTAACTGGCTGGGTGTGGAATAAGGGGGATTTATGCGCGTTGAATTGCTGATTGATAAGACCAAGAAATTGCCTGAAGGCGCAGTAGAAGCTTTCGCAGTGGAGTTCGGTAAAAGACTCGAGGAGAATTACCCTGGAGCCACGTTCAGCGTTCGCAGAGCTGGAAGCGATGGGATGTCGGTAATGGGCGGGACTACTCACGACAAAGAAATGATTGACGTGATGCTGCAGGAAACGTGGGAGTCTGCTGATGATTGGTTTCAGCCGGATCAGTGAAGTGCGTTACAATTATTGACACCCAAAACAGCCAAAATTATATTTTTTACGTCATGACAACAGCCGGTCAGAGGCCTCATGGTTGAATGCGCTGGCCGGTTTGCTACACCCTTCCCCTGATTCATTCCCCAGTATTCTTATTGTAAGGATTTCGTTATAATTACCTTCAAATTTTACCATTACTTACATGTCCCACCAATGGATTAACGATGCGATATGCGCTCATCGGCATTATCATTATTTTTTGCTTGTTTCTCATTTACCTCACGGTAACGCCTGGGAGTAATGAGATACATCATGCTTTAAAAATGCATTCGCATTGGGTGTTAGGACATTGCAAACACAATCACAGCGCCGTTGCTATGCGTTCCCCATTAGACAGCAAGCCAGTGCCGTGAGTGGCGGCTGGTTTATGGAGCTGTATCACAGGGGTGTGGACTGACAGCCCTCTCATCATAAATATTAGAGTAGCGATTCCGCAATCTTTTCCCTTCCGATGCAAAAAAGAAGGATGAAAAGAAAAAGAGCAAGCCTAAAAAATAACTCGGCCACCGAACCGGGTTATTTGTGTTTGGCATCTTGAAAATTCTACGGCCTACGCTACGATTAAATCAGCTGACACAAGAGCAGCAGATAGGCCATCTCCATGAATACTTACCTACTATCGCCCGCCTACACAGCGGGCTTTTTTTTGCTTATCCTAACCTTCCACTCCATGGTTCAAACATGACCACTGATGCACGGCTATCTTCCTAATGGGAAATGATTTATGACGCTATTATTTCACCGTTCTATCCCATCCAAAGCACGAAAGAATAAATTAAATTTTTGCCCGTCATTGTGCGGGCTTTTTTTACGCAAAAAATTGCGTCTTTTAAACGTTCGGCTACTCTTTAAATTGGAAGGAATGAATAACATTCTCCAGTACAAGTAATGTTGATTTCTATGAGATTTTGCCCGCCGTTAACGCGGGCTTTTTTTTTAAGAGCTCCGTATCAGTAAATCGACAACCTGATGCAACGTCCGCTTGTATTCATCGTCGCTCACTTGTTGCTGCTTCCTCTCGATGTGAGTAATGATAGTTTCGACACTGACTATCTTCCCCTCCGCCATAACTACTCATACATCGGAACACTACCCCTTTATCCAAGGCGATGAAATTATATCTTTTAATGGGTTTTTAGGATGCACATCCACTTTTCTCAGAGTATAACTTTCATCAGATCTGCAAATCGCGTTGTATAAGCGGGTGAAAGCATCTGGCGTTTCATCTCCCAGCTCTTTTGTATTCCCTGGCCAGCAAACCATACCCGCCCTTTTCCGCTGTGGTTAATACCATCGAGGACGGCCATCAGCTGCTCACTGTTAGAGCGCGGTTTGTATTCGTCAAACAACCCGAGTTGTGCAACACCCTGGCTATAAAAATCACCAAGCATTACGCCGCACTTTTGAAACCGGTGGCCATCCTGCCAGATCGTATCAAGGCACTCTGTCGCTACGGCAACAATATCGCGGCTGTCTTGTGTCGGAGTCTGAATTATCGTTCCAGCGGTTTGGCTATAATAGATTTCATTTTCGGCAAACGGGCTGGTTTTAACGAATGCTGAAATGTGCCGGCAGAATTGATGTTCACCGCGCAACTTCTCTGCAGCTCGTGCAGCATGGCTACAAATAGCTTCACGCATCAATTCATACTCACTCACCCTGTCACCGAATGAACGTGAGCAGATGATCTGCTGTTTCGTTGGTGCAAACTCCTCTAGTTCGAGACATGGTTCACCGCACAATTCCCGAACAGTACGTTCCAGGACTACGCTGAAATGCTTTCTAATGAGTGCTTTCGGGGCATCAGCAAGCTGTAGTGCAGTTTTAATACCCATATCACTGAGTTTTTTTGATATGCGGCGGCCAACGCCCCAGACATCGCTAACATCAACGAGGGTCATCAATTTTCTCTGTCTGGCTAATAGAGAAAGATCAACGACCCCCTCTGTTTTTGTCCATTTTTTGGCGGCATGATTGGCTAGCTTAGCCAGCGTTTTCGTCGGTCCAATACCCACCCCGACCGTCAGCCCCGTCCACAGTAAAACTTTCGCTCTCATCTCTCGACCAAATTCCTCTAAGCTTTTACAGTTCCTAACTCCTTGTAAATCAATGAATGCCTCGTCAATCGAATATATTTCAACACCAGGTGACATTTCTTCTAAAACAGTCATTACCCGGTTAGACATATCCGCATACAGGGCATAGTTGCTGCTGAAGGTAACTATATTTTGCCGTTCAAACTGAGCCCGTATTTTGAAATACGGAGCACCCATTGGAACGCCCAGTAATTTTGCTTCGGCATTCCTGGCTATTACACAGCCATCATTGTTGCTTAAAACTACTACTGGTCGCCCTTTCAAATCCGGCCTGAACACAGTCTCACAACTGGCATAGAAGCTGTTCACATCTGCCAAGGCAAACATCACTGAAACCCGTTAATACTGAA
>Ga0209903_1000133_pt1 | contig 30818 bp, 32 predicted proteins | sample OrgsoiDNA2013051_FD_185801 | JGI IMG/M metagenome (GOLD analysis project Ga0209903, IMG submission 185801) | Permafrost soil microbial communities from the Arctic, to analyse light accelerated degradation of dissolved organic matter (DOM) -... | ecosystem: Environmental > Terrestrial > Soil >...
ATGATCCTGCGAAAGCTGCGGCTTTTCTTCGCCTTCATCGCAGCTTGGCTGGCGTCGCCGTACCCCACACCAGGGTCGTGCACGGAGCCGGCGCGCTTGCTAAAGGATTTCTTCGACAGCTATCGCTCGCAGTCGAGTCTTTGTCTCAGGTGATTTTCGAATTATTCAGGCCGGACTAATAAACCGGCGCTACTATGGCTGTAGTTTTAATCCAACCGCCAAAGAGAATACATATGCAGGTCCGAAGGAATCGCCACTGGCCAAAGTTGATCGAGCAAAGTATCGCCATCGAAGCGACGAAGGGTGCCGCACAGGCATGGGGGTTCCTGGTATCCAATCTTATTCCCGTGCACATCGTCGCGCGAATACTCGCCAAGTCGGCGCGTCGCCGCGCGGCCGATGACGCTACGTCGCGCGCGGAGCGCGCGCAAGCCGCCGAGCTTGGTGCTTGAACGCCCACACATCGAACTGACCTTCGCGAATGGAGGGGCAATTCGGATGTAGCATCGGGAAGCTGCCGAGTCTAGACTGAACCCCTCATCTTAGCCTGTCGGCATGCACGCTCTCCGAGGATCTGATCGCGGCGGTGGTCCGTCATTTTCTTCCACTGGCGGCACTCTTCACGAGTGCGCCAGCAACCTGTGCAAGCGCCAGCTTTACCGTCGAATTTGCACAGCTCGATGCAAGGAGATTTCGCGCTCATATGTCAAGCCGCTAACGGAGAATGCACCTCGACGGTGATGTGAGATAAACCTTTCTGGTACTGCAGCAGGCGATGATAGAACGCCGGACCGCGCCGCTCACTCGTGGCGACGGAAACGACTGCGCCAAAATGGCCAGGGCCCAAGCGCCACACGTGCAGATCCAGCAGCTTGTCGCCGGCGCCTTCGACCGTTCCACGCACCTTATTGGCCATGGAATCGTCCGAACTGACGTCGACCAGAATCCTGCCGGTGTCACGCAGCAGTCCATACGACCAGTTCGCGATCACGACGGCCCCCACGATACCAGCCAGCGGATCCATCCACAGCCATCCGAACGATTTCGCCAGCAGCAGACCGATGATCGCTAGAACCGAGACCGCAGCGTCGGCTATGACGTGGACATAGGCGGCGCGCATGTTGTAGTCGTGGGCATCGCCACCGTGCTCATCGTGCCCATGCTCATGCTCATGCTCATCGAAGCTGACGGTCTGTTCGCCCCCCGGCAACGCCACGATCACCTCGAAACCATGCGGCTCAGGAATGTCCGTGGTCGATTCCCAGAAACCTGCTTTCTTCGCGAACTGGAACTGCTGGCGTGCACCACCCGGTCGAACTGTCGTCGCGACTAGCGCGGCCACCTGCGGCGCGGCGCCGGCATCGGCATCGGCATCGGCATGCAAGCGGAACACCGGCGGCACGCCTTCTTCAAAGATCGACAACGTATAAGTGCCCTCGGCGGTGTGGATATGCCGGACCTCGTCATCGTGATCTGCGTGTTCCTCCTCGCCATGAGCATGCCCGTGACTATGGCTGTGGCCATGGTGTCCGCCGCCACTGAGCAGCCAAGCGCTAACCACATTAACCGCCAACCCCAAGACCGCGATCGGAATCGCTTCGTCAAACCGGATGGCCACCGGTGCCATCAGGCGAACAACAGCCTCGTAGCCAATCAGCAATGCGATCATAGCCAGGATGATCGCGCTGGAGAAGCCTGCCAGATCGCCCAGCTTGCCGGTGCCGAATACGAAGCGTCGGTCGTTGGCGTGCTTGCGGGCATAGGTGTAGGCCAGCGCAGCGATCAGCATTGCGCCGGCGTGGGTGGACATGTGCAAACCGTCCGCGACGAGTGCCAGGGAGCCGAACAGGCTGCCGCCGGCGATCTCGGCGACCATCATCAGACCGCAGATGACAATGACGGCCCAGGTCTTGCGTTCGTTGCTTTCGTGGCCCGCGCCCAGAAAGACGTGATCGTGGCCGGCGGAAAAAGGTGCATCATATAGTTCGTTCATGTCTGGCCTCATTTGAAATAGCTTCGTACGATTTCGATCAATTGCTCTTTGCCGACTTCCTTGCTATCGCCGGCATCATCGATGTCGACCAGGTGGCTGCGGATATGGTCCTCCAGCACGACACCGAGCAAGCCGTTCATCGCTCCCCTGCAGCTGGTAATTTGCTGCAGCAGCGAGAGGCAATCCCCCTCATCAATCAGCGCCCGTTCGATGGCATCGACTTGCCCGCGAATGCGGCGCACGCGGTTGAGCAGCTTTTGCTTGTCTCGTATCGTATGACTCATGATCGTCAAATATAGTATAGGGGGGTATATTATAATCGATTGAAACAAGGCATCATGAAATTAATGCACCGTGGCCTGCTGGCTGGTGGCGAGCTGCACGCCCAGCATGCCGAGTTCGCTAATGCTGGAGGGATCAGGTTGGACAATCTAAGAGTGCATGCAGACCTCACGCAGCAAATCTAGGAATGCCCGCGTACGGAACTTGGCTAGATGAAAAGTGGAAGAAAAAAATAGCTAAACGCGAACAGCGGAAGGCCGCAATTCAATTGCCTCCACCAGAAGTCCCCTGATTCGCGCGAGCAGCGGCGACTTATGAGAAGGAGTGGCGGCGATCATGCGAATACTCAGGCTACCTTCTATGATTCGTGTCCAGGTTTTTTGCAAATTCATTCCATCACTCTTTTCCAGCCGTTGCGTTGCTGCGGCTGTTTCTTGGCGCGCACGCCGTCACATCACACGATCTTCGAATTGGCCGTTCCTGCGATCAGTCTGAAGCTCTTGGTCATCCCTGCGTGAGACTGAACGTCTCACCACCTTCTATCCGCTGGCTTTTAATCCAGCCTGATCCCGCATGCGCGTCTGCGCTCAGGTGACCGTGACTAGGATAGACCCCATCTCATATGATCGGTTGCGTATGCAACCAAGGTAACCTACGGGCCTGTCCACTTCATACCTTTTCGCTGCGTGCCAATTCTCCTTGTCGCTGTTTCAGTGAGACCTGCCGGATGCCTGATTTTGCCTCTATGCAGCCTTCATCACCGCACCGTCCGGGACCACACCATTCTCCAGATACCGCCACAGGGCGATCACCAGCCGTCGCGCCACGGCCACGATGGCGATCCGCTTGCAGCGCTTGTTCGTTGCGCTACCTTGCGTCCGATAGGCGAACCACTTCGATATGGCGCTGTCGGGCTGGTAGCGCAACCAGAACCACGACATCTCGATCAGCAACGCCCGCACCCGTCGGTTGCCCTGCTTGCTGATTCCCTGGTCGACCCGACTCTCGCCGCTGTCGTAAGGCTGCGGCACCAGACCGACGCACGCCCCAATCTGCCGCCGGTTGTCGAAGTCGCGCCAGAATAGTTCCAGCACCAGTCGCATCGCACCGACTTCGCCCACGCCCCTGAGCCTCTTCAGATTCGCGATGCGCTCGCCCACCGCTGCCGGCAACTGCCGTACCAGGGTCTTTTCCAAGGCTTCCAGCTGCGTCTCCGCCAGCGCCAGGCGCTCGCATTCCCGCGTGAAGCGTTCAGGTAGCTGTGGCGGCAAGGCAGTGTCGTCGTAGCACTTAATCTCGCCTCGCGCGAGGCGCCCGGCGAAATCGCCTGTGACGCCGTCCCAGCATCCCACCGTGCGCAGCAACTTGCGAATCCGATCGCGATGCTGCCCGACTTCCTTCTGCAATTCGCCCCGGTCGCGCGGCAACTGCCGTTGCGCCTCCGCTTCCGGCGCCGGTACGGTGATCACGTGCATCCGGTCGCGCTCTCCGCGCAGCCAGGCGCGCAGGCTGTTGACCAGCTTGATCACATCGAGGCGGTCGGTTTTGGCTCGCCTGGCGTGCCGCTCGACGGGGATGCTGGCCGGATCGACCACCAGCGCCGTATAGCCAATCCTGGACAGAGCTCGGCTAATCCAGAACGCGTCCTGGCCGGCTTCATAGCTCACCACCACGCGTATGTGCTCGGGCAGGCCCCATTTCCTCTTAACCTCCTCGATCACCGCCACCGCGTGCGCCAGCCGGCTAGCCGGCGATTCGTCATCGACCGTGTGAATTGCCGGCTTGTCCCGTTTGCCGTCATGCAAGCCAATCTTCCAGCTCTTGCCAGACAGCTCCAGCGATACCGCCAGCGCTTCCTCGTTCGGCGTAAAATCCTTGTCGTGGGCAGATTCCATTTCGCTCTCCTTCACTGTGGGTTGAACGCTTTCAGTTTAGGAACCGATTTGCAGCCTGCCCGCCGTTTCTTAAATCATAGGATCTCACACGTCGCGACTCTACAGAGAGGCCATCTCGAAAAAGACCTCGTGCGCAGCCTCAATCGCGAATGTAATATCTGAAATCGACATTGACGTACACAGGAACCAATGGTGTACGGAGGACAGCAAGATGCCTCTGCGTTGCATCCCGTTGCAGAACATGCGAAGTGCACGATCCGACTGAGCGATCGTTCGATAGTTGAATCGGAGGAACGGAGTCCATGGCAGACCGATGCATTCAGCGGGGATGCCAGTCGCGCGTGCAGCGCCGTTGAGTCCAGATATCAGGAGCCTTCCCAGAGACTCAATCTTGCCGGGCCCATCCTGGCGCAGTAACTCGTCGATCGTTGCAACTGCCGCAGCCATGGATTCCGGTCCGCGGAAATATGTCACTGTCAAGCCTAGTTCCGCGACATGGGCCATGATGTCTGCCCTCCCGCCAAGGGCCGAGATCGCATAGCCGTTGCCTAGCGCCTTACCATAGGTGACGAGATCGGCCTCGATACCAAATAGGGCCTGTGCACCGCCAATTGCAATTCGGAAACCGGAGCGTATTTCGTCGAGAATAAACAGCGCCCCATTCGCGTGGCATAGCTCGCGTAGTCCGCTTAAATATCCGGGCCCAGGTGCTTCAAGCTCATATGGCATTAGAATGGCACATGCGACGTCGCCATCACATTGCGCGAATAGTTCGCGTGCATGATCTAGATCGTTGTAGCGTAGCTGCAGGGTATGTACGCAACTAGACTCTAGAACGCCAGTACTCACCGGCGCGCACCAGTCGTGCCAGCCGTTCATACCCCAGCGCAGCACATAGCGACGCCGTGTCACAGCCCTAGCAAGACGGATTGCCGCGTCGGTGGCATCGGACCCGGTCTTCATGAACGTCACGCGCTGAACGCCAGGGCAATTGGCAACGAGGCGCTCCGCCAATGCGATGTGATTTAGGTTCAATAATGTCGGATTGGCGCCCAAGGCCAGAGTTTCCGCGATGACCGATCGGCTGACTTCGGCGTCGGCGTGCCCTAGCACCACCGAGCCGTAGCCCAACATGAAATCGAGATAGCGGTTGCCATCGATGTCCCACAGGTAGGCCCCCTTTGCTTGTGCGACAAATAGGGGCGAGCCGCCAATGTGCTGGGCTGCACCAAAGACGGTATTCGGCCGGGCTTCGAGCAGGGCTTCTACGCCTATGGCGCGCTCGAGCTGCACTTGGGACTGGGCATGGCTGTGGAGTTGAGGGGCGGTCATCACGTCTAGAAAATGGGGGCGAATGTATTGGGGAACGCGAAGTTATTACCTGTAACCGATATTGTCGTATCCAAGGATTTGACGAAGTGCCACCACCCCAACGGGATGAATAGCAAGTCGCCCGGCTTGATGATAGCCTCCACCATCGAGGCGTCTTTCAACAGCGGAAAGCGAGCGAAGTCCAGCTTATCTAGGTCTGCCTCGCTGTGGTAGCCCACTTCGTTGTACACCAAGTGCAATTGGCGGGAAGGAACCATGCGGATCAGCTTGCGTCCGGCGATCTGCGCTAGGTAAATGTTGCCTAAGTCGCGATGAAATGGCGTCATTGTCGACGCGCCACCCAACCAAAAAAACACCCGCCCTTGCTTTGACCCGTCGGGGTCCAGATATCGGGGATCGAATGTCATGTCGCCGAGCAAGCTGTCGAACGGCGGGCGGTCAAACAGACGATCATGGGCGATTAAGTAGGGCGGTGCTTCACCCGTTGGCGGCTGCTCTAGCAAATCGAGAAAGGCGCTAGACCCTGAGCACGAGCTGGCCCATTACTATAAATACGAAGAAATTTATTACGGCCGCAAGCTGATCGAGAACCCTTCGCCGCTGCCGGGTGCGCCGCCCTGGGCGTTCGTCGGCCACGCCATCGCCTTCGACCCGGCCGGTATCTGGCCCGTGATCACCAATCCGAAGGCCAGCGATTTCAAGGACAAGCCGCGCCTGCGCAGCCTGAACGACAGCTTTAACGCCGGCTACACCCGCATGCTGCAAGACCTGGAACAGGTCTTCAACGGCCAACCGGACCGGCTGGCGCCCGCCTTGCTGGGGATGCAGGGCCTGCGCCAGCAAGCCATGGTGTTAATGAGCAACGAGATCGTGCCCGGCATGAACGCTGGCCCCACCTTCACCTACACGCCGGTCATGGCATCCGCCACCGCATCGAGGGAGTACGCATGAAACCCACCAACTGGTCGATGTTCCATGGCGACGCCGCCCATACCGGCCTGGCCGAGGGCAGCCGCATCGGCCGCCACACCATCGAATCGCTGAAGCTGCTGCACGATGTCGAGATCCCCGGGCCGGTGTTGTCGGTGCCGGCGCTGGTGGACGGTTTCATGTATGTCGGCCTGGCCAACAACCATGAACTGCCGGGCGCCAATGGCGGAAAGCTGCTCAAGATCGAACTGGCCACGGGCTCCACCGTGGCCCATTTCGAGTGGGCCATCGACCCGACCGACGGCGACTCACACGGCTTCATGGGCATGGGTTGCACACCTGCTGTCAGCGGCGGCCAACTGTGCTTCAGCGCCTTCAACGGCAAATTCTACTGCCTGGACACGGCCTCCCTCAAGCAGCTGTGGGTGGTCGATCTGCGCAATGCCGACAGTGCCCACAAGCAGCCGGTGACCAACCCCGGTTACCCGGGCGACCCGCCCGCCGCCGGCTGGAGTTCACCGGCCGTAGTCGACACCAACTCCAGTGTTTACGTCGGCATGGGGGAAGGAGAGAATCGCGGGTGCTACGGCTTCGTGTACTGCATCGACACCCGCAGCGGCGACATCAACTGGATCTACTGCACCTGCCAATACGAGGAAGGTGTGCCCAATTTGCCCAACGTACTACCGCCGGACGCGCTGCTCGCCGCTCCCCAGGCACCGTTCTCGCTTGGGCCCTGCAATCCGGCCGTGCGTGGCGGTTCCGTGTGGTCCTCGATCGCCTACGATAATCAACTCAACCGCCTGTACTGCGCGACCGGCAATCCCTCGCCCGATTCGGCGCTGCCATCGAAGGGATTTTCGAATGGCATACTGGCGCTTGACGCCGGCAGCGGGGCCTTCCGCGGCTTCTTCCAGCCACCACCCGAGAGCAGCTACCGCGCCACCGATGTCGACGTCGACTTCGGCGGTTCGCCCACGCTGTTTACCGTCAATGGCCGCCGCCTGGTGGGGGCTGGCTGCAAAAACGGCGGCTACTTCGTGCTCGACGCGGCCACTCTGGAACTGCTGCGCTGGCGACAACTGCTGCCTTACTTTAACGATGGCTCGCAAATTCCCAGCGTCGATCCCCACGTGGGGCCGAACGACCCGCGCATCGATCCCCAAGTGCCCAACTACGTCTCTGACAGCGAAGACCAGGAAAATTATTCCGGTATCGTCGGCGGCGATGGTGCGTACGATACCCTGCAATGCCACGCGGCGATTGCGGCGCGCGGGGCAGCACCATCGATCCCGCCACGCGACGGTGCGGCGCCTTGGTCGAAGCGAACGCCCGGCGCGACTTGGCGCAACGGCGCGATCGATGTCATCGGCCAAAGCAGCCGGCGGGACTGGAAGAAGGGCTGTGGATATCACCGGCGCTCGCTGGCCGAGACACTGATGTACCGCTTGAAGGTGCTCACGTGTCAAACAGCGTGCAACACTTTCCAGATTCGGGGTGGAAACAGCGTCCAATAGTTTCCACCCTGGTATGTAACCATCCGGTATTTCGCCGGAGGTATCTGGAGTGTTTTACATGGACATCATTTACGAGATCCGCCGACGCCATTCGATCCAGAAGCAGACCGTCTCCGCCATCGCCAGGGAGATGGGGCTGTCACGGCCGACCGTGCGCAAACACCTCAACACGATTGACGAACCCCGCTATGTTCGGGTGCAGCCGGTCGCGCCCAAGCTTGGCCAGTTCGAGGTGCAACTGACCCAATGGCTGGAGCTGGAAGCCAAGATGCCAAGGCCTCGGCGCCGTACCGCCCATCGTCTCTTCGAAGGCTTGCAGGAGCTCGGCTACGGCGGTGCCTACGACAGCGTTCAGCGGTTTGTGAAGCGCTGGAAGGCGGGCCATCATGGTCCCAAGTTGACTGAGGCATTTGTTCCTCTTGAGTTTGTGCCTGGTGATGCCTGTCAGTTCGATTGGAGCCACGAGCACGTGGAATTGGGCGGCGTGCTGCAAACGATCAAGGTGGCCCATTTCCGGCTGGCCTACAGCCGCCAGATGTTTCTCGTCGCCTATCCGCGCGAGACCCAGGAGATGGTACTGGAGGCGCATAACAAGGCCTTCGCTTTCTTCGGTGGCGTTCCCGCTCGGCTTATCTACGACAACCTCAAGACCGTCGTCGATGCCGTCTTCATCGGCAAGGAGCGCAAATTCAACCGCCGCTTTCTGTGCCTGGCCAACCATTATCTGTTTGAGCCCGTTGCTTGCACGCCAGCCTCGGGCTGGGAGAAGGGGCAAGTCGAGAACCAGGTTGGCAATGTGCGCGAGTGGTTGTTCACACCGCTGGCGCGCTTCGCCTCGTTCGCTGCGCTCAACGACTGGCTGGCTCAGCGCTGCAAAGAACTGGCGCAACGCAGTCACCCCACGCAAAGCCAGCGCACCATCGCCGCTTGCTTTGCCGAAGAGCAGCCGCTGCTGCGGCCGGTCACTGCCGCGTTCGATGGCTACGTCGAGGACATGATGCGCGTCTCGTCGACTTGCCTGGTGAGAGTCGACCGCAACCGCTATAGCGTTCCCGCCAGCGCCGCCGGTCAAGCCGTCTCAGTGCGCAGAACGGCCGAACACGTCCACGTCGTCGCTGATGGTGAGCTAATCGCCGCGCATCCTCGGCGTTACGGCCGCGATCAGTTAATCTGCGACCCTTGGCACTACCTGCCGGTACTGGAGAAGAAGCCGGGCGCACTGCGCAACGGCGCCCCCTTCGTCGCGTGGGACTTGCCCCAGCCGATCCAACTTGTGCGCGACCGGATATTGAAGCAGCCCAAGGGCGATCGCGCCTTCGTCGAATTGCTGATGCTCGCCGGCGAGGCCGGCCTCGATGCACTGACGGCGGCCTGCGAACTGGCCCTGGAGTGCGGCATCGTCAGCGCGCCCATCGTGATGAATGAATTGCGTCGGCTCATCGCGCCCCATCTGCCGGCAGCCGCCATCGCCGTGCCCGATGGCATCGCGCTGACCATGGAGCCGCTGGCCAACTGCCAACGCTACGACTACCTGCTGGGATCGACCAATGTCCATTGAACTGCTGAGCCAATTGAAAGCCTTGCACCTTTACGGCATGGCCACTGCCTGGAGCGAATTGCAAGCAGAGAAACCCAAACCAATACACCGGCCTGAAACATGGCTCGAACGCATGCTCGTCGCCGAGCAGACCGACCGGCAACTCAAGAGCCTGCGTTACCAGCTGAAAGCCGCCCGTTTCCCGATCCACCGTGACTTGCTCGGTATCGACTGGAGCGAGACGCCGCTCACGCAAGCCGTCATGGAGCAGTTGGCCACGGCGGCCTTCATGGAAACAGCCCATAATCTGATACTGGTCGGTGGAACCGGAACGGGAAAGACTCATCTGGCCACCGCCATCGGCGTGGCAGCGATCCACCAATCCAAACGCGTGCGCTTCTACAACGCAGTTGACCTGGTGAACCTGCTCGAACGCGAAAAGGACCTCGGCAAAGTCGGCAATCTGGCCAAGCAGCTGTGCCTGGTGGACGCCGTCATTCTTGATGAACTGGGCTATCTGCCGTTTCCGCCATCGAGCGCAGCGCTGCTGTTCCACCTGATCAGCCAGTTATATGAAAAAACATCGCTAATCATCACGACCAATCTGTCGTTCGGCGAGTGGACGCAGGTATTTGGCGATGCAAAGATGACGACAGCCTTGCTTGACCGCGTCACGCATCATTGCGACATCCTGGAGACCGGCAACGATTCCTTTCGCTTCAAACAGCGTAAAGGCCGTGCTCAGCGGGCGTCAAAAGTGGAAAGTATTGGACCCTGAAAGGTGGAAAGTTTTGGACGCTGATTGACACTGGGAACTTCGTGGACATACATCCACGGCGTATATTCGGTACCTCGGCCGGTGCCCCGGCCTTCGACCAACAGCTCTTGGATTTTTTGCTCATTACGAACATATTTGTTTTTTCTCATTTGATTTTTAACTTTACGATTGCTTAATTCCCATAATAAATATCGAAACGACCTTCGCCTTTTTACCCGGATAAAAACCGGGCAGGAAATATATCCCTTGGCGGCGTATAATGTCAATTTAGATATAGATTCAAATATTTATGGAAAACGAAGCCCTTTACGCTCAACGAGCGCGAAAAATTATTAAAACGGAGATGTATCTTCGTGATGTGAGCTATCGGGATTTGTCCCAATTGATGGGGCAAATTGGCCTAGAGGAAAGCGAGACCCAGCTCAAAACAAAGATTAATAGAGGGCGCTTTTCATTTTTATTTTTCCTTCAAGTTATGGATGCCTTGGGCATGGAGAGCCTTGATTTACAACGATATACCGTCTCCTAGGCATATTGCTTTCAAGAGAGTGATTTATCGAATCAGGCGAAACGAATATGTTCCTTTTCGTTAAACGTAATTCTGCTTTATATTTTCGTATGCGGCAATAACCCGGGTGAATCACTAATAGTTATATGAGCGAATAACTAGTACTTAGAAGAAGAAAACATATCTGATAGTTACTTAAAAAACACTGGATAAATATCATTTATTAGTTACTTGTTGCATTAAAGAGACGCTCAGAAAAATAAATTTATATTTGTGCGCCCTATTGATGTCTCCATTTGTGGACTAGAGATTTTACTGTTGCTCAAAGTTTTTGATAAATTCGGAATTTTTTTATAAGGTTTTTAAAGAGAAGAGATTCTCTTTTGCTGGCGGCAGATACACAGATTGTTTCCTTTTTGAAATAATCCTGTGTACTTGAATCGGGAGGCGGCCTTCAGACTTTGGCGATGATGTAAGCAATGGAAAGCCGTGCGGAAGAACCCGCTGTGGTATTGGATGGAGTGCTGAAGGCGAGGACTTCGGACGGTGATGCGGCTTCGCTCCACCTTTGCTATCGGTGAGGTTGCCGATGTCGCTGTGGAAAAGGTTTTGGGGTGTGTAAAATCCACTTCAAGCTGACCGGTTATGCGGAGGTGATGGTTTGCTCACGCGACCATTGGAGCTATACTCTCATGTCACTTGAAGAAGATTGGCGCACCGTAGTGGCATGAAGGTGACGCCTTTAGCAAGTGTGGGGCCACAAGGTTGTAGCCCATAGTACGTGGTGTCTAGCTTGCTGGACTCAGGATTCTCGAGGCATTGCCCTTATGGGATACTGCTTACGCCGTACCGACACGAACATCTACAAAAGAAAATGGCCGTCAACTTGACGGCCATTTTTTATCTAGCTATAGCAGCTTTGCGATTGTTGGAAGCGAAACTGACCTATTGTTTTAAGAAGCTCTGCAATTTTTTAAGGCGTTCCAAATATTTCTTGGCAGTTACCCGGGACACCCATGGGCCGGACCCGTCTGCGTATAAGTATCCTTCGCTGCCAGGGCGGTGAGCTATCTCGGCCAATTCAGTTTCTGTAAGGCGGGTACTGAGATGTTCGTATCCTTCGTAGTTGACCCACGCTTCGCCTCCTTTTCCGACTGGTTTGTATCTCCGATTGACCAATATCTGAGTGCACTCATTGAATTCGCTAACTTCGTAAGGCAGCCAGGTTCGCATTTCCCAGTAGACAACTGAATAAGCACTGACGCTAAAACGCGGTATCTCAAGTGCTGCCATCATGTAGTCGATGGCAAAGTCCACGGCATTTAAGGCTGAACCGAATTCGTCCCAAATATCGACAACCCGATTTTCAGCTTCCTCGTGGGGACCTACTGGGGAGTACGGTGGCACTTTGACTTTTTTAAAAGCCTCGCGCATCGCAATAGCTGAGCGACTGAAATGAAAATACTTCTGCACGGACCCAGACTGTATAGGCGCCGCAGCGTGTTTCATGAGTAGGGCCCAGTTGCTAAAGCCGTGCGAGTTCGCGATATTGTCCAAAGCTTTGGCACGAGTAATGTCGCTGTCTCTGCCAGTGATTTTTGCTTGTAATTTTAGGTGCTCGATTTGAGCTGGGGTAAACGAGGTGGACATGACGTTTCCGTAAAAAGTTATGACTACCGTGATTCAGCGCGCCCACACACCAAAAAAGTAGCCGAGACTTTTTAGGAATATTTTTACTACTCACGTTGCCAGAATTACGCTTCGCTGCTATGGGCGGGCGAGCCGACGTGCACCGGCTAATTCGACTATACCCGTTCGTACCATGCGTTGCAAGCTTGAGCATTTTTTTGTCGGGTTTTGTTGGCCGACACGCTTCTGCACCGTTCTCAGTCGAGCCAAGTCCTCTCAAGGATTGAGTGAACTGTGACTTGGTTAAATCCAAAAGAAACCTTTTTTTGATTGGCAAATAGTTGCAATCCGGATAAATTTGAATGACTCTGTGCGATAGCTGCTTTCGGATACAAAAATGCTGCTGTTTTACGTCAAATGACCTTTTGTAAAGACCGAAATGACAAAAAATCCCTTGGTTGTTCTTCGAGTGGGCTATATGGATAACTACGATGGACCAAATCCAATTAGCGGAGGCGGCGCGTACGTTGAAAAGAATGGTGTTGGCGGTGAGGTCTACAACTTCAAGCCAAGCCAGGGGACCTGTTATGGCTATGCAATGAGCATATCCGGCGGGGGCCTTGACCTGATGAAGCTGGATTCGACCCGCCGCTGGGCTGTAGGTGATGAGCTTGAGGGAGTCGACGTGGTCTTTATTGCGAAGAGGCCCGGGCATGGACAGGTGGTAGTTGGCTGGTACCGGAATGCGACAGTATTTCATAAGACTTATCGAGTGCGTCGCGGCAAGATTCAGGGGATGGCTGAAGCGCGGCGGTCCTACCTCTGTATGACCAAGGCTGCCGATGCGCATTTGCTGCCTGAAGCGTCTCGTACGATGGAGATTCTTCATGCTCCGGCTGGCAATGGTGGATTTACCGGGCAATCAAACGTTTGGTATCCGACTGAGAAGGGAGACTACCCCAAAGTGGTCGCGTTCCTGAAGGACCTGCGGCGTTATATCAACGGTAGGGCGAAGCCAATGGCAGTCTCTGACGAGGAGGACGGTAGTGACGGAGGAGCCAATAAAGGCGGTCGGCGTGGTAGGCGTAGCCGCCAGCCTGATGCTGCCCATAACGCAGAAGTCGAACTAAAGGCTGTCGAGGCCGTTAAAAAGAAATACAAAAAAGCCGGGTACGCAATTGTGTCGGTCGAAAAGGATAACTGTGGTTGGGACCTAGTTGCAACGAAAGGAAAGCAAACGCTTCACATCGAGGTGAAGGGGTGTTCTGGCTCAACGATTTATTTTGAGCTGACTCCTAACGAATATAAGAAGCTTCAAGAGCATTCAGAAAGATATCGGGTTTGCGTAGTCTGCGATGTCTTGGTCACGCCTAAAATTTACGACTTTGGGCCCGCTTGGCACTCCAAAAGCAAAAAATGGAGACTCAGTTCTACTGACCATGAAGCGGTAGTTGCACTGTCAGAGCGTGTGGCCGCAGCGGGGGCTGAAATCACTATTACCTGAATAGGGTATTCTGCCCCCTTCGGGGAAATTGAAGTAGATGCGGCTCAGCGCATATCGTTATACACATCTTTTTTTCAATAATAAAATCAATGACTTGCAGCCGAATTTCCTGGGCATCACGGGCATGGCGACGGACGCAGAATTGGTGCATCTGATACAAAATTCCCACTTTTTGCCCATTGTTTAGGCAAAAATTTATGAAAGTCTCCGCTCCGGGTTCAATTGGCGCTGAGCGAAAAAAGATGTGTATAACGATATGGGCTCAGCGGCGTCCATACTTCCCACGGGCCTCGTTAAGCCGTAGATGTGATTGTGCTGTCAAATTTTTTCTCAAACTCCTTCGGTATCTATGGTTTCATCCTCATTGAATTGGCCATGAAAAGCGATGCCTGACCCGGCTAGGCGCTGCTCGTAGTTCCTCGTTTTTATTTCTTGGTCTTGGCTTCGAATCGCTAGAGCGGTCCCTTCAACCATAACCTGACCATCTTGGCGGAATATTTTTTGTACTTTTAATATAGCGCAAATATTATTCTGCCCGCGTAGCCAACCGCACCATGATGAGGTAGAGGTTGCACCTTGTAAGTCAATTATGCTACTTATTTGTACGCCATTGGTTTTGCGCCAAACTCTACTTACATCAGTGCCCTTCGGGCGTGGGGTAACTGGTGTAAAGGTGTGAAGCCCCTGAACTAAAATAATGTCGCCAACAACGAGCTGAGCATTGAGAAAACCTCTATCAAAATGGTCTGAGACATTAGTTATGTCACTTCGGTCCAGAAAGGAAAAAAATAGACTAGAGACATATTCATATAACGTGATTCGGTCCGAATCTGAATATAAGAAACTTCCCTCTGGGCACGATTTTGTTATGACCCCGTCCTTATCACATAGGTTCGCTTTCCGCGCAGTAGCGTAGCCACTGATAATTTTGGGGCTTATTTTGAGTGATTTCGCGACCTCATGAATTCTTAGATGATTGAAATAGAACCAGGTATTTTGTCTCAAATAGCTATTCTTCAACGCCAGTCTGGCGTCAGCCTCTTGGCAACTTAATTCCCATTGCGCCTTATGTTCGTTTAATATTTTTGGCGTCAGATTTAGCTCCAACTCATGTTTGGTATGAACTTTTCCATGATGAATGCTGCAAATCACGGCTAAGTTGGACGCATCATGGTCACGGCTCTTTGCCCATGGCTTAATGTGATGAACAACTATTGGAAGTTCCGGGTTTCGGCATACGCAGCACGCCCACCGGTTGGCAAACAAGACTCTGCTTAGAGTGCCAAAAGGAATGGGGGGCCGTTTCGATTTTAAAATTAACGGGATAGCTGTGAGGGAGAGGCCTAATTCTTGCAGTTTTTCGGGCGAGAGCAGCTTTAGTTTTGTTAAAGAATATCCGGAAATGCGTAGCGTATTTGCCGTTTTGCTGTCGACACCGTAGCCCATGAGGGCAAGCTCCGTCCGGTTTTTGATAGTCATGGGGGCCATTTTTAAAACAGTTCCGTTTGCTTCTTCTGGCTGGACCTCGGTGCGGCGTACGCGTTCATTAAATCGCCCGGGTAGAGCTTTAGAAAGGTCCGGGCCAGTTCAGGGTTCTTGCAGCCAAGCCAGTCATCGTATTGGTCCTCGGGCACGATGACCACGGACCGCTTCTCGTCGCCCGGTTTATGGAATCTGCGCATCACAGGATGTTCGTCGGCGTTCACTGTGAGCTGGGTGAACGAATGGGTCTGTGAACCATCCTCTTCGTCCCATGAGCGCCAAATGCCCGCTACCGCGAACGGTGATTTATCGGCCATCTCGATAGCCCACCTGACGTGCTGAGGTTGTTCCCAGTTTGGTTCGTAGACTGCGGTCGCCGGTACCAGGCATAACCTAGACTCGGCCCAGGCCTTTTTGTAGGTGCGTAGCTGCCCCACTGTCTCAGCACGAGCGTTCATTGTGGTCAAGCGCTGGCCGGGTGGCATCCGCCGCTTTGGGACGAACCCGTAGGAGCCAAGCATGCCCTGACGGTTACCCTGGTCGTCGTGCACGATGAACGGTGCCGCGTAATCCTGATAAATTTCGTCCCGCCAGTCTTCATTGGCTTCGATGGGGGTGCGGAACCAATCGAATGAAATTTGGCGAGAGATGGTTACGTAGTTCACACACATTGCCTACTCCTTGAGAGTTTAACTCCAGCTCTAAAAAACTGCTGCATTGTGCTACCATAAAACCTTGCGGCAAGGAAATTTAATTTTTTTGCAATCGCGCATAATTTTCTCATTAATTTTAGCATATACGAATCGAGTACCTGACGATGGAAAACCAGATTTTAGATATGGATAGTTATCCGTCATATTTTGACGAGACAACAAAAGAGAAATTTAAGCTTGTTTTCGATGAACACCGTTTGAAAGTGAAAAACCTTCCGGTAATTATAAAAGGCGTTCCACTTCTGAGGAACGAAGTCACAGGAGAAATACATTTTCCTCTTTTGACAAAGTATCTAATTAGTCAGCTGGTAGACGAAGCCCGCGAATCCGGGACCGGTGGCGTAGATATGCAACCTAATCCGAAAACATTTGGAAAGAAGCGATATAAATTTGGGGAAAATTTCAACTTCCTGTACTCCTCGATAGATTATGAGTATATTCCTGGATTAGCGCGTCCGCATAATGAAGGCTTCCTTACGCCGGTATATTTTAATATTTCCGTCCTGAATAAATTCACACAGAATCCGGGCTACGGTTTGGACCTTTTCTCCGAAACGTATGGAAGTATCTGGTACAAAGAAGAATGGAAGATAGAGTTCGGAATTAATCGAAACGGGAAAGTTATAATGTGGCTGGGCGATATCGATTCATTGCCTGACAATGACAAATATTTTTTGAGGTCCGAGAACGTTGAGTCAGACCATGACATTCATTCCGAATTTTATGATGCTCAAATCGAAGTGGTCTGGTCTGAAGCATCGAAACAGTCTGCCTTACTTAAACTACGGAATAGGCTAAATGAGATAATTCGAGAAAATGCTCAGCTACCTTTGTACACCCTTGAGGGTGAGGTTGGCGACGTTATTAAGAATCTTCATCGCCCAGTATTTTGGGAGCAAAAACATGTTTCACCCGCTATTGAGTCGCTTAATCGGATTTTCGTTGAAAGTATCTCAACTCTGGAACTGAAGAAAGATTTGAAAGATATTGTAAAAAAAGCGGACTTGGAAAAATTAGGAGGATTAAAGACTTTTTCCCTCTGGTTAAGCAAGCGTGCAAAAATTGAAGACGTTTCTAAAACCATGCTACCTTTCTTCGTTTTATATGACTTCAGGATTTTAGTTTGTCATTTGATACCAGGCGATAAAAGAGAAAGTATGCTTCGTACAATTAATTCCAGATTGAGTATCGCGGAAGATAGCGTCTGTTATGAAAAGATATATGATTCGCTGATAACAACTTTGAGCGCTTCTTGTTCTGAGATTATTGCTTCACTTGGGGGCGATTGAGGTAGTTTGCAAATACTCAGCGGAAGTGCCCCGGATGCCTCTCGCTGCGCCTAAGGACTCACATATTCTTTTTTCACACGTACATTCTTTTGAACCAATTTCGGAAAAATACGCCGCAGAACGTTAAAGACGGCTGTGGCGATGACACAAAAATTTTGACCAATGGGTAGGATTTGTTGTACAACAAGCACACTTTTAGGCTTTTATGGGGTGAAGGCTGTCTTCAGGTCGTTTCTAGGTCCTTTGCATGGTTCGAAATTTGCCTTATCGCTAATTAGTGACTAGAATTAAACGCAATTTTTGACGGCGCCGTCGTTAAGTAGGTGTTTATTCTATTAGGGAGTCTGCGTGGAAGAGTGGTCTTTTGTAAATATATTTTTGCCAGCTCTATTGCCAGTTATTGTTCTCCTAGTGCTGTCCATTTTCGATTTGGGGGCAACGGCCAATTCGAATGCCAATCCTTTTGTAGCTGTTAAAGATGGACAGCTTGCGTGGGCAGGCCTCGGTATGTGCATAAATGCCATGTACGAACTTAGGCATCCAAGTGAAAAATTAACTTTAGTAAAAGCGGCGATTGATGCTCTTTTTTGGGAGCTTATTTGCGCTATTCTAATTTTGACGTTGATTGCTGCCTTAGGGCCTGTGTTTACCACCTCCATGACGGTTCCTGCCGCCTCATCGCGACCAGCCGGTTTTTTGGCTAACTGTTGGTGGTTCGTTGTTAGAGGATGGCGTGTTATTATGCACTTTAAGATTTTCTTTGTTACGGTGCCTTTGACGCTCCTTTCTGGATTCCTATACTGGAAAACGCACTTGACTACCCAGGCGTAGAGTGTTCTAATTGAGGTAACTGGAGGTAAGATTATGTCGCAAATGGTACATAAGTTCCTAGGGAACAAGGAAAGAGGTCGTGACATCGTTGCGGCTATTGCAGCTGTAGGCGCGGTGCTTTTAGCTATCGCAACAGCGGTCACCTCGTTTATGCATTGATGAGCAGGGGGCTGCTGAAGCCCTCGTGTTAATACGGACGGTCGCCTCGAGCGGCCGTTTTGCTTTGAAATCAAGGTTAGTGAAAATCTCGACTGCGGGTGTCCAGCTCTCCCAGTAGATAGCTCAAATCCACAAGACGCTTCGCCACTAGGTGGCGGACGTTGCTTTCACACTGCCATACACCGTAAACACCAAGAAGTTGAGCGCCCATCACCTCTCGACGGAACTGCTCAACCAAGGTCGGCCAACAAATCACGTTGACAGTTCCGGCCTCATCCTCCAGCGTGATAAACACAACGCCGTTTGCCGTCCCTGGCCGCTGGCGCACGGTGACGATGCCGCAGCCGCGTGCAAGTTGACCATCCGAGAAACTCGCCAGTACATCCGACGGAATGAACCTCATTTTCGACAACCGCTCACGTAAGAAGCTCAGCGGATGGCGGCCCAGCGTAAGGCCCAAATAACGGTAGTCCGCGACGACGTTCTCCGCATCGCTAGGGCTCTCCAGCTCAACCAGGTCTTCCAGGATTTCCGCAGGTCGCAGCAGCCCCTTATCTGGCACGCTGGCTCTCGCCTGCCACATTGCCTGGCGTCGATTCCCCGACAACGACTCGAGGGCATTTGCGCTCGCAAGTGCATTCATGTCGCCAGCATCAAGATTGGCGCGGGCAGCAAGGTCTGCGGTGCTCTTGAAGTTCTGGATGGCGCGAGCCTCTTCGATACGCCAAGCCGCTTCCTGTTCAAGCCCTTTGATGTTGTTCAGGCCGAGCCGAACGGCAGGCTGCTTTCCTGGCACCGCAGGTTCTAACGATGCCTCCCAGGTACTCAAACAAACATCGACCGGCCGCACTTCCACACCGTGGCGCTGCGCATCTTGAACGAGAGCCGAGCGCGAATAAAATCCCATCGGCTGGGAGTTCAACAACGCTGCCAAAAATGCAGATGGCTCGTGGCACTTGAGCCAGCTTGATGCATACGCAAGCAGCGCAAATGAGGACGCGTGTGATTCTGGAAAACCGTACTCCGCAAAGCCTTTGATTTGCGCGACGATTGAGTTCGCAAACTCGGATGTGTAGCCGCGCTCAGCCATGCCGGTCAGCAGGTCGGCTTCGAATTGCTCCAGTGTGCCTTTACGCTGCCACGCGGCCATGGCCCGACGCAGCGCATCTGCTTTGCCAGCGGAAAATCCTGCCGCGACCATTGCAATACTCATGACTTGTTCCTGGAAAATGGGCACGCCCAGAGTCCTCTCGAGAACATCCTGAATCTCAGGGCTAGGGTAAGTTATGGGCTCCTTCCCTTGACGCCGGTCGATATATGTTTGGAGCATGCCGCCCTGGATTGGCCCTGGCCGGATAATCGCAATTTCTACTACCAAGTCGAAAAACTTCCTCGGGCGAATGCGCGGTAGCGTTGCCATCTGTGCTCTGCTCTCAATTTGAAAAACGCCCACAGTGTCGGCTTCGCAAACCATGTCGTATGTGGCAGGGTCTTCGGCCGGAATGTCACCCATCTCGAAACGCGAACCGCGCTGTTCAGATACAAGCTCAAGGGTTCGGCGGATGCACGACAGCATGCCCAGCGCAAGTAGGTCAATTTTCATGAGTCCCACAGCGTCGATATCGTTCTTATCCCACTGCACGATTGAGCGGTCATCCATGGCGGCATTTTCAATCGGCACCAGCCGGGATAATTTTGTGTGCGAAATGACGAACCCTCCGGGGTGCTGACTCAAATGCCGTGGAGCGTTGAGCAGCGCGTCAGAGAGGTCCGACCATTTTTCTGCGATTGAAGATTCGCCCGCGAAGCCGCATTCGACGAGACGTTTTTGAAGGTCAGTAGTCCCGCTCCAACTGCTCGCGGCTCTCGCCACGGCGTCGACAACCGACAGGTCGATGCCCAGTGCTTTACCGACGTCACGCAATACACTTTTCGGCCGATAAGAAGTCACCACAGCCGTTAATGCGGCGCGCATCCTCCCATATTTTTTATAGACATACTGAAGGACCTCCTCGCGACGTTGATGCTCAAAATCGATGTCGATGTCAGGCGGTTCGTTGCGCTCTTTAGACATGAATCGCTCGAACAGCAGTTTGCTGCGCGACGGGTCAACCTCGGTCACGCCCAGGCAGTAGCACACTGCGCTGTTGGCCGCCGAGCCACGGCCCTGACACAGGATTTGTTGAGACCTCGCGAATCTGACGATGTCAAAAACCGTTAAAAAATAAGGCTCATATCGCAGGTCCGCGATGATGTCGAGCTCGTGTTCGAGCTGTGCTTGGACATTCGCAGGAATGCCCTGCGGATAGCGCCAGTGCGCACCGATGTATGCCTGTTGGCGTAGATGGCTCGTCGGCGTTTCGCCTTCCGGAACGAGCTCATGCGGGTACTCGTATCGGAGCTCATCAAGTGAGAAATTGCACAGCCTCGCCAGCCGTACAGACTCGTCGAGCGCTTCACGCGGATATAGGTTTCCAAGTCGCAGTCGTGAGCGCAGATGCTGTTCAGCGTTTGGCGGCAACCTATATCCACATTGAGCTACGGGTATGCCGTGGCGAATCGCCGTGACCGTGTCGTGCAAGGGTTTATAGGACCTCACGTGCATCATCACATCACCCGTAGCGACGATGGGCAAGCTGAACTCGTCCGAAATATCTTGAATCAGCTGCCGATGCTTGATGTCTTTATTTCGGTGATGCAGCGTGAGTGCAATACGCGCACGGCCAGGCGCCGTCTGAACGAGCCAAGCAGCCTGACGTTCAACCTCCTCATAATCTGCACAGTAACGTGGAGATAAAACGAACTGACAGTCCGGAAGCCCACGGAGATGAACCAAGTCGCCGGTCGGCATCGCGACATCGCGTGGCCTGACCTCATACGTGCCTTTATTTGCGCGCATTCGACCCACTGTAATCAACTCACTCAAATTCCCGTAGCCGTTGCGATTGGTCGCAAAAATAATCAGATTGAACGGCGGACTATGGTCCTCCGGCGTCACGGTCATCTGGCTGCCAATGACCAAATGCAGGCCAAATTCTTTTGCGGCTAGATGAGCCCGGACGACACCAGCAAGGGAACATTCGTCAGTGATTGCAATGGCTTTATAGCCGAGTTGATGTGCGCGTTCAACCAGGAGCTCTGGTGCAGAGGCTCCGGTCAGGAATGAGAAGTAGGAACTGCACTGAAGTTCCGCATAGTCCGGCAGCTCCACAGCTCGCTGCGGCTTGGTTGGAATTGTATGCATGTCACGCGTACATCCCATGCAGGTACCAGGGCGCATCCGGAACGCGCTCGCGGTAAATCCAATAGCACGTGTTGTCCGCCGCTTGAGCGACATAGTAATCGCGTGCTGCCGTATCGTCGTTCCACCATCCAGCCTCCAGCCTTTCGGGCCCCTCGAGGATTTTCAGGGCGCTCATATAAAACGGCCGCTCATCGCGAAGGAGTAATTTGAGCGGCTTGGCCAGCATCCAAAAGGGGCGGCCTTCAAGGATTTGCGATTGGGGAGCTTTGCCGGGCTTCGCAGTCACTGGGGCCCAATAATTGCAAACCTCTGGCCTATAGTCATCCATGTAGGCAGGGGCCAACACATTTTCGGCACCAATCCGTGCACTGACCAATTCAATTGCGCGTGCGTAATCCGCAGGAGTGCCACCTGGCTCTGGAAAAAGCGACTCGTTCGGTGGGAGCATCGGTTCGATTTTCACAGCCTCAAGGCGTAGGGCAATTACCGGCCGCTCGAGTTCAGTTTTTGCCAGGCGCTCTTTGAGCAGGCGAATGAGGTGCTCTTCGTGCCACACCGGCTCCGCAAGCGCGACCTCCAGCTCCATTGGTGGGACTGCGGCTCGGCCGCGTTCATGCTCCAAGTAAAGCGTGAGCACCCTCACAGTCTGCTGTAACGATGTGAGCCAACCGACGAGCTGGAGAATCAGCCTTGCGGCCCCGTGGAGTAAAGCATCGGCGTTCTCAATGCGGTCGCATGTCTCAACACGTGCAGAAAAATGCAACGGTGGCTTTATCCACTCAAACATTTCAGGGAGTTCACCATATGCACGGTCCAGCGCAGCAACAAGGTCTTTGTTTGTTCTGCGAAGCAGGCCTGCACGCGGCAGTTTGCGCAGCGCTCCGATGCGTTTGGCACCGATGTCGGTGAGCCAGTCGTGGAAAGGCGCCGCTGCCGGTACAAGGCCGCAAGGCAGGAGATTAAGCCTGTGGTGAAGGCTCTTCATCGACAGTACGCGTCGACGGGAGGCAAGTCCTTTCATGCGAGGACTTCGGGCCAATAGCCACGCGCCTTCGGCAGTCGGTGCCGCGCCGAGTTGGGCGGTGAACCCGAGCGTCTCGATGCTCCGCATCACGCGACCACAAAGTGCTCGCGGTCCATCGAATAAGGTCAGACTGGCGCTCACGTCAAGGAGCAGCGAATGGTCAGCCTGGTGGGTGATTTCAGGCGTGAACTGCATCAAGGCAGTCGCGATAGCATCGAGCGCTGCACTTTCCTTCTCGACCTCTCGCTCCAGTATCAGCGCCTCTGGAGCGATGGCGGCGACACCGCCGTTGCGCATTCCCAGACGCACCCCCTCGCATGCAGCTTCCCGCGACATCGCTACAACTACACCCTTGTCGATAACGGCGTATGGGCCGGGTTCAGACCAACGCGGGCGCAGCGACTCGAGCGGTAGTAGTGGGATGAACACGGTGAATAGGAGCTTCATTTTTGTCACTGTCCAGCTGACGAGCTGGCATGTCCGCTAAGGGGATGAAAATTGGGGACTCACAATGTGGTCCTCGTCTTTTAATGATGTCGACAGTGATACCGCCAAGAGCTGGGCGTAACGCAATGCGCAGCGGTGAAGGAGAGGCATCCGCCGCAGCTACCATGGGCCTCACAAGCCAAAACCAGGTATCCGTTGATTGCGCCGCCAGGTTCAATCGTCGGAGCGCTTCGGGCCTAACGTTTGACTGCCACAGAATGACAGCGCCAAAGCTGCCGTTTTTCAAAAATTGCTCCGTACACCACAACGCGTCTGCTGAGCTTTGAGGTCGCAGCCACAACATGTTCCGTTCATTGAGGTTCCACGCTCGACAGGTCATTACATGAGGCTTGTACGGCGGTTGGATGAACGCTACACGCTGCTTTTGGGATAAGGAGGCGAGCATCGGCTTCAGCAGCTGCATCTCCCCAATTCCATTCTGTTGCACCAAAAGCTCCACCAGCGACGAACGAGGCCAGCCGCCATTTGGCAGTTCCAAATCCAAGGCACTGTGACCTGACGTCATAGTTGTTGCCCGCGACACCGCAAGCTGGTCTGCACGCCATACATCTCGCATTGCGAGGGCACCAGCATGTTCGGCAGCAGCAGTAATGGGAAGCGGAGTAGTTAGCATGGCAACAATTAAGATTAGCAGTACCTGTTCATCCATACAGTACTTTTTTGGAGTATAGTCGTGCCTACCGGAAGCTAGCAAGATGTTTTTAATTGCCATTAAGGCAATTTTTTCCTGCAAAAATTTTCGTGCAGATGGCCTGTACTTGAACTTCCTACTGCCTGCTAGCAATGCGGTACCACTGGATGAGGTGGTTCACCAACGGAGTCGTTTAAAGTTTGTTTCTACACTTAACACTAAAACAACACTCGTTGGCCTTGCTTCATGGATGTGCTTTCGGCTATGCCGATATCCCTGCCCACATACCGGCCGTGAGGCTATAGGCAACTATGGATAGCTCGCTACGCGGAATGTCATAAATACAACACTTTGTGTTGCCTTTCGTCATTAAAAGTAGGCCTTGTGAGCAAGGGATTATTCATTTATGGTAAGATTGGATGTTGGCTCTTGCAGCTAGTTCGAGTTTCCTATACGTAAAATATGTGAAGGAAATAAGATGGATAATATGAAAAACACTGATAAATCAATCGCTGCCATCCTATCGGAGTTAGAAGCTCTTGGTATTAAAAACGCTACAGAAACCTCTGTAGTAAAGTTTTTGTATCTGATGGATTATGCAAACGCATGTGCAACTGGCGGGCAGAAATTTACAAATATTAATTGGAAGTTCGAGAGCTTTGGGCCTTTCGATGCGTCCATTCGCTCAGAATTGGCGACAATGCTGAGCCGTGCGGTCGTTAGTAAGGCACCTGTGGTTATGCCTGACCGTGAGTTTTCGGCTATTAGTCTGTCGAAAGACCAAGCACGCCTGACTTTCGAGCAAATTGGCCTGAGTGATAGTATTGCCGTTCAGGTGCGGGGTTATTTGAAAGAATTTGGACGCAACCTGACTAAATTGCTTAACTTCGTTTACTACAAAACTGAGCCAATGGCCGAGGTCCAGCCAAATCAAGTCTTGGATTTCACCGGTTGTGCCGATAAGAATTCCTTTTCGTCCCAGTCACTTCCAAAACCAGATTTGACGGAGTTTCATGCAAAAATGGCTGCTTTGAAAGCCAAAAGAAAACCTTCACGTGCCATTAAATGGGCGGGCCTGTATGACGAGACTTACGAACGTGCAGTAGCAGTAATGAATGCAGATGAGGGTTTTGAGGTGATACTCGAAGGCTCAGCAATTTTAGCTATCTAAAGAGAAATAATGGGTATTAGAGAGATTTATCCTACCTTTAAAGAAAACAAAACCCAAGGCCCGGCACTGCCGGGCCAATTATTTTGGGTCCCCACTCCTCAAATTGACTTTAGTATTATCGAGACTAAGCGAGCGAATCCCCTGAATCATTCGCAAGTGGAATTTACCTTGGCGGATTATGACTCGGCAAAACACTATAAGGAAAAGGCGGCACATTTACCTGTAAAGCTATTGCAGATTGACCATAAATCTGAAGCTTTGCTATGTAAATCGAAGAAACGACCTTGTGTTGTTTTAGGCTCCGCGTCGGTCTCGATAGCGGATTCAAATGCTAGCTCATCCCCGAGGCAGACACGCCCGTTAACCGATGAAACATTTTTGTTGGCCCCAGCTTTTTCTGCAAATAGTGCCGCAGACCCAGTTGGGCCTTTTCCTCCGGACTTCCTAACCCGTATCGCGAAACTACATTATCCGCATTTTAGTTGGATTCCCCCCTTAGACGGGCAAGGTCCAGGTAGCGTAATTAGACTTGACCGCATATTTTCGATTAGCGGTAAGTATCTGACTCCCGATGCTCGATGTGGATACAAACTGAATCCTGACGCTTTTACGATATTAATGGTCCAGGCAGCTCAAGTCCTAGGCGTGACAGTCTCGGAAGAGGCCATTGATGAGTTTGAGCTTGTCTATGAGGAAGCCAACAAGGACAAATCTGTCAAATAAATTCAAACATGCGTTGGTTGAGCTGAATCCACTAAGCCTCTGGCCTAGTGGATTTTTTTGGCAGGTTCTACGATTTTTTGACATTGGCTGGCACAATTAAACGCGGTGATTTGAATCTGGTCGTTCGCTTTTATAGCCGCCAAACAAGCTTCATATTTTTTTTGCCGTTTCTAATTTCAAACTCTCTCCGACCGCACTAACCTCACTGTTGTCCTTAGCCTTGAATGCATCAAAGACTCCTCCGGCTGCCGAGAAATATGCGCCTATGACTTTTGCTGTAATTTCAAAAGCCCTATAAGTTCACCGTCCGTATCTTGATTGTATTTTTCACTACGCCGTCGTACCGGCTGAGCTTCGACCCCAGGTTGTGCAAATCAACGATAAGCAAGCGCTGCTGAGCTATTCGCCAGATTGGGTCGAATCTATTATTTTCGGCTGCCGAATGCCATTGGAACGCCAACGATTTATCGTAGAAAATAACCCTCATCCTGTTGACTTTAAGAGAGTTGTCACCGGAGACCATAGCCTGGAGTTTATCGAGCTCGCAAAGAATTCACAGGGGGCATACAAGGTGTAAGACAGATGGTCGCAGAGTCTGGAAAATTTTTGCGACGTTACATAGCTCCCCCCCCCGCTTAAAAAGTATCGTTTAGGAGAGCACAATGGCTTTATCTCAGAATTTGGCAGAGGCTATAGCTCCATTGCTATTGATGAAATGGGGGATAACGTTTTCGAAGGAACACATATTTACGCCAAATTTACTCTGAAGACGGACCGTTTGATAGCCTTGGCATCGATTTAGCTATGCCTCATTTTACGAGCCAGACTTTCAGGTAGTAATGGAGAAGCGAATAAAAAATTCGACGCAAAGTTTCGTTCTGTCGATTAATATTTTGTTTTTGACTAATTTATTTGACTCGCTGAAGCATGCGCCTTAAGTGACGAAATATATAAAGGACGGCAATTGATTACTTCTCCGTTATTCGGATGGTTAGCTGGAAAGGAGTTGCTTCCCAAACGTTTCCACTCAAAAGACGAGGCCGATAACCTAGAGGTTTCTTGGGCTGTGTCCGTAGCGCTTGACGAGGTTGTCCCACTACACGAAGTAGTGAAGGCAAAATGGCAGAGTCTAAGAAAATCTAGAGAGTTAACTGCATCATACTTGTCCGCCGCCGATGGAATCATCGATGGGTTGTGGGGCGGGAGGCTCGACGCCGAGGAGCGCCATATGGTGCAAAACGAATTGGGGCAACCTCCAGCGTTCTGCATGCCAATTTATATTGTGACGGTTCGAACTGAATCTCATGAAGAGGTCGTGTACGTTGGTAAAACAATCTCAGCGACACGCTTTATCGGCGGGCATGCGGCCGCTATCAAGCTACACGCACCTGAATTCTCAAATTTTTCGAAGCAGGTTTACTTATGTTCAATCATATTGCATGTGCGTGATGAATACGTTGCGCTTGAATGGCTGGACTCTGACGAGGTAGCGGAAGGTGTTTTAGACCTCACAGAAAGCCTTCTCATTTATGCTTTGCAGCCGAGACTAAATTCCGCTAAACGTAAGCGTCCCCAAGGCAGAAAGCCTGTAAGCATTCATGTCCAGAACTATGCAGGAACAGGAATATTGGACGATTTAATACTGGAATATTCTGAAAACGACGGACTGTCTTTTGTCCCATCGCAGAAAGAAAAATTTCTTGGATTGAAGTTCCACCAATATTAGTTCTTGTATGCTTGTAGCTGTGTGGTTCGAGCGACGCCTTTGAGTTTACCGAGAATCTGGGCCACGCTCTAGCTGGGCTCCTTTTGACACCGACGCTATCCTCGTCGTGGTGGCCTCGTTGAATCTCCGCAGTGAGTTGAAAATCGTTTTGTGCGAACACCGCTGAGGCATTCTTCGTAATGCCTATCCTCCGCCAAGAGATGGACGCGACCCCATCAGACTCGTCAGCACCCTTGTCGCGTCCGCGTTCGTGAAGGCCCCAGATTGCCCCCGAAGTACCGCTAAGTTCGCTAGGTAAAGCTTGTCGAGTGCTTGGCGCAACTCATCATCATGAAGGATTGAGTCCACGGTGACAAATTCTTTCCCTAAGCTGTCAAAATTGGTGCCGCATGGCAACTGATATGTATAATCTGCATGTTACCAATTTTTAAGGCTTGACGTATGAAACGTACCCTTGTCGCCTTGGCTGTCCTTGCAACCATTACTTCCGTAGCTCAGGCATCAGAATGGCACGCACTGAACATTGGCAGCTTCGGGTTCCTGTTTGTTGACAAAGAGAGCTTGGTCACAGATGGCCACACCGCGAAAGTTTGGGCTATCGAGAGCCCCCGTCAGACTCGAGAGGCACCTTACATCTACGCCCAGCAGTTGATGGTCTTCGATTGCGCGCAAAAAACTTACATCATCAAACAGCGCGAAATCTTCAAGGAAGACTTGGTGGGTCTACAAGACGCACGAGTGCCTACGCAGCCACAGGAGCCATTCCCTGACTCCAAAGAGCAGTGGTTCATGAAGTTTGCTTGCAATCCCAACTCCGGCGTGGCAACCAAGATTGACGGCGTTCAGTCGCTTTTACGCACTCGTGCAGAGAACCGCAAGATGGGCCTTTTTGACACCCGTTAACCTTGCACGCCACTTTTTCGCAGAGTGCGCCATAGCGCTGTACAAAACACATATACAACTACTGTGACCAGGCATGCAATTCCTATGATGGCAAGTACGGTGCCATCCTCTGAACGTATGGCACCAGTTGAGCCGGATGCAGAGATTGGCGAGTAGCTGGGAAAGTAAGTAAAGATAGCAGATGTTTTTCGCAAAAAAGCTCCAAGAGGCGCGAACCTTTTGGAGCTTTTTTACAGTCTAACCAGTTGTGCTGCTCGCTGGGACTCTCATTTAATAAGGAACTGTTCCTTGTCTTGGCCATTGAGCCACAGTGGGGCTCGACCTCGGCCGGTCCACGTTGCGCCAGAAATGGGGTCTTTATATTTAGCGGCTACCGAGCCAGACGATTTTGCCACTTTAGACTTGCCGCTGGTACCGCCCAAATCAGATGCAGTCAGGCCATAAGCCTGCATAATTTCTTTGATTTGCGCTTTTGCATTTGCCAATTCGCTTGAGCGAGCTGCCTCTGCCTTTTGCTGCAACTCGGCGATTTGTGCTTGCAGTTCTGCGTACGTTGTCATAAATGCGGTCTCCGTGAAGAATTTGATAAAAAGTGCTGTCGCAATTTAACATATATAAAATTCCAAAGCTAGCATCTTTCTTTGCTAACAGTAGGAAACACTAGGCCTAGCAAGGTAGGAGAGCGCCATGCTAGTCCCGGGTATCCACTTTGGATGGATTGGTCGTTACCCATGCATAGAAAAAGCTGGCACACAAGCTGCCTTGAAAAACGCTCAAAAATCCGATAAGTAGCGTAATAAAAGAGGAAGGCAGTGCGCTTCTCATATCCTCGTGACTCCTTTGTTGTTTCTGGTCCGCCGCCATCCAAGTCACGCAAGGGGATAGCTCCTTCAGGCCGTTCTCGCCTTTGTTCGTAGCCTCATTGCGCCAAGCTTGTCCACAGCGAGCCGACATCTTTTCTTGTAATGCTGGAAAGCTTCGGGTATCTGCGACCGCAATAGATTCCATCTCATCATTTGCTGAAGTTACCATCAAAACCCCGAATAAGTAGCTAACCAAAAAGAATGCTGCAAAACAGAGTTGAAGAACACTTAAATGTTTTACAAGATAATTTTTATCGCGAATGAACTTGTATAAGATGAGGGCGCCAAACCCTATTGCGTAAACATAAACGAAATGCTGAAAGAGCTCCGATTGGACCGTCTGCATGCTCATAAAATACCGTCCGAAATTTTGGGGTGAAAGTCGGGACGCGACGAACGTCGGCCTGTGAGTCAAAAGAGTATTCTGGAAATTTCCTTCTGGCAACGAAAATAAATACACTCGTGCTATTTTGTCAAAAAAATGGTGCTGACTGGGATATCGAAAGGATGAGATTTTTAACCTTGTGACATTCCGCGTACATAGTCTGAGGCCGCGCAACGTACAATGTCACAATCGATAGGCAGCCCGCACCGCAAGTGGAAAATGCACTGAGGCGCGCAAAAGCTTTGGGGAATTGCACGAAGAATATGAGCTGTTCGATGCGCTTATGCACTCGAGCTGAACGTATCAACCTGCCACCGTGTTCAACCATCAATAAATCGACTTACATTGACGCAGACCAACAGTGAGCCTTAGCCTCGAACCTGCTGTGCTTGAGCGAGAGGGGGAGTCAAATCAGCTCAGGATGCTTGATGCCCGGGAGCGAACCCTGCTCGCTGTCCGCGAAGGCTTTCCTGAGCCCTAGCTTCGATTTAGCGAACCTACATGTCCTTAGTTTTATGAATGATGGAGTATCCGCATCGGTCGAGAGGCACCATGCCAGAGCCCATTTAGTTGCCCGGCGCTTCTCCTCCTCCGTCGACGCTTTAACGATGCGGTCCATAGCAAGACCCATGCGGTATCTTGCGTAAGCTAATTTTTCCATTCGGAGATTGTCTGCCAACTCCGCCGCATAGTGCTTGAGCAAAGTCAACTCTAGTTCCGTTACCAGCTACTCAATGAGGCCCAAGATGGTTGAGCTACGCGAAGAACCAGAGATAACATCGCTGCCGCTGGCGACGGGCCGCGCAGTCGCCTACGTCCGGATGTCAACTGAACGACAAGAATATTCAACCCGAAATCAGTTAGATGTCATCGAAGCATACGCTACCGCCCGTAATTTAACTCTGGACGCGGTTTATGAAGATGCCGGGAAGAGCGGCCTTACCAAAAGGGGGCGACCTGCCTTGTGTCGCTTGTTGGATGCCGTCCAGCAACCTCATAATTTCGCATTTATTCTGGTATATGACATGACCAGGTGGGGCCGATTTCAAGATATAGATGAGAGCGCATACTACGAATATTTGTGTCGAATACATGGGGTGAATGTCGCTTATTGCGCCGAACCATTTGAGAACGACGGCTCACCATACGCTTCGATTTTTAAGGCAATCAAACGAATTTCCGCCGCAGACTACAGTAGAGAGCTTTCGGCAAAAGTTTTTAGGGGGCAATGCCGAATTATTAGATTGGGGTACAAGTGTGGC
>Ga0209903_1000136_pt1 | contig 30577 bp, 29 predicted proteins | sample OrgsoiDNA2013051_FD_185801 | JGI IMG/M metagenome (GOLD analysis project Ga0209903, IMG submission 185801) | Permafrost soil microbial communities from the Arctic, to analyse light accelerated degradation of dissolved organic matter (DOM) -... | ecosystem: Environmental > Terrestrial > Soil >...
ATGATCCTCGGCTTCACCGCCAATGCCCAGGCGGATGAGACGGCGCGTTGCCTGGACGCCGGGATGGATGGCTGCCTGTTCAAACCGAGTACCCTGCGGGATCTGGCCGACTGGTTACAGACGATTGCCCGGCAGGCTCCGCCACCCGAACCGGCAGCGGAGAAAACCCCCGAGGCGTTTTTGGCATCCATGGCAGCACTGACCGGCGGCGACCCACGTCTGGCGCAACAGCTGGCGCAGGAACTGCTGCGCAGCAATGAGGAAGACAGCCAGTTGTTACGCCAGGCGCTGCAGGAGCTGGATGCCGATGTGCTGGCAGAGCTGGCGCATAAAATCACTGGAGGCGCACGCATCGTGGGGGCCGGTGAGGTGGTGGCTGCCTGTGAAGCGTTGGAGTCGCTCTGCCGTGCACCTGCGCCCGACCGTCAGCAGGTAGCACAAGCGGGTCAAACTCTGATGCAGCAACTCGCGTCTTTTGGCCAATTGTTGAGCGCGATCTTGAAAAAACTGCAATAAGCCCTTATTCGTTATCCCGTTAATTAAGACGAAAAAACCTCTTATTTATGGCGCCGCAGGGCGCCCGTGTGGTCATTTTCTGATGGGCTTGTAGGAAACTACTTATTCTTTCTGTTTAAGCACAGTTTAGCAGGTGAAATTCCCTGAGATGACGTAGGGTTATATTATCTCCCGCATGAGGTGTGGTTATGAATAAAATGAAAAAAATAGTTGTGATTGATAAAGAGGCACACTCTTTATCTAAGATCTATTTTATTGCTGATGTCAGAAAGTATCAGGTAATTACTTTGAGTGATTATAGTCAGGCCAGTTCGGTACTGAAAGAAGAGATGCCGGATATTCTGGTGATCAACTGTGATCTCTATAAAGGGGATATTGCCGGTTTTATTGCCAGCGTGAAGAGAATTTCCAGCCATATCCGCATTATCGGCTGCTCATGGCGTACGGCTGCAACCTTTAAGCGTAAAGGTACGCCTTTTATACTGGATGCGTTTATTAAATTGCCCATGGATGTCAGAAAATTGTCGCTGGCCCTGGAAGCTATTGAATATGATTATGCCATGTTCCCGCTGGAAATGTTCAGTCATCCCTGAATAGCGTCCTTAAACAATGGAATGAAAAGAGGCAACGATGAGTAGAAAAATATTGCTGGTGGATGATCATCCATTAATTCGCTTCGGAATTAAAGCCTTTCTCACTGAGCAGGGATATCAGGTTATTGGCGAAGCCAGCGATGGCGTTGAAGCGTTATTAATGGCCGATAAGGTGCATCCTGACGTGGTTATTCTGGATATTGGTATTCCTAAGTTAAACGGTATTCAGGTGATATATCATTTAATGGCGGCAGAATATCCGGTGGATATTATTGTATTCAGCTCGCAGGAATTGAATCATTACGTGCACGCCTGCATGCAGGCGGGGGCGGCGGGATTTGTGCGCAAAAATGCCCAGTTGCACACGTTGCTGCACGCCATTGAGTCAGCATCCGTCGGGCATGCCTTGTTCCCCCATTCGGCACTCAGCGGCGCCGACGGAGTCAGCCTGCATCCGGGCACCATGTCGGCTAAAATTTCTCCGTGTGAGCGCAAGGTGATGAGCCTGTTATTGCAGGGGAAATCCAATAATGATATCAGTCAGTTGCTCAACCGCAGTCCAAAAACCACCAGTGCACAGAAGAAAAGCCTGCTGAAAAAACTGAATGTGTCGAGCTTTGCTGAACTGATCTCGTTAACGGCGTGTGAGAGTCTGAGGGAGTAAGCCGCCCGGGAAGCTGCTATCTTTATGCCATACATTTTAACGGCAGACAGGAGCAAGCGGCGATACCATGCAAGGCGTACCAGAGCGTTTCCCGTTCGACAAAGATTGTGCACAGTTTAAAACTTTGCCGCAGTTACCTGGCGTCGAGCTGTATCATGCCCACATTGACCGTTATGCCTTTGAACCGCATTCGCACGACGCGTTCGGTATCGCGGCAGCCAGCATCTGGCATCCACCGGTTCGCTGGTGATGATGAATCCGGATGAGATCCACACCGGTCAGTCCGAAAGTGAAGGCGGTTGGTTCTACCGCATGATCTACATTGAGCCGCAGGTATTTGAGACGCTCACCGGCGAAAGCGGGCGGTGGTTTACCGAAGTGGTTAAACAGGATCCGCGCGCTGCCCGTCAGCTCTCCCAACTGCTTGGTGCGCTCTGGCACAGTCAGGATTCGCTGACGATTGACGGCCTGATGCTCTCTCTTATCGATTCGCTGCGTCCTCACTCCCGGGTTGCGCATAAAGCGGCCGACGAACCGGCGCACCGGTTCGAGGTGGTTAAACGCTATCTGCGGGATAATTACTCCCGTACCCTTACTCTCGATGAACTGGCGGCGCTGGTTTCTCTCAGCCCCTATCACTTCTTGCGTACCTTCAAATCTCAACTGCACGTTACTCCCCATCAGATGCTGATGGCGATTCGCCTCAGTGAAGCCAAGCGGATGCTTGGCCTCGGTATGCCCGCCGCACAGGTGGCACAAAGCACCGGCTTAACCGATCAGGCGCATCTGACCCGCGCATTTTCACATCGCTATGGCGTGACACCGGTGCGCTATCAAAAGCAGGTGTACCCGAACAGATAGCCCTTCACTGCAATGACTCTCATTCGCTAAACAGCAATTTCCTACAATACAGTTCAGGCTCATCGCTTTACCCTGCGACCCTTACCGACGTTTCTCAGAGGTTAATGATGTTAAAAGGTGTGCTGTTTGCTCTGGCGTCCGGCCTGATGTGGGGGCTGATTTTTGTCGGCCCGGTGATCGTCCCGGATTACCCTGCTTCGATGCAATCTACTGCCCGCTATGTCGCCTTTGGTGCGATTGCTGTGGTGATCGCCTGGTTTAAGCGGGATGCGCTGCGGGCGTTGAGCCGTGCGGATTGGGTTGAGGCGCTCAGGCAGACGGTGATCGGCAATTTGCTCTACTACCTCTGTCTTGCCAGCGCCATTCAGCGGACCGGCGCACCGGTGTCTACCATGATCATCGGCACGCTACCGGTGGTGATCTCCGTGGCGGCCAATCTGTTTTATGGGCATGACGACGGGCGACTGTCGTGGAAAAAACTCACCCCGGCGTTGCTGGTGATCGCGCTGGGTCTGGTGCTGGTGAACGTAGCGGAGTTGCAGGGGAGTACGGAGCCATTTGATGCGTGGCGCTATGGAACCGGTATTGGGCTGGCGATAGTGGCGCTGGCATGCTGGACGTGGTTCCCGCTGCGTAATGCGCGCTGGCTGCGGCAGAATCCCGATAAGTCACCGCTCACGTGGTCAACGGCGCAGGGTGTCGTGACGTTGCCGCTGGCATTGATGGGCTACGGGCTGGCCTGCCTGCAGCTGTCGCTAAGCCATGCTGACGTCACGTTGCCGTTCGGCCCGCGTCCGTGGGTGTTTCTGGGGCTAATGCTGGCAATCGGTGTGTTCTGTTCATGGGTCGGTGCGCTGTGCTGGAACGAAGCCAGCCAGCGCCTGCCGACGGTGCTGCTTGGCCCCTTGATCGTTTTCGAGATTATCGCCGGGCTGGCTTACGCCTTTCTTCTGCGTCAGGCCTGGCCGCCGCTGATGACCGTGGGCGGCATTGTCTGTCTGATTGTCGGGGTGATCGTGGCGATGCGTATTAAGCCGCAAAAGGCCCCAGTCAGTAATAGTTAACGGTGAAGACGGCCTTGCTGTTGGCGGGGCCAGCGGTGATCGTATCTTCCGTCTGAATATATCTGGCCTGGAACGGGATATTGATATTGCTGACGCTGCTGGTGAGCGGCTGGAGGTTAATATTTCCGGCAAAGCTAAACGGCGTCGGGTTGGTGGCGGAACCCTGTGCAATCTGAATGCCCACGCCGGTCGCCACGTTCGGATCGTTATCCAGTTTCATGATGCCATTGAGGCTGTCGATAATGCCATAAGTCGGCACCATACTTAACGCCACCACGTTGTTGACCAGCGTACCTGCGGTGACAGTGCCGTTGGTGTCATAAATGGGTGGGCTGCCGGAAATACTGTAGGCCCCCTGAAACGGTGGGCAATTCAGCAGTTGGATCGGCACAGAGACCCAGGGCGTGGCGCTTCCCTTGCCAGTGAAATACTTACTGACCTCATATTTGCCCATCGGTACCAACACGTCAGGCGTCTGGCAGCTGTTGACGAGCACCGAGATCGCCCCGCTGAAGTTGACCCGAAAAGGCGTATCGGGAAGGCCCGGAACCGGCGCGGAGGGTTGGGTGTTCAGCAGCACCGTGGGCAGCTGTGCACCGGTGATCATCCCGGCACTGATGGGGCCGGTTTTCACAAAATGGACGATCAGCGAATTACCGTAATAAAAGCCATACAGTAAGTTAATAGGGACAATAGCGGTCCACTTGAGGAAAGGGGTGGTCGATATTGCGGTGCCCACGCCATTGCCGTCATTGTTGGTAATGGCGACGCCAATACCTGGCACGGAGGTTTGGTAGAGCGCACCGGCATAGACGCCGCTCCAGCCTGGCACCAGCGCAGGGGCGTTGGTCAGGGTAAGGTACTGATCGATATTAAATGTTGGACCGCCATCGGTGGTGCAGTCAATCCAGGGGCGGTTGCTGAAATTGACTCTCTGGCGGTGGATAACCGTACCGTTAGGCACGTCCGCTCCGACGGATATATTACTGGTCAGTAACGGTATAGTCGGGGTCATCGGCCCCAGCCCGGGCCGGTAGGTACAGGTATTCGCCAGCGCAGGCAGCGACATCAGTCCGCTCAGTACGCCAAGTAAAAGTAAAACGATCTTGTTGGTGCTCATGTTCTTTCCTTACCCGGTAACTCGCTGTTGAGACGCTTGCTCAGACGCGATGCGTTGCGGTAGTTGGGGAGTCTGTACTGCTGAGCAGGACGACGTGAATTGCTGTATCGAAGATGTTTTCTGGTTTTTTGCCTGCGGCATCAGGTGATAACGCACGCTGCACTGCGCACCGGCGCTGTCGGCCCATTTCACCCGCAGTTCCCCTTTCTGTTCGGCGACGCGGGCATAGACTTGTCCGGCCTGTCCGACTGAGCCCACGCGGTTCCCTTTGCTGTCCAGCACGTCTGCGCCAAACGGCACCGGTTGCCGGTCGAACGTGGCGTTGATCAATACCGGCGTGCCCTGATGACTGGCGTAGGTCACTTTCACGACCGCACCGGAGTAAGGGGCGACGCGCTGCGTGGTGTTATCCAGCTCGACATCGGCGCGGGTGCCCTTCGGGTCGATACTGATTTCGTTAATCTGATACGGATTGAGGTAGGGCACCGCCGCGTAGCCGAAGGCGTCAATCACCACGCCCGGATAGCTGGAAACGTGCGCGCCGCTGGCGCCTTTGGCCTCCACCAGTGCGAAGGTTTCAGCCACATAGGGTGAGGCAGTGATGCCACCACTGTGGGCGATCAGCGTCCCGCTGGCACCGGCTGACACGCTGTGATAATTCCTGCCGCTGCTGTAACCGGCATTCAGCGCGCTGTACGGCGAGCGATACTGGCCATTGAGTGCGCCACTGCTGCCACCGGTATTGCTGTGGGTACCTGATGCGCTGTAGCTGTACTGGCTTTCACTGCCCGCGGTACCGGAAACCGTGGCCTGCTGGCCGTTATGCCCTTGACTGTCGCGGTTGAAATCCACCCGCATCTGCGGCGTATAGGTATTGTCAGCACGCCCCAGCGGGAAGCTGAAGGTCAGCAGGTAGTTGGTCTGATTCTGGCCGGTGCCGGACTGTGAACGTCCGGCGCTGACGCCCCAGCTCAGGCTGCGGAAGCGGTTGTTGTAGCCCATCTGATACTGTTTATCGCTGCCACTTTTATTCCAGTAATTCTGCAATGAGCTGCTGATATAGAACTGCCCCCAATCGGCCGGTAAGCCCTGGGCTGCGGTAACGGTCAGACGGTTTTTGGCGCGTGAAATGGTGTCGCTGCTCATGCCGCTCTCAAGGGCATCCCGCGTTTGCATCGCGGTGAGGAAATCCATAAAGCCGCTGGTGGAGAAACGGTAGGCCGCCAGCGAAATATTGCTGCTGGTTTCTGTCACCGCTTTGCTGTAGCTCACCCGGTAGCTCTGTCCTGAACTGCTGCGGCCCTGATCGTCAAGCTGCACGCGGGCCTGGGTGATATCTGCCGCCAGTGCGCCGAATGGCGTACCCAGGGCACTGCCCACTTCGGCGGCATAGTAATTCTGGCTGAGCTGTAAACCGCCATAGGCGGTGATGGCATTGGTGATACCACGCTGGTAGGTGCCCTGATAAAGCTGCGGATTATCACGCAGCGATTCACTGCGCAGCGTGCCTGCCAGCAATGAATAGCGGTCGCTGCCGGGGCGCAGCAACTGGGCCACGGAGGCGTAAGGCACCAAAAAACGCTGCTCGCTGCCGTCCGCTTCACGCACGGTGACCTCCAGATCGCCGCCGTAACCGGTGGGATAGAGATCATTAATCAGGAATTCGCCGGGTGGCACGGTGGTTTCATAAATCACCTGATTGCTCTGGCGCACCGTAACGCGGGCGTTGGTGCGGGCGATGCCGTGAATATCGGGCGCATAGCCACGCTGCGACTCCGGCAACATGCGTTCGTCGCTGGCCAGCTGCACCCCGCTAAATGGCAGGGTGTCAAAAACCTGCCCCTGCGTGCTCGACTGTCCCAGTAATAAACGTCCGCGTAGCGCGGGCACGTCGTGCTGTACGTAGCTGTTGAGGGTGTCATAACCCTTCTGACCACCGTCGCTGGCGCTGTAGGAGCCGTTATGGCGCACGTACCAGCTGCCGACGTTAAACCCGGCGTTGATACCTGCGTACAGGGAGTTGTACTGATATTGTCCTGCCTCACTGCGCCAGGCATTGAGGTTATAGCCGAGCATACCGGCGGTGACGCCGCTGTCCCAAAGGGCAGGACTGACCGTGCCTCGGGCGCTCTTTTGCATATAGAGTTGCGGGATCATCAAGTCGAGACGACTTTCGTTACTGTCGAAAATGACCTGTGAGTTAGGGATCGCCTTCTGTAAATCCAGGCAGGCCTCGCCGGAAGAGAGGCCGGAGAGTGCCTCTTTTGGCAGCGTCGCCTCGTTAAAATGAATGTTTTTAACGATTTCGGTGGTCAGGCAGGGGTAAACGCTTTTATCGCTGCGCGTGATGAATTCAACCGGCTGATTACTCAGGGGTTCGTCGTTAACATAAATGGCGACATGGTAGGTGCCAGGTGTGGCCGACGCACCGTTGGCAAAGCGGGTGAGATCTACCTGGCCGCTGTTTTGCAGATTGAGAAAAGCAGGGTCGAACTCCAGGTTTTGTGCGTTCTCCTGCGGTGCCTGGCCGGGTTCAACGGCAGCGGCAAAAGTGGGCACTGCCGCTGCGATCAGCAAACTTAATGGTGAAAGGCGTCCTGCCAAAAGGGGCAACGCTGTTTTTGTAGTGAGTAATGGAGACATTACGGCTTTCCTGTCAGTCATTTTCGTTTGCGGCTAAGTAATGAAATCCGTGCTATTTCACCAGGGCATCGGCATTCACCACGGCACCGTAGTCATTGACGGCGCTGAAGGTAATTTTGCTGCCGGCGGGAATGGCAGAAAGTCCGGCGAGGCGGAAATCCAGTGAGGAGAACGGCGCGATCATCTGCCCTTCAGCCTGACCCTGTTTGCCCGCCACGCGGCTTTCAAGTTTTACCAGCGAGACAAAATAGGGCGTTGGGTTGCTGGCTTTCACGCCGTTTGCGGTGCTCTGCCAGGTGAGGGTTTTGAGCCCGTCGTTGGGGTTACCTGCCAGTCCGGCAGGGCGGAAGAACAGTTTGATGCGCGAACGAAACGCCATTTGCAGCAGATTTTCGCTGGACTGCCCTTTGGCTTTGGCCGGGATCTCCAGCACGTTGAGCCAGAAGACCGACTCTTTATTGACCGGGAGCGGTGTGCCGGTGTAATTAATGCGCAGTGTCTGGCCTTTACCCTGCTCGACGCGGTTAATCGGCGGAGTCAGAATAAAAGGCACGCTGATATTTTCGGGTTTGGCATTGACGTCGCCGTTATCAATCCAGCTTTGAACTAATACCGGAGATACGCCGACGTTATTTAATTTAACGGTGACTTCTTTTTCCGTGGACGGATAAATAACCCGTGTGCCGGTAATAACAATACTGGCCCATGACGAAACGCTGGCCAGACACAATACGAGTGCGCCCAGAGATTGAATCCAGGTAGAAGAAAGGTTTTTCATTAGTTTCTCAATGCGTCGTGAAATTAAAGGGGTAATAATTACCCCTTTGATAACCGGGAATTATTTATACTGAACGGAATACACTACGTTGGTGACAACAGTACCGGCTGTAGTGGCGCCGTTGGCATAATATTCAACGGCGTACGGCAGGGTAGTCGAGCCAGAAGAGATATCTTTATACGTGGTGTTAGCCACCTGGTTGGTGTTACCGACCTGAATCACGTCACGTGATGTGCTTGAGCCATCGCGCAGTTGCAGCTGAACGTTGGTTGCGGTACCGGTCATGTTGTTGAGACGACCGTTAACGGCGTCGACGCTCGCACCGTCTTCGAAGAAGGCTGAAGCGGTGGTCAGGGTACCCGCACAGCTGCTCAGCGCCATATTGAAGTTGGTGCTGCCGGCAGTCTGTCCAGCGAGGGTCAGCTGATTGGTACCGATGGTTGGCAGGGTGACGGTGGCGTCAGCCGCCTGGCCATCAACGATCACGTCACAGGTGGTGGCTGTCAGTTCACCGTTAAAGGTGATAGTGCCGGTAGAGGCTGCGTTCGCTGCGTTAAAGGCTGAAATGGCCGCGATAACGGATACTGCTAATACGATTTTTTTCACTCTATTATTTCCTGTTAAATAATATTTTGGGTGCGCGGGTGTCATTTCCCCGGCATAAAGGGGACATCTGGAGCGGTTATTAATAACGTCGGGGAGGTATATTAGGCAGGCGGGAAATATGCGCAATAGAGTAGGAGGTGCTTGGGCCGCATCCCACCGGAGGTTAGGATGCGTCCTACAAATAGACGGAAAAGCAGGGCGAAAATAAGGCGCGTCTTACCCGTGGTATTCGATAATAGATAATCCACCGTTGTAATCGGTGCTGTAAATAATGCCCTGAGCATCCACAAATACGTCGCAGGACTGGATCACCTGCGGGCGTCCGGGACGCTTATCCATCATGGTGGTGGGCGCAGCGGGCACCAGCGCACCGGTCTCTTTGGGCTGATACGGGTTACTGATGTCATAGGCGCGGACACCGGCATTCTGGTAGGTGGCGAAAATCAGCGTGGAGCTGACAAAGCTGCCGGGGCGGTTTTCATGCAGGTTATGCGGGCCGAAGTGCGCCCCTTTTTTGACGTAATCAGCGTCGTCCGGCTGCGGGAAGGTGCTGATGCTGACCGGGTTAGCCGGTTCACGGATATCAAACAGCCAAATAAATTTCTCGCCGTCCTCCTGATTGTCCAGCACCGCTTCGTCGAGCACAACCAGCAGGTCGCGATCCGGCAGCGGCAGCGCAGTATGGGTACCACCGCCAAACGGCGGGCTCCAGTTGCGGTGAGCAATGAGGCTCGGCTGGCTGCGGTCGCTAACGTCCAGCAGGGTCAGGCCGCCATCGCGCCAGCTGGCGTAAGCCGTGTCACCGCTGATAATCGCGTGGTGCAGCGCATAGCGTTTGCCCTCCGGCCAGTCCGGCTTTTCTCCTTCCGCAGTATTCATCCCCGGCAACCACCAGCGGCCCGCCACTTCAGGTTTGCGCGGATCGGCTACATCGATGGTCAGGAAGATATAGTCACTGTAGCCGTCGAGCAACGCCGAGACGTAAGCCCAGCGCCCGCCGACGTACCAGATACGGTGAATGCCGATGCCGTTAAGCGGAAGAAAGCTGATTTCGCGCGGTTTGTCGGGTATTGAGATATCGAAAATGCGCAGACCGGCGCTCCAGCCACGATCCCGCACGTCCTGAACGGTTTCGCTGACCGAACGGGTGTAATAGACCTTTTCATCGGCAAAGCGCGTGTCGGCAAACAGGTCGCGGGCGTTGATCACCAGCAGTAAATCATCATGCGCTTGCAAATGTACGTTCCAGGTCCCCGGTGGGGCCGCTACGTAGCCTGCGGCGCGGGGATTTTTGGCATCGCGTACGTCCACAATGGAAAAACCCTGCGACACCATATGTCCAATGTAAGCATAGCCGCGGTGAACCATCACCTGTACGCCATCGGGCCTGCCGCCCTGATCGCTGTGGCCAATCAGACGCATGTTGTGACTGTGATCGGGAGTAGGAAGTATCGGGGAAGCCATAGAAGTCCTTAAAATAGCGTTATTTTCTCAGTCTTCACACCTTTCGGCTTGTTGGCAATGAATGAAATAACATAAGTTAACACCAAAGAGTATTAGCCATCTGGATGCCTGAACCGGACAGTAGGGGCACTACCCATTTTTACCTCCATTTTCATTGATTCAAACAGGGGAAATTCATGAGCGATACCGACATCCGCGTGGTCACTGGCCCGGCCAACTACTTCTCATACCGCGGCGCTATCGCGCGGCTGTCTGATTTCTACTCTGACGAACAGCTGGCGGCGGCACTGTGGGTATATGGACAGCGCGCACTGGAAGCGGCAAAGCCCTGGCTGCCGGAAGTGTTTAATGCGCCGGATGCAAAGCGGGTGCTGTTCAGCGCCCATTGTAGCGAAAGTGAAGTCGCGCGCATCGTGGCAAAGGCCGGCGCTGACCGCCGCGTGGTGATTGGTGTGGGCGGCGGTGCAGTGCTGGATACGGCGAAAGTCGTCGCCAGAAAGTTGGGCTTACCGCTGGTCGCGATACCGACCATTGCCGCCACCTGCTCCGCCTGGACACCGCTTTCCGTCTGGTATAACGACGCCGGACAGGCGCTGCGTTATGAGATATTTAATGACGCCAACCATCTGGTGCTGGTGGAACCGGAAATTATCTTGCGTGCGCCTCAGGAGTATTTACTGGCCGGTATTGGCGATACGCTGGCGAAATGGTACGAAGCGGTGGTGCTCAGCCCACGCCCGGAGCAGCTGCCGCTAACTGTACGTCTGGGGCTGAATACCGCACTGGCCATCCGTGATGTATTGCTTACGCAGAGCGAAGCCGCACTGCAGGCGCAGAACCAGCAGCAGTTGAGCCAGGATTTCCTCGATGTACTCGACGCTGTTATTGCCGGTGGCGGTCTGGTCGGCGGCCTGGGTGATCGTTATACACGCATCGCCGCGGCGCACTCAGTCCACAACGGGCTGACCGCATTACCACATACCGATCGCTTCCTGCACGGTACCAAAGTGGCCTATGGCATTCTGGTGCAGTCGGCACTGCTAGGACAGGGCGAAGTGGTCCAACAACTGGTGGCACTGTATCAACGGCTCAGTCTGCCCACGACGCTGGCGGCGCTGGACATCAATATTCAGCAGCCATCACAGATTGATGCGGTGATCGCCCGTACGCTGCAAAGTGGCGAGTCGATTCATAACCTGCCTTTTGCGGTGGATGCACAAAAACTGCGTGCAGCTTTTGAACAGGTTGAAGCACTGAGAGGTTGATATAAGGTGAGCGTCTTGTCCAGTCAGAGGATTGTTATCTCACCGTTGTCTTCATTACCGTTGATACAGGGTTTATCTCTGTCGGCGCATTGTCGTCTTACTGTCAGGTTGCTGTCGTGTTGAAGAATTGCTGTTGAATGCATGCTGAGCGGGTGTTCAACAATTCGTTAAAGGTGATATCAATGAACCTAAATCGTATTAAGCAATTAAGAATCTCCAGGGCCTGGTCGCAGGAACAGCTGGCTGAACTTTCGTCACTCAGTGTGCGCACCGTACAGCGTATTGAAAATGGCGAACAGGCCAGTCTTGAAACGTTGGGGGCCATTGCTGCGGCCTTCGACATCAAAGTCGCTGAACTTATCGCACCAGTCGATACAGATGAAAACGGCAGCCCCGACCTGGCGCTGGATCAACATATTGAGGCGGCCAGACGCCAGGTACGACGTGAAAGCCGTTTTTATCGCGGTGTGATCATTTACATCATCGTTAACCTGGCGTTATTTGTGATTAACCGCGTGAGTGACCCCGGCTACAGCTGGTTCTATTGGCCGTTGGGGATGTGGGGGGCTCTGCTCCTGTTCCGGGGGCTTCGTGTCTTTGTGCTGCGTGATTGGCTGAGCCGCTGGGAGCAGACAAGGTTACAAAGAATATTGCGCAAATAAACACCACGGTGATAGCGAGTCTCGGGTCAGACTGATGCTGATATCCCCTGTTCAGGCAGGAAATATGGAATTTCACGCGGTTATGGTGAAAAATTCATAGGCAAGGGCGGCTCAATGAGCCAGTCTTAGGATACTTGTCAGGCCTATTAACCTATCACCGTAATAGCAGGAATTATGCCTAAACGCCGGGTATTTCAACGTGGAAAAATTATCCTGATGCTCGGGATAATCGCAATATTAACGGGGTGTGTGGCAGACAGTCATTTGTGGGGATTGATTCCCAACTCGACCGATGTGTGTGCGCATGGCCGCGATAGTCTGACTGGCAATTGCCGGGACTAACAGAGGGCAGTAAGAAAAACGTCAGATCAGTGTTTCACTGAGCCTGACGTTTTTTATGCAGGTAACAATCAGGCTTTGGTGCCAGGCAGCAGGGACTGCGCGCATTTGAATACGTCTTCGCGGAATTTTTTCGAAGCGTCATCAAGATCTGGCATGCTGGCAACATCCGCTTTGCCTGCGTCAATGGTTTCGTTGACGGCAATCGTGAAAGCATTGTCGTGCTGCGCGTTAATCACATTCCCCACGCTGCCAAACAGAATGCGCATGGCCGAGATTTGCACCAGCAGTTCGCGGTTTACGCGCTCAAGTTGATCAATACGTTTAGCCTGAATTTCGTCGCTCATGGTTATCTCCTTAAAGGTTATGGCGCACACCTTAACAAAATATCCGAGACAAAAAAAACCGCCCTGCGGCGGCTTAGTCAGAACGGTGTGTTATCGCACCATTTTTTGCATCTGCTCGCTGAGCTTGATGAGTTCGGCATTCAGTGGCACCAACTGCTGCTGAATGGCGTTGTACTTATCGAGCGTTGCTTGCTTATCAAACTGTAGGGTGTTGCCTGAGATCGTGACCTTTTTTCCCTGCGATTTAATGAAGTCTGCTTTTGCGACTACCAGCGTTAACACTTTCGGCAACAGCGTAAAGGCTTGCTCCGCCACCTCACTTGGCTGTACCACCACTTTCTCATACGCCTGGTCATAGACCGCTTTCAGGTCATCCGGTTGTTTCAGTGCCGAATGGCGGGTGTCTGCCTGCTTGCGCAGAACCACCAGCTTTTCACGCCAGTTCGCACTGCTTTCGATCATTTTTTGCAGGTCATCACGTTTTTCCAGCAGCTTAGGCACGGTCACGGTTTCATTCAGTCCGGCAAAGACCGGGCCGAGCGAAGCGTTCATTTCGGTGTTCATCTGCTTATGGAAGTCGGTGATCAGTGCGTAGTCATCGCTGTAAGGGCCAAACTGGTCGCGCTCTTCTTTGGTCAGCTGCGGCACCGACACCGTCTGCTTCGCGAGAATACGGGTTTGCAGGAAATCAATGAAGGCTTTGCGCTGGGCAGGCTCTTTATCTCCGCAGCCGCTGATGGCCAGAATCAGCGTTGTCAGCATCAGTGGCAGCATGAAATAACGGGTAAAACGGCTATTGTTGTTGATGTTATTCATTAAATCCTGTTCCTTGTTTGAAACATTCCAGGCTACAAACATAGACTATACCCTGCATCGTTCAAGCTTTAGGTGTCGCAGGGCGTGGGATGATAACAACAGAAAACCAGAATGGGAGACAGGGGACGCATGATTCGTTGCAAAAGTAAGTACGCCCTTTCCCTTGCTGCACTGCTGGTGCTGGCAGGGTGTAGCAGTAAAAAGCAGAGTGAGACGACGGTGGTGAAGCGCCCGGCCGATGTGAAAGCGCAAATTGTTCGACTGATGCCAGCCAAAGTGCCTGACCGGCAAGGTTGGGCGACGGATATTACGGCGGCCTTTGCCGCACAAAATATTGCCCCGACCACGGAGAACATTTGCTCGGTACTGGCGGTGACGGAGCAGGAGTCCAATTTCAGCGTTGATGCACCGGTACCCGGTCTGGGAAAAATAGCCTGGAAGGAGATCGACCGCCGCGCTGATGCGGTCCATGTGCCGAATTTTGTCGTGCATACTGCGCTGCTGCTGAAATCCCCCAACGGTAATTCCTACAGTGAGCGGTTGGATAACGTGCGCAGTGAGAAAGAGCTGAGCGCCATTTTTGATGATTTCATCAATATGGTGCCGATGGGGCAGAAGCTGTTTGGCAACCTCAATCCGGTGCATACCGGCGGTCCGATGCAGGTAAGCATTGCCTTCGCACAAGCGCACGCCAAAGGCTATCCGTATCCGGTCGATGGCACTATCCGCCATGAAGTGTTCAGCCGCCGTGGCGGGATGTACTTCGGCATTCTGCATCTGCTCGGCTATCCGGCAAGCTACAGTCAGCCGCTGTATCGCTTTGCCGATTTCAATGCCGGTTGGTATGCCAGCCGCAATGCGGCGTTCCAGAGCGCAGTCAGCCGTACGTCAGGGATCCCGCTGGCGCTGGACGGCGATCTGATTAACTTCGGCACCGACAAACCCGGTTCGACCGAATTGGCCGTGCGGGTGCTGGGTAAGCGCCTGGGCATGAGCCATTCGGCTATCCGACGCGCGCTGGAGAAGGGCGATCAGCCTGATTTCGAGCAAACATCGTTATATAAGCAGGTGTTTGCACTGGCCGATAAAACCAGCGGTAAGCGTGTGCCACGGGAAATGTTGCCGGGTATCCAGCTGGAAAGTCCGAAAATCACCCGCAAACTCACTACCGCCTGGTTCGCCAAACGTGTCGATGAACGGCGCCAGAAGTGTATGGCCAACGCCGGGTAAAGCGTCGGTTGCCGGTGGTGATTGTTAGCAGAGCAATAATCGTCAAAAACATCCTAATGAAAGGCGTATTATCAGAATCATCCCCTTGCAGAGCTAACGCCGCTTACCGCGAGTGCCGGAGATAAGCGCCGGGAAGGGGAGAAATATTAAAAGCCCTGACATTATGTCAGGGCTTTTTTACCTGTGTGGGTTACAAGCTGAAAATAAATGCTTTTTTTGTGATGTCGCAGGGCTATACAGCACGCACTTCCTCTGCATAAATATCGCCATAGTCCGATACTCTTCTTTATAGCGGAAACTTCCATGAAAAATGCAGCAGCCCTGACGTTGTTGAGCTTGCTTCTCTACGGATGCGATTCAGAGGCCAGCCCTGAACCGGTTAACCCGATACTCGCCAGCTATTCGACTATCTTCGGATTTGAACCGATACGCGGCCATGTTAAAAGCTTCGTACAGGAACAACATAATGAACAGGGAGAAGTCAGCTCGCTGTTTCAGGCCAGCCTGGCTGAAAATGGCTGTTTTGAGGCGTTAAAGGTCGTGGCGCCGCTGATGGATTTAGATATTGACCTGGTGAAAGAGGGGCTGTACCTGGTTAACCGTGAAGATAAGCAAAAACGCTATGCGCTGAAGGATAACTGCCTGCCGGACCGTAACATCAGTGATAACGTGCGCTATGAGAGTAATGACAAAGGCTTTGTCACGGCGGCCATTCATGATGCGGACACCAGTAAAAATATCTATTTTGAGTACGACAGCGCCGGGTTCCCTTCTAAAGTCTCTCAGCCGACGCCCTCCGGTCCCTTTGTTGCCGTGATCAACAGTACTGAGTCGGAAGAGAAGAAACGTAATGGCACTATCCAGACACGTTTCAAAGATAAAGTTCTTGGAGAAGTCACCACGACCTGCGAATACGACGACCACTTCAACGCCACGCACTGCACGATCAAAAGTAAAACAATGGACGATGGGAAGAGTATGTCTAAACAACTCGACGATCCGGAAACCACCAAAATCGAATACTATTGACCTGAGAAGCCCTGCCTGCGTGTCCTGCGCAGGGCAGGGTGTTTTATTTGACTGGGCCAGTTCTTCAGCCAATAGACGTCCAGCGGTTTATAATGCCAAAGAATAAAGATCGTCTTATTGAAGATAATATGAAATAAAGCTTGCACCTAAAAGTTATCTATGTGTAAATAGCGTCAACGGTTTGTCGTTAAGACCTATTTATGAAAGACATTTTAGTAAAGCAGTTCCTAGTTCAAGTGATGTAACAAGTCTCTTCTCCGACGAATTTTCTTCTCTAGTGCCCCCATAAGTAACTCATAATAAAAACAGACCCTCACTGCCCTATGGCATCTAAAAAATAAAATCGAAGAAGGTATTTCTTATGTCTAATAAAATGACTGGTTTAGTAAAATGGTTTGACGCTGGTAAAGGTTTTGGTTTCATCAGCCCTGCAGACGGCAGCAAAGATGTGTTCGTACACTTCTCTGCAATCCAGAGCAATGATTTCAAAACGCTGGACGAAGGCCAAAACGTTGAATTTACCATTGAAAATGGTATGAAAGGCCCATCAGCCGGCAACGTAGTCGTTCTGTAACATTCGACTGTCATAATGTTTCAACCTGCAATAGCGATGATGGGGATTAGCCCGGAGCAGACAGGGAAATAATTAAGACATCGGTTACAACGATACAAATAAACCTCGGTGAAAACCGGGGTTTATTGCTCTTTGCGGAGACCTCTTTTGTTCACCTGTTCAATAATAGAAAAGCCGGTTTATTATTTATCCGAAGGTATTTTCGACGCGGATAAATAGGGGTATTACGAGCCCGTTTTTCTATTGTGAAACCGTCATGCTCAGACTGCGCAATGTTGGAGTGTTCGATGAACGCTTGCGCCATAATATGACAGCCGGGAAAGTTACCGGCACTTATAAAAAGAAGCTGCACTCAGGTGCGGCTTTTTTGTGTCTTTTTTTTGTCATCTTACCTGGGCAAATCAGGCATAAAAAAAAGCCCGCACAAGGCGGGCAAAATAACAGGGTTCTACAGGGGTTTTCTACACAGGGACATCACACAACTTCTTGATGGGTCTAATTTACCAAACCCTCTGTATGGTTTTGTCATCGATCAGTAAGGTTAAGGAAGAAGATGTAAAAACAGTCATGACTGTTTCCCCCCTGTTTTTCCACGACTTTCCTGTTATTTCTCTGCGTTAGCGGTTTACTGCCGCGACCTGCGCCACAATCTGACGGATGTCGGCAGGCGTTGTTCTGCAGCAGCCGCCAATGATCGTCGCCCCGATCTGCCGCCATGCTACGGCCTGTGCGGCCAGTTGTTGTTCCGCAGCGCCACAGCTGTGCCAGGTCTTGGTGACAGCGTCGTAGTGCTCCCCGGAATTAGGGTAGACCAGCAGTGGCTTGTCACTCAGTTTGGCAAAATGTTGTAATGCCGCACTGACGCTTTCCAGCGCGATACAGTTAATGCCAATGGCAGCCGCTTGCGGCGCACTACTGAGCAGCTCAGTCACCGCGCTCAGCGGCGTGCCGTCGCTTAAGTGCTGGCTGTCGCGCAGGGTAAATGAGAACCAGGCGAAGGTGGCGGGGAACTCTTTTAGCAAGTCCAGCAGAGCGACGGTTTCTCTAAAGGAAGGTAAGGTTTCGCACGCCAGAATATCCACGCCCGCTGCCACCAGTGCCGCGATGCGCGGGCGGTGAAATGCCTTCATCTCTTCCTGAGGTAACGCATAATCTCCGCGATATTCCGAACCGTCTGCCAGATACGCGCCGTAAGGGCCGACGGAACCCGCCACCAACAATGAGGTATCACTGCCGGTTTCTGCCAGATAATCTTCCCGTGCCTGGCGCGCCAGTTCGACACTCTTTTGGATCAACGCTGCGGATTGTTGCTCCCCAATACCGCGTGCCGCAAAGCCCAGTGGCGTGGCCTGATAGCTGGCGGTAATGGCGCACTGCGCGCCAGCACGGAAGTAATCGAGATGTACCTGGTAAATCAGCTGCGGATTTTCAATCAGCACTTTGGCTGACCACAGGGTATCTGTCAGGTCACAGCCACGGGCTTCCAGCTCGGTGGCCATTGCGCCGTCGAGGATCAGCGTACCGTGCTTAGCCAGGTGGCGGGCAATCGGGTCGCGGAAAGCGTTGAGGTTATTCGGCATGAGCGTGTTCTCCTGAGGCGACCTTGCGTTGAGTCAGCGGGTAAACGAGATAACAGAGTGCGACAAAGGGCAGGCCGCAGTACAGCGCGATACGCTGGGCAGGGTCAAAGGCCAGCCCGACGCAGGCCAGCAGGCACAAGATGAAACCGAGGATCGGCGTCAATGGATACCAAGGCGCGCGGTACTCCAGCGCGCTGAGCGGCTGGCCGGAACGAAGAAATGCCCGGCGAAAACGATAATGTGATGCACAGATACTCAGCCACACGGCAACAACCGCGAAACCGGAAATTGCTGACAGCGCGACAAATACGGTATCCGGGGCAATCACGCTCGACAGCAGCGCCAGCAATCCCCCCAACATACTGAAGATCAGCGCATTCATCGGAACGCCGCGCCGGTTTACTTTGGCAAAATAGGCGGGCAGGGTGCGCTGATTGGCCAAAGACCATAACATACGGCCGGAGGCATACAGACCGGAATTGGCGGCAGACAGGATTGCGGTCAGGATGACGAAATTGAAAATATCAGCGGCATAGGGAATGCCGATTTTCTCAAACACTAATACGAACGGACTTTTGATGATCCCCGCCTGATCCATCGGGATCAGTGCAGCCAGCACAAATACCGAGCCGATAAAGAAAATCACCAGCCGCGCGACCGTGGTTCGAATCGCCCATGGCACCACTTTCTGCGGATTTTCAGTCTCCCCGGCGGCAATACCAATAAGCTCCGTGCCGGAGAAGGCGAAATTGACCGCCACCATGGTCATCAGGATCGGTAATCCCCCATGTGGGAACCAGCCGCCCGCCGTCAGGTTATGCAGCATCGGCGCAGGGCTGCCATCTTTCATGGGAATAAAGCCGAACAGCGCGCCGGCACCCAAAACGATGAAGGCCAGAATCGTGACCACTTTGATGATAGAGAACCAGAACTCGCCTTCGGCGAACACGCGGGTATTGATAATGTTGAGGATGAAAATCGCCAGACAGAATATCAGGCACCAGAGCCAGACGGGCGACTGCGGAAACCAATACTGCATGCAGAATCCGGCAGCCGTGAGGCTGGAGCCGAGGGCCACCGTCCAGGTCAGCCAGTAGAGCCAGGCCACGGTGTAGCCGGTTGCCGGGCTAAGATAACGGGCAGCATAGACGTGAAATGCGCCGGTTTCAGGCATAGCAACGGACAGCTCGCCAAGACACAGCATCACCAGATAAACCACCAGCGCACCAATCAGATAGGCCAGTAATGTGCCCAGCGCCCCCGTGGTAGAGATGATGTAACCGGTATTAAAAAACAGACCCGTGCCGATAACGCCACCGAGGGAGAGCATCACCAGATGGCGCGCTTTCATGGTCCGTTTGTATTCGCCTTCGGAAAGGGAAGTCGAGGAGTGTTGCTCTTTACTCATAACCGTATGGACGTCTACACCGCTAAATTGTAAGGGCGTTATACCGTTTATGAGAGGAGAAATCAACGCTACCGGCGCTACAAGAGTTCCATCAGTAGCGCCATGGCGTAACCAATAGCGACAGAACCTCCCGCCATCGTTAGCCAAAATACGGTTGCTTTCATCACACCCTCCCTGGGATGGTACTGAAAATTAATTCAGCGTGTCAGCCGGTGCAGATAACTTGCTGTGGGCGCTGGTGTCGATAGTGGTGGTCAGCGGGCGGCCGCCTTCATGAGCTTTACGGTTCAGTTCTGAAGCCACATCCTTTGCGCTGGTGGACTGTGCTGCAATACTGTTGAAGGCCAGGGTACTGATAATCAAAGTGAATAATAGAGCGATGGTGCGGTTCATTGGTGCGTGTCCGTTCAAATCTGAGGATAACGTGCAGAGGACAGCGCTCAGTGATAACTTTTTCAGCAATAAGAAACGGGAGCGAATTATGCTCCCGTTCATCATTTTAACTGCTTAGAAGAACTGCCCTACACGTGCTGGAGCGCATTATGCCCCTGCTCTGACTTATTCGGTAGGCGAATTGTGGCAGAGAGAATCAATGACACAACCAATAGGATGGTGATGAAGGTGAAGGTCACCACGAAGCCACCCAGCAGGGAAGCAATCAGCGAACCCATCACGCTGCCGATACCAAAGCCGAGATACAGCAGGCCATAGTTTTTAGTCAGGTTATTCAGACCAAAGAAGTCGCTGACCAGGGACGGATAAACGGTGATGGTCCCGCCGAAGCTGAAAGCGACACAGGCTATGGAGATGAAGAACAGCGTTTCGTTCATGGTGGAGAACAGCAGGATGCTCATGCCGACCAGTGAAATGACCTGCGCCATCGAGATCACCCGAATACGCGCCATTTTGTCAGACAGCACACCGAGGATCAGGCGTCCGCTCAGGTTAGCAATGGCGATGACGGTCACCGCATTGGCGGCGGTTATCGCATTCAGATGCACCATGCCTTCACCGATATCTTTCGCCACACCGATGACATACAGGCCACTCATGCAGGCCGTCAGGAACATCAGCGCCAGCATCCAGTACTGCGGCATACGCACGGCTTCGGAGAGCGTGAAGTCGCGGCTGTTGGTCAGGTTGTCTTCATCACAGGTGACGGTTTGCGCGGCTTGTTTCGGTGCGTCAGTCATCATCAGTCCACCGATAATGATCATTACCATCGCCATCAATCCCCAGATAATAAAGGTGTGCTCCAGTGTGTTGACGGCCAGTAAGTGCCCGCAAATGAATTTGAACCCCAGACTGCCGAGACCGTAAGCACCAATGGCACAAGCGGAGATCACCCCTTTACGTTCCGGGAACCATTTCACGCAGTTGGAGAGGGTCATCAGATACCCGGCACCGTCGGCCAGACCGACCAGCACACCGGCGCTGAGATAAAGCATGATCAGATTGTTCGAATGAGCGGTCAGGGCGAAACCCACCGCCATCATCACACCGGCCGCCATGGTGACTTTTTTCACCCCGAAACGGTCCTGAAGTTTACCGGCAACGGAGGACGCAATCGCCAGACCGAGGCTCAACAAACCAAAGGAGAACGCCACGCGGCTGATAGGTTCATCCAGTTTTTGCGACAACTGCCCGTTGAACAGACTCCAGGTATAAACGGAGCCAAGAGCAAACTGGGTAATGATGGTACCGAACAGTGTCAGCCAACGGGTACGGTTGTAATTCTGCATGCCTGATTTGTCACTCATAGTGGGTTCTCCCGAGCGAAGTAAAGTCAATTAATCTGTTTGTATGATAAATCGATCTTCGCGCAGCGATCCGTTTGCGGCATGAGATGCAGCGTGAAAGGAATGAAATGCATTAGCGACGGTATGAACGGCGTTTTTGGGGCCGAATCAGGCCGGAAATTGCAGTTAAAATGCCCCCGCAGGCCAGTCAGGGCGCGGATTTTGTTTGATCTGAGTCATGAATTGAGAGATTAGTTTCTGGGGTTGCATTTCTACGCCTGATTTATCAGCAAGACGCTTCCACCAGGAATGTCAGCTGCCCCTGCCACCTGAGCATGAATATTTTTTCGCCAGCCCCTTCCCATCAAAAACGCAGGTGGTAGGATGTGCCGCAACTTTCACGTTAGGAATATTCTTATGTTCAGGTTGGGTGCTTTGATGGCGGTTTTGCTGGCGTTCACTTCTTTTTCAGCCTCTGCGGTCACGGCGTATAAATGTGTGTTGACGCACAATATGCAGGCGGCCGACGGGACGGAAACCGCTGAAGTTATCAATAAAGATGCGCATGTGTTTGATGCCGGTAACACCTTCACTTTTTCGCCGGACGGCACCAAAATGGTCACCAGCCCGGAGCTGACCGATATTATTGGTCAGAATAATCAGCCGATGAAAGCCGGTGCTGAAGATAACCTGATGTATATCCATGTTAAAAATAGCTTTGTCGTGGCCACCGAAACGGATGGCTACGTCTATGGCGATTGCGTGCAGGTCAGTACAAAGTAGCTGCACAAGCGTGGCAGTCTGAACCCGGCCACCGAGCCGGGTTTTTTATTGCCTGGTGACAACCTGTTCGAAGTATTCATAAATAGAAACATTACTGCCACATCATTAGCACACTTCTGATAGTCGCTCCTGCGCTTACGGGCTAGACTTGCCCACTTTTGACCCCCTGCGTTCACGCCACCGCATAAGAAACTGACCAGAAAGGTACTTGCCCACTTATGGCCCTACTCAATGACGAAATCCGCGACCATACCGCCGAGTCCGTTCTCTTCGTGCGCCGTGCCGTCATTGCCTTTGTGGTCGTCGTAATACTCTCGGCCATTCTGGTGTTTAACCTGTACCATTTGCAGGTCGGAATGCATGATTTTTACCAGACCCGTTCCAATCAGAATGACATCAAAATGTTGCCGATAGCCCCGAGCCGGGGGCTGATCATGGATCGCAATGGTGTGATCCTGGCGCAAAATATTACTCTGTATCAGATTCAGGTGATCCCCGGCAAAGTGGACGATTTGAAGGCGACGCTGCAGGCACTGACGCCCATCGTCGATCTGACCAAAGAGGATATCGATGCCTTCCATGATGCGATGTACCACGGTCGGAAATTTGCTGAAATTCCACTGAAGCTGGCACTGAGTGATGTCGAGGTGGCGCGTTTCTCGGTCAACCAGTTCAAATTCTCCGGTGTTTCAATCAGCACCTACCAACAGCGGCGCTACCCGTATGGCGCGGATCTGGCGCATGTGGTGGGCTATGTATCGAAAATCAATGACAAGGATGAGAAACGGCTCGATCAGGAAGGGATCGCTGAAAACTATGCTGCCGATCATGACATTGGTAAGCAGGGCGTTGAAAAGTATTATGAAAATATCCTGCACGGTCGCACCGGCTATCAGGAAGTGGAAGTGGATAATCACGGGCACGTGGTGCGCCTATTGCGGGAGGTGCCACCGCAGGCCGGTCAAAATATCTATCTGACGCTGGACCTTGGTTTGCAGCAGTACATCGAAAAAGTGCTGAAAGGCCAGCGTGCGGCAGTGGTGGTGATGGACCCGCGCGACGGTGGCATCAAAGCGATGGTCTCCAGCCCAAGTTACGATCCCAACCCGTTCGTGAACGGTATTTCCAGTAAAGAGTACCGCTCACTGCTGAAAAACCCCGATCTGCCGCTGATCAATCGGGTCACGCAGGGGCTCTATCCACCGGCGTCAACCGTGAAACCTTTTATGGCCACATCGGCGTTGTTTGCCGGGGTGATCACGCCGCAAACCACCTTCTTCGGCGCGCCGACCTGGACACTGCCGGGCACCGATCGCCATTATCGTGACTGGCTTAAAACCGGTCATGGCATGCTCAATGTCACCAAGGCCATCGAGGAGTCGGCTGATACCTTCTTCTATCAGGTGGCCTATGAGATGGGCATCGACCGTATTCATGAATGGCTGACAAAATTTGGTTACGGGCAGTCTACCGGTATTGATCTGGATGAGCAGTACAACGGGGTGCTGCCCAGCCGTGACTGGAAAATGCGGGTACATAAGAAAGGTTGGTATCAGGGCGACACCGTGTCGGTGGGTATCGGCCAGGGTTACTGGGTGGCGACGCCGATTCAGATGGTACGGGCGCTGAGTGCGGTGGTGAACAATGGCAAACTGAAAACCCCGCATCTGCTTTACTCCAGCAAGAGCGGTAAAGTGATCACGCCCTATGTTCAGCCACCAGCGCCGCAAATTGCCGATCCAAAATCGCCTTTCTGGGGCATTGTCCGCAATGGCATGTTTGGCATGGCGAATTTCCCGAACGGCACCGGCTATAAGTTGTTCCATACCGCACCGTACGAGATCGCCGCAAAATCAGGCACATCGCAGGTCTTTAGCTTACGCGAAGACCAGGTCTACAACGCCAAAATGACCCCGGTACGCCTGCGTGACCACATCTTCTATACCGCCTTCGCACCCTATAAGAACCCGACGGTAGTCATGGCGCTGATTCTGGAGAACGGTGGGGGCGACGGCGTAGTGGCTGGTCCGACGGCCCGTGCGATCCTCGACCATATTTTCCTGCCGCCGGAAGTCATCGCCAAATGTGACCCTGCGAAGGTCGACAACCCGGCCAACTGTGAGCAGGACGTTCCTGCACCGAATGCGTTGGGCTTCAGTGAACACTGATCATGGCTGCGGCGCATGGCGACTGTCCAAATTTGTATAAAAATAGCGACAGACGGGGTAAAGAATGTCTCTAAATGGAGACATTTAATTAATTGATTTTATTAAATTTATTTTAATTTGTTGTTATGTGTTGGTTTTTGGAGACGCTTTGTTGAATTAAACACCACGTAAAAAGCAGCCCGATGAGGTGTTAAAAAGTCGTTAAAAATTATTATCCTTTAAAATCAATGCGTTGATTTTTTATTTTTAAGACTGGCACGTAATCTGCATAATGTCATCAGTTGCTCATTCAATTGATTATGATAGCTGCGCTAATCCGCAATAAACGCCCATAATGCCCGAATGACGCCAAAGCAAGGTGCCTATCGTTCACTACATCGGTAATCGCTGCGAAAGCACGTTACCAAGCATCGAACGAAACGTTGAGTGAGGCACCACCTCTCCCGGTTTGCTGAACGCTGAAATGGCGTTCAGCAATACCAAGCTTCATCCGTTCGATTCCCCCCTCTGTTTTGTTTGCGAATCCTCTGCAATACCGGCTAAACCTGACTCTTTTCTGGCTGTAACTGCGTTACTCAGTTAGCATTTACAGATCGCCAGCGAATGAGATAAATGCGTTGAAAAGAGGAAGAATATTTCCCGGATCCCTGCGTCAGTTAGTACTGATGGCCTTCCTTTTGGTGCTGTTACCTTTACTGGTGCTGGCCTATCAGGCGTATCAAAGTCTGGATCACCTCAGCTCACAGGCTGCTGAAATCAACCGTACTACGCTGACCGATGCCCGCCGCAGTGAGGCGATGTCCGGGGTGGCGCTGGAAATGGAGCGCAGTTACCGCCAGTACTGCGTGCTGGACGACGCTACCTTAGCCCGCCTGTATCAGACACAACGCAAACGCTATTCCCAAATGCTGGACACCCATGCGGCAGTCCTGCCAGATGTACGCTATTACCAGACGCTGCGCGTTCTGTTGACGCAACTCACCGATCCCAAATGTGAGAACAACAGCCCGGATGCCGCCTCTTCAGCCGGGCTGGAAAATTTTGCCCGCTCTAATGCTGAAATGGTGCAGGCCACCCGCGAAGTGATTTTCAGCCGCGGGCAGCAGTTACAGCGTGCCATCGCCGAGCGCGGCCACTTCTTTGGCTGGCAGGCGCTGGTGCTGTTTCTGCTCAGCGGCGCACTGGTGCTGCTCTTCACCCGCATGATTATTGGTCCGGTGAAAGGGGTGGAAAAGATGATCAACCGGCTTGGCGAAGGGGGAACACTGGGCAATGCGGATAAGTTTAAGGGTCCACGTGAGATCCGCTCACTGGCGCAGCGTATTGTTTGGCTGAGTGAACGTCTGGCCTGGCTTGAATCCCAGCGGCATGAATTTTTGCGCCATATCTCCCATGAGCTGAAAACCCCGTTGGCCAGCATGCGGGAGGGTACTGAACTCTTGCAAGATGAGGTTGCCGGGCCGCTGACGGCGGATCAAAAAGAGGTCGTGGCGATCCTCAATGACAGCAGTCGTCATCTGCAAACCTTGATTGAACAACTGCTCGACTACAACCGTAAACTGGCCGACGGCCCGACAGAAAAAGAGCAGGTTGATCTGGCTGTCATTATTGAAAGCGTAGTGGCATCCAACAGCTTGCCAGCCAGGGCTAAACAGATCCGTACTGAAATCAGCGTTGGCGCAACTTCCTGTTGGGCGGAGTCAACGTTGCTGATGCGCGTACTGGATAATCTCTACTCCAATGCGGTGCACTATGGCGCTGAATCCGGTACCATTTGGATACGCAGTCAACAGCGGGAAAACCGGGTGATCATTGATGTCGCCAACAGCGGCCCCCCGATTCCCGAGGCTGAACAAACAATGATTTTTGAGCCGTTTTATCAGGGAAGCCAGCAACGCAAAGGCGCGGTGAAAGGCAGTGGTTTGGGGCTGAGCATTGCACAGGATTGCATACGCCGGATGCGCGGCGAATTAACACTTGTCACCCTCGAGGAGGCTGACGTCTGTTTTCGTATCGAATTGCCATTAACTGCTGAGAAAAAACCATCATGATTCAATCTTCACGCAGGAGCGCCTGATGGGTGCTGTGAGTCCTCTTTTATTTCCCTTTCAGCCTGTGCTGAACGCTTTTTTGCGCCGCGCTGCGTTAGCGCTGGTGGCATTGCCGTCTTTGCTGGTGGGCTGTACCAACCATTCCGGCAACCACCCAGACTACCGCCCGGTTGAGGATATGATCCCGACCAGCAAAGTGGTGGATTTTCGGCTGGCACCTTGTGAAACCCTGTGGACGCTTGATGATAACGACACCATGACCAACTCGCTTTACTGGCTGCGGGCGATGGATTGCGCCGAACGGATGAGCGATACCCAGGCCCGTTTTCAGGCCCAACAAATTAAGGTCAACAGCTGGGATACCGTCTTTAAGCACAGTATTTTGCTCTCCAGCATCGATCCCGATTTACAGCAGCGGCGCGCCTTGCTCACTCAGGTCAATCAGTATCGGGCGCAGATGCCGGGCGCTATCCGGCCACTGGTACAACTTTGGCGCGAACGCCAGACTTTGCAGGTGACACTCGGTGATGAGAAAGGCCGCAACGCCCGTCAGCAGGAAGTGGCTGAGAGTAAATTTCTGTTAATGACCCAGCAGCAAAATGCGCTGCAGGGCAGTCTGGCAGATACGCAGCGTAAACTGAAAAACCTGACCGATATCGAACGCCAGCTCTCTTCGCGCAAACAGATGCAGAGCGATTTGCCGGACAGCGACAGTAACGCCGCTCCTCAGGTTAAACCGGAAGAGACTTACCAGCCGCCTACCCGGGAGAAAAAGACCCCATGACTTTGCGCAAAGCCGCCAGCCTGTTGCTGGTTGATGACGACCCCAGCCTGCTAAAACTGCTGGGTATGCGCCTGACCAGCGAAGGTTTTCGCGTTACCACCGCCGAAAGTGGGGCAGAAGCCCTGCGCCTGCTAAACCGTGAGCGCATTGACTTGGTGCTGAGCGATTTACGCATGGACGAAATGGACGGGATGGCGCTGTTTGCTGAAATTCAGAAACACCAGCCCGGTATGCCAGTGATCATTCTCACCGCGCACGGTTCGATCCCCGATGCCGTGGCCGCCACCCAGCAGGGGGTGTTCAGTTTTCTGACCAAACCGGTGGACCGCGATGCGCTTTATAAAGCCATTGATGCCGCGCTGGCGCTGTCAGCCCCGGCAGGGGATGAGAGCTGGCGCGAAGCCATCGTGACGCGTAACCCGGTGATGCTGCGCTTGCTGGAGCAGGCCAACATGGTGGCGCAGTCTGACGTCAGCGTGTTGATCAACGGCCAGAGCGGGACCGGTAAAGAGGTGCTGGCGCAAGCGATTCATGCCGCCAGCCCACGCGGTAAAAAAGCGTTTACAGCCATTAACTGCGGTGCTTTGCCCGAGCAGCTGCTTGAGTCTGAACTGTTCGGCCACGCTAAAGGTGCATTCACCGGGGCCGTAAGTAGCCGCGAAGGGCTGTTTCAGGCCGCCACCGGCGGTACGCTGTTTCTTGATGAAATCGGTGATATGCCGCTGTCGTTGCAGGTTAAATTATTGCGGGTATTGCAGGAGCGCAAAGTGCGCCCGCTCGGCAGTAATCATGATATCGACGTCGATGTGCGCATCATTTCGGCGACTCACCGCAACCTGCCCAAGGCGATGGAAAAGGGTGAGTTCCGCGAAGATCTGTTTTACCGATTGAATGTGGTCAGCCTGAAGTTACCCACGCTCACTGAGCGCGCGGAAGACATTCCGTTGCTGGCCATTCATCTGCTGCGGGCCTCGGCTCAGCGCCACAAACCGTTTGTGCGCAGTTTTTCCACCGATGCCATGAAGCGTCTGATGGCTGCCAGTTGGCCGGGCAACGTTCGCCAACTGGTCAATGTTATTGAGCAGTGCGTGGCGCTGACCTCCGCGCCGGTGATTAGCGAAGCGCTGGTACAACAGGCGTTGGAAGGCGAGAACACCGCGTTGCCGACCTTTGTCGAAGCACGCAATCAGTTCGAACTGAATTACCTGCGTAAGTTGTTGCAGATAACCAAAGGTAACGTGACCAATGCGGCGCGGATCGCCGGACGTAACCGGACCGAATTCTATAAGTTGCTTTCACGCCACGCGTTAGAAGCGACCGACTTTAAAGAGTAACTACTCTGCTCTGCTACTATGATACCTTTAGCGCCTGCCTGTGCGATGACGCTGGCAGCGCGAATGTGAACCATGCTGCCGCTCAGGAAGGCGGAGAGCAAACGAATGATGATAAGGGTCCGCCATGAAGAAAATTGATGCGATTATTAAGCCGTTCAAACTCGATGACGTGCGCGAAGCGCTGGCCGAAGTTGGGATCACCGGGATGACCGTGACAGAAGTGAAAGGTTTTGGTCGTCAGAAAGGCCATACCGAGCTGTATCGCGGCGCGGAGTACATGGTGGATTTCCTGCCAAAAGTGAAGATTGAAATCGTAGTGACTGACGACATCGTCGATACCTGCGTCGAAACCATCATGACTACCGCGCAGACCGGTAAAATTGGTGACGGTAAAATCTTTGTTTTCGATGTCTCCCGCGTGGTGCGTATCCGTACCGGCGAGCAGGACGAAGAGGCGATTTAATTCGTTTTTGATCCTGAAAAAGAAAAGGCTGACATCGCGTCAGCCTTTTTGCTTTTTACCGCTTAAATCACTTTATGCGGGCCGAAGCATTCGTAGTGAATTCGGTCTTCACTCATGTTCATTGCCAGCAACTGTTTCGCCGCAAATTGCATAAAGCCCACCGGGCCACACAGATAGCATTCGGTGGCAGGATCTGCCAGCTGGCTTTGCAATTTGCCGAGATCCATCAGACCCTGATAGTGATAATTATCCCCCGGCAGATCGAGCTCTTGCGGTTGGTTGTACCAGACATGACTTTCCAACTGCGGCAGGCGTTCGCCGAGCGACTTCACTTCATCGGCAAAGGCATGAACCCCGCCATGTTCCGCTGCGTGGATCCACTGCACCGGTGCCTGATGGCCGCCCGCTGCCAGCACATTCAGCATACCGAGCATCGGCGTCTGACCCACACCGGCTGAGATCAGTGCGACCGGCGTTTGTGGTGTGACGTTGAGGAAGAAATCACCGTGCGGTGCCGCAAGGTGAATCACATCCCCTGGTTGCGCCACGTTATGCAGGAAATTCGATACCTGACCCTGTTCTTCACGTTTTACAGCGATGCGGTAGGTGTTGCCGTTCGGTGCCTGAGTCAGTGAGTACTGACGAATTTCCTGATGCGCCAGCGTTTCACTACGGATATAGACCGCCAGATATTGTCCGGCACGGAAATCCGCCACGGGCAGACCGTCGACAGGTTCCAGCAAGAAAGAGGTGATTAGCTGGCTCTGCGGCTGTTTTTCTTTGATACGGAATTCGCGGGTGCCGGTCCAGCCACCACGTTCTTCGGCACTTTCCTGATAGATATCGGCTTCCCGCTGTATAAACACGCCAGCCAGCACGCCGTAAGCTTTACCCCAGGCATCCAGCACTTCCTGACCGGGGCTAAACATTTCGTCCAGCGTGGCAATCAGATGTTCACCGACGATGTTGTACTGTTCGGGCCTGATGGTGAAACTGGTGTGTTTCTGCGCAATACGCTCTACCGCGGGCAGCAGTGCGGCGAGATTTTCAATATTGGTCGCGTAAGCGCAGATGGCATCAAATAGCGCCTGGCGTTGATCGCCATTGCGCTGATTGCTCATGTTAAAAATGTCTTTCAACTCAGGATTGTGCGCAAACATGCGGTCATAAAAATGGGCGGTGAGTTTCGGCCCGGTCGCAGCCAGCAGAGGAATCGTGGATTTAACAGTCGCGATAGTTTTAGCATCTAGCATGGTGATCTCCTTTCCCCTACGCCTTTGAAGCTTACGCAGTCGCCACTCCAATGCTTTTAGGGATATTAGTTTAAACATGTATTTTAAATGCATCTTATATAAAGCGATGATTACTGTAAATAGCCTTGTGAGTGTTAAGGGTTTGTTAAACACGGGCGCGCAGTCACAAAGCTGAGAAATATGCATGTGATGCTGAAGAAAACTCCCTTGATTATGCAGAGTGTTTAAGAGATCAAAGCCTTGCCACAACTAGAGCCAATCGTTTGCCTAAAAACCTTAAACTGACCCTATCCGAAGGCCGCTTAAACATTTACACTGTGGCGCAGAACCCGGAAGGGCATTTGATTTTTAGTTTGTTGAGTCAGGAGATGCAGATGTTAAAGCGTGAAATGAACATTGCCGATTATGATGCTGAGCTGTGGGCAGCAATGGAGAAGGAAGTT
>Ga0209903_1000142_pt1 | contig 30446 bp, 28 predicted proteins | sample OrgsoiDNA2013051_FD_185801 | JGI IMG/M metagenome (GOLD analysis project Ga0209903, IMG submission 185801) | Permafrost soil microbial communities from the Arctic, to analyse light accelerated degradation of dissolved organic matter (DOM) -... | ecosystem: Environmental > Terrestrial > Soil >...
AGATCGCCTTCGCGAGCAAGCCCGCTCCCACATTTGATCTCGGGGGTTACAGAACCATCGCCGCCACCCAGCCAAACGCCAGCAACGGCAGGTTGTAATGCAGGAACGTCGGGACCACGGTGTCCCAGATGTGGTGATGCTGGCCGTCGATGTTCAAACCGGAGGTCGGGCCCAACGTCGAGTCCGAGGCCGGCGAACCGGTGTCGCCCAAGGCGCCGGCAGTGCCGACGATGCAAACGATCGCCATCGGGCTGAAGCCCAATTGCACGCACAGCGGCACGAAGATCGCCGCCAGGATCGGCACGGTGGAGAACGACGAACCGATGCCGATGGTGACCATCAACCCCACCAACAGCATCAGCAACGCACCGATGGCCTTGCTGTGGTCGATCCACGCCGCCGCGCTTTCCACTAGCGTGCGCACTTGCCCCGTGGCCTTGAGCACTTCGGCAAACCCTGAGGCGGCGATCATGATGAAGCCGATCATCGCCATCATCTTCATGCCTTCGGTGAACAGGTCGTCGGTTTCACGCCACTTTACAATCCCCGACGCCGAGAAAATCAGAAACCCTGCCAGTGCGCCGATGATCATCGAATCCAGCAGCAACTGAATGATGAACGCTGCGGCAATCGCCAGCCCCGCGATGCCCAGGGTCATCGGGTTGTACGCGACGGTTACCTGCTCGACCTGCTCGATCTTCGCCAGGTCGTAGACGCGTTTTTTGCGGTAGCTGAAAAACACCGCCACCAACAGGCCGAAGACCATGCCCATCGCCGGGATCGCCATGGCGTGCATGACGTTGATCTGGCTGATGTCGACGCCACTTTTGCTGACGTTGGCCAGCAGAATCTGGTTCAGGAAGATATTGCCGAAACCCACCGGAAACACCATGTATGGCGTGATCAGGCCGAAGGTCATGACGCAGGCGATCAAGCGGCGGTCCAGTTGCAGTTTGGTCAGCACATATAAAAGCGGCGGCACCAGCAACGGAATAAAGGCGATATGTATCGGCAGAATGTTTTGGGAAGCAATGGCCACCACCCACAGCAAGCCGATCAGCAGCCACTTGACCTGCCGGCCACCGCTGGCGTGCTGGCGGTCGACCATCAGCAAGGCCTTGTCCGCCAGCGCATGAGCCAGGCCGGACTTGGCAATCGCCACCGCGAACGCGCCGAGCAAGGCGTAAGACAAGGCCACCGTCGCCCCATTGCCCAGGCCACTGTTGAACGCTTTAAGTGTCGCGTCGATGCCCAGACCACCGGTCAAACCACCCACCAGTGCGCCGACGATCAGCGCGATCACTACGTGCACGCGGGACAGGCTGAGCACCAGCATGACGCCAACCGCGGCAATTACAGCATTAATCATCGTTACCTCAAGGCAAGCGGAATGAGCTCAGCCGGCAGTCTGCGAAGAGCCGCCAGCGGAGTAAGGGATGGGTTTTATTAGAGGGCGCGCACTGTGCCGCAGAGTGGCGTCGGTGTCAAAGCGCGGGGCAAGCCGATGTGTAAGGTCTTGTGATGACCTCTGTGGCGAGGGAGCTTGCTCCCGCTCGGCTGCGCAGCAGACGCAAAACCTGCTGACACGGTTTGTCTGAAGGAATGCTGGGGGCCGCTTCGCGACCCAACGGGGGCAAGCCCCCTCGCCACAGGGAAGAGTTACTGCCACAAAAAGGCTTAAGTCAGCGAGATTGGAAATTCGGAAACCGCCATAAAGAAAGCCAATCCGCGGCCGTTACAGTGCAAAGTCTCAGATAAATATCGAATAAAAGGACGTTCCCATGTCGCTCAGACAACTCTCCATCCAATGGAAAATCACCCTGCTGGCCGGGTTGTGCCTGGCCGGCGTCGTGACCCTGTTGGTGGGTCTTTCGCTGTATCGCATGGAGCACAGCTCTGCGCTGGTGAAAGCGTCGAGCATGGAGATGCTCACCGAATCCGCCCAGGCGCGGATCGAGTCCCAGGGTGAAAACCAGGCGCTGAACATTCGTCAGCAGTTCATGGACGCCTATCAATACGGCCACGGTTTTTCGCGCCAAGTGCTGTTCCTGCGCGAGCAGGCCGAGAAGCGCTTTCTCGATGCCTTCGACCTGCGCGAAGACCTGACCCGCCAGGTCAAATCGGCACTGCAAGCCAACCCGGAACTGCTCGGCCTATCCCTGGTATTCGAAGCCAATGCGCTGGACGGTAAGGACGAACTGTTCGCCGGCCAAGCTGAGTTGGGCAGTAACGACAAGGGCCGTTTTGCCCTGTACTGGTCGCAACCGACGCCAGGCAAGCTGACGTCGATGTCGCTGCCCGAAAGCGACATGGCCGACACCAGCACCGGCCCCAGCGGCGAGGCGGCCAACGCTTGGTTCACCTGCCCGCGCACCACGCTCAAGCCGTGCGTGATCGAACCCTACTTCTATGTGATCGACGGCCAGAACGTGCTGATGACCAGCATCGTTTTCCCGCTGATGGTCAACGGCAAAGTCATCGCCTCGTTGTCGGTGGACATCAACCTTAATAGCCTGCAAGCGATCAGCCTGGGCGCGAGTAAAAAGCTCTATGACGGCCAGACCAGCGTCAGCATCCTCAGCCCTGTCGGTTTGCTCGCCGGCTACAGCCCTGACGCCAGCAAACTCAGCCAACGCCTGGACGCCGTCGACAAGACCAACGGCGCCGAGCTGATTCGCCTGCTGGGCACCAGCAACAAAACCACCAGCCTGCACAGCAATGAGCAACTGAAAGTGCTGTCGCCGTTCCTGCCGATTCCCGGCGGTAAACCGTGGGGCGTGTTGCTCGACGTGCCGGAGAAAGTCTTGGTGGGCCCGGCCGAGGCGCTGAAAAAACAACTCGATGAAAGCAACACGCGCGGCACGCTGGTCGAACTCAGCCTCGGCGTACTGGCCGCGCTGATCGGTCTGTTGCTGGTGTGGTTGATGGCCCGCAGCGTAACCAAGCCGATCCTCGGCGTGGCTCATATGCTCGAAGACATCGCTAGCGGCGAAGGTGATTTGACCCGGCGCCTGGCCTACGACAAGAAGGATGAACTGGGGCAGTTGGCTGGTTGGTTCAACCGCTTCCTCGACAAGCTGCAACCCATCATCGCCGAAGTGAAACGCTCGGTGCAGGACGCGCGCAGCACGGCGGATCAATCGTCTGCCATCGCTACCCAGACCAGCGCCGGCATGGAGCAGCAATACCGCCAGGTCGATCAGGTGGCGACCGCCTCTCACGAAATGAGCGCCACCGCCCAGGACGTTGCCCGCAGCGCCGCCCAGGCCGCTCACGCAGCACGCGATGCCGATCAGGCAACCCGTCAGGGCTTGACCGTGATCGACCGCACCACCACCAGCATCGATAACCTTGCCGCTGACATGAGCACGGCGATGGTGCAAGTCGAAGGCCTGGCGGCGAACAGCGAGAAAATCGGTTCGGTGCTGGAAGTGATTCGTGCCATCGCCGAGCAAACCAACCTGCTGGCCCTCAACGCCGCGATCGAAGCGGCCCGTGCCGGTGAAGCCGGACGCGGCTTTGCCGTGGTGGCCGATGAAGTGCGCAACCTGGCGCGGCGCACTCAGGAATCGGTCGAGGAAACCCGTCAGGTGATCGAGCAATTGCAGAGCGGCACCCAGGACGTGGTGGGCTCGATGAACAACAGTCATCGCCAGGCTCAGAGCAGCGTCGAGCAAGTCAGCCAGGCGGTGACCGCGCTGCGCCAGATTGGCGACGCGGTGACGGTGATTACCGACATGAACCTGCAAATCGCCAGCGCGGCGGAAGAACAGAGCGCGGTGGCCGAGGAGATCAACAACAACGTGGCGACCATTCGTGACGTGACCGAGTCGTTGTCGGGGCAGGCGAATGAATCGGCGCGGGTGAGTCAGTCACTCAATAGCCTGGCGAACCAGCAGCAGAGCTTGATGGATCAGTTTCGCGTCTGACGCGAATTCTGCATCCACCGGAAATCAAAATGTGGGAGCGGGCTTACTCGCGAAGGCGGTCTATCAGTTAACAGAGATGTCGGCTGATACACCGCCTTCGCGAGCAAGCCTGCTCCCACGTTAGATCTTCAGCAGGCTTTAGAGCGGTGTCAGCGTTTAGGGAGTTCGATGGCGACCTTCAACCCGCCCCACTCACTCTCCTGCAACAGCAACTTCCCGCCCCAGGTGTCGACGATGTCGCGCACAATCCCCAACCCCAAGCCATGCCCGTCAGTCTGTTCATCCAGCCGCATCCCGCGACTGAACACCTGAGCGCGCTGGTCTTCGGGAATCCCCGGCCCATCGTCTTCCACGCTCAGCTCAAACCCTTCAGCCGTCTCGACCACGCTCAAGCGAACCTCGGCATCCGCCCATTTGCAGGCGTTATCCAATAGATTGCCAAGCAGTTCCAGCAAGTCTTCACGATCCCACGGCAACTGCAAACCGGCCGGTGCCCGGTAGCTCAGGTCGAGGTGTTCGCCGTGAATCATGTTCAACGTGGCCAATAACCCCGGCAACTCGGCATCGCAATCAAACAACGCCCCCGGTAGCGCATCGCCGGACAATCGAGCGCGGTTGAGTTCGCGATTCAAGCGTTGCTGGACCTGCTCAAGCTGTTGCTGGAAGACCTTGCGCAGTTCCGGATGGTCGTCGAGTTTTTCGCTGGAGGCCAGGCTGAGCAACACCGCCAACGGGGTTTTCAAGGCGTGGCCGAGGTTGCCCAGAGCATTACGCGAGCGCTTGAGGCTGTCTTCGGTATGGGCCAGTAGATGGTTGATCTGCGCCACCAGCGGCTCCAGCTCTACCGGCACCTGATCATCGAGTTGCGAGCGCTGGCCCTGTTGCAACTGGGCGATTTGTTCGCGGGCCTTTTCCAGTGGACGCAAGGCGCGGCGCACAGTGATCCGTTGCAGCAGCAAAATCAGCAGCAACCCCGCCAACCCGAGCCCGAGCCCGACCTGTTGCATGCGCAAAAAGCTCTCGCGCACCGGCGTGTAATCCTGCGCGACGCTGATGGAAATCGACAGACCCAACCGCCGATAGTCCGAGCGCAGCACCAGCAACTGCTGCCCCTCCGGGCCCAATTGCAGATTACTTTCCAGCCCGGGACTCTCCAGGCGAGGCAGTTCCTGATCCCACAATGAGCGGGAGCGCCAATGGCTGTCGGCGAAATCGATACGGAAGTAATGCCCGGAAAAAGGCCGCTGGTAGGCCGGCGCCAGGTGTCGCTCATCCAGTTGCAGCCCCTGAGGGCCGCGCACCAACGCGGCCAACAGGTTTTCACTGTCGTTGCGCAGCCCGGCTTCGAGGTAGCTCTGCAAGCCCAGTTCGAAACACCACAAACTGGTTTGCGCCAGCACCAGGCCGACGATCACCATTACGCTGATCAGCCCCAGGCTCAAGCGGCGCTGGATCGACCTCACTGGGCTTGCCCGCCGAACAGATAACCCTGGCCGCGACGGGTTTCGATCACGCTGCGCCCAAGCTTGCGCCGCAGGTGGTTGACGTGGACTTCGAGCACATTGGAGTCGCGCTCGGTTTCACCGTCGTAGAGGTGTTCGGCGAGGTGGCTTTTGGAAAGGATCTGCTCCGGGTGCAGCATGAAATAGCGCAGCAGTCGGAATTCAGCGGCGGTGAGCTGAATGTCGGCGCCGTCGCGGGTTACGCACTGGCGACCTTCATCCAGGTGCAGCCCGGCAGCCTTGAGTGTCGGCTGGTTGGCCTGGCCGTGGGAACGCCGCAGCAAGGCCTGGACTCGCAGGTGCAGCTCTTCCGGGTGAAAGGGTTTGCTCAGGTAATCGTCGGCACCAGCCTTGAGGCCTTCAATCCGCTCGGCCCAGGAATCGCGTGCGGTGAGGATCAGCACTGGCGTCGACAAGCTGCCGGCCCGCCATTGGCTCAGCACTTCAAGCCCGGGCATCCCCGGCAGGCCGAGGTCAAGAATGATCAGGTCATAGGGTTCGCTGCTGCCCTGGTAGACCGCGTCGCGTCCGTCGGCCAGCCAGTCGACGGCGTAACCCTGGCGGTTGAGGCCGGCCATCAATTCGTCGGCCAGGGGCACGTGATCTTCCACCAGGAGCAAACGCATCGATCAATCTTCCTTGTCTTTCAGTAAACGGCCTGTGGCGGCCTCGATGTCCAGCTCGCGAACCACGCCGTCGGCGGTCAGCAACTCGACTTCATAAATGTAGACGTCGTGTTTTTCTTCCAGCTCGGCTTCCAGCAGTCTGGAACCGGGATAGCGGTCCAGCGCCTGCTGCAGCAGTTGCTCCAGCGGCAGGATCACGCCCTGCTGACGCAAGCGCAGGGCTTCGTCCTGATCCAGGTCGCGGGCCATGACGACCGAGCAAAACGCCAGAAGCAGCAGCGCCATGCATGAAAATGAAAGCACCTTCATTACGTATCCTGATGATCCTTGAGAACCTGCCCGCTGACAGCGTCTAATTCCAGGTCCCACTCAATGCCCTGCGGGTCGCGCAGCTCCACTTGGTAGACATACTTGCCGTACTCTTCTTCCAGCTCGGTTTGGGTGATGGTGGAACCCGGGTGTTTGGTCAGTGCGGTGGCGTTGAGCTTCTCGAAAGACACAATGGTACCAGCGTCGCGCAGCCTCAGGGCTTCGTCGGGACCGAGGTCACGGGCGTGAGCGAGGCTGGCGGTCATGCCGATGATGGATGCGATGGACAGGGCAGTCAGGGTTTTCATGGGTGTCTCCGTATTTTTTTATGTGTTGCCTACGGGGCGCACCTTAGCGGGGTGAACTTAACTGAAACTGAATTGCCATCATTGGTCATGACAACGCGACACCAGTGCCTTGCACAAAACCTGTGGGAGCGGGCTTGCTCGCGAATGCGGTGTGTCAGCCACATAAACACCGACTGATACACCGCATTCGCGAGCAAGCCCGCTCCCACAATGACTGTGCATGTCTATAATTCTTGGCTTGCCCGATATCGAGACCGGTATGACCGCTATCCACATCAAGTTCCCCTCCCTGACCCTCAAGGCCGGCCCGCGGGCCTTTGCACGCATTCGTGAAAACGGGTTGAGCGCCGCCGACGTGGGCACGTTGCCGGGGGCGGCCGGTGGTCCCAAGGCATTGGGGATTCAAGGTCTGGACCTGGCGTTGTTCGGCGAATGGCTACCGGCGGCACCGCGAGAGCGTTCGCTGATCGGTGCCTCGGTGGGTTCCTGGCGGTTCGCCAGCGCCTGTCTGCCAGACGCCGCCGAAGGCATTCGGCGTCTCGGTCAACTGTACACCGAGCAGAATTTCGACAAGGGCGTGACCATGGCGCAGATCAGCCAGAGCTCGCGGCGCATGCTCGATGACCTGTTGGATGGTCGCGATGCCGCGATTCTGGACAACACCCATTACCGACTGAACATCATGGTGGTCAAAAGCCACGGCCTGCTCGCCCACGATCATCGTGGCCGCCTGGGGCTGGGGCTGTCGTCGGTGATCGCCGACAACTTACGGGGTCGCGCGCGGTTGTCGCGGCATTTCGAACGGCTGATCATCCACGACCCGCGCCTCGCACCGCCGGTCAATGCGCTGACTGATTTCCCGTCGCGCTTCGTCGCGCTGAATGCCGGCAACCTGCGCCAGGCTTTGCTCGCGTCGGGCTCGATACCGATGGTCATGGAAGGCGTGCGCGACTTGCCGGGTGCCGGCGCCGGAACCTTCCGCGACGGCGGTCTGCTGGACTATCACCTCGACCTGCCCTACAGCGGCAACGACATCGTGCTTTATCCGCACTTCACTGATCGGGTCATTCCCGGTTGGTTCGACAAGACCCTGCCGTGGCGCCGTGGCTGCTCGTTGCGCTTGCAAGATGTTCTGCTGCTGGCGCCATCGAAGGATTACCTGGCGCGCTTGCCTTACGGCAAACTGCCGGACCGCAATGACTTCAAGCGCTTCATGGGCGATGCCCCGAGCCGGCAGAAATACTGGCGTGCAGCAATGGATGAAAGCCGCCGGATGGGCGATGAGTTCCTGGAGTTGGCCGCCAGCGGTCGCCTTGGCGAGCGCTTGCTGACCCTTTAGTCAGTTAGTCAGTGTTTTGCCCAGAGCTCTGGTAAACTCGCCGCCTGCCCACATCGCCGCGGCGATCGCCACCTGACAGAGCTGAAAATCACTGTGGAAATCTTCAAAGAGTTTACTTTCGAATCCGCCCACCGCCTGCCCCACGTGCCGGACGGCCACAAGTGCGGTCGCCTGCACGGTCACTCATTCAAAGTGGCGATCCACTTGAGCGGCGACCTCGATCCGCACACTGGCTGGATCCGCGACTTCTCGGAAATCAAGGCGATCTTCAAGCCGCTCTACGAGCGCCTGGATCACAACTACCTGAACGATATTCCCGGTCTGGAAAACCCGACCAGTGAAGTGCTGGCCAAGTGGATCTGGACTGAGTTGAAGCCACTGCTGCCGGAACTCAGCGCGATTCGCATCCACGAGACATGCACCAGCGGTTGTATCTATCACGGCGAGTAAAAACAGCTGATTCAGAAGAACCACCGGCGACGGTGGTTTTTTTATGCCTGTCGTTTCACCCTCACGCCGAGTACAGTCATGCCCCATCCTTGGCCCAAAGGAACCCGTCTCATGTCACCGCTTATTCGTCCTGCAACGCTTGAGGACATCGCGCAGATCGAGGCCATCGTCGAGGCGGCTTATTCGCCTTACATCGAGCGCATCGGCCGCAAACCCGCGCCGATGCTGGATGACTACGCCAGCCAGGTGCTGGCCCGGCGCGTTCACGTACTCGCCCACGAACAGACACTCAGCGGCTTTGTGGTGCTGATCGACACCGAAGAATACTTGCTGCTGGACAACATCGCGGTCAGCCCGACGGTCAAGGGCCAAGGCTTTGGTCGCCAATTGCTGGAATTCGCCGAACGCCACGCACTCGAGGCGGGCTACCCGTCGATCCGGCTGTACACCAACGAAGCGATGAGCGAAAACATTGCGCTGTACACCCGCCGAGGGTTCGTCGAAACCCATCGTGTCGAAGAAAACGGCCTGCGCCGGGTTCACATGAGCAAGAAGCTGGGCTGAAGCCCACAGGGGAATGCGTTTCGTCAGTTGCTGCATAAGCCACCTTCAGAGGTGGTTTTTTATGCCTATGCTTTTTGGCTTGTTACCGCCAAGAGGACACTGGCATGGCTGACTGGTCGCTGGCTCAGACCTATCGCTTCAACAGGCACTCCGTTCGATACGCCGTACGGGGTGACGGCCCGCCGTTGGTGTTCGTGCATGGCACGCCCTTCTCCTCTTACGTGTGGCACCGGATCGCGCCGCACTTCATCGCCACGCATCGGGTGTATTACTTTGATCTGTTGGGCTACGGGCAATCCGAACAGCCTGACAGCGACGTGTCTCTCGGCGTGCAAAACGAGCTATTGGCGCAATTGCTCGCGCATTGGGGCCTGGATAGCCCGGACGTGGTGGCCCACGATTTCGGTGGCGCCACGGCCCTGCGCGCCCATCTGCTCAACGGCAAAAACTACCGCAGCCTGATCCTGATCGACCCGGTGGCGCTGACGCCATGGGGTTCGCCGTTTGTGCAGCATGTGCGTCAGCATGAGGCGGCATTCAGCGGGCTGCCTGATTACATCCAGCGAGCCATCGTGCCGACTTACATTCGTGGGGCGATCAAGCGCGAGATTCCCGACCATGAACTGGCGCCGTATGTGCAGCCATGGCTTGGGGAACCGGGGCAAGCGGCGTTCTACCGGCAGATTGCGCAGATGGACGAGCATTACACCCGTGAGGCTGAAGGGCTGTACCCGACGATTCGGTGCCCGGTACAGATTTTGTGGGGTGAGGATGATCAGTGGATTCCCATTGAGCGCGGGCGGGCGTTGCACCGGATGATTCCGGGGGCACGGTTTCAGGCGATTCCAAATGCCGGGCATTTGGTGCAAGAAGATGCGCCGGAAGCGATCGTCGCGGCGCTGCTGCGGTTTTTGCCTCTACACGATTCCCCCTGAGTAAACCGAATCCCCTGTGGGAGCGGGCTTGCTCGCGAAGAGGCTCGCACATTCAACATCAATGTTGACTGACACGCCGCTTTCGCGAGCAAGCCCGCTCCCACATGGGTCTTGTGTTCCGTCAGGCGCACCGCTTTCGCGCCCGCAACGGGCCAATTGCGCAACCTCGTCTATACATAACAACGCCATCCCCCGCTTGGCACGACCACTGCAACCCGCTGCGCGTCTCTCTCATTCAGCAAGGAACGCCACATGACGCAGAACGATCCGGGTAACGATTACCCCCTCAGCGAAGTCCCGATGCACGCCCGCAAAGGCTTCGCCTCCACGGCGATGGTGTTGCTGGGTTTCACCTTTTTCACCGCGACCATGTTTGCCGGCGGCAAGCTCGGCGTGGCGTTCAGTTTCGGCGAGATGATGGCGGTGATTGTCGTCGGCAATCTGTTGCTGGGGATCTACGCCGCCGGCCTCGGCTACATCGCCTTCAAGAGCGGCCTCAACTCGGCACTGATGGGGCGTTTCTGCTTCGGCGAAGTCGGCAGCAAGCTCAGCGACCTGATTCTCGGGTTCACCCAGATCGGCTGGTACGCCTGGGGTACGGCCACTGCCGCGGTGGTGCTGGGCAAATATTTCGAACTGGACCAAGGCACGGTGCTCGGGCTGATGGTGCTGTTCGGCTTGCTGTTCTGCGCCACGGCCTATGTCGGTTATCGCGGGCTGGAGATTCTGTCGTATATCGCGGTGCCGGCGATGATGTTGCTGCTGATGCTTTCAATGTGGGTCGCCACGCTGAAGGTCGGTGGGCTAGACGGTTTACTCGCCGTGGTGCCGACCGAAACGCTGGACTGGTCGACGGCCATTACGCTGGTGTTCGGCACCTTTGTCAGTGGCGCCACCCAAGCGACGAACTGGACGCGGTTCTCGCGCTCAGCCCGGGTCGCGGTGCTGGCAAGCCTGATCGGTTTCTTCGTTGGCAACGGCTTGATGGTGCTGATCGGCGCCTACGGGGCGATCGTCTATCAGCAACCGGACGTGGTCGAAGTGCTGTTGCTGCAAGGTTTCGCCATGGCGGCGATGGCGATGTTGCTGCTCAATATCTGGAGCACCCAGGACAACACCATCTACAACTTCGCCGTCGCCGGGTGCAATTTGCTGCGCACCGGTCGGCGCAAAACCGTAACCCTGGCCGGCGCGGTGATCGGCACACTGCTCGCGCTGCTGGGCATGTACGACATGCTGGTGCCTTACCTGATTCTGCTGGGCACTGTGATTCCACCGATTGGCGGGGTGATCATGGCGGACTTTTTCTTCCGTTATCGCGGCCAGTATCCACGGCTGGCCGACGCCCGGCTGCCGGCGTTCAACTGGCCCGGACTGAGCGCTTATGCGGTCGGGACGGTGGCCGCGTTCAGCTCGCCGTGGGTCGCACCGCTGGTAGGCATTGCCGCTGGCGCGCTAACGTATGTGATATTGACCGGCGTGCTGGGTGTCCGCACTGCCGATGCACCACTCCAAGATCTCTAAAAGGATTTGCCTGATGCACATCATCAACGCCCGCCTGCGCAACCAAGAAGGCCTGCATGAATTGCACCTGGAAAACGGCCTGATCAGCAACATCGCCCGTCAGACCGAAGCCCCGACCCTGGGGCCCGGCGACCTCGACGCCGGTGGCAACCTGGTGGTGCCGCCCTTCGTCGAGCCACACATTCACCTCGACGCGACCCTAACCGCCGGCGAGCCGCGCTGGAACATGAGCGGCACGCTGTTCGAAGGCATCGAGTGCTGGGGCGAGCGCAAAGCCACCATCACCCTGGAAGACACCAAGACCCGCGCCAAGAAAACCATCCAGACCCTGGCCGCCCACGGCATCCAGCATGTGCGCACCCACGTCGATGTCACCGACCCGACCTTGACCGCGCTCAAGGCGATGCTCGAAGTGCGTGAGGAAAGCCGTCACCTGATCGACCTGCAAATCGTTGCGTTCCCCCAGGAAGGCATCGAGTCGTACCGCAACGGCCGGGAGCTGATGGAAGAAGCCATCCGCATGGGCGCCGATGTGGTCGGCGGCATTCCGCATTTCGAGTACACCCGGGACCAGGGCGTCAGTTCGGTGAAGTTTCTGATGGACCTGGCCGAGCGCACCGGTTGCCTGGTGGACGTGCATTGCGATGAAACCGACGACCCGCACTCACGCTTCCTCGAAGTGCTGGCCGAAGAAGCCCGCAGTCGCGACATGGGTTCGCGGGTTACCGCCAGCCACACCACGGCGATGGGCTCTTACGACAACGCTTACTGCGCCAAGCTGTTCCGCTTGCTCGGCCACTCGGGGATCAGTTTCGTGTCGTGCCCCACTGAAAGCATTCACCTGCAAGGACGCTTCGACAACTTCCCGAAACGCCGTGGTGTGACCCGAGTGAATGAGTTGCTCGAAGCGGGGATGAACGTGTGTTTCGGTCAGGATTCGATCGTTGACCCGTGGTATCCGCTGGGCAATGGCAACATCCTGCGGGTGCTCGAAGCGGGACTGCACATTTGCCATATGCTCGGTTATCGCAATCTGCAAAGTGCGCTGGACCTGGTGACTGATAACAGTGCCAAGGCCATGGCCCTGGGCGATCGTTATGGACTGGAGGCTGGGCGGCCGGCGAATTTGTTGATTCTGTCAGCGGACAGTGATTACGAGGTTATTCGTAGCCAGGGCTTGCCGCTGTATTCGATTCGCGGGGGTGAGGTGTTGATGAAGCGGCAGATGCCAGTGGTGGAATGGCCACAACAGGTCTGAATTCTCGCTGACTTGGCGGGCCTCTTCGCGGGCAAGCCTCGCTCCTACAGGTCATGTTTTGTACCGAAATCCTGTAGGAGCGAGGCTTGCCCGCGAAGGCAATCTAACAATCACCCCATCAACCGCGCCGTGCCAAACAACCTCACCCGACTCAATTCGCCCTGCTCTTCTTCCAATAAAATCGGCGCCGTCCCGCCGGGCATGAGCACTTTCACCGCTCCCGCTTTTACCCAGCCCACCCACCACGCCGCACAAGCCACCGCGCTAGCGCTGGTGCCCGACGACGCCGTCGGCCCTTCCCCGCGCTCAAACACCCGCGCCACGATTCGCCCCTCGGACTCCAACATCGCCCATTGCAGGTTCACTCCCGCCGCACAAGGCTGCCCGGCCCCGGTCGGCATGGCATAAGCAATACGCGTCAGCCCTTCGGACAACCCCGGTTCGCGCATCCGTTCATTGCTCGGCAAGGCATCGGCGTCAGTCACCAACGTCACGCAATGGGGATTGCCGATCCGTACAAACTGGCTCCGGCCCCACGCAGAATTGAGCGCCGATAACGGCTGCACATGGCTGACGTCGCGACCGTTTAGCATCACTTTTTCAACGCCTTGCGCGCCCACCGCCGCTGGTCCAAACAAGGGTTTGCCCAAGTCCAGCCAGAAGCCTTGCACGCCATCGATTTCGGCTGGTTTCACCGACGTTTCCACGGGCGACAACGTATCGGTCTTGTCGTGATGAACCCTGAGCAAGCAGGCTTCCTCGCTCGGCAGCAGCCCTTGCTCACTGAGCGCCTGAGAGAAAATCGTCAGCCCGTTGCCACTGCGCTCGGCCAGTGTGCCGTCGGTGTTGACGATCAACAGGTCAAACGGTGGCGCGGCTTGAAACGGACCAACCAGCAGGCCATCGCAGCGATGCTCTTTGGCACCGATTGGACGTGTACCCTGCGGCCACTCACAAAACCCATCCACGGCTGCGCGACTCCAGAGGTCTCGGGCGAGCGCCGACGCCTGGGCCGTCGCCGGCAAATGGATGCCCGCGCTGCGCACCGACTCGGGCGCAACCACTGCATAAATATTGCCCCGAGCGTCGTAGAACTGCGCCATGAACCTGCCCCGTCAACCCGCTGAAAAATGAAGACCACTGTAGTCGCCCCGACGGTTTCAAGGCAAAAAATGATAGCACTTCGCCAAGACACATCTTGCATCAAAACTGACGAGCGTAGACGGGCAGCGGCTCTAAGCCTATGTGCGCAACTTCTTGCGCAACTTTTAACCTTTATCATCCAGCGCAATTCTGGATCTCGCACTCTGAGCAGTGCGCGGATCAGCAATTTATGGAGCACCCGCGACACCTCAAGGAGCCAGAGATGTTCAGCCCAGCCAACCAGACCCATTTCAGCCTGACCATCGAAGGGCTTGAGCACGACCTGCAAGTGCTGTCGTTCAGCGGCACCGAAGGCATCAGCCAACCCTATGCCTTCGATGTGGAACTGGTCAGCGAAAACCCTGACCTGGATCTGGAAACCCTGCTGCACAAACAGGCATTTTTGGCGCTGGACACCAACGGCAGCGGCATCCACGGGCAGATCCATCGCATCGCCCAGGGTGACTCCGGAAAACGCCTGACTCGCTACAGCCTGACGATGGTGCCGCAGTTGAGCTACTTGAAGCACCGCATCAACCAGCGCATCTACCAGCAGATGTCTGTGCCAAAAATCATCGCGCTGATCCTCGACGAGCACGGCATCCAGAGCAATGCCTACAGCTTCCAGCTCAGCCAGCCGTGCCCGGACCGCGATTACTGCGTGCAGTACGACGAAACCGACCTGCACTTTATCCAGCGCCTGTGCGAGGAAGAAGGCATTCACTACCACTTCCAGCACAGCGAAAAAGCCCATCTGCTGGTGTTCGGCGACGACCAGACCGTGTTCCCGAAACTCGGCCAGCCAACTGCTTACGTGCAAGGCAGCGGAATGGTTGCGGATGAACCGGTAATCAAAGGCTTCAAAATGCGCCTGGAAACCCGCACCAGCCGCACCACCCGTCGCGACTACGACTTTGAAAAGCCGCGCCTGCAACTCGAAGCCGCCTACAAACCTGAAGGCGAAAGCACCGAGCCGGATCTGGAAGACTACGACTATCCGGGTCGTTTCATTGACCGCGCGCGGGGCAAATTTCTTAGCCAGAGAGCGTTGGAACGTCATCGCGCGGATTATCAACAAGCCGAAGGCTGGGGCGACCAAACCACGCTCAACAGCGGCCACTTCCTGGAAATCTCCGACCACCCGCGCACCGCGTGGAACGACCTCTGGCTGCTCACCGAAATCTTCCACGAAGGCAAACAACCCCAAGTCCTCGAAGAGTCAGTGACCAGCGACACCACCGACAACAAAGATGACTTCCACCAGGGCTACCGCAACCGCTTCCTGGCAACGCCATGGAACGTGTTCTACCGCCCAGCCCTTGAACACCCGAAACCCCGCGTCCTCGGCAGTCAGACCGCCATGGTCACCGGCCCCAAAGGTGAAGAAATCCACTGCGACCAATACGGCCGCATCAAAGTCCAATTCCACTGGGACCGCGAAGGTCTGGCGGACGACAAAACCAGCTGCTGGATGCGCGTCTCAAGCTCCTGGGCCGGCGACCGCTACGGTGCCATCGCCATTCCGCGCATCGGCATGGAAGTGCTGGTGACCTTCCTCGAAGGCGATCCTGACCAGCCACTGGTGACCGGTTGTCTGTACCACAAGGAAAATCAGGTTCCCTACGACCTGCCCGCGAACAAAACCCGCACGGTGTTCAAAACCCTCAGCTCACCGGGGGGCGGCGGGTACAACGAACTGCGGATCGAAGACAAGAAAGGCGCGGAACAGATCTACCTCCATGCCCAGCGGGATTGGGATGAAAACATTGAGCATGATCAGAAAATTCGAGTGGGTAACGAACGCCACGACACCGTCGAAAAGAACACCTACACCGAGCTGAAGTCCGAGGAACATCGCACCACGATTGCGGATCGCAAGGTCGAAGTGAAAGCTGACGACCACTTGACCGTCGGCCAGAACCAGCACATCAAACTCGGCACCGCGCAGTTGATGGCCGCAGGCAAAGAGATCCACCTCAAGGCCGGGCAAAAGATGGTTATCGAAGCAGGCATGGAACTCACCGTGAAAGCCGGCGGTAGCTTCATCAAGCTGGATGCGGGAGGCATCACCGTAGTGGGGCCGGTCATCAAGCTGAATGCCGGAGGTGCAGCGGGTGTCGGGACCGGAAATGCCGCGCTCCTGCCGCTGGAGCCCCTACCCGCCGCCTCTGACAAGGCCGGTGAAGTCCCTGAGCGTGGCGAGTCGCAACCAGCACCGGAAGTCATTCACAAACTCAGCGCAACCATCAGTGCGGTGCCCGGTCATCCCGGTTACGAAGATGAACCCTATACGCTGTTCGCCGATGGCGCCGTGATTCAGGAAGGCCTGACCGGCGAAGACGGCGTGATCAAGTTTGATCACGTCCCAGGCACCCAGACTTATGCAGTTGAACTGGTGAACGGTCATCGCTTCGAGATTGAGCCTAAGGAAGTCAGCGGCGAAGCAGGCTCACAAAATCAGCAATTGGCGCGCCAGGGGTATCGCGACTACCACGCGCAAGCCGATCAACTTGAGCCTTTGGGCTCAACGGATGATTATCGCGGCGCCGCCCTGAACCCGGCAAACAAGCCGACGAGCCTTTGAGTGCAGGAAGCAATCGAATGACGACTGATTACAGCAAAGAAGTGATCCAGCTGACGCCGAAAGAGCACAAGTCCACCGCCTTGACCATGGACTGGTTTGCGGCCAAAGCGATGTACCCACCGAGAGCCGGCATCAAGGTCACTCCGCTGATCAACGGTGACAAGGCGTTTGGTGCTGTCTACGATGCCATTCAGGCCGCGACAAAGAGTGTCGAAATCATCAGCTGGGGATTCGACCCGGCGATGCGTTTCAAGCCCGGCAGTGATCGAATCGGTGAGCTACTGGATGTTCGAGGTCGCAATGGCGTAAAGACCCGTGTGCTGATCTGGAAGAACCCGCTGGCCAACTTTGTTGAAAACACTATCATTGGCGATGGTCTGGCGGGCTCGGGAGGTACTGCTGCGGGGTCGGGTATGGTTAGAGGGAGCGCAGCGTCTGATAGCTCTGTGGAGGCTCGCCAGCAGCTCGAATACCGTAGAACTGTTAACCAGCATGAATTGGCCAAATTGCGTTCGGGTCAATTGCCTGCTTACGGCACGGGATATCGCTATCAGCAACGCGAAAGTGAGTTGCAGAGCATTCTTGCCGACATCGAAGCACAACTGAACGGCCAAGGTGGCTACAACAAACTCAAAGGATCTGGTGCGCCCAAATATTCCCCCAAAGATGAGGAATACACGCGGGAGTGGTTCAGCCGCATCCACGATGGGCGAATGCAGAACGTCGAGTTTCGTACCCGAGACTTCTCCACGGAAATTCCGCTGAATGCCGCCATACGCGGGCCACAGATGCGCAATGAAAAAGGACGTCTGGCGACCCTTTATCGATTGATGAAAGGGGAAGCACCCGATACCAACTTTGCGCATATGTTGCTGTTGACCCTGTTTGCCAGCCACCACCAGAAGATGGTGTTAGTGGACTATGAAGACACTGCGAACGCGGTTGGCTTCGTCATGGGTCACAACATGCATCGCAATTACTGGGATACCAGCGCGCACCTGTATGACGACAAAGCCGCGCGGCGTAGCCCAGGCTTCGGTCCTTGGCAGGACTTGTCGATGAAAGTGCAAGGTCCTGCTCTGCATGACCTGAACCACAACTTCAGCACCGCTTGGGATCGGGAAACCTTTTGGGTCAAAAAATGGTTTGTCGATGGCCTGCGCGATCAGCGCCAGGCCATCAAGCCGGACAATTTCAAAGCCGCCGGCTCAACCATGGCGCAGATTTGCCGCACACAACCGCAAGAAGGTGCCGAGACCTCTATTCTGGAGCTGTACCACAAGGCTTTAGGCAACGTGCGCAACTACGCCTATTTTGAAAACCAGTATTTCCGCTACCCGCCGTTTGCAAAACAGTTACGTGAACTGGCGGCTGCTTATATCGCAAAGGGTAGAGACAAGGAGTTGTACTTGTTCGTCGTCACCAACAACCCGAACGACAAGGGCTTTTCCAGCACCACCTATGCCACCTTGCAGGAACTGGGGCAGGAGCAACTGATGCCTCAGGCTCAGCGCAGCCTAGTCGAAGAAACGCTCCGAAAGCGCAGCCAGGTGGCGTATCTGGACGCAAATCCACAGAACGATCCCTACGTGCAGCGGGCTCAGCTCAACCGAGCCGAGGTACTGAAGCGCGAGATTACCGAGTTGGAAAAAAAAGGCGTCACCCCTGAAGTAGAAGAGCGTCTGGGCGGTCTCAAACCAAAAGATATTCCTGAACTCAGCAAGCCGAAATCGGATGACAGTGAAGATCCAAAACCTTACACCCTCAAGGATTTACCGGGACTCAAGGTCGTCATTGCGACGCTAACGGCGTGTAGCCCCGAGCCGGGCAGCATGTTGTCCGAAGGGGAGCAGGCGTTTTTCCGTGGGATCTACGTACACTCAAAACTGTTGGTGGTGGACGATGTCTTTAGTCTGCTCAGTTCGGCGAATATCAACACCCGCAGTCTGCATACCGACTCTGAATTAGGACTGGCTGCACCGGATGCTGAGCTGGCCAAGCATTGGCGGGAAGAGTTGTGGAAGTTGCATGTCGGTGAGTCACTTAACGATGACAAGGGACGCTGTGATGGGTTAGAGAATTTCGCTAAATGGAATGATGTGATGGATAAGAATTGGGAAAACAAAGGTAGAAATAAACCATTAATTGCCCATTTAACTCGTTTTTGGGATGTGGAGACGCCTTATGCCAAAGCCATTGACTAAAACCATTTCTATTTGTGCCCTCATTCTTTCATTTTTGCTGAGTGGAGCCCCGGCCATGGCCTATCCAACCTTTACCTGTGCCTACGAAAAAGACCACAACCCACCACTGGATGCGGAAGCCGAGCGCTGGTTTCAACAGGCCCGCGCCTTGGAGAAGGTCCGAGGTGTCAAAGACTGGAAAACCATCGTCGGGCTCTACGAAAAAGCCATCGCCAAAGATCATTGGAAAGCGATGCACAACCTGGCGGGACTCTATCGCACGGGCTGGCCAGGGCAACCCGGCGTTGAACAAGACACCAGCAAGATGCTCGACCTCTATGAACGCATGGTGAAACTCAAAGTCCCGCTGGGTTATTACAACTGGGCCGTGGTTGCCGAAAATGGACGAGGGGTTTTGAAGTCGGACCGGATGGCCAGTTCTTATATGTTCCAGGCAGCGCAATTAGGCAGTCCATTGGCCCAGGTTCAAATCGGCCAATACTTCGCTTTTGCTCTCCCCAGGGATAAGCAGGACGATGACATGGCTGAGCGCTATTACCGATGTGCGGGGGCTCAGGACAATCCCGACGCCATAGAGAAAACCGCAAGTTTTTATGATACAGCTAAAGAAAACAAACCTAGGGCTCTATTCTATTATCAGCGCGCCGCATCGCTGGGTAGTTCCACGGGATTTAGTTATCTCAGTGGAGTATTTGAGTCTGAACCTGAACCCATATATAACTTTGGGTATCAGCCAGACCCTAAGATTCATGAGCTTTATTCCGGTCTTTGGAAACAGCTCCGGGCTGACCGTAATCTACGCTTCCCTAATCTCATGAAAGACCACCCCCTCCCTCCCCACCCCAAACAAGGCTTTGACGCCGAACACCCGGACCAACGCCCAGAGCTATAGCCGGAATACCCAAGGAAGATTCATTCAATAAAGGAGCAACACCATGCGTAAAACCCTCGCCATTCTCGCCGCCATACTGCTGGCGATTTCCCTCTTCAGCGCATTGATCGGATTAGGTGGTGTAGCCGGCGCGGCGTCTGGAGGAGGACGGGTTTCCGGTGAAGTTGATGTCGCGTTCATGGCCGCCAAGGTGTTGTTTTTCTTGAGCCTGGCCGGTGGGGTCATTGCGATTTGCTGGCCGAAAGCTAACGCCGAGTAAGCCCTTCAAGGCCCGGTGAAATACCGCCCCGGCGTCACCCCAAACGAGCGCCGAAACATCGCAATAAACGCGCTGACATTGTCATACCCCAACTCCAGCGCAATCGTTGTCACAGCCTCCCCCGCCGCCAGCAACTCCAGCGCCCGCAACAACCGCGCGCGTTGGCGCCATTGGCTGAAGGTGAAGCCGGTTTCGCTGACGAAACGCCGGGCCAGGGTTCGTACCGACACACCGCCCCACTGCGCCCATTGCACCAGCGAACGGTTGTCGGCGAGGTCATCGACCAGCGCCTGGGTGATCCGCCGCACTCGCGGATCCTGGGGCAGCGGCAGGCCGAAGGGTTCGGCGGGCAATGCGGCGATTTCGTCGAGGATGAGTTGGGCGATCCGATCCTGGCGCTGATCCCGTGCGCCCCCGTCCCAAGTCGCCGCTCGATCAACGGCCTCTCGCAGCAGACCCGAGGTGGCGATGATGCACGGCTGCTGCGGCAACCCGACACACGCGGCCGCCGCCACATAGACGCTCCAGCCATGGAACGGACCGTGAGAGCGCAAGCCGTGCGGGCAATCCGGTGGAATCCACACCGTATGAGTCGCCGGCACCACCCAATGATGATCCGCCGCGTCCACCGACAACAACCCGCGCCGCGCCCCGAGCAATTGACCGCGGGCATGCTGGTGCAGAGCACTTTGGCGCTCAACCGGGCTGTCCAGCGTAACGGCAAGCACCGATGCAGCGGTGGACGACTGCGCCAGCTCTGTGGATATCAGCGGTTTAACCATTGGCAGTTTCACGTTATCGAATGACCTGGATGAGGCAGTTTAGCCACGAACAACGCTTTAGGCTGGACTCTCATTCAACCGGAGACACCGTTATGCGCGCCGAAGACCTGCTTCCCGACCCTCTCGACCAAGGCCAATTCAACGGCATGACTGTGCGCAAAGGCACGGTCGGGGCTTTTCTGATCAATGCGCGAATGCTGGCCGACCCAGGCGCCAGCGACGAGCAGCGGCGTGTGGCCGAGCAGGACATCGTCGAGGCCTTGCCGGCACTGAGGGCGTTGGGTTTGTTCGAGATCCTGCAAGTGCGTGACCAACACTTGCGCATTTTGTGCGAACGCCACTGACGCTCGCGATGGAGGGTCAGGCTGTGCAAGGATGTCACCCTGCCTGACCGTGAACCGCAGCGGACGCTGATCGAACCTCACTGGTGAGTCACTGTCCCTTGGGTACGCGACGTTTTTTGCCAAGGATCGATATGACCAACCTCAACGCCCAATTCTCATTTGTTCCCGGACGCCTGGAACAGATGTCCACCCGTGTCGCTTTTTTCATCGCCGGTCTCGGCATCGCTGCGTGGGCGCCGCTGGTGCCTTACGCCAAGGCTCGTGCCGGGATGGATGAAGGGACGCTCGGTTTGCTGCTGTTGTGCCTGGGGGTAGGGTCGATCCTGGCGATGCCGATAGCGGGGATGCTGGCCACGCGTTTCGGCTGCCGCCGCGTGGTAAGCGCCGGGGTGTTGCTGATCTGCGCGGCGCTGCCGCTGTTGGCGACGGTGTCGTCGATTCCGGCGTTGATTGCCACGCTGTTCATGTTTGGCGCGGGGTTGGGCACGGTGGACTCGACGGTGAACCTGCAAGCGGTGATCGTCGAGCGGGCCAGCGGCAAGACATGATGTCGGGTTTCCATGGCCTGTTCAGCCTGGGTGGGATTGTCGGGGCGGCGGGCGTCAGCGCCCTGCTTGGCCTCGGGATTTCGCCATTGGGCGCGACGCTGGTGGTGATCGCGGTGCTGATCGCGGCGTTGCTTAAAGCCGCGCCGCATCTGCTGCCTTACGGCAGTGAAAGCTCCGGCCCGGCGTTTGCAGTGCCTCATGGCATCGTGCTGTTTATCGGCATGATGTGCTTCATCGTGTTCCTCACCGAAGGCGCGGTGCTCGACTGGAGCGCGGTCTTCCTGACCTCCGAGCGCGCAATCGACACGGCGTACGCCGGGCTGGGTTATGCGGCGTTTGCACTGACCATGACCGCCGGGCGGTTGACAGGGGATGCGATTGTCCGGCGTTTGGGCGCGACAAAAGTGATTGTGTTTGGTGGGCTGACGGCTGCGGTGGGCCTGTCGCTGGCGACATTCGCACCGACCTGGGAGGCGGCGCTGGCGGGTTATGCGCTGGTCGGCGCGGGTTGTTCGAACATTGTGCCGGTGCTGTACACCGCAGTGGGCAAACAGACCGTCATGCCGCAAAGCATTGCTGTGCCAGCCATCACCACCCTCGGTTATGCAGGGATACTCGCCGGCCCGGCAGTGATCGGGTTCGTCGCCCATGGCAGCAGTTTGAGCTTTGCCTTTGGGTTGATGGCGGTATTGCTGGTGGCGGTGGCCATTGGCGGAAAAGTGCTGAAGGTCTGAAAAGCATCGCGAGCAGGCTCGCTCCCACAGGGGATCTTTGCCGGGCACAATTTATGTGTACGGCGCAGATCAAAGTAGGAGCAAGGCTTGCCCGCGATGAAGCCGCCGCGGTCTATCAGAACCCGACGCTGGCCTGCACGAAGAACGTGCGCGGTGCCCCGACGTAGATCCCCGAGTTGTTGTCGCTGGAACGGGTGAAGTACTGGTGATCGAACACGTTTTTCACCCCGGCGCCGAGTTTCAGGTTCGACAGTTGCGAGCCGAAGTCATAGCCGCCGCGCACGTTCCAGGTCACGTAACCCGGCATGTCGCCGTACTGCCCGTCAGCGCTGCCGTCGGTGATGTAGTTGCCGGTGAAGCTGCCATCCGCATTCACGCCAGTACCCGGCGAGCGCTGCTTGGACTGGGCGAAACCGTCGATGTTGTAGGTCCAGCGATTCACGTCGTAACGCAAGCCAACCGTGGCCACCTGACGTGAATAGAATGGCAAATCACGGCCCTTGAAGCCCGGAATCTCGCCTTCGTAAGTGGCACGGGTGTAGGTGAAACCGGCGTTGGCAGTCAGGCCGTCGAGCCGTGGGTCGAGCGCGGACAGGTCGTAATGCACCGACGCTTCAAGGCCTTGGTGCTTGGTCGCGCCAAGGTTGGTCCAGCCCACGTCGTTGCTGATGTATTGCAGTTCGTCATCGAAGTCGATGTAGAACAGCGTCACTTCCCCGCCCCACACGTCATCGTTGTAGCGCGTGCCGAGCTCGTAAGTCTTGGCCTTCTCCGGGTTCAGGCCGTTGGCCGTGCTGTCACCCGAACCGCCCTGGCCGAGCTGGAAATATTGCAGGCTGCCGAACGACGTCTCGTAGTTGGCAAACAGCTTCCAGGCGTCGGACAGGTGATACATCACGCTCAGCGCTGGCAGCGGTTCGTTGCTTTCGATGCTGCGGTTTTTCTCCGGAACGCGTTTGCCAGCGGTGTCGAGGACGGCGCGGTCGTGCCAGTCAGTGCTGATGTGTTCGAAGCGAACGCCCGGGGTCACGGTCCAGTTGCCGACGTCGATTTTGTTATCGATGTACACCGAGTTGGCTTCAGTGCCGCCGGTACGGTCCTGGAACACATGGCCGTCGGACGTCGGGGTGATCACCGGTTGGTTGTTCACCAGCGCCACGCGGCTCGACTGCTCGTGCATCGCTTCCTTGAGGTAGCGATAACCGACGCTGACTTCCTGAGTGGTCGGGCCTACATCAAACACATGCGACACCCGCGGCTCGATGCCCAAGGTGTAGTAGGACCGCGGATAAGAGCTGAGGGTTTGCTGATCACGAGCGGCGATGTTGCTGCCACGAAAGCTGTCGGTGTAGTAGGTCAGCACTTCAGCCTGAGTACGGTCGTCGATCTGCCGCGCCCACTTGAACGAGACATCCTTGCGCCGCCCGGTGAAGTTGTCGTAGTCGCGCACGGACTGGAACGGGCTGGCGTCGTACTGCTTCTGCGTCAGGCCGCCGGGCATGTCGGCGCTGGCGTCGTAGTAGTGGAAATTCAGGCTGAAATCGTCAACATCGGTCGGCGCCCAGTGGGTCTTGAGGATCACGTCGTCGATGTCGTTGCCGTTGTTGCTTTCGCGGTAACCGTTGCCGTTCACCCCGGTGTACAACAGCGCGACGCCCATGCCGTTGTCCGCTGTACCACCGACAAACGCGGTGTCGACGTGCTTCCAGCCACCGTGCTCGGAGGTTTCGAGGGTGGTGCCGATTTCACCGGTGGCTTTCTCCGGGATCGCGCGGGTGACAAAGTTGATTACGCCGCCGACGTTCTGCGGCCCGTAACGTACGGAACCAGCGCCGCGCACTACGTCGATGCTGTCGAGGTTGCCGGCGGAAATCGGTGCCATCGACAGTTGCGGCTGGCCATACGGGGCGAACGCGGCCGGTACGCCATCGATCAACACCGTGGAGCGCGGCGACAAGCGCGAGGTCAGGCCACGCACGCCGACGTTCAGGGCGATATCGCTGCCGCCGGTGCCGTTGGCATCTTGCACTTGCACACCCGGCACGCGACGCAGCACGTCGCCGACATTCATGGCACCCTGCTCGACCATCGCTTCGCGGCGGATCACGGTCCGGGCGCCAGGGTGGTTCTGCACCACGGCGGCATCGGCGTCACCGAGCCAGTCGCCAACCACTTTGATGTCGGTCACGCCCAGTTCCAGCGGTCCGTTGGTGGCGGCAGTTGGCGCTGGTGTCAGGCTCACCGAGCCTTCATCAATCTGATATTCCAGACCGCTGCCTTGCAGCAATTGGCGCAGGGCCTGTTCCGGGGACAGGTTGCCGTCCACCGCCGGGGCCTGTTTGCCGGCGACCAGTGCCGGGCTGAAAAAAACCTGCAACGACGTTTGCTGGCCCAACTGGCTCAAGGCCTGACCCAGCGGCTGCGCCTGAATATGGATGGCGTCGGCGGCGAACGCCTGAGGCAGCGCGGCACTGACGGCCAACGCGAGGGCGAGTCGCAGCCAAGTGGATTTTTTGTTGTTAGCGGTGGTTTTCTTCACGTCGAACAATGTCCTGTGGATCGCAAGAGTATGCGTCTGTTAATGCAAACCAGTTGCAGTTGGACAAGAAGACGAAGAACTCGAAAAAAACCTGAATCTATCGCGAAATTATTTCCTGACTGCCGTCAGACAACGTGCGCACCGCCACCGGCAAGATGCTCGGCAAGGCCTTGAGCAACGCGTCGGTGTTGTCGGATTTGAACACGCTGGTCAGGCGCAGATTGCCCACTTTGTCGTTGCCAACCGTCAGCGGCTTCTCACGATAGCGGGACACTTCGGCAGCGACTTCAGCCAGGCTGGCGTTGTTGAACACCAGTTTGCCGCTGCGCCAGGCCGTCAGTTCGTGCGGGTTGACCGCGTAGGCGGCGGCCACCTTGCCCTGGGCATCAATGTGCGTGCCGAGGCCGGCGGTGAGGCTGATGAAATCGGCGCCCTGCCCTTGAACCTTGACCGTGCCCTGCTCCACCGCGACCCTGGTTTGCGTCAGGTCCCGGCGCACATCGAACCGGGTGCCGGTGACCGTGACCTGGCCATTGCCGGTCTCGACCACAAACGGTCGACGGGTGTCGTGCTCAACGCTGAACATCGCCTCGCCTTCCTTCAGCTCGATGCCGCGACGATCCTTTTCAAACCGCACCTGCACCCGGCTGCGGCTGTTCAGGTCGATGATCGAACCGTCCGGCAACGCTACATGCTGACGCTCGCCCAGGGCCGTGGAAAATTCAGCGGTATAGGTCGCCGGGTGATTCAAGCCACTGAACAAGCCCAAGCCGAGCGCCACCGTCAACACGCTGGCGGCCACCGCGTAACGCCCCAGTGGACGACGCTTGCGCCGCTGCGGCGGGGTTTCGCACAAGGCTTGCAGGCGTTTGGCGGGCAACAGATCGGCCGCCGTCCACAGGCCCTGAAGCAATTGAAACTCATCGACATGCTGAGGGTGTTCAGCCAGCCAGGCCTCAAAGCGTCGATGTTCCAAGGCGTCCACGGCAGGCTCCTGCAAACGCACAAACCAGCGTGCCGCCTCGTCGCGAACCGCTGTTTGCCCGCACGCACAATCACGAGTATCCATCATGGAAATTCCTGTTTGGCCGGGGTTGGAAATAGGACGTCACGACACGTCTCCCTGTAGGAGCTGCCGAAGGCTGCGATCTTTCCCGGGGCACCGAGAATCATGACTGCGCCCCATCCAGGCGATCGCGCAGATGCCGCAGGGTGCGGATCATATACTTTTCCACCATGTTCTTGGACAGCCCCAACCGCTCGGCGATTTCCGCCTGGGTCAGGCCTTCGATCTTCTGCCAGACAAACACCTTGCGGCAGTTGATCGGCAACTCCGTCAGGGCCTGTTCGATGGAATCCGCCAACTGGATCGCATGCATGAAATGCTCCGGGTCGCCGGACGACGACACACTGTGATCAACCGCCTCGGATTCCATGGCGCCCCGCCGATCCTCACGCCGATAGCCATCCACCGCAATGTTGCGCGCGGTCTGGTGCAAATACGCCCGAGGCTGCTCCACCGCCGCCGAATCGGACTCAAGCACCCGCACGAAGGTGTCATGGGCCAGATCCTCGGCCTGCTGACGATTTCTCAGGCGACGGGTCCAGGTGCCGATCAACTCTTCGTAATGCTCGAAAAAGCCGTGGGTGCGAGGCAGCTTGGGGGTCATTGCAGTGTGCTGTGGGGAGGAGGCGCGAATAGTAATGCTTCCTATTAACTCGAAGCAATGTATTCCACTTCACCGGCTGTTTTCGATGAGGCTCTGGGCGTTGTGCGGCACAACATGGCAAAAAGCAGCAGTTTCGTTGACTCGTTTCGTCATAGATCAACGCTGTTCGGGCGCTTAGAGTGCCCACGCATCGACAAGCTCGATGCGCTGGACAACCACATGAACACGCAGCGGGCCGACCTGCTGCTGGCTCTGCCCCGCAATTCCCTGCCATGAAACACAAGCGGCGTTGACCGCCCTGTTCAATCGCAGTGCAGAAAAGAACTCACCAATAGGAAAGACGTGATGAACACTCCAGAAGTTTTTGTTGTCAGCGCCGCACGCACGGCCATCGGGACCTTCGGTGGTTCGCTCAAGGACGTCCCACTGGCCGATCTGGCGACCACGGCGGTCAAGGCAGCCTTGCAACGCTCCGGTGTGGACCCGGCGCAGATCGGTCATCTGGTGATGGGCAACGTGATCCCGACCGAAACCCGCGATGCGTACATTTCCAGGGTCGCGGCGATGAACGCCGGCCTTGCGAAAGAGACGCCCGCTTACAACGTCAATCGCCTCTGCGGCTCCGGCCTGCAAGCCATTATCAGTGCGGCCCAGACCTTGTTGCTGGGCGACGCCGAAATCGCCATCGGCGCCGGTGCCGAGTCCATGAGCCGCGGACCGTACCTGATGCCTTCCGCACGCTGGGGCGCACGCATGGGCAACGTCCAGGCCATCGACTACATGCTCGGCATCCTGCATGACCCGTTCCACGGTATCCACATGGGCATCACCGCCGAGAACGTCGCCGAGCGCAACGGCATTACCCGCCAGATGCAGGACGCGCTCGCACTGGAAGATCAAAAACGCGCGGCGTTCGCGATTGCCAATGGCTACTTCAGCGAGCAAATCGCCGCCGTCGAAGTTCGTGATCGCAAGGAAACCAGGCTGTTTAGCGTCGACGAGCATCCTCGCACTACCTCCCTCGAACAGTTGTCGCAGATGAAGCCCGCGTTCAAGAAGGACGGCTCGGTGACTGCCGGCAATGCTTCAGGCCTGAACGATGGTGCCGCTGCGCTGGTCATGGCCACCGGCAGCGCGGTTCGAGCCAACAACCTGCGGCCTCTGGCGCGCCTGGTCAGCTATGCCCACGCAGGTGTTGAACCGGAGCTGATGGGCCTGGGACCGATTCCAGCCACGCGCCTGGCACTCAAACGCGCGGGTTTGACCGTGGCGGATCTGGACGTGATCGAAGCAAACATCGCCTTCGCCGCTCAAGCGTGTGCGGTCAGTCAGGAACTGGAACTGGACCCGGCCAAAGTCAACCCGAACGGCTCGGGCATTTCCCTCGGGCATCCGGTGGGCGCGACAGGGGCAATCATTGCGACCAAAGCCATCCATGAACTTCACCGCATCAACGGCCGTTACGCACTGGTGACCATGTGCATTGGTGGCGGTCAGGGAATTGCGGCGATATTCGAACGGGTTTAAATCATTGAGCGATGCCCGGTGGATCACCGGGCATCGTGGCTGCTTGATGATTTCCTTCGGCAACTGGTCGCAATCCATCAATCCCCACCCTCCCTCGCCCCCTAAATTAGCTCCCAGAACAAGCCGCCGTGCCGTGCGGCCAGCCACTGTGGAGAGCGTCCCATGCAAAATTTCCAGACCCGCAAACAGCAAAGCCCCGTAGAGGGTTGGGATCATCAGGATCCGGAAGAAGCCTTCACGCTGCCCTCGCGTTATTTTTTCGACGAGACGCTGTTCAAGGCTGAGCGCGACAACATTTTCATGCACGCCTGGCACGTGGCCGGGCATGTCAGCGAATTCGCCGAGCCGGGTCAGTATGTGGTGAAGAGGCTTTCTGTGGCGAGGGAGCTTGCTCCCGTTCGGCTGCGAAGCAGTCGTAGATTCAAACAACTCGGTCTGTCTGAAAGGACGCAGAGGGGCCGCTTCGCAGCCCAGCGCGAGCAAGCCACAGAAAGCCCACTCGCCACAGCTTTTTTTGCACCCACCATAAAAACAACACCACCACACCCCAAACCGCTGCCGATGTTTACCTTCGAGGAGTTGACCCCATGAAAGCCTTGCTCTTGCTTGCAACCCTTACCCTGCCGTTGATGGTGCACGCAGCGGAACCTGAATCCTGCGCCACAGTGCGGTTTTCCGACGTCGGCTGGACCGATATCACCGTCACCACCGCCATCACCAGCGAAGTACTGGAGTCCCTCGGCTACACCACCAAAACCACCCTGCTGTCGATCCCGGTAACCTACCGCGCCCTGGCCGCGGGCAAGGACCTGGACGTGTTCCTCGGCAACTGGATGCCCACCACCGAAAACGACATCAAACCCTTCCGTGACGCCGGCACCGTAGAAACCTTTCGTGCCAACCTGCACGGCGCCAAATACACCCTGGCCGTGCCGGATTACGTGTACGACGCCGGGCTGCATGATTTTGCCGACATCGCCAAATTCAAGGACAAACTCAACGGCCAGATCTATGGCATCGAACCGGGCAACGACGGCAATCGCCTGATCCAGAGCATGATCGACAAGGACGCCTTCGGCCTCAAGGACTTCAAAGTTGTCGAATCCAGCGAAGCGGCCATGCTCTCGCAACTCAAGCGCGCTACCCGCAAAAACGAATGGATGGTGTTCCTCGGCTGGGAACCGCACCCGATGAACACCCGCAACAAGATGAAGTACCTCAGCGGTGGCGATGAGTACTTCGGGCCGAATTTTGGTCAGGCAACGGTCTACACCAACGTGCGCAAGGACTACCTCACGCAATGCAGCAATGTCGGCAAGTTGCTGCAGAACATGGAGTTCAGTCTGGCCATGGAGAACCAGTTGATGGACGCGGTGTTGAATCAGAACCAGAAGCCGCGGGAGGCGGCGAAGGCGTGGTTGAAGGCCAATCCGCAAGTGCTGGAATCGTGGTTGGTGGGGGTGAGTAGTCGGGATGGGCGCGATGGGGTGAAAGTGGCGAGTGACCGGTTGGCCGCTCAATAACGCGGAACGGGAACCCCTTCAGGAGCACGGTTTGCTGGCGATGGCGTCCTTGAAAAAGCCATTGCCAGCCAGCGCCTGCAGAGACCGTCACCCGTTGACGGCCGCTTCATTCCCGAGCATTTACAAAGCTAACTAAATATTCATCTGGAAATCGTCTGCTTTTGGTCGCTTTGCGCGTTGTGCCAGCCACGGAGGTCTATTCTGCTTTGAGCAGAGCCGGGGCACTGAAGTCATGACGCGCCCTAACGCACGCACCAGTGCGGCCATCGTGTTTCGTATCCAGTCGCCGACCGGGCTCACTCAAGTCTCCATGGACAGGCAGTCGATCCAGCGGTCGCGTCCAGGCCTGCGTCGGGTTTGCTGCCGGGTCCACAGCCCGGATAACTGCAATGCATGCACTTGTACGTATCGCGCTGGGAAGGCCCTATACCTTTGTCGTGCTGGCAATCCTGATCCTGATCGCCGGTCCGTTGGCGGCATTGCGCACACCCACGGACATCTTTCCCGAGATCCGCATCCCGGTCATTGCCGTCATCTGGCAGTTCACCGGTTTGTCACCGGACCAGATGGCCGGGCGGATCACCTCGCCGTTCCAGCGGGTACTGACCACCACGGTCAACGACATACGGCACATCGAGGCACAGTCGTTGAATGGCTACGGGATCGTGAAGATTTTCTTTCAGCCCAACGTCAATATCACCAACGCCAACGCGCAAGTGACCTCGGTGTCGCAAGCGATTTTGCGTCAATTGCCACCGGCCACGACGCCGCCACTGATCCTCAACTACAGCGCCTCGACGGTGCCGATCATTCAACTGGCCTTGTCCGGCAAAGGCTTGAGCGAGCAAAAACTCGGAGACATCGGACTCAACACCGTGCGCCTGATGCTGACGACCGTCGCCGGGGCGGCCATCCCCTACCCGTTCGGCGGTAAAACCCGGCAGATCCAGATC
>Ga0209903_1000144_pt1 | contig 30420 bp, 27 predicted proteins | sample OrgsoiDNA2013051_FD_185801 | JGI IMG/M metagenome (GOLD analysis project Ga0209903, IMG submission 185801) | Permafrost soil microbial communities from the Arctic, to analyse light accelerated degradation of dissolved organic matter (DOM) -... | ecosystem: Environmental > Terrestrial > Soil >...
CGTCATGGACAAAGCCCATGTCGAGCATGCGGTCGGCTTCGTCCAGCACGAGGATTTCCACGTGGGACAAGTCGACGCTGCCTTGGCCACACAGGTCGAGCAAACGACCCGGGCACGCAACCAGTACGTCGACACCTCGGGACATGGCCTGAACCTGTGGGTTCATGCCGACGCCGCCGAAGATGCAGGCGCTGACGAACTTCAGGTCGCGGGCATACAGCTTGAAGCTGTCATGCACTTGGGCGGCGAGTTCGCGGGTAGGGGTCAGGACCAGTACGCGCGGTTGGCGCGGGCCGTGACGTTGGGATTTGTCCGGGTGACCGTTGGGGAACAACCGCTCCAGGATCGGAAGGGCGAAGCCGCCGGTTTTACCAGTACCTGTCTGAGCCGCAACCATCAGGTCGCGACCTTGCAACACGGCGGGAATGGCCCGCTGTTGCACCGGAGTAGGCTCGGTATAGCCCGCTGCCTCGATGGCGCGGACTAAAGCCTCGGAGAGACCGAGGGAAGCAAAGGACATGAGTAATCCTGTTTTAGTTAGGGCTTGGCCCAATGGGAGTCTTGCCTGGCGCGAATGGCGTTTAAGAGGACGCAATCCCGTCCGGTCCTGCTGGGGCTTGAAGGCTCGTCTGGAGCGCTCGCGCGGGCTGAAAAGCTGCGCTGTAGCGGGGTCGAGATGCCTTGAACAAGTCCGAGCGTCCGGGCGTGAGCCTGGCGGGAAGGCCGGAGTATAACAGAGCAATCACTGCGCGCCGCTTTCCTGCTGCTCAACGGTTTTTGCACGGGTGGCGCTGGCGCTTGTCGTTTGCACTTCGGGGGCCGGGCTGGCGCCATAGTGAGCGCTCAGCTCAGCGTAGGCGGGTTCGCGCTTGAAGCGCTTGAGCTCGGCACCGAAACGCTGCACCAGCAAATCCATGCCGGCGTTGCGTCGTACCGCCAGGTATTGGCTCTGGTGGCTGATGACCGTGGGGTTCTCGGTGATCTGATCGCGGATGTTCAGCTCATCCAGCAAATGCTGGCCGACCCGCCTATCAGTGATCAACAGGTCGATGCGTCCGCGTATCAGTTTGCCGAAGTTGGCTTCGTGGGTCGGCGCCGGCTCGCGGGTAAACAGCGTCGAACCGCTGAAGTCCGGGCTGTAGAGATAACCCGGCGAGGTGCCGATGGTCAGGCCTTTCAGGTCGTTGAGCGTGCTGAATGGGTGAGGATGCTCATTGGAGTAGAACATCACGAACTCGACTTCCGAGAGCGGTTCGCTGGGGTAGAGCAGGGTGGCGTCGCGTTCATCGCTGTGGAAGATGTCCAGCGCGCCGTCGGCCTGGCCGGTTTCGAGCATCGACAGGCAGCGCTTCCAGGGCAGGAACTGCCATTCCACTTCGATACCCAGGCGTTTGAAGACAATGGCGGTGGTTTCGTAGTCCAGGCCCAGGGATTTGCCGTTTTCCTCATACACGTACGGTGCCCACGGTTCCGTGACAATGCGCAATTTCTCGCCCCGAGCGGCAAAGCTCAGGCAAGTGAAAAGAAGCACGGTCATGAACTGCGCGATCAAAGGCATTGCTTGAGATTACGACGAGAAACCGGAAAGAGCCAGAAACTGGCCGCAGAAGCTCTAACTCAGTGTGTTGGCGCACAATAAAAGGGCGTTGAAAGCAAAAGATCGCAGCCTTCGGCAACCCCTAGATGGGATTGCGTTCATCCTGTAGGAACTGCCGAAGGCTGCGATCTTTTGATCTTGCTTTAACGTCTTTTAACGCGGCAACTTCAGGTTATTCCACACCGCCAGGCTCGGCTCAGCCTGGTTCAGCGTGTAGAAATGCAACCCTGGAGCGCCGCCTTGCAGCAGGCGTTCGCACATCTCGGTGATGACTTGCTCACCAAAGCCTTGAATGCTCTGGGTGTCATCGCCGTAGGCTTCCAGTTGCTTGCGGATCCAGCGCGGGATTTCCGCACCGCAGGCATCGGAGAAGCGCGCGAGTTTGCTGTAGTTGGTGATCGGCATGATCCCCGGCACGATCGGGATGTTCACACCCGCTGCCCGTACACGCTCGACGAAGTAGAAGTAGCTGTCGGCGTTGAAGAAGTACTGGGTGATCGCACTGTCGGCGCCAGCGTTGGCCTTGCGCACGAAGTTGGCGATATCGTCTTCGAAATTGCGCGCTTGCGGATGCATTTCCGGGTAAGCGGCGACTTCGATGTGGAAATGATCGCCGGTCTCTTCACGAATGAATTCAACCAGGTCGTTGGCGTGGCGCAGTTCACCGCTGGCCATGCCCATGCCCGAAGGCAGGTCACCGCGCAGGGCAACGATGCGGGTGATGCCGGCTGCCTTGTATTGCGTCAGCAGGCCACGCAGGTCGTCCTTGCTGTCGCCAACGCAAGACAAATGCGGCGCGGCAGGGACTTTGACTTCGCTTTCAAGCTGCAACACGGTGTTGATGGTGCGATCACGGGTCGAACCGCCAGCGCCATAGGTGCAGGAAAAGAAATCGGGGTTATAGGTCGCCAGTTGACGGGCAGTGGCGAGCAGTTTTTCATGCCCAGCATCGGTCTTGGTCGGGAAGAACTCGAAGCTGAAGCGACGATCTTGGGACATGGTCATATCCTTGGTAACAGGAACCTTCGAGGCTGCACTTTCCCATGTGGGAGCGAGCTTGCTCGCGATGGCAGAGTGTCAGGCAACATTTACATCGACTGACACGCCCTCATCGCGAGCAAGCTCGCTCCCACAGGGAGAGCGAACAATCAGCGCCTGTTAGTAGCGGTAAGCGTGCGGCTTGAACGGGCCTTCGACGGTCACGCCGATGTAGTCGGCCTGGGTCTTGGTCAGTTGAGTCACAACGCCGCCGAAACCGCGGACCATTTCCAGGGCCACTTCTTCGTCGAGCTTCTTCGGCAGTACTTCAACGGTCAGGCGCTCGGCTTTCTGGGCTGGCGACAGGTCGGCGTACTTTTGACCGAACAGGAAGATCTGAGCCAGAACCTGGTTGGCGAACGAACCGTCCATGATGCGGCTTGGGTGACCGGTGGCGTTACCCAGGTTTACCAGACGGCCTTCGGCCAGCAGGATCAGGTAGTCGTCATTCTGGGCGTCGAACGCGCCAGGACCGGTACGGTGGATCTTGTGAACCTGTGGCTTCACTTCTTCCCATGCCCAGTTCTTGCGCATGAAAGCGGTGTCGATTTCGTTGTCGAAGTGGCCGATGTTGCAGACAACTGCACGCTTCTTCAGGGCTTTGAGCATGTTCGAGTCGCAAACATTGACGTTACCAGTGGTGGTCACGATCAGGTCGATCTTGCCCAGCAGTGCTTTGTCGATGCTTGCTTCGGTGCCGTTGTTGATACCGTCGATGAACGGCGAAACCAGCTCGTAGCCGTCCATGCAGGCTTGCATGGCGCAGATCGGGTCGACTTCGGAGACTTTAACGATCATGCCTTCCTGACGCAGGGACTGAGCCGAGCCCTTGCCCACGTCACCGTAACCGATGACCAGCGCTTGCTTGCCGGACAACAGGTGGTCGGTACCGCGCTTGATCGCGTCGTTCAGGCTGTGACGGCAGCCGTACTTGTTGTCGTTCTTGCTCTTGGTCACCGAGTCGTTGACGTTGATGGCCGGGATTTTCAGCTCGCCCTTGGCCAGCATGTCCAGCAGGCGGTGAACGCCAGTGGTGGTTTCTTCGGTAACGCCGTGGACGCGGTCCAGGATTGCCGGGTACTTCTTGTGCAGCAACTCGGTCAGGTCGCCGCCGTCGTCGAGGATCATGTTGGCATCCCAAGGCGCGCCATCTTTCAGGATGGTTTGCTCAAGGCACCACTCGTACTCTTCTTCGGTCTCGCCTTTCCAGGCGTAAACCGCGATGCCGGCAGCGGCGATAGCAGCAGCGGCCTGGTCTTGAGTCGAGAAAATGTTGCAGGACGACCAGCGTACTTCGGCACCCAGGGCAACCAGGGTTTCGATCAGCACGGCAGTCTGAATGGTCATGTGGATGCAGCCGAGAATCTTGGCGCCTTTGAGCGGCTGCTCACCGGCGTATTTGCGGCGCAGACCCATCAGGGCTGGCATTTCGGATTCGGCGATGATGGTTTCGCGACGACCCCAGGCAGCCAGGGACATGTCGGCCACTTTGTAATCGGTAAAATCTGCAGGCGTGATAACAGCGCTCATGATGAGCCTCCATTCGTAATGTATGCGAATGGGCGCCGTTGTGCGTTTAGTGTCTGGCCTGGGCCAGTCAACGCCCCATCCGAGCCTGACAGGTTTGACCTGCTGCAGCGCCCCTCGGACAGGTGGCGGGAAAACGGTATCAATGAAAAGTTACCGTTTTGAAACGGGGGCGATTATAGCGGGCTAATCTCATCTTCTAAAGCGTTTCTCTTGGTCAATGTCTGAACGGTAATCGGGACCATAGGCGATGCTTGATAGAGCTCTAGGTCGGGCTCTGCCATGATGGCGCCCATCATTCGGCAAGACGCTCAGGAGTGAACATGAATTTCCACACCCGCAAATGGGTAAAACCCGAAGACCTTAACCCTAACGGCACGCTGTTCGGCGGTAGTCTGTTGCGCTGGATCGACGAAGAAGCGGCGATCTACGCCATCGTCCAGCTGAGCAATCAGCGCGTGGTCACCAAGTACATTTCCGAAATCAACTTTGTCAGCGCCTCACGCCAGGGCGACATCATCGAATTGGGCATCACCGCCACCGAGTTCGGCCGCACCTCGATCACGTTGACCTGCGAAGTGCGCAACAAGATCACTCGCAAAAGCATCCTGACGGTGGAGAAGATGGTCTTCGTGAATCTGGGCGAAGACGGCTTGCCAGCGCCGCATGGCCGCACCGAGATCATGTACGTCAAAGACCAGTTCAAGGGTGATGGCATCAGCGAGTAATGCGAGCCCCGTAGGAGCGAAGCTTGCTCGCGAAGGCGTCATTTGCGTCACCCCCAAAACCGAGGTGAACCCTTCGCGGGCGAGCCTCGCTCCTACAGAAACGGTTTCGTTTCGGTGGACACTGAACAGCTCCGAACCCCGCGTGTCGTACCTAAATGACACGCCACGGTTGCGGAGCTCCATGGACACTCAAAAAGACGGCAAGACCCCGAACCTCTCGGCTGAAGAACAACACGAAGCCGACCGCAACCAGCCGCCTCGCGCGGCGGTGCTGCACGAAATCATCCGCACCCAAGGTGATCAGGAACTCGAGCGCAGTGTCGCCGCACTCTGGTGGTCAGCCCTCGCTGCCGGCCTGACCATGGGCCTGTCGCTAATGGCCGTGGGGCTGCTCAACTCCCGCCTGCCGGACGGTGACGGCTTCAAGGTGATCGCCAGTTTCGGCTACTGCGCCGGTTTCCTCGCGGTCATTCTGGCGCGCCAGCAACTGTTCACCGAAAACACCCTGACGGCGGTGCTGCCGATCATGACCAAACCCACACTAAACAATGTCGGTCGACTGCTGCGCCTCTGGAGCGTGGTGCTGTTCGGCAACCTGTGCGGTACGTTGTTGGTGGCTTACGTAATGTTGCACCTGCCGATTTTCGACTCCAAGACCGACCTGGCCTTCCTCGATATCGGTCGCAAGATCATGGAAAACAGCGCCAGCCAGATGTTTTCCAAAGGCATCATTTCCGGCTGGATGATCGCCACTATGGTCTGGATGATTCCGTCCATGGAAAGCGCCAAGATGTGGATCATCATCCTCATCACCTACCTGATGGCGCTGGGGGATTTCACCCACATCGTCGTTGGTTCGGCAGAAGTGTCGTATCTGGTGTTTGCCGGCGAGCTACCGTGGAAGGATTTCTGGCTGGTGTTTGCCGGGCCGACACTGGCGGGCAACATCATTGGCGGCAGCTTCATCTTTGCGCTGATCAGCCATGCGCAGATCCGCAGTGAAAGCGGCGCGCCGAAGAAGTCTGCGGATCAGGCCGCAGAGCCCGAACCGCAAAAGATCAAAAAATGATCAGTGATGCTCAGCCTGTGCCGTTGGCGCAGGCTCGCCCTTGGTCACGTGCTTGACCAGTTTGCCGATGCTCAAACCCTGCAACAGGATCGACGACAGCACCACAATGTAGGTGATGCTCAAGATCAGATCGCGTTCCGGGCCCAGCGGTAAAGTTGTGCACGATGCGGGTCGTGCGATGGGTTGGATGGATTGCCACAGCCGTTGGACACAAAGACATTCCCCTGTGGCGAGGGAGCTTGCTCCCGCTCGGCTGCGCAGCAGTCGTAATGGATTGTTTTGTTGCACCGTGCGGGCAGGTTTTAGGGCTGCTTCGCACCCCAGCGGGAGCAAGCTCCCTCGCCACAAAGACTGAGGCGATCAGCCGGACACATTGACCGCCGCCGCGCCCCGGCGTTGCAGGTAGATGTAGAAAAGCGCCGTCAGCACCGTCAAGCCACTGACCAGCGCCCCCGTCCACGGCAAGTCCGCCAGGTCCGCGCCACTGGCAACCACCAGCCCGCCAATCCAAGCGCCGGCCGCGTTGCCGAGGTTGAATGCGCTTTGGTTCAACGTTGAGCCGAGATTTGGCGCCTCATGCGCCTGATCGATAATCAGCAATTGCAGAATCGGGCACAGGGCAAACGCAAATATGCCCCACAGCACCAACGTAATCGCCGCCGGAATTACCGAATGGCTGGTCTGACTAAACGCCGCCAACACCACCGCAACAGCCAAGGCCATACCCACCAGCGAAGGCAGCAAACGGCTGTCCGCCAACCGACCACCGAGCATACTGCCCGCCGTCAGGCCTACGCCGAACAACAGCAGCATGATGGTTATGCCGTGAGGGCTGACGCCGGTGATGTCTTGCAGGATCGGCGCGATGTAAGTGAACACGCTGAACAAACTGGTGGAGGCCAACACGCTCATGCCCAGAGCCAGCAGCACATTGACCTTGCCCAGCACCTTGAACTCGCTGGCTAGGTTGGCCTTCTCCATGGCGATGTCTTTCGGTAACCACACCCACTGGGCAATGGCGGCGATCACGCCAATCACCGACACCGCCCAGAACGTCGAGCGCCAACCGGCGTATTGCCCGAGCGCTGTACCCAATGGCACGCCGAGTACGTTGGCCAGGGTCAAACCGGTGAACATCATGGCAATTGCCTGAGCCCGTTTGTTTGGCGCCACCAAGCCTGCCGCGACCACCGAGCCGATGCCGAAAAATGCACCGTGGCACAACGCGGTGACCACCCGCGCGGCCATCAGCGTCGCGTAGTTCGGCGCCAGGGCGCAGAGGATGTTGCCGAGGATGAACATCAACGTCATCCCCAGCAGCGTAGCTTTGCGCGGCATGTTGGCGGTGCCGATCGCCAGGATCGGTGCGCCGAACACCACGCCCAGGGCGTAGCCGGTGATCAACAGGCCGGCGTGGGGAATGCTCACGGCGAGGTCGCGGGCGACATCGGGCAGCAAGCCCATGATGACGAATTCAGTGGTGCCGATGCCGAACGCGGCAACAGCGAGGGCAAGCAAGGCGAGTGGCATGCGCAAGGTCTCTGTCAGTAGTCTTGACGCTGTGATCAGGCATACGCATGCCGACGACCGTGCTCGATGAGCGCGGGCGGTGGCAAAAATTATTGGAATTAGTCTGTGCGCAACTGAGTGCGGCGTGGTCGCTTGCAGTATAAACAGCTGCGGACATATGGCGAATCAATTCTCCGGACCTTCCCCTGTAGGAGCTGCCGAAGGCTGCGATCTTTTGATGTTGGCTTTTTTAAGATCAAAAGATCGCAGCCTTCGGCAGCTCCTACGGGGTGTGTGGGGAACATAAAAAGGAGTAAGCCGTGCTTGCGACGGCGTTGGTGTTGGTGGCGGCGCTGTTGCACGCGGCGTGGAATACCCTGATCAAATTCAGCGCCGAACGGTTGCTGGTAGTGGCTTGCATGGACTCGGTGGCGATGCTGTTTGTCGCGGTGATGCTGCCGTTCGTGAATCTGCCACCGATAGAAATCTGGCCGTGGATTCTGGCGTCGGCAGCGTTCGAGTTGCTCTATCGCTACTTGCTGATTCAGGCCTATCGGGTCGGTGACCTAGGGCTGGTCTATCCGCTGATGCGCGGTCTGTCACCACTGGTGGTGCTGGCGTTGACGCTGATCTTTGCCGGCGAAGTGCTGACGAATCAGCAGATCTTCGGCATTTTGCTGATCCCGTTCGGCATGCTGTGCCTGCTCTGGCAGGGTGGTGGCGGTGCGCGGCTGCCGTGGTCGATGCTGCCGGTGGTGGCGTTGATCGGCCTGTGTATCGGCTGCTACACCTTCATCGATGGCCAGGCGTTACGGCGCTGGTCTCATCCGCTGGACTATTTGGTCTGGGTCACGTTGCTCAGCGCCTGGCCGTTCCCGTTGCTGGCACTGGTGCGTAAGCGACCAGCGTTCATGCTGTTCTGGCGTGAACAGTGGCGACTGGGGTTGGCGGTCGGGTTCTGTGTGTTGTTCAGCTACGCTTTGGTGCTGTGGGCGATGCAACTGGGCTCGATTGCCGAAGCGGCGGCGCTGCGTGAGATCAGTGTGATTCTGGTGGTGCTGTTCGGCATGCGGTATCTGAAAGAACCTTTCGGCCGGCCACGGCTCTTAGCTTGCGGGTTGGTACTGATCGGCATGCTGGTGATGAAGTTTTGACTGGCCCCCGAATTTCTAAAAACTGAAGAAAGGACTGCTTTATGACGGTTGCTCTGTGGTGCGTGATGATTGCGATTTTCCTGCCCTATATCTGCACGGGCGTCGCCAAGGCCAGTGGCGGGTTCAATCTCAAAGACAACCATGATCCCCGGGACTTTCTCGAGTCGCTGAATGGTTTGGGCAGGCGTGCACATGCGGCGCAGTTGAATAGCTTCGAAGTGACACCGGCGTTTGCGGCGGCGGTGATCGTGGCGCATTTGGTGGGGACGGCGCAGTTGGTGACGGTCAACGTGCTGGCGGTGATGTTTATCACCAGTCGCCTGCTGTACATCATTTGCTACCTGGCGGATTGGGCGATCTTGCGGTCGCTGGTGTGGTTTGTGGGGATGGGGTTGATTGCCAGTTTCTTTTTTGTGTCGATCTGAGGCGTTTTAGCCAGAATCATCGGTGTCTGTCCTGGCCTCATCGCGAGCAGGCTCGCTCCCACATTGGAATGCATTTCCCTGTGGGAGCGAGCTTGCTCGCGATAGCTATCTAACTGCCAATAGATGGCTCAAGGTTTCACCGCATCAGCCACCTGCGGCACTTGCGGTAATGCTGCGCCTTTTGGCCACAACATCCAGATCTGCCCTTGCTGTTTCATGTCCCCGGCCAGTTGCCCGGCCGCCTCGCCTGTGCCCCAGAACAAGTCCGCGCGAACCTCGCCAGCAATCGCACCGCCGGTATCTTGAGCTGCCACCGGGCGTACCAGTGCGGTGCCGTCCGGTTTAGTGGTCGATAACCACAACAGGCTGCCCAGCGGAATCACCTTGCGATCCACCGCTGCGCTGTAACCCGCAGTCAGTGGCACGTTCAGCGAGCCACGCGGGCCTTCATTGCTGTCTGGATTACGGGTGAAAAACACGTAGCTCGGGTTGCTGCCCAGCAGTTGCGGAATACGAGACGGGTTCGCTTTAGCCCAAGTGCTGATAGCGCCCATGGTCACGTCTTCTTTCTTCAGTTCACCCTGATCCACCAGCCAGCGGCCGATCGGTCGATAGGGGTGGCCGTTCTGGTCTGCATAGGCGATGCGCAATTGGCGGCCGTCGTCGAGCTGGATACGCCCGGAACCCTGGATTTGCAGGAATTGCAGGTTCATCGGGTCGGTCAGCCAGGCAACGACCGGTGCCTTGACCCCTTTGCTCTCGATGGTGGCGGCGTCGTCATACGGCTTGAGCACGCGACCTTCGAGCCGTCCGCGCAGGCGTTTGCCCTTGAGTTCCGGGTAAATGCTGTCCAGGGACACAATGATCATGTCGTCGGGCACGCCGTACACCGGGATGTTTGCCACTTCAGTCTGGGTCAGGCTGCCGGGGTACACGGGCTCGTAATAGCCGGTGATCAGGCCGTTGGGATTGTCATTGGCGGCACGCAGGCCGTAGACCTCCAGGTTCTGCTTGAGGAAGCCACGAATGTCATCGGCGGTTTGCGGCACGGTCGCGGATGCCGCGCAGGTCGAGCCCCAGACCGGGTCGGCCTTGAGTCGGGTGCAGGCGCTGCGCCAGGAGCCGAAGCCGGCCACCAGGTCGTTGTCTGACACGGCCGGTAGCGCATCCCAAGTGGCGCTGGTGTAAGTGGCCAGCGCGTGGGTTTTCGGCTTGTTGTCGCCCCCGGTGCAGCCTGCGAGCACGGCCACCATCGGAAGGGTCCAGGCCAGGCAATGTTGCCAGGCCTTGAAACGGCTGTTCATGGAGTAATTCCTTTGACGGTTGCCTGAGTGCTCCATGCGCTCAAACAACCCTTATTGATAATAGGGCTATTGGTCTTTAACGATGACGCGAGGATACTGGCCGCCGTTCCCCGTGACCTGAAGCCACCATGACTCTTAAAAGACTTTCTGTTGTATTGCTGGCCTGCCTGACCCTGTCCGCTTGCGGCGGTGTTGACCCGAACTCGCCGTTGGGTCAGCGCAAGGCGATTTTCAAGCAAATGCTCAAGACCGGCGAAGACCTGGGTGGCATGTTGCGTGGGCGCATTCCGTTCGACGGGCCGAAATTTGCCGATGGTGCGGTGAAACTTGATTCGCTGTCCCACGAACCGTGGAAGCATTTCCCGCAGGTGCGCGAAGAAGATCACACCAGCGCCAAGGACAATGTGTGGCAGCAGCAGGCACGCTTCCAGGAAATGGCCCGCAACCTTGAAGGCGCCACCGGTGAATTGGTGGTTGCCAGCAAGGTTCAGCCTTACCAGGCGAGCAATCTTGGGCCGGCAGTGCAGAAAGTCGAAGATGCCTGTAGTGCATGCCATAAACAGTTTCGGGATCATTGATCTAGCGGTGTGTATTCCCTGTGGTGAGGGGGCTTGCCCCCGTTCGGCTGCGAAGCAGTCGTCAATTCGGCCCGCGCGGTCTATCTGATTATCCGCGTCTGCTGATTTTGGGGCCGCTTCGCGACCCAGCGGGGGCAAGCCCCCTCGCCACAAAAGCTCCCTGGCGCAGCCGGAAACTTACTTATCCAATTCGTCCAACGCATCCTGCAATTCCTTGCGGGAATCGGCGAGTTTGTCTTTGCGTTTGTTGATCTTGTCGGCATCGCCTTTTTTCATGGCCTTGTCGAGATCAGCCTGACGCGTGCTGACTTCATGCTTGGCGTCGAGCACCTTGTTTTCGCGTTCCTTCTTCAGGGAGGCGTCGGTGCAGTGGGCGGTGACTTCGCTCAGGGCGGTCTCCAGGCCGGCTTGCTGATCGGCATTGCCGCGGCTTTTGGCCTGTTCGATCTGGTTGACGATGCCCTGTTTCTTGGCCGCGCAGCCGGTCAGTTCCGGGATTTCTTCAGCAGCCATCAGTGGAGCGGCCAGCACGCTGCAAAGGGTCAACAGGGCGAGCGGTGAAAGAAATTTCATAAAAGCTCCATGCGAAGAGGCAATCGGGTCGATGTGGCAATGGGCTGTTTGAGCGCAGCGCCACCATTGGGTTCCCAGGCTGACAGGCATTGTTGGTCGCTAAAAACCGTCAATCCCCGCAATGCGTAACGTTTCACTCAAGGCCAGGACCTGCGGATCGCGGAAAAACGCGCTCAATTTCGCTGCACGTCCCGGGCCGATGCCTGCCTCGGCCTGCCATTGTTCGTTGCTGCGTTGCGCCAGTGCCTGCCATGAATCGGCGAGCTGTGCCTGGCCCGTCGGTGGCAAGCCCAGGGCTTTGAGCCAGCGAGCGAAGGGCTGTTGCCGTGCACTTTCAAAACTGTTTAGAAGACGAGCACTGCTGCGTTCGCCGAAGCCGGCAATGTTAGCAAGCTCTTGAGCATCGAGGGTCAACCAATCCAGCAGGCTGTTGAGGCGGCCTGTTTCGAGAAGTTTCTCCCAGGTGCCGGGACCGACATGGGGCAGGGCCAGCCCCTGCTTGCCGCTGAGCCAGGTAAGCCGCGCGAGGAATTGACTCTCGCACCCTGGCGTCGGCTGCCAGCAGCTCAATGGATGAAAGTCCGACGCCAACGGTGCGTTCACTTCAGGGCGTTCAGTGCTGCGCAGCACCACGCCGTCGAGCCTGGGAATGGTCAGGCCCGCGAGGCTGATGGCCACCTGATCGCCGGGGCGAATGTCCAATTGTTCCCAGCGTTGCAGCGAACTGACACTCACACGCTTGACCTGCCGGTCATCGAGCTTCACCGGCGAAAGCTCCAGTACCGGCGTGATCCGCCCGGTCCGGCCGATCTTGAAGTTGACCTTGCGAACCTCGGCCAGCGCCTGGGCAAAGGGGTACTTCCAGGCGACGCTCCAATAAGGTGGTCGGGGCTGCCAGCGCTGGGCGGGTGGGCGATGGCTCTGGCGCAGGACAACGCCGTCGCTGGCAAAGGGCAGTGGCGAGCGATACCAGTGATCGCGCCAGCGCTGCGCATCGGCAAATGTGCTGATCGGTTGGCTGTAGGGTTTGGTGATCGTAAAACCCAACTCATCCAGTGCTGTTACCCGGGCCGGCAGGCTTGCCGGACCTTGTGGCCAGTCCCAGACAAACAACCCGATCCCGGCAGCTTGCTCGGCACTCAGTGACTTGCGCGCCATCAGCCCGGCCACAGTGGCGCGGGCATTGAGGCTGCCGTCCCTGGCTTGTACGTGATCGGTCAGGCGCCAATAGAGTTCGCCTTGCAGCAACATATCCAGCGGTTGCGTGAGTTGTTGGGGGATATCGGCGATCTGGCGCACCGAGGCGGTCCAGTCCTGGCCGTTTATTCCGTCGCCGCGACTGATCGCCTGATGCAGCTGGCCGTTGCGGTAAATCAGTGACACCGCCACGCCATCGACCTTGGGTTGAATCCAGATGTCCTTGCGGTCGCGAACCCAGGCTGCGACGGCACGTTCGTCGTGCAGTTTTTCCAGGCCGGTGTGGGCAATCGGGTGAGGTACCTTGCCGGCCGCCGTTCGTAGCGGTTGGGCAGAGTGGGCGAGGTTGAAGCACTGGCGCCAATGCGTCAGCCGGGCCCGGGACTGGTCGTAGAGTTCGTCGGCAACCAGTGAGCGGCCGTCACGGTGGTAGCTCTCGTCCCAGAGGTCGATTTGCTGTTGCAGGGCGGTGATTTCGGCCTGTGCGCGGGTGGGTGCCCAGTCGGGGCAGTCAGTGGCGTTGGCGGTGAGGGATATGAGTAGAAGGGCGAAAAACAGGCGCAGGTTGGGGAGCATCTTGAGCGTCCTTGCTCATTGGGATGCTTGAAGGCTAGGTCAATATTGAGAGGTGCAAAGGGTGGGTGTTTTGCAGGATGTGGCTGGGTGACCTCGCTGGCCTCTTCGCGAGCAAGCCCGCTCCCACAGTTGATCGCGTTCCAATAAAAAGCCCCGCACGGCGAACCGTGCGGGGCTTTTGGTACCGCCAGGAAAGTCTTACAGGCCGGCAGCCAGACGCAAATCGTCGGCGCGGTCGGTTTTTTCCCAGGTGAAGGTTGTGAAAGTATCTTCGCCAACAGTCTTGGTTTGCGGAGTGCGACCGAAGTGGCCGTACGCTGCAGTTTCCTGGTACATCGGGTGCAGCAGGTCGAGCATGGTGGTGATTGCGTATGGACGCAGGTCGAACACTTCGCGAACCAGTTTGACGATTTTGTCGTCGCTGATTTTGCCGGTGCCGAAGGTGTTCAACGAGATCGACGTAGGCTGAGCAACACCGATTGCGTAGGAAACCTGAATCTCGCAACGCTCTGCCAGGCCGGCCGCAACGATGTTCTTGGCCACGTAACGACCGGCGTAGGCCGCCGAACGGTCAACCTTCGATGGATCTTTACCGGAGAACGCGCCGCCGCCGTGGCGAGCCATGCCGCCGTAGCTGTCGACGATGATCTTGCGACCGGTCAGACCGCAGTCGCCAACCGGGCCACCGATGATGAACTGGCCAGTCGGGTTGATGTGGAACTGGGTGTCCTTGGACAGCAATTCGGCAGGCAGCACGTGCTTGACGATCAGCTCCATCACGCCTTCGCGCAGGTCTTTGTACGACACTTCAGGGTTGTGCTGGGTCGACAGAACAACCGCGTCGATACCGACAACCTTGCCGCCTTCGTAACGGCAAGTCACTTGCGACTTGGCGTCCGGGCGCAGCCAAGGCAGCAGGCCGGATTTACGGGCTTCGGCCTGGCGCTGAACCAACTGGTGCGAGAAAGTGATCGGTGCTGGCATCAGCACGTCGGTTTCGTTGCTGGCGTAGCCGAACATCAGGCCCTGGTCGCCGGCACCCTGATCTTCAGGCTTGGCACGGTCAACACCCTGGTTGATGTCAGGGGACTGCTTGCCGATGATGTTCATCACGCCGCAGGTCGCGCCGTCGAAGCCGACGTCGGAGCTGTTGTAGCCGATATCGAGAATCACGTTACGGACGATGTCTTCCAGGTCGACCCAGGCCGACGTGGTGACTTCACCTGCGATGATGGCAACGCCGGTTTTGACCATGGTTTCGCACGCAACGCGGGCGAACTTGTCTTCAGCAATGATGGCGTCCAGCACTGCATCGGAAATCTGGTCGGCGATTTTATCCGGATGCCCTTCAGACACGGACTCGGAGGTGAAGAGGGAGTATTCGCTCATCTCGATGTTTTCCTGAATTTACCGATGGTGAGTGTCGCCAGCCGGTCGCTGAAAATGGCGGACCTGGATCTGGAAACCATTGCGTAAGCCTACATAGAGGCTTTCCCCGGGAACGAGTCCCGCAGCGGTGGCCCAACGGGCCAAATCGTCCTGTTCAAACCCCAACCACAGATCACCGCAGGCCTCCCTGGCCCAACTCTGGTTGTGGCTACATAACTCTGTCACTAACAGGCTACCGCCTGGTTGCAGCAAACCGGCCATGTGCTTTAGTGCTTCGGCCGGTGCTGCGAAATGGTGAAGCACCATGTTCAGTACAACGCAATCGGCGGTAAGGCTTACACCGTTCAGTGCATCGGCCAATTGCAGGCTGACATTAGTCAGCGTTTCACGTTCGCAGACCTGGCGCGCCAGTTCGAGCATCGCCGCGCTGTTGTCCAGCGCGGTCACCTGGGTGAAGCGGCGCGCCAGTTCCGGCAGAAAACCGCCGTCGCCAGGGCCAACTTCAATGGCGGTGGCGCCTTCACTGAAACTCAGCTTGTCGAGCAACGCCACCACGCTTTCGCGGTACTGCGGCAGGCCGGCGATCAAGTCTTGCTGGGCGCGAAACTTCTCCGCTACCCGTGAGAAAAAGTCCTGGCTGGCCGCCGCCCGTTGCCCATGGACCTGACCGATCCGCGACTGCACATCGGCCGGCAGGGTCAGGTTATCCACTTCTTCCAGCAAGGCTGCGTGCAGCTTGCCGCCCAGCAGGTCGGTGTGGGGCAGGGCGCGACGGTAGAAAATCGCGTTGCCTTCACGGCGGGTCGCCACCAGTTCAGCCTGGGCCAACACCTTGAGGTGGTGACTCATACCGGATTGCCCCATGCCGAAGATCTGCGCCAGCTCCAGCACGCCAAACGAATCGTTGGCCAGCGCGCGCAATACATTCAGCCGCAGAGGATCGCCGCCAGCCTTGCACAGGGCCGCCAGCTCATCGCAATCGTCATGTTGAATGGAAGGCACACGTAAATTCATAAGGCCAGCAGTCTAGTGACGGTCAGAAAACCCTGCAAGAGCAATATCAAAAAGTTTTGATATTGCTCGATAGATGGCACTTCTCGGGCAAAGGGACCTCCTACAAAACGTGTGCGGAAAGGTTTCACCAGGCGAATGCGACTTTATCCACCGGAAAAACACCTCCAGATGACTATCTGTCATTGCCCCGAGGCGGGTGGGTGAGGGAAAATGCTCGCCTTTTTTCCGTTTCAATTTATTCAAACCCCAGGAGATCAGCGATGCCAAGCCGTCGTGAGCGTGCCAACGCCATTCGTGCCCTCAGCATGGATGCCGTGCAAAAAGCCAACAGCGGCCATCCCGGTGCCCCTATGGGTATGGCGGATATCGCCGAAGTACTTTGGCGTGACTACCTGAAGCACAACCCGAGCAATCCATCGTTCGCTGACCGTGACCGCTTCGTGATGTCCAACGGTCATGGTTCGATGCTGGTTTACTCGTTGCTGCACCTGACCGGCTACGACCTGTCGATCGATGACCTGAAAAACTTCCGCCAACTGCACAGCCGTACCCCGGGCCACCCGGAATTCGGCTACACCCCGGGCGTTGAAACCACCACCGGTCCACTGGGCCAAGGCCTGGCCAACGGCGTAGGTTTTGCCCTGGCAGAAAAAGTCATGGCGGCGCAGTTCAACCGTCCTGGCCACAACATCGTTGATCACCACACCTACGTGTTCCTGGGTGATGGCTGCATGATGGAAGGTATTTCCCACGAAGTCGGTTCCCTGGCCGGTACGTTGGGCCTGGGTAAACTGATTGCTTTCTACGATGACAACGGCATCTCCATCGACGGCGAAGTCGAAGGCTGGTTCACCGATGACACGCCGAAACGTTTCGAAGCCTACAACTGGCAGGTGATCCGCAACGTCGACGGTCACGACCCGGAAGAGATCAAGACTGCGATCGAAACCGCTCGTAAAAGCGCTCAGCCAACGCTGATCTGCTGCAAGACCACCATCGGCTTCGGTTCGCCGAACAAGCAAGGTAAAGAAGACTGCCACGGCGCCCCGTTGGGTGACGCGGAAATCGCTCTGACCCGTAAGGCGCTGAACTGGAACTACGCACCGTTCGAAATCCCGGCTGACATTTATGCCGAGTGGGACGCCAAGGAAGCTGGTCGCGCGACCGAAGCCGAGTGGGATCAGCGTTTCGCTGCTTACTCCGCTGCTTTCCCTGAGCTGGCCAACGAACTGGTTCGTCGTCTGAGCGGCGAACTGCCGGCTGACTTCGCTGAAAAAGCGTCTGCTTACATCGCTGAAGTCGCGGCCAAAGGCGAAACCATCGCCAGCCGTAAAGCCAGCCAGAACGCACTGAATGCCTACGGCCCGCTGTTGCCTGAACTGCTGGGCGGCTCCGCTGACCTGGCCGGTTCCAACCTGACCCTGTGGAAAGGTTGCAAAGGTGTCTCGGCTGAAGACGCCAGCGGCAACTACATGTACTACGGCGTTCGCGAGTTCGGCATGAGCGCGATCATGAACGGCGTGTCCCTGCACGGCGGTCTTGTGCCTTACGGCGCAACGTTCCTGATGTTCATGGAATACGCGCGCAACGCGGTACGTATGGCCTCGCTGATGAAGAAGCGCGTGGTGTTCGTCTACACCCACGACTCCATCGGTCTGGGCGAAGACGGCCCGACTCACCAGCCAGTCGAGCAACTGACCAGCCTGCGCAGCACCCCGAACCTCGACACCTGGCGTCCAGCCGATGCCGTTGAATCGGCGGTTTGCTGGAAACTGGCTCTGGAACGCAAGGACGGCCCTTCGGCGCTGATCTTCTCGCGTCAGAACCTGCAGCACCAAACCCGTGATGCCGGCCAGATCGCCGACATCGCCCGTGGCGGTTATGTGTTGAAGGACTGTGCAGGCGAGCCTGAGCTGATCCTGATCTCCACCGGTTCCGAAGTGGGCCTGACGGTTCAGGCTTACGACAAGCTGACCGAGCAAGGTCGCAAGGTGCGGGTTGTTTCGATGCCGTGCACCAGCGTGTTCGATGCTCAGGATGCAGGCTACAAGCAAGCAGTCCTGCCGTTGCAAGTCAGCGCCCGTATCGCCATCGAAGCCGCTCACGCGGACTACTGGTACAAATACGTGGGCCTGGAAGGTCGCGTGATCGGCATGACCACCTACGGCGAGTCGGCGCCTGCGCCAGCCTTGTTCGAAGAGTTCGGCTTCACCCTGGAAAACATCCTGGGTCAGGCTGAAGAGCTGCTGGAAGACTAAGTCCGACAGTTGTGTTGTCCGGGCTGACGCCATCGCGAGCAGGCTCGCTCCCACATTGGAATACATTTCCCTGTGGGAGCGAGCTTGCTCGCGATGGCGTTGGTCCAATCACCACAACACTGACGGATTCACCACGGTAATCGAGAACCCCATGCCTCAACCGCGTCCTTACAAAGTTGCACTCAACGGCTACGGCCGGATTGGTCGTTGCGTCTTGCGTGCGTTGTTTGAGCGAGGCTCGACGGCTGGGTTTGAAATTGTCGCGATCAACGATCTGGCTGACATGGCCAGCATCGAATACCTGACACGCTTCGACTCTACTCACGGGCGTTTCCCCGGTGAAGTGCGGGTTGAGGGCGATTGTCTGCATATTCAAGGCAACTGCGTGAAGGTCCTGCGCAGTGCTATCCCCGAAGGCATCGATTGGGCGTCCCTGGGCGTCGATCTGGTGCTGGAGTGCTCCGGCGCTTACCACACCCGTGAAGACGGCCAGCGTTTCCTTGACGCCGGCGCCCCACGCGTGCTGTTTTCCCAGCCGATGGCCAGCGAAGCAGATGTCGACGCCACCATCGTCTACGGCGTGAACCAGGATTGCCTGACCGGCGACGAACTGCTGGTGTCCAACGCGTCCTGTACTACCAACTGCGGCGTGCCGCTGTTGCGCCTGCTGGATCAGGCCATTGGCCTGGAATACGTGTCGATCACCACCATCCACTCGGCGATGAACGATCAGCCGGTGATCGACGCCTATCACCACGAAGACCTGCGCCGGACCCGTTCGGCGTTCCAGTCGGTGATCCCGGTGTCCACTGGTCTGGCGCGCGGCATCGAACGCCTGCTGCCGGAACTTGCCGGGCGAATTCAGGCCAAAGCCGTACGGGTGCCGACGGTGAACGTGTCTTGCCTCGACATAACGATGCAGACCGTGAGCGACACCGATGCCACCGAGGTCAACCGGATTCTGCGTGAGGCCGCCACCAGCGGCCCGCTCAAAGGCCTGCTGGCCTACACCGAGTTGCCTCACGCCAGTTGTGATTTCAACCATGACCCACATTCGGCCATCGTCGATGCCAGTCAGACCCGTGTTTCCGGCCCACGGCTGGTGAACATCCTGGCCTGGTTCGACAACGAATGGGGGTTTGCCAACCGAATGCTGGACGTTGCAGAACACTATCTGCAAACAGCTACTTCAAAACCAGCTACTTCAAAACAGTAACTCAGGAATTGCGACCCATGACCGTGTTGAAGATGACCGACCTCGATCTGCAAGGTAAGCGCGTACTGATCCGCGAAGACCTCAACGTCCCAATCAAGGACGGTGTTGTCACCAGCGATGCGCGTATCCTGGCTTCGCTGCCGACCATCAAGCTGGCCCTGGAAAAAGGCGCGGCCGTGATGGTCTGTTCGCACCTTGGCCGTCCGACTGAAGGCGAGTTCTCGGCCGAGAACAGCCTCAAGCCAGTCGCCGACTACCTGAGCAAGGCCCTGGGCCGCGAAGTGCCGCTGGTGTCCGACTACCTGGGCGGCGTTGACGTGAAGGCCGGCGACATCGTGCTGTTCGAAAACGTACGCTTCAACAAAGGCGAGAAAAAGAACGCTGACGAACTGGCCCAGCAATACGCCGCCCTGTGCGACGTGTTCGTGATGGACGCCTTCGGCACCGCTCACCGTGCCGAGGGTTCGACCCACGGCGTGGCCAAGTTCGCCAAAGTCGCTGCTGCTGGTCCGTTGCTGGCCGCTGAACTGGACGCACTGGGCAAAGCCCTCGGCGCCCCGGCCCAGCCAATGGCAGCGATCGTTGCCGGTTCCAAGGTCTCGACCAAACTCGACGTGCTCAATAGCTTGAGCCAGATCTGCAACCAGTTGATCGTTGGCGGCGGCATTGCCAACACCTTCCTGGCTGCTGCCGGTCACCCGGTGGGCAAGTCGCTGTACGAGCCTGATTTGCTGGACACCGCCCGAGCCATCGCTGCCAAAGTCAGCGTGCCGCTGCCAGTGGACGTTGTGGTTGCCAAGGAATTCGCTGAAAGCGCGACTGCGACCGTCAAGCTGATCGCTGACGTAGCCGCCGACGATATGATCCTGGACATCGGCCCACAGACCGCGGCGAATTTCGCTGAGCTGCTGAAGTCGTCCAAGACCATTTTGTGGAACGGCCCGGTGGGCGTATTCGAATTCGACCAGTTCGGTAACGGCACCAAAGTCCTGGCCCACGCCATCGCGGAAAGCTCGGCGTTCTCCATCGCGGGCGGCGGCGACACCCTGGCTGCCATCGATAAATATGGCGTTGCCGATCAGATCTCCTACATTTCTACCGGTGGTGGCGCCTTCCTCGAATTCGTCGAAGGCAAGGTTCTGCCAGCCGTTGAAGTCCTGGAAAGCCGGGCCAAGGCCTGAGGCCACCCAAATGACCAGGCAAAGGAGTGTTTACATGGTCAGGACGCTAGCGCTGTTGATCGTCGCAGGTTCCCTGGCGGCTTGCGGGAGTAACCCGAAAGCCACGCCGGAACCCGCGCCGTCTGCGTCGGATAAAGGTTGCTACCAGGCCGACTGGCAGGCAGAAACCAACCCGGTGCTCAACAAGCGCTCCGGGCCGGATGGCCTGGACAAATACGAGACACAGACTCCCGCCAAGGAACGTGGCTGCCCTTGACGGGTCTGACTCTTTACTCAAGGCCGGCGGCGTGCGCCGTCGGTCGAGGAACACGGATGAAAGGTTTTATCGCCGTCATGGCGTTGGCGTTGCTGGCAGGTTGCTCAAATTTCAACCTGTTCAAGCCTGCCGAATCGACGGACAACTGGACCACCTGGACCTGCGACAGCCAGGCCAAAGTGCTCTGGCGCTACACTGACGACAGCCGCAAGGAAGTCGACGTGCGCCTCGGCGGAGCCGATCAGGTCTACCGCTTGAAGCTTGAGCCGGGCGCCGAAGGGTCGCTTTACAGCAATGACATGCTGGCGTTTCACGTAAAAGGTGAGGAAGGCCTGGTGTACTGGGTCGCCACCAACGATTTGATTGGCCGCGGCTGTAAAGCGCAGTAAGACGATTGATTTGATTCACGGAGAACCCAATGTGGGAGCGGGCTTGCTCGCGAAGGCGGCGGGTCAGCTTGCATCAATGTTGAATGTTGAACCGCATTCGCGAGCAAGCCCGCTCCCGCAAAGGTTCTGTGTAGGTTCTCAAGATTTTTGCAACACCGAATGAGCGGACCGGACCAACCCCCGATCTGCAATAACTTGAATAGCCGCCGCCGCTACGGCAGGCTGGCATGATTAACGACCCAAACCGGGAGAGACACACACAATGGCACTTATCAGCATGCGCCAGATGCTGGACCACGCAGCCGAGTTCGGCTACGGCGTTCCAGCCTTCAACGTCAACAACCTTGAACAGATGCGCGCCATCATGGAAGCCGCTGACAAGACTGACTCCCCGGTGATCGTCCAGGCTTCGGCCGGTGCCCGCAAATACGCAGGCGCCCCGTTCCTGCGTCACCTGATCCTGGCGGCAATCGAAGAATTCCCGCACATCCCGGTGTGCATGCACCAGGACCACGGCACCAGCCCTGACGTCTGCCAGCGCTCCATCCAACTGGGCTTCAGCTCGGTGATGATGGACGGTTCCCTGGGCGAAGACGGCAAGACCCCGACCGACTACGACTACAACATCCGCGTCACCCAACAAACCGTGGCCATGGCTCACGCCTGCGGCGTTTCGGTAGAAGGCGAGCTGGGCTGCCTGGGTTCGCTGGAAACCGGCATGGCCGGTGAAGAAGACGGCATCGGCGCCGAAGGCGTTCTGGATCACAGCCAAATGCTGACCGACCCGGAAGAAGCCGCTGACTTCGTCAAACGCACCCAAGTCGACGCCCTGGCCATCGCCATCGGCACCAGCCACGGCGCCTACAAGTTCACCAAGCCGCCTACCGGCGACGTGCTGGCCATCGACCGCATCAAAGAAATCCACAAACGCATCCCGAACACCCACCTGGTGATGCACGGTTCGTCTTCCGTGCCACAAGACTGGCTGGCGATCATCAACCAGTACGGCGGCGACATCAAAGAAACTTACGGCGTCCCGGTTGAAGAAATCGTCGAAGGCATCAAGCACGGCGTGCGCAAGGTCAACATCGACACCGACCTGCGTTTGGCATCCACCGGTGCGATGCGTCGCCTGATGGCCACCAACCCGAGCGAGTTTGATCCGCGTAAGTTCTTCGGCGCGACTGTGACGGCGATGCGTGATGTGTGTATCGCGCGTTATGAAGCGTTTGGTACGGCGGGTAATGCTTCGAAGATCAAGCCGATCTCGTTGGAAGCGATGTATCAGCGGTATTTGAAGGGTGAGTTGAACGCTAAGGTTAACTAAGCCCGAGCGTTAAACAGCGTTGAAGAGAAACCCGCCGAGAGGCGGGTTTTTTTGTGGGGCTAATTAAGTGGGCTGATTATCGAGCGAATTGCCCACGCAATGGCCGCCGCGTTGGAAATCAATCGCGGTCGCGTGGATAGCGCTTTGTTTGAGGGCGTGCGGGGTGAGTGGGAGGCGGGTAAAGGGGTAGCGCTTAATGATTCAATCAAATCGGGGCTGAGGCGCAAGCCTGTTGTGAAAAGTGAGTGTTTGGTGCTCCGGTTGAAGACATCGTCGAAGGCATCATTGGGTGAGCTAGTTTGGCGAAGATTAGGTGCTTCAGACCCTGTGATGATGACATCTATCAAGGTTGGCCATTCGTCGGGACTGTCATATATGACAGGTAGAGGGAAAGACGCCTTTGGTTCATTATTTTTTTACTGCCGAACTTTGTTAGGCAGAAATTAACTGATAATTTTACGGAAGGATGAATATCATGGCTGATTCACCAACATTGCAAGGTGCCGAATATCGGAGTTCGGAAGGTGGTATACGCGTATGGGGGATAAACGCTATCCCAGGTTGGAGGGTAGACTTGGCTCAAGCAGGCTCCGGAGTGATTCTAGGTGCTGGGCCTGTAGATATTAATGGTTATTTCAATTTCTCGGCAAACTATACTACCGTTCAGCGCGGCACTTATGCTGTTCAAGTACGGCAGACGAATAATATTGATACGTCATATTGGAGTCAAACTTATCAAGTTACTGTTACTTGAGGAAAAAATGGGGCGGATTTATTTGATCCGTCCCCATCGATTTCTTTACCGGTTAGCTGGGCTGGTGAAGGGCTCCCCTCAAGAGCCCCTTTGAGGCGCAGTTGCAAGCTGGACCAAGGGTAGTCCTGTGCACGTTGAACCATTTGCGTTCGCACCGGGTTGAGTTCGATATATCGGCTACAGGACAGCAAGTACGTATCGGTTTGTACGACGCTGGATTTGTAGCGGCTCTCCCACAGCGTGCCCGAGCGTCCTTCCAGTTTGTTGCGGTACTGCGTCATTCGACCCGCCAAGCCTTTCATCACGTTCCCGAGGGCCGAGAGAGTCACTTGGTGCAAGTAGCAAGTGGACATGATTGGTCATAAGACAAAATGCGTAACCTTCACATCAAAGACGGTTTTGAGTTCTTGAAAATCAACCAGGTAACGTTCGAAATCGCTCTTTTTGGCGAAGACCATCTCTTTGTGCACGACATGATGCGGATAATTGGGTAATACAATGCGTGCCGTTCTGGGCATATAGGCACCTACATCCGTGTATGTTTTAGGACGCGTAGAAGATGGTGGAAAAAATAGGCTATGGATTTGCAGTAAGGTTTTTTGCCTTAGCTCTTTGCTTTGTTATCGCAAAATTGTATTAGGAACTGTTATTTCTTACAGGTGTTTTGTGAGGGTAGGCCGTTTATCGTTAGAGGTAGAGAGGGTGCATAAATAAATCTGTCCCCTTTTTATACTTTTTATATTTCTATCCAAGGATGTCTATCATGGCAGCTACTAAATACACTGGCACAGTGGTATCGTTTTCACGGCGCACAGGCGGGAGTGTGGGAGATTACACAATTACTATAAAGCCTGATGCAGTTGGAGAAAATATTACATTTGGCGGGCAAGATCAGGGCACAACGTATTCTGTTGGTGATAAGGCGACATACTATAGTGTGGTGAATTTTGGGGTGACTATCTACTCAATTTATCCGCTGTAAGATTTACCAGTTGTGATGCTGTGGAAGTGGCAGTTCGTTTGATAATGGCTTGGAAATAAAAACCCGCATTTATGCGGGTTTTTACTGTTAAAGGTTTATTAAGGCGTTTTAGGCGTATCAAACCCACGCTGCTCAATCACTCGAAACACATCATGTACATCCTGAACCATGATCCGGGCAATGTTGGTGACGGTGTTGATGTCGTTCTCGGCGTAGTCCGGCAGGCTGGTGCAGGCCATGAGGTTTAGGTATTTGAGGACGGCGTTGAGGCGTTCGCTGACGCAGTTGTGAAGTTCGCGGATCGGGGCGTTGTTGTCGATGAGCAGGACGGGGTAGTCGGTGGCAAATTGGGACATGGGGGTGAAGCGGCGAGGCGATTGTTGATTGGTCATGGAAAATCCTTAACTCGAGAAAGAATTGACCACCGTTTGCTGCGAAACAAATTGGGTGGCAGCTGTGCGCGGGTTCGCAGACCGAGGAGTTAAGACCCGGCAGACCCGAGGGTCTCCCACGCACAGCCGCCATATAAAAGCCGAACATAGGCAGACGTCGCCTATGTCGGATTTTGACGGTTGTGGCTTTAACTCGGTAGGGCTGCGAAACCCTATCGCCGACTGCTGTCAGCGACGGGGCGAACTATAAGCGGCGATTTTGGTGGCTGCAACCGGGGTGTAGGACCGTAGTGCAGTCATTGTGGCGAGGGGGCTTGCCCCCGTTCGGCGGCGCAGCCGGCGTAAACCGGGCGTTGTGGTGTGGCTGTAGGAATGCGGTGGCAGATGGATGGGGCTGCTTCGCAGCCCGGCGGGAGCAAGCTCCCTCGCCACGATGGGTGGTTTCCTACAGGATTTGCGGAAGGCTTGAGAGTGATGGGGGCTGCTGCGCAGCCCAACGGGGGCGAGCCCCCTCGCCACAGCAAGCCCCTCGCCACAATGATCGGCGCCAATGACTTACTTGTCGTGATCAATATCCAGCTTGCTGAATGTCACTTTCCCGCCTTCGCTGGTGTACCCGGTGTTGTCCTGCACATAGACCCCAGCCTTGAAGTACAGCGGCTTGTCGCGCCATGTCGCGCTGATGTCGGTGTCCCACTGATAACCCGCGGCGCTGATGCCCAACTGACCGCCAGGGCTCAGGTGAATGAGGTAGTTAAACTCCTGATCCAGCTTCACGCCGCTAGCGATGGTGATGACCCGACCCTCGCCGTCATCAGGGTGCATGCGCACTTTGGCGACGATGTTGCCGGTCTGTGTGCTGGTCTTGAACTGGTACTCAAGCTTGATCAAGGGTTTCTGGCTTTCATAGGCGTGGATCTGGCCAATGACGATCTTGCCGGAACTCGGCACCTGATTGACCACAAGGGTGGCACGCAGCGAATTATCGGCTTCCGGGTAGAGCCAGTTACGCAGGGTGCCGTTGCTGTAGGTTTCGCGAAGTTCGGTGCGGGGGTATTTTGCGTTTTCGGTTTTGGAGCCTGTGACCGGTGACCAGAAAAACAGGGTGCCGGTATTGGAATGGAAGTATTGGTCCTTGAAACCGTCCACCAGTTTGGCTGTTTCAACGGTGTACGGCGGATTGCCGACAGGAACACTAAGGTTCCATGTTGCGAGATCGATCATAGACAAAGTTTCCACAAATTCATGCTGCACACCCGTGCCAATAGCTCTAGTACGGGGCTTGGAGGGGTGCCTTTATAAGCGTAGTCGGTAACTTTGTTAATGCCCATTTGGCAGATGATTGGCGTCAATATCCTGTCAAAACGCCATCTTTCCCGGTTTCAGGGGGCTGTAGAGCCGACCGTTAGTCGGCTTATGGACGCTTTGGTTAAATGATGGCGCGATGACACCTACTGCTTTTGCGCATCCGGGTCTAGAGTGAAGGCTCAGTATTTGTCCGGTTTTCACGAGAAACCGGCCTGTCGCCCCGAACAAGAGAAGCAGCATGGAATGCGCGCAACCCACGCCAGGTGAAGGCAGCTCTGTCCTTTTGATTGTTGATGATTACCCTGAAAACCTGATCAGCATGCGCGCCTTGTTGCAGCGCCAGGACTGGCAGGTCATGACCGCCGCCTCGGGCTTCGAGGCACTCAGTTTGCTCCTTGAACACGAAGTCGACCTGGTGCTGCTGGATGTGCAGATGCCGGGCATGGACGGCTTTGAAGTCGCGCGGTTGATGCGTGGCAGTCAGCGTACCCGTCTTACGCCAATCATTTTTCTCACCGCCAACGAACAGTCCCAGGACGCCGTGATCAAGGGTTATGCCAGTGGTGCGGTGGATTACCTGTTCAAACCCTTCGACCCGCAAATCCTCAAGCCCAAGGTCCAGGCGTTGCTTGAGCATCAGCGCAACCGTCGGGCGTTGCAGCGCTTGAGCCATGATCTGGAAGTGGCTCGTGCCTTTAACGCCTCGGTGCTGGACAACGCCGCCGAAGGCATTCTGGTGGTGGGCGAGGACGGCCTCATTCGCTTTGCCAACCCGGCGATGTCGCGGCTGCTCAATGCCACGGTCAAGGATTTGCAGGGCCGGGAGTTTCTGGATTTTCTGCAAAAGCCGCATATTCCGATCTGGTCCGATTCCGACCTGTATATCGGCTACAAACGCGGTGAAACCCTGCGCCTGCACGACGCGCTGCTGCGCACGGCGCCGGGCCAACAAGTACCGGTGGCGTTGTCCTGTGCGCCATTGCCCTCCGAGCAGCACGCGATGGTGGTAACGGTGCTGGACATGTCGGTGGTGCGGCACCTGCATCAGCAACTGGAGTTCCAGGCCGTCACCGATCCGCTGACCGGGCTGCTCAATCGGCGGGGCTTTTACCAGACCGTGGAAAACCTGCTGCTGCGCGGCGAACGTTCCGATAGCGCCTGGGTGTTGCTGTACCTCGACCTTGACGGTTTCAAACGGGTCAATGATTCCCTTGGTCACGATGCCGGTGATCGGGTGTTGCGCTGGGTGTCCGAGCAGTTGAAGTCTTGCCTGCGGCCCTTCGATATTCTGGCGCGCATGGGCGGCGATGAGTTCACGGCGCTGCTGGATCTGGAGTTCCCCGAACAAGCGGCGAAGATTGCCGAGAAGCTGATCGAGCGAGTGTCGATCTGTCAGCAGATCGAAGGGTTGGACATCGCTCTCGGCGCCAGCATCGGCATTGCCACGTACCCGGATTGCGGTTCGAATCTCGACGGTCTGTTGCGGGCGTCCGACATTGCGATGTACGAAGCCAAACGCGCCGGGCGTCAGCAATATCGCTTCTACGATCACGAAATGAACGGCCGGGCGCGCTCGCGTTTGATGCTTGAAGAAAGCGTGCGCACGGCCATTGAAAACCGTGATTTCAACTTGGTATATCAACCGCAAGTGGCAATCAATGGTGGACAGATTCGCGGCTTCGAGGCGTTGCTGCGCTGGCAGCATCCGAGTGTCGGCGATGTTCCACCGGGGTTGTTTTTGCCATTACTGGAAGAGGCGCGGTTGATCAGTCGACTGGGCAGCTGGATCTATCACCGCAGCGCCAAGCAGCGCAAAGCCTGGGAAACCTTGTTTGCCGAGGATCTGGTGGTAGGGGTGAGTTTGAGCAGTACGCAGTTCGGTATGCCTAACCTGGTCACAGAGTTACGCCAAGTGCTGGAGCGCCATGGCTTGCAGCCGCGCCAGATGGAGGTTGAGGTCACCGAGGAGGCGTTGACGATCAACCCGGATGAAACCCGCAAGCAGCTGCGTTTACTGCACAACCTCGGCGTGAGGGTAGCGCTGGACGACTTCGGCTCGGGGCCATGTTCGCTCTCCCATCTACGGGATCTGGAACTGGACACCCTCAAGCTCGACCGCCATCTGATTGCCCGGTTGCCAGAGTCGTCACGGGACGCGTCGCTGGTGCGCACGGTTATCGATCTGTGCAAGGAGTACGGTCTGCTGGTGATCGCCGAAGGGGTGGAAACGGTTGCGCAATATGAGTGGCTGCAGGCCAATGGCTGCGAGTACGTGCAGGGATTCCTGGTGGCGCGGCCGCTGACGGCCGAAGACGCGGGTGAGTTTGTGCAGCCCTTCGACTGGAGCGCGCTACCCAGCTGAATTCGCTACACTGGCGACCTTTTCGTGATTCGTGTTGCCTGCCCAATGACCGCGTTGAAATACCTCCAGGCCTACCCCGCAGCGTTGCAGGACCAGGTGCGCCAGCTGATCGCTGAAGGTCGGCTGAGCGACTACCTGAGCCAGCGTTACCCGCAGAAACACGGCGTGCAAAGCGACAAGGCGTTGTACACCTATGCCCTGGACCTGAAGCAGGAATACCTGCGTAATGCCCCGGCCATCGACAAGGTGTTATTCGATAACCGCCTGGACCTGACCCATCGCGCCCTCGGCCTGCACACCACGATTTCCCGGGTGCAGGGCGGCAAGCTCAAGGCCAAGAAAGAGATTCGCGTTGCTTCGCTGTTCAAGGAAGCGCCGTCGGAGTTTTTGAAAATGATCGTGGTGCATGAACTCGCGCATTTCAAAGAGTCGGATCACAACAAGGCGTTCTACAAGCTGTGCGAACACATGTTGCCGGGGTATCACCAGGTCGAGTTTGATTTGCGGGTTTATCTGACTTGGCGGGATATGCAATAAAAGATCAAGATCAAAAGATCGCAGCCTTCGGCAGCGCCCACAGGCGCGTAGGAGCTGCCGAAGGCTGCGATCTTTTGATCTTGATCTCTAATAAATCAGGAGCATATGGATGGATGTCAGCAAGACCAAAAGCAGCTTCTACCGCCGGCTATACGTGGCGTACCTGATCGACAGCGGATTGGCCAGCAGTGTCCCGGCATTGACCGAAGTGACCGGCATGCCTCGGCGCACAGCCCAGGACACCATCGCGGCGCTGGCGGATCTGGATATTGTGTGTGAGTTCGAGCAGGAAGACGGCGCGCGTAACCATGCGGGGCGTTATCGGATTCGTGAGTGGGGAGCGATTGATCGGGGTTGGATTGAGCGCAATTTGCGGCAGATTAAAGCGGTGTTGGAATATCCCTGAGATTTCGTGGCGCCTGTTCTGACGCCTTCGCGGGCAAGCCTCGCTCCTACGGTATGTGCGCAAATCATGCGAGCAACCGAAATTCTGTAGGAGCGAGCGGTGCGGCGATCCGACTTGCCCGCGAAGAGGCCCTCAGGAACGACGCATCCCGATGTGCGGAATGCCATCCTCGACATACTCCTCTCCCGCCACCACAAACCCGTACCGCCCGTAATACCCCTGCAAATGCGCCTGGGCCGAGAGATAGATCGGCACCTCAGGCCAGCGCTTTTCAGCCTGCTTCAATGCCTGGTCCATCATTTCATGCCCCAGCCCCTGGCCACGACTTTCTGGCGCGGTCACCACCCGACCGATCACCACATCGCCACCCTGCAGCTCCGGGTCGAGCAAACGCAGATACGCCACCAGCCGTTCGCCATCCCACCCCATCAAATGGCAGGTGTCGCCTTCCAGATCCTGGCCATCGACATCCTGGTAGACACACTGCTGCTCGACGACGAATACCTCGGCACGCAGTTTCAAAAGGGCATACAGCTGTTCTTTACCCAGATCGCTGTGATGTTTGCAGACCCACTCAATTGTCATCTTCACATTCCTTGAACAACGTCCCTCAGATACTAAGCGCCCTGACGAAAGATGTCTTGATGGCAGAGCAATCTGTGACAAAGGCCAAAATGCCATCATTCATTTCGTGCGGTGTTGTCTTCTTTGTGTAATCTGCAAGTAAGCGCTGTGCAGTGGCTTCAATGAGCTAAGGTTTAGTACCGGCAAGTCGGTAACGAAGTCTTGGAGTTTTGGCTGAAAAACACGTCGGGCAGCCCGCCCGCTAAGGATTTTCTAGCATGCCGCGATTGCATCGAGCTTTTGCTTTGATTGGATTGCTGTTGCTGACTCAGTACGCGGCAGCGGAAAAGCTGCGTCTGGTGGCCGATGCCTGGCCGCCCTTTACCGATGCCACGCTGGTCAATGGTGGGTTGGCCACGGACATCGTCAGTACCGCGCTGGCCCGGGCCGGCTATGCCAGCGATTTCGAGCAGGTGCCCTGGGCGCGAGCCTTGCTGGGGGTGGGCGAGGGTCGTTACGACGTGCTGGTCAACGCCTGGTACAACGATGATCGCACCAAGCTTGGGCAATTCTCCGATGAGTACCTGCTCAACCGCGTGCGCTTCATCAAGCGCAAAGACGCGCCGATCGAATACAACAACCTTCAGCAACTGCACACCTACCCGATCGCGGTGGTGCGGGGTTACGCCTACTCATCGGAATTCGATGAGGATGCAGCGTTGCAGAAAGTCCCTGTACATAACTTCGCCATGGCCGTGCGCATGCTCGCGGCCGATCGGGTCAAGCTGACCCTGGAAGATGAGTACGTCG
>Ga0209903_1000145_pt1 | contig 30317 bp, 29 predicted proteins | sample OrgsoiDNA2013051_FD_185801 | JGI IMG/M metagenome (GOLD analysis project Ga0209903, IMG submission 185801) | Permafrost soil microbial communities from the Arctic, to analyse light accelerated degradation of dissolved organic matter (DOM) -... | ecosystem: Environmental > Terrestrial > Soil >...
GGATTACGCAGCGACCCCATCATGTCGCTGCCATCGGCCACCGGCACCAAATGCATGGCCAGTGCTGCCGCCGCGCCGCCGCTACTACCGCCCGCCGTCTTGCTCGGGTCAAAGGCACAAGCGGTAGCGCCAAACAACGGGTTATAGCTTTGCGAGCCAAGACCGAATTCCGGTGTGTTGGTCTTGCCGATAATGATCGCGCCGGCGGCCTTGATCCGTTCCACCATGATGCCGTCGCGTTCCGGGACAAAGTCTTTGAACAGCGGTGAACCCAGGGTGGTGCGAATGTCGCGGGTCAGGGACAAGTCCTTGATGGCGTGGGGCAAGCCATGCATCCAGCCAAGGTACTCGCCACGGGCCAGCTCGGCATCGCGGACGTCGGCCTGGGCCAGCAGGTCTTCCGGTGCTTGCAGGCTGATCAACGCATTGACACGAGGATTGAAACGGTCGATATGGCCAAGATAAGCCTGCATCACGTCCCGGCAGGAAACCTGGCGCAGACGGATGCGTTCGGCGAGTTCATGCGCCTGTAGCAGGACCAGTTCGCTGATGGTGTTAGAAGTCATTGCACGCTGCCTTTCAGACGGCTGGAGAAACACCCCGTCACCGCGACGGGGTGGTAAAAATCAACGCATCAGGTTGGTCCACAAACGGTCGGCCAGGCGGATCGCACCTTCACCGCAGGTTTTGCTGAACACGACCTGCGTACCTTGCGGAATGTGCAACTCCGGTGCGTCCTTGAGGCCTGCGTCGAGGAACGGTTCAACGCCCTTGACCGGGCTCTGGTGCTTGAGAAAGTTCTGAGTCATTGCGGAGTTTTCAGGCTGGCTCAGAAACGCGATAAACGCCTTGGCGTTCGCCGGGTTCTTGCTGCCCATTGGTATGACCATGTTATCGACCCAGGCCAGCACGCCTTCTTTCGGGTACAGGTATTTCAGGCTGGGTTTCATTTCCCGGGCGCGCATCGACGAGCCACCCCAGAACATCGACATGTCGACTTCACCGGAGGCGAGGTTTTCGCGGATCGAGCCGGCCTTGGAGCTGTAGGTTTTGACGAAGGGCTTCTGCGCCTTGAGTAGGGTGAGCACTTGCTGTATCTGCTTGGGGTCTTCGCTGCAGAGCGGGATATTCAGGTAAAGACTGGCCATGTCGATGACTTCGCTGACCGAATCGAACATGTTGATTCGTCCCTGCAATTCGGCCGGCGGCTCGTAAAGCACCTTGTAGCTGTCGGTTGGACCCTTGTAGCGTCCGGCGTCGAGTACCACGCTGGTGGTGCCCCAGATGAAAGGTACGGAATAGGCGCCTTCCGGGTCCCAAGTGGGCTTTTTCAGGTTGTCGACGATGTTCGCGTAGTAGGGCTCATTGACCGGGTCGAAGCGTTCCAGCAAATGCTCCTTGATCAGGATCGGAACGAACTGGTGCGACGGAATCGCCACGTCGTAACCCGCGCCGCCTTGCTTGAGCTTCGCCAGCAGCGTTTCGTTGGAGTCGTAGGAATCTACGGTGACTTCGATCCCGGTTTGCTTCTGGAACTTGGCGAGGATCTCGGGCGAAAAGTAACCGCTCCAGCTCACCACGTTGAGTTTTTCCGCGGCCTGAACGCTGCCGACAATCGTCAGCGGTAAGGTCAGTAACAACGAGGTGCCGATGCTTATAATCAACTTGCTCATGCTTTTTCCCCACAGTACGTAGAAAGGTTCAGGCGTTCTTTTTGCTCAACAGATAGGAGAGGCTGACGAACAGCACCGAGACGCCCAGGATCAGGGTCGAAACGGCGTTGACGTCGGGTGTCACACCCATGCGTAACAGGCCGAAGATAAAAATCGGCAAGGTGGTGGTGCCCGCTTGGGAGACCATCATCGAGATCACGAAGTTATCCAGCGAAACGATGAAGGCCAGCATCAGCCCGGAGATAATCCCGGGCATCAGCAGCGGCAAAGTGACCTTGCGAAAGGTCCGCCAAGGGCCGGCATAAAGGTCAGCCGAGGCTTGCTCCAGTGACAGGTCCATGTCATTGAGTCGGGCGCGAATCGGCAGGTAGGCAAAAGGGATACAAAACACCGTATGGGCGATGATCAAGTTGCCGTAGCCCAGTGACAGGCCAATGGTGGAGAACAGCGCGAGCGTGGCGACACCGACCACGATCTCCGGCAGCACCAGAGGCAGCATGATTGCGCCCATCGACAGTTGAAGGCCTTTGAACTTGGCGCCTCGCGACGTACCGAGGGCGGCGAGGGTCGCGATGGCCGTGGCCACAACGCTTGCGCAAACGGCAATCAAAAGGCTGTTGCCGGCCGCCTGGCGCAGTGCCTGATTAGCGAACGCTGCGCGATACCAGTCGAGGCTGAACCCGGTCCACACGGTCGCGGACTGATTGGCGTTGAAAGAGAACACCACCAGCACCACGATTGGCGCATAGAGGTACAGGTAAAACAAAAAACTGAATCCGCCGAAGCCCGGGAAGTCCTGCACACTCAACCCGTTTCGTTTAAATAAACGCAGCATTACGCACCTCCCTTGGCGATGCGCTGGCGCTCGGCGCGCAAGGCATACACGGTCAGCACCAGCATCACCGCCGCCATCAACACCAGCGAAAGGGCCGCACCGAATGGCCAGTTACGCGCATCACTGAACTGCCTGAAGATGAGGTTGCCGAGCATCATTCGAGTCCCTCCGCCCAACAGCTCCGGCGCAATCATCGCGCCCAGGCAGGGCACGAACGTCAGGATGGCGCCGGCAAGAATCCCCGGTTTGGCGATCGGCAGCACCACTTTGCGCAAGGTGCGCAGGCGCCCGGCGTAGAGGTCCTGGGCGGCTTCCAGCAAGCGCGTGTCCATTTTTTCCAGCGTGGCGTAGATCGGCAGCACGACGAAGGGCGCGTAGGTATAAACCAGGCCCAACAGCACCGCGCCGTCGGTGTAGAGCATCTGCAACGGCTGGTCGATGATGCCGAGGCCCATCAGGCTGTTGTTGATCACCCCGGTATTACGCAGTAGCAGAATCCAGGCGTACGTGCGGATCAGCAGGTTGGCCCAGAACGGCACGGTGATCAGAAAGATCAGCAAACCGCGCCGATGCGCCGGTTGCATGGCCAGCCACACCGCCACCGGAAAGCCGATCAGCAGCGTGATCAGGGTGGTTAATCCGGCGATGCCGATAGAGCGCAAAGCAATCATCAGGTAGGCGTCAGTGAAGGCCAGACTGTCATCCAGTTGCCGTTCGAATAGCAGCGATGTGTAGGCTTCACTGCTGAAGACCTTGTTCACCCCGCCGTAGGGGTTGGCCTCCATCAGCGAATAGCCGATGACGATCAGGATGGGCACGATCAGGAACAGGCTGATGGCGACCAGCGCGGGGCTGACGCCGAGGAAGCTCTGGAAAGCCCGGCGGCGCTCCAGGGTATGGGCGATTGGTAAAGCGTGCATGGCAAATCCTCGTGCTCAATCGTGCAGGACGCTGGCGCTACCGCGGTCGAACAACAGACCGGCCTGACTGCCCACGGCGAAGCGCAGGTTATGGTCGACGCTGTTGGGTGTGCGCACGGTGAGGCGCGAACCGTCGCTCAGGCTGACTTGATATTGCAGGTCGGTGCCGAGGTAGATTTGCGCATCGACCCGGCACGGCAGCGCGCCTTCGGTGCCGACAGGTACCAGATGCAGGCGTTCGGGACGCACCGACAACGTCACCGTGGCGCCGACCCGAACGTCGCTGCAAGGTTGCGCGGGCAGCGGGTGACCGGCAGGCCCGGCGAACCAGGCCAGGTCTGCTTCGACACGCGTGACGGTGCTTTCAATGAAATTCGTTTCGCCGATGAAGTCCGCCACAAAGCGATTACGTGGACGTTCGTAGATGTCTTCCGGGCGGCCGACTTGTTGCACTTCACCTTCCGACAACACCGCGATGCGGTCGGACATTGTCAGGGCTTCTTCCTGGTCGTGAGTGACGAAGATGAAGGTGATGCCGGTCTTGGCCTGGATGGTTTTCAGTTCCTCGCGCATGGCCTGGCGCAACTTCAGGTCCAATGCCGATAGCGGCTCGTCCAGTAACAGCACTTTTGGATGCGGCGCCAGCGCGCGAGCCAGGGCGACACGCTGTTGCTGGCCGCCAGACAGTTGTGCCGGTTTGCGCGCGGCGAAGCGTTCCATCTGCACCAGGGCGAGCATCTCGCGCACTCGGTCGGTGATTTGGTGCTTTTTCAGGACTTTGCCCATCGGGTGTGATTCGAGGCCGAAGGCCAGGTTCTCAGCGATGGTCATGTGCGGGAACAGCGCGTAATGCTGGAACACGGTGTTGACCGGCCGTTCGAATGGCGGGCGGTCGGCGATGTTTTCGCCGTAGAGCAAAATCTCGCCCTCGGTCGGGAATTCGAACCCGGCGATCATCCGTAAAAGAGTGGTTTTGCCGCAGCCGGACGGGCCGAGGAGGGTGAAGAATTCGTTGTCGTGAATGTCCAGGTCGATGCTTTTCAGCGCCACCGGACCAGACTGTGGATCGCCGTAGACTTTACGCACTGAGCGGATAGACACCGCCAGCGTTTGCAGCGAATGCAGGGCATTCATGCGTTACCTCCGATTCCCCCATCGCCTGCGGATGTGCTGTGGACAGCAATACCGACGGGCCATGGATATTGTTTTTGTGGGCAGGATCGAAATGCGTTCGGTGTTTTTTTATTGTGCTGTTGGGTCGATTATCAGTGAGCGGTTGCGGGAGCGAAACTTCAGTTTTAACATAGCTGCTGTTAAATAATTTAATAGCCAGGGGCGTCGACAGCTATGCCGGATGACCGTTTGCCGCCACTCAACGCGGTGCGTGCCTTTGATGCCGCCGCCCGGTTGGGCAGCTACGTCGAGGCCTCGAAAGCCTTGCACGTGACCCAGCCCGCCATCGGTCGGCATGTGAAGTTGCTGGAGGAGTGGTTGGGGACCCAACTGTTCGAACGCACGTCTCGCGGGGTCACCCTGACGTCGGCGGGGGAGAAGTACCATCGCAAGATTTCAGCGGCGTTGCAGCTCATCATCGAAGCCGGCAAAGAGGCGCGGCCCAAGGCTGCCGAGCGGTGGCTGCGCATCATGGTGGTGCCGGGGTTCGCCAAGCGCTGGCTGATGCCGCGCATTGAAGCGATGCGTCACTTGCGGCCGGGTTTGAAGTTCGCCATCGAGCCCAACTCCACCTTCACCGAGGTGGATGGCAAGAACACCGACCTTGGGATTGTCTACGGCATGGACGGGGAGTACGCCCATTCCCGTGCGACCCTTATCTGTCCGCGAGTCTTTCCGATCTGCACCCCGGCTTATCTGGCCAGTATCGATCCCATCGAATGTCCTGCCGATCTGGTGAAACACAACCTGATCCACGTCGATGATGGCGAATGGTGGAACCTGTGGTTCACCGCCCACGGTCTGGATTTCCACCTTAATTCGGACATGCTTTACGTCAACAACGATCACGCGCTGTCGGTGGCCGAGAGTGGGCAGGGCATTGCGCTAGCCAACGAAGTGCTGGTGCGAGAAGAACTTGATGCCGGTCGGCTGGTGCTGGCGGTAGACGCGCAGGTGAAGCTCGAAAGCTATCGGGTGCTCACGCCGTCCGCTGAACTGTCAGCGGACGTGGCGTGGTTTATCCAATGGTTGCAGACGGAGCTGGAAAAAGAGTTTGGAGACTGAGCATCGTTAAACTTCGATGCTCACGGCCCCATCCAGTGCCTTAACTCAAATCAGCGCCAAAGCCTGGGCCAAATCAGCGCGCAGATCCTCGACATCCTCAACCCCCACCGACAAGCGCACCAACCCATCGCCAATCCCCAACTGCGCACGGGTTTCTGTTGGAATGCTGGCATGAGTCATGATCGCCGGATGCTCGATCAGACTTTCCACTCCGCCCAGACTCTCCGCCAAAGCAAAGATTTTAACGTTCTCAAGGAAGCGCGTAGCGCCGGCCAGGTCGGTTTTCAAATCAACGGAAATCATCCCGCCAAAGCCGCGCATTTGCCGGCGCGCCAGTTCGTGCTGCGGGTGGGACGGCAAGCCCGGATAGTAGACCCGTGACACTTGCGGTTGGCGTTCCAGCCATTGCGCCAGTTCCAGCGCGTTGCTGCAGTGACGCTCCATGCGCAGGGCGAGGGTTTTCACGCCACGCAGGGTTAGGAACGCGTCGAACGGCCCGGCGATGGCGCCGACCGAGTTTTGCAGGAAGCCCAGCCGCTCGGCCAGTTCCGGGTTCTGCCCGACGATGGCGATGCCGCCGATCACGTCGGAGTGGCCGTTCAAGTATTTGGTGGTCGAGTGCACGACGATGTCGAAGCCCAGCTCCAGCGGACGCTGGATCCATGGGCTGGCGAAGGTGTTGTCGGCCACGCAGATGATGCCGCGGGCGCGACAGACGCGGGCGATGGCGGCCAAGTCAGTCAGGCTCAGCAACGGATTGCTCGGCGTTTCGACCCAGACCATCCGCGTGTCGTCCTGCAGCGAGGCTTCGAAGGCTGCGAGGTCGGTCAGGTCGACGAAGCTGAAACGATGCCCGGCGCTGCGTTGGCGCACCTTGTCGAACAGGCGAAACGTGCCGCCGTACAAGTCATTGCCGGAGACGATGTGCGAGCCGGCGTCGAGCAGTTCGAGCACCGTGGAAATTGCTGCCAGCCCGGAGGCGAAGGCGAACGCCTGGCTGCCGCCCTCAAGGTCGGCGACGCAACGCTCCAGGGCAAACCGCGTCGGGTTGTGCGAACGCCCATAGTCGAAGCCCTTGTGCACACCGGGGCTCTGCTGCAAGTAGGTGGAGTTGGCGTAAATCGGCGGCATCAACGCCCCGGTGGTTGGGTCCGGCACCTGCCCGGCATGGATCACGCGGGTGGCGAAGGCGCGGGGCGCACCGGTTTCATCATGCTGACTCATGCAAGGGATCTCCGTAAGTGATTGAGCAGGTCGACGCGGGTAATCAGGCCGTGGAAGCCCGAGGCGTCGGCAATGATTGCGATCAGGCCCCGGTCGAGCTCGGCTTGCAGTTCAGCCAGACTCGCGCCGGGAAGCAGGGTTTGCAGCTTGTCGGTCATGGCGCTGGCCACGGTCAGGCGAAAGTGCGAAGCGTCTTCCTGCATGCCGAGCAGAATGTCGGATTCATCGATCACACCGACCAGGCGCTTGCCGTCCACCAGCACCGGCAGTTGCGAGACATCCGCCAGACGCATGCGCTGGAAGGCCGTGAGCAGCGTGTCGTCCGGGCCAACGCTGATCACCCGGCCATCCTCGAAACGTCGGGCGATCAGGTCGCGCAGGTCGCCGTAGCGTTTGTATTTCAGCAGGCCCTGATCGTTCATCCACTGGTCGTTGTAGACCTTCGACAGGTAACGGGTACCGGTGTCGCAGACGAAACTGACGACCCGCTTCGGCTCGGTTTGCTCGCGGCAGTAACGCAGCGCCGCCGCCAGCAAAGTGCCGGTCGAGGAACCGCCGAGAATGCCTTCGGCGCGCAGCAGTTGGCGCGCGTGATCGAAGCTTTCTTCATCGCTGATCGAGTAGGCGTGGCGCACACTGGAGAGGTCGGTAATCGACGGAATAAAGTCTTCGCCAATGCCTTCCACCGCCCAGGAACCAGGCTTGCCGAGGGTGCCGCTGCGGCTGTATTCAGCCATCACCGAGCCCACCGGATCGGCCAGCACCATTTCCAGGTTCGGTTGCACGCGTTTAAAGAAACGGGTCAGCCCGGTCAGCGTGCCGGCCGAGCCGACACCGACGACGATGGCATCCAAATCATGCTGAGTCTGCGCCCAGATCTCCGGCGCGGTGCTGCACTCATGGGCCAGCGGGTTGGCCGGATTATTGAACTGGTCGGCAAAGAACGCGTCGGGAATTTCCTGTGCCAGCCGCGCCGCGACATCCTGGTAATACTCGGGATGACCCTTGCCGACATCCGAGCGGGTGATGTGCACTTCGGCGCCCATGGCCTTCAGGTGCAAAACCTTCTCGGTGGACATCTTGTCCGGTACCACCAACACCACCCGATAACCCTTGGCGCGGCCTACCAGCGCCAGGCCCAGACCGGTGTTGCCGGCGGTGGCCTCGACGATAGTACCGCCGGGTCGCAAGCGCCCATCGCGCTCGGCGGCGTCGATCATCGCCAGACCGATCCGGTCCTTGATCGAACCGCCGGGGTTCTGTGATTCAAGCTTGAGAAACAGCGTGCATGGCCCGGTATCAAAGCGGCTGACACGCACCAGCGGCGTATTGCCGATCAGTTCGAGCACGGCCGGGCGGGAGTTGTTTGGCATGTTGTCACCTCCTGTGAATTTACACTGGGTGGACAGCGACTGACGGCGAGTTTGCGCACGACATTCGCCTACAAGATCTCGCTACGACCATAGGCCTGGATGGCGTTAGCCGCAACTTTGTCGACATGCCCTTCATGAGTTACACCAGCCCCGAGCACGCTATGCAGAATGCCGGTCGCCTGATGAAGGCCGGCGCTGCGATGCTACTGCTGGAATGCCTGCCTAGCCCGCTGGCCGAACAGATCAGTCAAGCCGTGCGCATTCCGATCATTGGCATCGGCGCTGGCGCGGGGACCGACGGCCGGTGCTGGTGCTTCACGACATGTAGGGGTTGTCTCTGACCGGGCGCACGCCCAAGTTTGTGCGTAATTTTATGTTGGGGCAGGGGAGTATTCAGTCGGCGCTGGAGGCGTATGTGGCGGCGGTGAAGGGTGGGGAATTTCCGGCGGGGGAGCATGGGTATTCGGTTTGAGGCGGCTGATGGAGGGGCAACCCTTTTGGCCCCTCCGGCTAAAGCATTTAGCTAGTTCCCGTCCGCGACCTTGCGTTCTATTGCGTCCGTTTTCTTCTTCATCTCTTCAATTTCCTGCTCTTTGGTTCTGATTGAAGAGGGCGTAAACACTTCATCTACAATTTTGGTGTCGCTATCCAGATCCTCAAGATCCCGCTCCACCACATTGACCGGTTTACCAGACGCATCGGTAGCCTGGCCGTTTGATGTTGAATCGACGTCGTTAACATCATCGTTGTTCATCGCACTTACCTCCATTGACCTAATCGTTGGATGCAGCGGTGCGGCGCGAGTTCGAGATATTTTCCGGCGGTCTTACTGGAGGTCACTGTCACTCGGTAAAACCAGCGCTCCATTCAGCCATTCCTGGTTCATCGTCTGCGCATCCCCCAGGTAATCAAGCAACCAGGCCATGGCCGGCGACAGCTTGCTCTGGTTCCACGCCACGCAGGACGGACTGGCGGCGAAGGGCCGTTGCAGGTTCAGGGCCACCAGTTCGCCTTGTTCGATGAGCGGTCGCACCAAGTGCGCCGGTGCCATGCCCACGCACAAACCTTCGCGCAGACAATCCAGGGCCGAGGCCCAGTTCGGCACCACCAGCCGACGCTGATTGTTCAGCGACCAGGTGTCGCGTTTGGGCAGGTGGCGTGAAGTGTCGTTCATGCACAGCGCAGGGTAGGGGCGCAATTGATCGTCATCCAGTGCACCGTTCAACGCCGCCAATGGATGCCGGGCGCTGGCCACGCAAAACCAGTCCAACAGGCCCATGTCGCGGAAGCTGTAATGGCTGGCCACCGGCACGGCACTGGTGGCGCCGATCACGATGTCGGTGCGCTCATCGGCGAGGGCGTCCCACACGCCGTTAAACACCTCGTACCCGAGCAGCAACTCCACGTCGGGAAACTGCTTATAAAAATCCAACACCAGTTGCCGGCAACGCTCTTGTTTGACGATCGCATCGACCGCCACTTTCAACTGACCGCTCCAACCGTTGGCCACTTGCTGGCACAGACGCCGGGTGTCGAGCATGGTTTTCATCACCCCGCGAGCCTGCTCGATAAAGAGCTTACCGGCCGCTGTCAGCTCGACATCGCGATGCCGCCGCACAAACAGCGGCACCGCCAGCCATTGTTCCAGTTGGCGCACGGTGTAGCTGACCGCCGAAGGTACGCGATGCAGTTCCTGAGCCGCCGCACTGAAACTGCCGTGCCGGGCCACGGCGTCGACCACATCCAGGGAATATTCAGACCACATTCAACTGCCTTCAAAAATATTGATAAGAACGTCCAATTATTAACGCTTCACACGAAAAACTCACAACCCATAATGGCACGCTGCTAACAAATTATTTGATTGAAGATTCAGTTAGGGCGTTGATGAAAAATTCTTTTGGTTTCACGGGTTACCTGGTTGGGCTGAGCGTGCTCGGCTATCTGGGCATGGACATGTATTTACCGGCGTTCGGCACCCTCGGCGGCGAGCTGCAATTGTCGGCCGGCGCGGTCGGGGCGAGTTTGAGCATCTTCCTCGCCGGGTTTGCCGTCGGGCAATTGTTGTGGGGGCCGCTGTCGGATCGCATCGGCCGCAAACCGGTGTTGTTGATGGGCCTGAGCCTGTTTGCGCTGGGCTGCCTGGGGATGTTCTGGGTCGAAACCGCCGCGCAACTCTGGACGTTGCGCTTTATCCAGGCCATCGGCGTGTGTTCGGCGGCAGTCAGTTGGCAAGCGCTGGTGATCGACCGCTACCCGGCGCAGCAAGCCAATCGCCTGTTCGCCGCGATCATCCCGCTGATGTCCCTGTCACCCGCACTCGCGCCACTGCTGGGCGCGCTGCTGCTCAACCACTGGGGCTGGCAGGCAATTTTTGCCGTGCTGGTCGGCATCAGCGTCGCTTTGCTGGTGCCCACCGCGCTGCTCAAAGCCACACCGAAACGCCTGACAGCCAACGGCGAACGCCCTCGCATCAGTTTCGGACAACTCCTCAAATCCACGCCATTCAGCGGCAACGTCTTGATCTACGCCGCCTGCTCGGCCAGCTTCTTCGCCTGGCTCACCGCTTCCCCCTTCATCCTCGGCGGCATGGGCTACAGCCCCAGCGACATCGGCCTGAGCTACGCACTGCCAACCGTAGGATTCCTGATCGGCGGCTTCAGTTGCCGCAGCCTGCTGCAACGGATCAGCGGCAAAACCATGCTGCCGTGGCTGATCCTCGCCTATTGCATCAGCATGGTCGGGTTGTACCTGGTGGCAACACTGACCACGCCGACCCTGACCACACTGCTGATCCCTTTCTGCCTGCTGGGCCTGGTCAACGGCGCCAGTTTCCCGATCATCGTCACGAACGCACTGATGCCATTCCCGGAAAACTCCGGCAAAGCGGCGGCTTTGCAAAACGCGCTGCAACTGGGGATGTGTTTTGGCGCCAGTTTGCTGGTGTCGTCGTGGGTTGAGCGACCACTGGAGATTGCGGTAATGGTGATGGTGGGAACGGTGCCGTTGGCGGTGTTGGGCTATTGGATTCAGCGGAGTAAGCAGGCCGAGGTAGAGCAGTTTGGGCCGGTTGAAAGCTAAATCAACTTATGTCGCATCCCCCCGTAGGAGCTGCCGAAGGCTCGGGCCGCGTTCGGACGATCTTTTGATCTTCGACGCCCAACCAAACACCAAATGACTACCGAGTTACCACAGGCATAAAAAAAACCGGCTGATAAGGCTAATGCCGGTCAGTTAAGCGATAGAGCGGGCGATGAATAACCTGTGGCGAGGGAGCTTGCTCCCGTTGGACTGCGCAGCAGTCCCCTTCATTTTGGATAGAGAGAGTGGGGCCGCTGCGCAGCCCAGCGGGAGCAAGCTCCCTCGCCACAGGTTCAGTGTCACGCTTAACTGACTGGCAAAAAGGGGGACTGATTTATTTAAGGCAAGAAAAAGCCCGGCTTGTCAGGCCGGGCTCTTTGTTGAGGACTGCTTTAGAGACATTCATTCATGCGGTGCGGTTTTGGATCAGGCGATCGGAACCACCTTCAGCAACGCGTTTTTCCAGAAGACGATCCGAACCGCCTTCGGCAACGCGACTCTGGATCAGACGATCAGAACCACCTTCAGCGACGCGTTTTTCGATCAGACGATCCGAGCCACCTTCAGCAACGCGATTCTGGATCAAACGATCAGAACCACCTTCAGCCACACGTTTTTCGATCAGACGATCCGAGCCACCTTCAGCAACACGATTCTGGATCAAACGGTCCGAACCACCTTCAGCAACGCGTTTTTCGATCAGACGATCCGAGCCACCTTCAGCAACACGATTCTGAATCAATCGATCCGAACCACCCTCAGCCACACGGCTTTCAATCAGGCGATCCGAACCACCTTCAGCGACAACTGGCTGAGTAGAGGTAGCGGCAAAAGCGTTAACTGCAAAAACCGAGAAAGCGATGCTGAGAAGGGTTTGGCGTTTCATGATCGTGTGCTCCGGGTGTTGTTAGTTGGGTATGGAGCGGATGTTACGCCGAGGATTTTTTATGAGAACTTCATTGACGTGATGGTGACTATCGACGTTGGCGATGGCTGCGCAAAGTGCGCCAACCGCCTAAGCTTGCTCAACTTGCCAGCCAAAGGATATGCAATGCTTATTGTCTTCAGCGGTCTTCCGGGTACCGGAAAAACGACGATCGCGAGAGATCTTGTGACCAGAATCGGTGCCCTGTATCTGCGGATCGATACGATTGAGCAGGCGATCCGAGAGGCTGGAGTTCTGGCACGAGACGTGGGGTGCAGCGGTTATAGGGTTGCTAACGAGCTTGCCCTGAGCAATCTTCGCTTGGGTAACGCGGTCGTTGTGGACGGTGTTAACCCGGTAGACGAAAGCCGAAAGGCGTGGAGTGAAATAGCCACGCGTGCGGGTGTTCCATTAGTGAATATCCAAGTGGTTTGCTCTGATAAACATGAGCATCGACGACGGGTAGAGACCAGGAAGATCGATATTCCAGGGCTGACTCCGCCCACTTGGCAGTCGGTATTGGATCATGATTATGAAGCGTGGGATGACGCGCCATTTGAGATAGACACCGCCATTACATCGCCGGCGGAGGCCGTGGCAACGATCACCCGGCAATTGTTATCCGAGGTATAGCGTTAGCCAAACGCAAACAAAGCAAGGTGTAATCGGCAACGCCTGAACGCGAAGTCACTGACAGAAGGTGTTCCTCCCTGGAAGTCACTCCCCGTGATACCGCTCGGCTGTGTCAGCACTTCAAGCAGAGGACAGCACTGATGACGTTTTGCACCTTGATACTGGATGCGCCTGGCCCACCGTTGCTCTTTGAGGAAATCGACCGATTCCTTGAGTACGATCTGGCAATTACCCTGAACCTTCACTACTTCGCCGACCCGGACAGCATCATCGGCCACTACGGTGATCGTCTGCGCTATGCCCACATCAACTGCCACGATAAACCGGCATTGATTGCCGCCATCCAGCAAAACGGCGGCTACAGCGTATTGAAGACCCGATTGAACATCCCACTCGATGACGAACTGATACAGGCCGCCGCGTCGCGCACCCTGGCGAATCCTTTACGCGCAATCGCGCAGGCGGGAGTAGGGGTCAACCACATCGATCTGCAAGCGGCCAAGCGATGGGGTGTTGCGGTGCTCAATACCCCCGGTTCCAACGCTGTGGCTGTCGCCGAATATGTCCTGGCCCAAACACTGTTTTTGTCCCGAGACCTCAATCAATACAACACCGAAACCCACAGCGGCCATTGGTCAAAAGGCAGCCTGCCACCCACTGCGCAAATTGCCGAGCTGACCCTGGGATTGGTAGGCACCGGTTGTATTGCCCAAACCGTGGCGCGCAAGGCCCAGGCACTGGGCATGAAAGTGATTGCCACCGGGTCCGAGCGTTTCACCGAGCAACGTGCTCGCGACCTTGGCCTGGACCGGCGGGCAACCCTGGAGCAACTATTGGACGAGGCTGACGTGGTGTCCATTCACACCCCGTTAACTCCGCAGACCCGGGGCCTATTCGGCAGCGCCGCTTTTGCCCGAATGCGGCCCGGCTCGATCCTGATCAACACCGCCCGAGGCGGCATCATCGACGAGGATCAACTGGCGAGTTACATGACCCGGTTTCCGGGACACCTCAAAGCCGTTGCCATCGATACGTTCGCCCGGGAAAAAGATCAGTTCAACTCGCCCTTGGTGGGTATTGCCAACGCAATACTGACGCCCCATATCGCCGGCAACACACGTGCTGCGATTAGTCAGGCATCGAGGCAAATCGTCGACAAGATCCAGGCCTTCGGCAGTGGCGATATCGTGCAGGACTAATCCCTCGATATCTCAACCCTCTTGCGGCCAACGATCTTCAATTTCAAACCAAGACGCTTTCGACGATACACAGGTGTGCCTCTGATTTACCGCGTGGAACGGCGTATCGAGCGTACCGATAGCAATCGAAATCCAATCCGGAAACGGGCCATTGGAATCAGACCAGAACAACGAAGTGCCGCAATTCGAGCAGAACTGCCGGGTGACGCCGGCCGACGATTGATAGCGCCTGAGCGCATCTACGCGGCTCGCGATGGAAACGGCTGAGCGGGGAGCGCTGGCATACGTCGCGAACGCGGCGCCATGGGCCTTTCGGCATTTGACGCAATGGCAGTGCGACACGGCTTTCAGTTGAACCGAAACCTCATACGTCACGGCGCCGCAGAGGCAACTTCCTTGATGAAATTCATCCATGTTCATCGGTTACTCAAATAAAAAGGCAGGGGAGAGGCAAGACCCGCAATGCTACGACGATCACGGACACAAAAAAACGGGCGCCCTCAAGGCGCCCGTTTTCATTTACCCCTTAACCTGCGCCCGCAAGCGCCGGCCGATCACATCCATCAAATCACAACCGTCGCGCAACGGAATGACCAACAACTTGGAAAAGTCCGCCAGCACCACCGTGTCGCAACCGAGCTTGGCGCGGTAGGCGATGTTCTCCAGCACCTGCGTGACGGAACGGATGCGGTAGTCGGCCATGGCTTGCAGGACGTCGAGTGGAGCTTGGGTGTCGATGACTAGGGAGGGCGGGATCAGGTCGATTCCGGTTAGGGGCATGTATCTTTCCATAGGGTGAAACTCCGAATCAGATTAAAGGGACTGATCCGATCAGCAGGTCGCCAAACCTGGTCGCTTTTTGGGGGACGGGGTGACTATAGGTTTTTTCTTCTCGCGGAAGATAGGGGCAGTTTCCGAGGTTGCTGTAGGACTGATATTGAAAAGAGGTAAGGTGCTGAAGGGTATTTAGACCAAAATATGCAGGGTCGTAAGTTCGCTTTCGACCCAAAGCTGCCTTTTGCGAAAGGCACCTATCGGCCAATAGCAGCCGCTCGAACTTGTTTCACCATGCTGTCGAACGGATTATTTTTCCTCTCTACGCCAGACTGTTGCGGCCAAATCCATCCCCACTGTATCTGCTTCTGCCTAACTACTACCGGTTAGCATTACTCCTCATCCAAGGAAGTATTGCTCTATGCCGGACGCCACTAACCTCTACCTATTTATTGCCGCCGCCTTGATGTTGCTGATCGTGCCTGGCCCTAACATGGCTATCGTCAGCAGCCATGCAGTTGCCCACGGCTGGCGCGCCGGCCTCGCCGCAGCACTAGGAATAACCCTGGCCGATGTGCTGATGACCGTCATGGTTAGCGCAGGTCTCGGTGCGCTGGTGATGAGTTGGGCGCCGGCGTTTGACTTGCTACGGTGGGCTGGGGCTTGTTATCTGATGTGGCTGGCCTGGCAGGCATTGAAGACTCCTCCTGCGGACACTGATACTCAAGCTACACAGGCTTCGTTTCGGAAGATCCTTGCCCGAGCCACGCTCAACAGTCTGTTAAACCCTAAGGCGCTGTTGTTCTTCATGGTATTCCTGCCGCAGTTCGTCAGCGTAGGTGCCAGCAGCGTCACCTCGCAATTGATGTTCTTAGGTTTGTTGCTTGCGCTGATCGCATTGATCTTCCATTCCCTGCTCGGATTTTGCGCCGGACGGCTGCATGGGCGCCTCAGCAAAGGCATGATATCTAAACGCCTTGGTGCTTATGGCTTCGCTGCGGTAATGACAGCTCTGGCGGCACGTTTACTGCTGCTCAACCGGCCGCTTTAAAGGGTCGAGTCACACCGATTTGGCAAAATATTTTCCTTGCCTATCCGCACCGTCGAATACCGTGACCTAGACGAGATGTCCACTATGGGTCGAAAACGACCACTCACGAATGACTGCTTATGGCCGAAACCAGACATTCCTAAAGCTAACCAAATCTTCGAAAATCTGAACGCATTGTCCCGACCTCCCTAGCGTAGAATTCCCCAAGCGCCAGCCCAACCCGAGACGGAGCCTCAATGCAAACCCCCACCCAACCCAACCCCCTATGGAAAACCTACCTCCTTTTCCTGGCCCCCATGGTCCTCTCCAACTTCCTCCAATCCATGTCGGGCACGATCAACAGCATCTACATCGGCCAAATGCTCGGCACCCAGGCCTTGGCGGCTGTCTCGGGTATGTTCCCAATCGTCTTCTTCTTCATCGCCCTGGTCATCGGCCTCGGCGCGGGCGCGGGGGTGCTCATTGGCCAAGCCTGGGGCGCTCGCGAGCCGCACATGGTGAAAGCCATTGCCGCCACAACCTTGCTGTTAGGCGCAATGATCGGTCTGGTCGCGGCGGTACTCGGAAGTGTGTTCGCAAGGCCGGCGTTGCAGGGCCTGGGCACACCAGCAGATGTGTTGAACGACGCGGTGTCCTACGCCCACGTGATGATGTGGATCATGCCGTCGCTGCTGGTCTACGTGCTGTTCACCCAGCTCCTGCGCGGGGTAAGCGATACCGTTTCGCCATTGATCGCGCTGGTGGTGTCGACGTGCATCGGTCTGGCGCTGACGCCCGCGTTAATAAAGGGCTGGTTGGGCTTTGCGCCGATGGGCATCCAGAGTGCAGCGTTCGCGGGGTTGGCGGGTAATTTGTCGGCGATGGGCTGGTTGGCGTGGCGGTTGATTCGTAAGGGGCATCCGTTGGCGCCGGATCGGGAGATGTTTGCGGCGATGCGGTTGGACTCGGCGATTCTGGGCAAGGTGTTGCGTATCGGGTTGCCGACGGGGTTGCAGATGGTGGTGTTGTCGGCGTCGGAGTTGGTGATTCTGGCGTTGGTGAATCAGCACGGTTCGCAGGCGACGGCGGCGTATGGGGCGGTGACGCAGATTGTGAATTATGTGCAGTTTCCGGCGTTGTCGATTGCGATTACTGCGTCGATTCTTGGGGCGCAGGCGATTGGGGCGGGGCGGTTGGAGCGGATTACGCCGATTTTGCGCACGGGGATTTTGATTAACGTGTGTTTGACCGGTGGGTTGGTGTTGCTGGGGTATTTGTTGTCGCACTGGTTGTTGGGGTTGTTCCTCACCGAGGACTCCACTCGGGCGATGGCTGAGCATTTGTTGCACATCATGTTGTGGAGTCTGTTGGTGTTTGGCTTCCAGGCGATTATCGGCGGGATCATGCGCGCCAGCGGTACGGTGTTGGTGCCGATGCTGATTTCGATTGTGTGCGTGGTGGGTGTGCAGTTGCCGGTGGCGTATCTGCTGGATGCGCGGTTTGGGTTGCAGGGTGTGTGGATGGCGTTTCCGGTGGCGTATTTGGGGATGCTGGCGTTGCAGACGATTTACTACAAGTTCGTTTGGCAGCATCAGAAGATTGAGCGGTTGGTGTAAGGGGCTGCGATCTTTTGATCTTAACCATGTGCGATCGGCAGAGTTTTCAAGCCATTGGGAGTTTGAATATGCGCCACCAAATACGGCTTTGAACCTGCTCCCAAAGCATGAAGACGAACCGCCCCGGAAAAATTGATCGCCGTCAGCAACGCCTGGACTTTCTCCGGATCAGGATCAAACACATCCAGCGCCACCAGCGAACACCCTTGATCAACCATAGCGCTCGCAGGATGGGGCGTTTGCGCCCATTGAATCAGCGTCGGCGCTGATCCGTTCAGCGGCAGGCTTCCGTCGGCGGGAATGGTGATCTGCCAGGACAACGTGCCTCGGGTCATCGGCTCGGCCTCACCGACGATGGCGCGGCAGGCCTCGCTCATGCCGTGGATGTCGTCAGTGCGTGCCACCCACGTCGCCAAACGTGGCGGCGTATCAACCGCCAAGTGGTCCATGCCGAACCAACGCGGCCGGCCCGGGTGTTTGGCGGTCGGGTCGATGGCAATCACTTCCAGGTAAGTCTCCGGGCCCAGGCGCAGTAGCCGGTTGTGGGTGCCCATGCGAGGATGTGCGCCCCCGGGTTGAAGCTCGACGCCCAGCACGCTGGTCACGAAGGCGCAGCCGGTGTCGAGGTCGGGGGCGACGATGGCGAGGTGATCGAGGGTGCTTTTCATGGGTTGGCGCCTTCAATTTAAAACAACAGGGAAGAACCGTTCGATGCCTGGTGCAGTGTTTGTCAGCAGAACCATTTTATTCGGCGACTGCGACCCCGCAGGGGTGGTGTATACGCCGCGATTTTCATATTTTGCCGTTGAAGCCATTTATGCCGCGCTGGACCGCTGGTTGGGGGCGCCCGGTCTTAGGACGCTGATGAGTTTTGATGTGCTGCCGCCGGTGCGCGCGATGTCGGTAGAGATGCTCAGGCCTTTGACCTGGGATGATGAGCTGAGCATCAAGGTCAGTGTGGCAAAGTTAGGCGTTCACTCCTTCACTTTTTTGGTCGAGGGTTATGTTCATGACGAGACGTTAGCGTTTACCGCCAATGTCACGCATGTCTGCATCTCGCCTGACACCAAAGAGGTCGTTGCCATACCGGAGCGACTGAGAGTGCTGCTTTCTTAAGTGGCGATTGGTGTCGTTCGGGGTCGCGACTGGCGATGTAGAAAGGGGCCGGCGTTTACACGTCGGCCCCTTTTTATATCTAGCAACCGTTGATCAATTTGCAAGTACTTCCGGCGACACCACCCAAACGCTGCAAGGCATTTTGTACAGCAGGTGTTCCACGGTGCTGCCCACCAATCGACTCACGCCGTGATGGCCGACCCGGCCCATGACGATCACGTCGACGCTATAGGCATCGGCATAACTGGCCAGGACCTTGGCCGGGTTACCCATGACCATGTGGCGCTGCTCCGGCGGGATGCCGTTGCGCTCTGCCAGTTCGTTGAAGGCCTCGCCCTGGGCTTCGAACAGGGACGTGGCGTTGCCTGAGGAAAAGAACGCCGAGGCATTGTTGAAGCCGAACTCATCGGAGCTGATCGAGGACAGATCGTAGGCGTAGAGCACGTCGACCTGGGCGTTGCACGCTGTTGCCAATTTCACCGCCTCGCGCAGGATCCGGTCGTTGAGGCCTTTGTATTGGCCATCACGATGGAAGGGATCGACCGCCGCGACGATCCTTCGCGGCAAGGCGTGTTGCACATGACTGACAAAATGCAGGGGCACCGGGCATTCGCGCAGCAGGTGAATATCCAGTGGGGTGAACATCAGTCGCGATAGCAGCGATTCGTGCTCCAGTGCCTTGATCAGCAAGGCCATTGGCTGCTCTTTGAGGTGAACCAGGATTTCCTGCAAAGGCCTTTCGACCCAGACCACTTCGGTGGTGACGGTCACGCCGATTTTGCGCAACGGCCGGGCTTGTTCTTCCAGCCACTGGCGATGGCGCTCGACATACCCCAGGCGCATCTGTTCCAGCGCCTGTTCGTTGACCATGCTGGCGGTCGCCAAGCCTTCCAGGTAATCGAAAGCCACAATGTGCAACGCGGCGCCTTCGGCCTTGGCCAGTGCGGCGGCCCGGTCGAACGCGGGGCTGTTTTGCATCAGGGGCGAGGCGACCAGCATGAAACGGGGTTGCTCAGACATGGAAATCTCCCTTGGGTCATCACACAGACGCTGGCCCGACATGGCCGCGAAAGGCTGTTGGCGACATCTGATAGCGATGCTGGCGCGGAACGGCGTTTCAGGCTTGATCTGTATCAAACAGGCGCGTGACGGCAGGGGGCGCCCGACGTGTGGTCGGCTGGGTGCCGCTGATTTTCTGCGCCGATTTGCGCTATTGCTGAGGTTGGCGATGTGGGCCGGCACCTCGCTGTATTGAGGCCCTACACCGTCAGCCTATGCTCAGGCGGAGGGGCCGGTAATCAGGCTGAAACAGCAGGCGTTGCCACCGGTTCTTTTAGCCTGATACATCGCGCTGTCGGCCTGCCCGAGCAGGTCTTCCACACTGGCGCCATTGGCGGGAAGCAGGCTGATACCGACGCTGATGTGCGCGTCTATGCGGTGAGCGTCAATCACAAAGGGTTGATTGATCGCGGCGACCAGTTTGTTGCCCAAGGCCTCCACCTGGTCGGGTTGATCCATACAGGTAATCAGAATCGCGAACTCGTCTCCGCTCAAGCGCGAGACCACGTCAGACCGGCGCACGGACTGGCCCAGGCGTTCGGCCACGGCGATCAGCAGTTTGTCGCCACAGGCGTGCCCCAGCGTGTCGTTGACGGATTTGAAATGGTCCAGGTCGATAAACATCAATGCCAATGATTGCTGGTGTTTGGTGGCGTTGTTGATCGCCTGTTTGAGCAGGCTCAAGAACAGACTGCGGTTAGGCAACCCGGTCAGGGCGTCATGGAACGCCAGCTGCTGCATGGCGGCTCGCTCTTCATCCATGATCCTGAAGTTGTGCAGGATGGCGATGAAATGCGTCACCACGCCATGATGGTCGAGCACCGGGGTGATGACCTGATTGATGGTGCAGCTCCCTCCATCCTTGCGCCGCTCGACCATTTCTCCCTGCCAGGTCAGGCCCGCCAGGATCGTCATCCACAGATCTCGATAGAAGGTTGTACTTTGTCTTCCTGAAGAAAGCAGGTGCGGGGTTTTGCCGACCAGTTCCGGCTTGGAATAGCCGCTCAAGAGGCAGAACGCTTTATTGATCCAGACGATGCAACCCGTCCGCTCTGTGATCAATACCGGATTAGTCGCAGCGTCCAATGCCCTTACCAATACTTGCTGGTCATTTTCGATCATTGCACCCTCCGATACTGCCAGTGACACGGGACACTTTGATTCAGGCTAGGGGAAGGCGCAGGAGATTTGTTGATCAAAATCAACTTTAGCGTGCGCCAAGAAGATCAAAAAGGGACGCCGTACCTGATAAAGATCAAGTCGCCTCAGGCCGGAACGCTCAATCTGGAGGCCTATTCACTGCTTTGAGATGGCCGCGTGCCGAGGTACCCATGTCGCAGACTCAGCGTTTACTGTTAATCGCTCCCCCAGCCATGACCCGCACTCCGGCGTTCGACCGAGCCGCGGCATTGGCGCTCACGATGCAATTGCCGTTGCACATCGTGGCATTCGATTATTTGCAGGCTCTGGTGGTGGCCGGTCTGTTCGCCCCCGAACAAATCAACCTGGCCCGGGAAGGCTATTTGCAAACCCACCGGCAATGGCTCGCGGCGCAAGCCGGGTTGATAAGCCGACACGGGGTTGAGGTCACCAGCGAGGTGGTGTGGGTGCAGCATCCTTATGAAGAGATCCTGCATTTCGTCAACGAGATGTCGCTGGCGCTGATCATCAAGGACGCTCAGGAAGAATTCGCGTTGAAACGGGTGTTTTTTACGCCGCTGGACTGGCAGTTGCTGCGCGATTGTCCGGTGCCGGTGCATTTGGTGACGAATGCCGTTAACCCTCGGCCGCGCCATGTGTTGGCGATTGTCGATGTGCTGCGCAGCGAAGAGCAGGACACGGTCTTCAACGATCAGATTGTCGACGCTGCGGTGAAACTGGCCGAAGAATGTGTTGCCACGCTCGAACTGGTGCATGTGTATGACTGGACGGCGGTGTATGCCCAGGACATGGGCATTGGCGCATTGCCGCTGGCCACCGGGATTTATGAAGCGTTAGGTGTTGTGCAACGCGAGACGTTTGCCGCGCTGGCCGAACGGCATGGCGTACCGCCGGATCGTCGCCACTTTATCGAGGGCACGCCGCTGTTGGGTCTCTGTGATTTTGCGACTGAGCACCGGATTGACGTGATTGTCATGGGGACCGTACAACACAGCGGGTTGAACAAACTGCTGGGGACCACGGCCGAGCAGCTCTTGCATCGGGCGCCGTGCAGTGTGCTGGCGATCAAACCGGGCCAGACACTGCAATCCTGAATAGAAGGTGCATCACCCCGCGACGAACCGTTGGCCGGTACGTCGCGGGGTTACTCTTTACAGGTCAAGCCGATGGATGACCTGACAGCTGTCATCGGGATCGTTGTGCGTTTCAAAACCCAAGGCTTTGGCCAGGTCGCGCATTCGGGTATTGCTGGAGGCGTCCACCGAATACATCTGGCGAAAACCGTTGTGGCGAGCAGATTTGATCAGATGCTCCATCAGCGCGGTCCCCAGCCCCAGATGCGTCCATTCATCGGCGACGGTCACGGCGCTTTCACATTCATGTTCACCGGTGGCGGCGTAGCGGCTGATGCCGATCTCGATCAGTTGACCGTTTTCGTGGACCAGCGCGATGTAAGCCGTGCGCTGTTTGTTATCGGTGTCCATCAATTGGTTGAGCATGGCGGTGCCGGGTTCGTTGACCTGCGCGAGAAAACGCATGTGCCGGGACTCGGGAGACAGGCGCTTGATGAAGGCGTATTCACGGTCGCGGTCTTTTTCCTCCAGGGGCCGAATCAACACATGGCGGCCGTCCTTGAGCGCTTCGATCCAGTATTTACCCGTGACGGCGGCATAGGCGGCGGCGGCCCGATCATTGTGGTCTTTGACGGTGAGCATGGGGTGATCCTCCATCCGGTTTGAAAGGTTGGCGCGTGGTGATGAACCACTCGGCTCATTTCTTTCTACGCCGTTGGCGGCGCTTCAACCTGATCTGGATCAGACGGCGCGCATGACGATTGTCTGGGCATGGGGTGTTAGCGCAGGGGGCGATGACAGCCCACGACCAGTTGCTTGAGGCCTTCCATGTCCTGGATGTTGACGTTACGGCCCGCGATCTCGACCAGCCCCCGGTCCCGCAGATGTGCAATGCCCCGGCAGATGGTTTCCAGGCGCAGCCCCAGGTAGGAGCCGATTTCCTCGCGGCGCATTTTCAGCACGAAGTCCTTGGATGAGTAACCGCGCATATTCAAACGCTGCGACAGGTTCAACAAAAAGGCTGCCAGGCGCTCATCGGAGTTCATGTTGCCCAGCATCATCAGCATGTCGTGATCGCGGACGATTTCCCGGCTCAGTATTTTGTTCAGGTTGTGCTGCAGTGATGGCAACTCCTGAGCGAGTTTCTCCAGATGCGCAAAGTGGATCGGGCAGACTTCGCTATCCTCCAGGGCAAAGGCATTGCAGGCATGCAGATCGGTACTGATAGCGTCCAGGCCGAGTATTTCGCCGGGCATCTGGAACCCGGTCACCTGCTCGCGACCATCGACCGAGAGCACGCAGGTCTTGAATGAGCCGATACGCACCGCGTACAGCGAGCGCAACGGATCGCCGGCGCGGTACAAGGCTGTGCCTTTTTTCACCTTGAAACGTTGCACGATCAGCGTGTCCAGACGCTCGACCTCCGGGCCGGTAAGGCCAATTGGAAGGCACAACTCCAAAACACTGCAGGTGGAACACGCGGCCTTGAGGTATTGAATTTGAAGTGGTCGGGTTTCCGGCATGAGAAATGACGCCCGTTGGAAGTGTACCAAGCATAGGTGGCAGGCCATTGCCTGCGCATTTCATTCGGGCATTTGCCGGAGTAATAGACGAACGGGGAAAGGGGGTTATTTGTGCTTCCAGTATTTCTGCATTTCAAGAAACAGAAAGGAGGCCGTCCAACTGATCAGTACCAGACCGGTCAGGGCCTGCAAACCGGTCAGGTATTTGAGTTTGCCCACGGGTGAAATATCGCCGAAACCGATGGTTGTGTACGTGGTGAAGGAAAAGTACACGCAGTCCATGAATGAGCCATCGAAGCTGCCAATCAGGGTTCCCCATTCGCCGGAGCGCGCCATCAGGTAATAGACCAGCGCAAAGCACCAGACTTCTGTCGCGTGGGCCAGCAGGGCACCGAAGACGCCGACGACTATCCTGAAGCGACTCCAAAGCCTGAGCCGGGGCAGCCAGTCGTTCAGGCGCGACAGGCATTCGTAATGGATCACGACGACGATGATGACCACCAGCGTATTGATCAGCGTGACTGCCAGCATGGCCAACCTCCAGTGAAAGGGGGCGAGTGCCAGTCCGCGCCAAGGGGGCGAACAGGCAGCCCATTTAACCTCCGGGGAGATCGCAGGTTCCCCGGATGAACGGCTCAAGCCAGTCAGTATTTATCTACGCCTGAGCGACGCAAAAGCATTGAGTTATATCAACAATGCCGCTGTGAACCTGCGGCCGTTCGTGCGGCGACCGAAAGCCCTCATTTGTTGACAAAGATCAGAGCCCTCAATGGATATCGCCAGATACTGGAACTCGGACAGGACGCCGGGCTTGCATCCGGGCAGGTAAAGCGGTCCCAGGACGAGGTATGTGATGGTCAAACTCAAACGTATCCTATTGATTGCTCCCACCGAAATGACCCGTACTCCGGCGTTTGATCGAGCGCTGGCCCTGGCCAAAGCAACCGGTGCGTTGCTGCACATTGTGGCCTTCGATTATGTCCAGGCGTTGGCGGTGGCCGGCCTGTTTGACCACGACGCCATGGCCCAGGCACGGGAGGGCTATTTGCAGGTGCATTGGCACTGGCTGGAGCAGCAAGCCCGATTTCAACGGTGCGCGGGGTTGCAGGTGACTACGGAGGTGGTCTGGGCCAAATCAAGCCCGGCGCACGTGCTGGCGTATGTGAATGACTGGCGACCCGACCTGGTAATCAAGGACTCCCACCATGTACCGGCCCTCGACCGTGCTTTCCACCGCCCGCTGGACTGGCTGCTGCTGCGCGACTGTCCGTCTACCTTGCATCTGGTCACCGATACCAAAAATCCAAAGCCGTTGAAGATTCTCGCCGCCATCGATCTGTCCCATCTGGAGGAACTGACCCAAGGGCTCAATGACCGGATTCTCAACCTGGCTTCGACGTTGGCGACCTTATGTGGCTCGGCCTTACACGTGCTGAACGTTAGCAACTGGTCGGTAGTGGGCGAAGCGGCGATGAGTGTGCCGACACTGAGCCTGAATGCGAGTTTGAGAGACGCGGTCAACGATGCCCAGGAAGAGGCTTTTGATGTGCTTGCCGAACGCTATGGCATCGAGAAAAAGCGCCGACACTTACTGACCGGGATTCCCCACAAGGTGATCGGACATTTCGCCCAACAGCATGCCTTCGACATGGTGGTGCTGGGCGCGCACGCTCAACATGGGATCGACCGGTTCATCGGCACCACCGCCGAGAGCGTGTTGAACCGCGCGCCGTGCGGTTTGATGATCGTCAAGCCATTGCCCTGACTCGACTGAAAAGATAATACGAAGCTGCGGAGGGATGCTGTTTGTTTTTCGCCAGGCTCTACCTCGGGTTGGCTCGCTGATTCGCCTGGGTAAGCCGCTCAGTATTGAAGTCGAGCGGCAGCCCCCCGCGACCGCCTATCCCCTTGTTCGCTTGTCTATCTGTTTTCTGATGTGGATCAGGTTCCCCGCCAGACCAACTCCTATTTTGAATTGCGCATTGTAAATGGCCTACCGCTAGCTAGGCTCCAGCCAGGGGATGCCACTGGCCGGCCTCTTTTCAGGGGAATTGAAATGTACGTAAAGGACAACGAAGAGTGTGGGGCGAAGGCGGTGGCTGGGTCATTTCATTTTTGGCCGTTTGGGCGAACGGGGATACTGCTGGGGTTGTTGTTTCTGGTGTTCTGTCAGTCGGCCCAGGCGTTGCCTTCCTTCGCACGTCAAACAGGGCAAAGCTGTGTTGCCTGTCATGCGGGTGGGCAGTTTCCTGAACTGACCCCTTATGGGCGCCTTTTCAAGTTGACGGGGTATACGAACGGCGTACAAACCAATCCCCTGGCCGCCATGATCGTCGGCGACTACACCGGCACGCGTAACAACAGCGACGGTGCGGGCGGCTCGATTTCACCCAAAGACAAGCAAATGCTCATTGATTACTCAAGCGTGTTTTTGGGCGGGAAGATCACTGATGTCATCGGTGGCTTTGCCCAATTCACTTACAGTTCTTATGACCACCAGGATGCCTCGGGAAACTGGGTAAGCCATCTGGGTTCGGACAACTTTGATCTGCGTTATGCCGACCGCAAGGTTGATACCTCACGTGATGTCATCTGGGGTGTCACGTTGAACAACAACCCCACGGTTCAGGATGTCTGGAACAGCACGCCTGCCTGGGGCTACCCCTATGTCAGTTCAACGTTGGGCGCATTTGGCGGCGCCCCTGCCTCGACACTGATTGAAGGCGGATTGGCACAACAGGTGGCAGGGATCGGTGCCTATGTTTATTTGAACAAATCGCTCTATTTGGAGCTGACCTCCTACCAGACAGCCAAAGACACGTGGTCGTTTCTAAGTCTGGGCAACAAGAAGGGCGACACCTACCATCCGTTGACTTACATGGATGGCTCAAGCCCTTACGCACGGCTGGCTTATACCTATGAGTGGGGCGCCCAAAACGTGATGGTGGGGGCCTTTGCAATGAATGCCAAAATCCTTCCCATGGATGACTCCAACAATCCGGTCTACGGCCAGGGCAGCACCGAGTACCGGGACACAGGCTTTGATGCCCAGTACCAGTACCTTCTTGATCCACATGCGTTCACTGCACAGATACGCTATGTGAAAGAAGAGATCAGAGACCACACCCAGACACTCTACGACGGCCCCGCGTCCCTGCGATCATTCAAAGTGAAAGGCAGTTATGTGTACCTTGCCAAGTATGGTGCGAGCCTGGCCTATAGCAATGTCAATGGCAGCTCGGATGCAACGGCGTATGCGGACAGTGCCAACTTTTCACCCGATACGCAGATGTGGACGCCCGAAGTTTTCTGGTTGCCGATGCAGAACCTGAGGGTCGGACTGCAATACAACTATTTCACCCGCTATCTGGGCGCATCCAACAACTATGACGGCAACGGCCGTAATGCCAGCGACAACGACACCACTTATCTTTATATGTGGTACGCGTTTTGATCAGTTGAACGCAGGGGCGTAGACCATGGACGCAATGGACATGAAGAGTACTTTCAAACCGTCACATCTTATTCTTGCCCTCTGCGTAACCGCGTTCATGGGCTGTACGAGTACGAACGAAGAAACATCGCCCATGGCGGGTATCGCCATGGCGGATAAAGTTTGTTCCATGTGCCATGGGCTGACAGGGGAGTCCATCTCACCGATGTTTCCCAAGTTGGCCGGTCAGCAAAAAGACTACCTGAAGTTGCAACTGACTGACTTCAAGGGCCATCAGCGCAGCGACAAGGCCGGGACTCAGTACATGTGGGGCTTCACCCATTTGACCGAGACCCAGATCGCCGAATTGGCAGATTATTTTTCAAGCCAGAGCCCCATGAAGGCTGACGCCGATACGCCTGATGCGCGCGGTGAACTGATTTTTCGCACGGGGTTGCCGGAATCGGGCGTCGTTCCGTGCAGTTCCTGCCACGGTGCGGATGGCCAGGGCAATGGGCAGTTTCCGCGCCTGGCGGGTCAACATGCCTACTACATGATTCGCCAGATCAAGGTTTTCCAGGAGACCGAGCAGCGCCCCCGTGGCGCGATCATGAAGCAGGTCACTCATTCACTGTCTGATGCCGACGCTGAATCTGTTGCTCATTACATTGCGACACTGGGGGAAAAAAAATAATGGCTGTTGCGGCACCTGTGACGCGTCTGAGGAGACGTTGTGTGACCTGAAAGTGCACGTAATTGAGCCCCTCGCGTTACCCGTGCGGCGGAGCGGGCCAAAGTCGTTCGCGCCACGGTCATCGGTTTCGTCATCACACCGTTGCTGCTGATTGCGGTGTCTTTGCGGAAAAGACCTTCGCCCTTTGTGTTTTTGGAGCATGGCCGCGATCTAAACCACCGCCCCGAACAGCGATCCCACCAGTGCCGTGATGCCCATGGCCAACACGCCCCACAGCGTCACGCGCCAGGCGCCGGTCAAGATGTTGGCCCCCCCGGCCCTGGCCGCGACGGCCCCCAGGCTGGCGAGAAAGACCAATGACATAGCGCAAATCCACGGCACAACGCTGTGCGCCGGGGCGATGAAAATCACCGCCAGCGGCAAGGCGGCGCCGACCACGAAACTGGCGGCCGAGGCGAGGGCGGCCTGCAGCGGTTTGGCCGTGAGTACTGCGCTGATGCCCAGTTCGTCCCGGGCGTGAGAACCCAGGGCGTCATGGGCCATCAATTGGTCGGCCACCTGATGCGCCAGTTCGGCTGATACGCCGCGATGCATGTAAATATTGGCCAGCTCAATGTGTTCCGCTTTCGGGTTGCTGGCCAGTTCGGCCCGTTCCCGGGACAGGTCTGCCCGTTCGGTATCCGCCTGAGAGTGCACGGAGACGTATTCACCCGCCGCCATGGACATGGCGCCCGCCACCAGCCCGGCCATACCGGTCACCAGCAACGTTGAGTGAGTGGCGTTGGCCGCGGCGACGCCGATCAACAGGCTGGCAGTGGAGACGATCCCGTCGTTGGCCCCCAGGACGGCGGCGCGCAGCCAGCCGATACGATCGCTGCGATGAGACTCGGTGTGCCTGTGCATGAATTTCATTGTTTAGCGGGACTCACTGTCATGGCGCGGTTCATATCGGACGGGTTTCAATTTGCGCCTGCAACTGGCCGCCGACAATGGATATTTCCTTGAACTGTTCACCGTCGCGCAGCACGAACAACGCGTCCATCCCACGCTCCTGAGCCAAGCGTGGGCCTTCGATTTCACCCAGCACCATCAGCGCCGTGGCCCAGGCGTCGGCGAGCATGCACGAAGCCGTCACCACGGTGACAGCCGCGAGCGGGTTGCACAGCGGCGCACCCGTTACAGGGTTCATGGTGTGGGCGTAGGACTGCCCACTTACATCCACCCAATGTCGGTAGTCCCCGGATGTGGCGATGGCGGCGTCGCCAAGCTCCATTACCCCCATCACTTCACGTACGCCACGGTGGGGTTTTTCAATGGCCACGACCCAGGGTTGAGCACCAGCCTTGACGCCTCTGGCGTGCATCTCGCCGTCGATGCCGACCAGATAACGAGTGATACCAAAACCTTCCAGGCAACGGGCCAGTTCATCGACACCGAAACCCTTGGCGATGCCATTCAAATCGAGGTTCAGCGGCGCACGTTTACGCACTTGATTGCGTTGCGGGTCAACCACCAGGGCGGCGCAGGCGGACAGTCGCGCTCGCGGCGGCGCCGTCCCGAGGGTTTGCTCTGTGATGGATTGTTCGCCGGGACCGAAGCCCCAGGCGTCCACCAGATCACCGACAGCGATGTCGAAGGCGCCGGCGGATTGCTGACTGACCCGCAGCGCGGCAGACAGCACCGTGGTCAGCTCCTTGGGTACCGACAGCCATTCCTGCTCGGGGGCGGCGTTGAGGCGGTTGAGGTCGGAATCGGGTCTCCAGGTGGACATTTGCTGGTCCACCCGGCCCACGGCGCGTGCCAGGGCCTGGCCGATCTCGTCGGTATCGATTCCGGCCGCCGCATAGAACAGGGCGGTGTAGCGCGTGCCCATGGTCTCGCCGTTCAGGCTGTAGCGTTGCACCTCAGTAGACATCTTCACGGTAGCGTCCTTGTGCCTTGAGGGTCAGCACACTCAGGTTGAGCGGTGCCAACACTTCATCCAGGGCCAGCATCACGCCTTTTGCCATTTCGCGACTGCCACACACCAACACCTGAGCGCCTTTTTCAATCAACCGGCGCAAAGCCAGGGCATCGCTGATCAGCCGGTCTTGCACGTAACTGCGGTCTTGAACCTGGGAAAAAGCGGCGCGCAATTCAGTTAGGCGTCGGTCTGCCAGATAACGGTTGAGCTCCGGTTCGTAGAGAAAGTCCGAGGCCGGGTTGCGTCCGCCCCAATACAAGTGCATCGGGTGTCGGGCCTTGTTGTTGCGGATAAAACCGGCCAGGGGACCAATGCCGGTGCCAGCGCCGATCAGGATCACCGGGTGCGCACCCGACGCTGGACGGAATTGCGGGTTGGGCTGGATGAACGCTTCAATCGACGCGCCGATCTCTAGGCCATGCAGGTACTCCGAACACAGGCCGCCTTCGTGTTTGCGCACGCAGATTTCCAGCACGCCGTCTTCTGAGCGGCTGGCCAGCGAGTAAAAACGCGGGACCGGGTTATCCGGAGGAAAAATCCCGACCAGGTCACCGGCCTGAAAGCTCGGCAGCTCGCCCGGTGCCTTGAAGCGCAGGACGTGGGTCGGAGCATTCACTTCTTCGCCGTAGACGATGCATTCGGTCAACTCCAGTTGATGGGTGCACGGTTGCTCCGGTGTGTGGACCAGGGTCAAGTCATGCCCCAGTGCTTCGGCCAACGCGTGGCCCCAGCGCGCAAATTCCTGGGAGGACTGGCGGTTGACGGTTTCCAGCC